>Ga0209442_1000010_pt1 | contig 118915 bp, 97 predicted proteins | sample LauGreSBDMM110DD_2_FD_187565 | JGI IMG/M metagenome (GOLD analysis project Ga0209442, IMG submission 187565) | Freshwater lake microbial communities from Lake Michigan, USA - Sp13.BD.MM110.DD (SPAdes) (version 2) | ecosystem: Environmental > Aquatic > Freshwater > Lake | place: Lake Michigan...
GCGTACGCGGCTGTAAAGTTTGAACTTGTTTAAGTGCTGTTGGGCCAATGCAAAATTTCTCGAGCCAATTTTTGATGGCTTCAAATTCTAGGTCGTGGAGGGTTTGTTGGTCGGTGCTAAACACAATACAAAGATACACAACGTTTGGAATGTTGTTTTGTTGTAATTGTTATATAATTAATATTATGTTAAATAGAATATCTTAGATAATAACGAGGCTAAGAAGCACGTACGGTCTATTCTCAATTGATTCTTTATCTTTAAGGCATAAATTCAAGACATGGCCTTTTACTCTTTCAACGGATTTATTCCGGTTGTCAACCCTTCTAGCTTTGTGCATCCACAAGCGAATGTCACAGGGAACGTCATCATTGGTGCAAATGTCTACATTGGCCCAGGTGCAGTTTTGCGCGGCGATTGGGGTCAAATCATTATTGAAGACGGCTGTAATGTTCAGGAAAATTGTGTTATTCATATGTTCCCAGGAACTACCGTACACCTCAAAGCTGGTGCGCACGTTGGCCACGGGGCTGTTATTCACGGTGGTATCCTAGAAGAAAACTGCCTTATTGGTATGAACGCCGTCATTATGGACGATGTTGTGGTCGGAAAAGAATCCATTATTGGTGCGCTCGCTTTTGTTCAGGCTCAAATGAAAATTCCACCACGTAGTTTAGTGGTTGGAAATCCGGCTAAAATCATCAAAGAAGTTTCCGACGACATGATCACCTGGAAAACCGACGGAACCGCCTTGTATCAACAATTACCTTCCGATTGTTATTCGGGTCTTGTTCCGTGCCAACCCTTAACTGAGATAGAAAGCGATCGACCTACGCAACAAAAGACCTATTTTAAGTGGCAAGAAAAGAAATAATGTATTACCTTTGTTTCCCGTAGTTACAAACGTTATATGTCCAATTCAACCAAGTATGTTTTTGTAACCGGGGGTGTGACTTCTTCTTTAGGGAAAGGCATCATATCTGCGTCGTTAGCAAAACTTTTACAAGCTCGTGGTTACACCACCACCATTCAAAAACTAGATCCCTATATCAATATTGATCCAGGTACCCTTAACCCCTACGAGCACGGCGAATGCTACGTTACCGACGACGGCGCCGAAACCGACCTCGACCTCGGCCATTATGAGCGTTTTTTAAATGTACCTACCTCACAAGCCAACAACGTCACCACCGGTCGAATTTACCAAGCTGTTATTGAGAAAGAACGCCGCGGCGATTACTTAGGTAAAACCGTTCAAGTCATTCCGCACATTACCGACGAAATCAAAGAACGCATCCAAGACGTTGCTAAAAATGGTCAATTCGATATCGTAATCACCGAAATCGGCGGCACGGTTGGCGACATCGAATCTTTACCTTACGTAGAGGCCGTTCGCCAAATGCTTTGGGAATACGAAAACGACTGCATTGTTGTGCACCTCACGCTGGTCCCCTATCTTTCTGCAGCTGGTGAGCTCAAGACCAAACCTACGCAGCATTCTGTCAAACAATTACTTGAACTCGGCGTACAGCCCGACGTTCTTTGCTGCCGCACCGAACACGAACTCGACCTCGGCCTCAGAAAGAAAATTGCCAAATTCTGTAATGTGTCGGTTAATGCTGTCATTGAGGCACGAGATGCCGCTTCTATCTATGACGTTCCGCTACTCATGCAAGCCGAAGAATTAGACACCGTTGTTTTGGACAAACTAGGTTTATCAAAAAAACAGAGCCCCAAACTAGACAACTGGAAATCTTTCCTAGACCGTCTCAAAAATCCCAAACACACCGTTAAAATTGGTCTGATTGGTAAATATGTAGAGCTCAAAGATGCCTACAAATCGATATCCGAAGCTTTTATTCATGCCGGTGTTTCCAACGAAACCAAAGTAGAGCTTAGCTGGATCCACTCAGAAACCCTTGATCCTGACAGTATTGTTTCGGAACTCATAGGACTCGACGGCATTTTAGTTGCGCCAGGTTTTGGATCAAGGGGCATTGACGGCAAAATAGAAGCTGTTCGCTATGCCAGAGAAAACAACATTCCATTTCTAGGCATTTGCTTAGGTATGCAAATTGCAGTTATCGAATTTGCACGCAATGTGCTCGGACTCCCTAATGCGCACTCGACCGAAATGTCTGAAAACACCAATACTGCTGTTATTTCCATGATGGAAGAACAAAAACGCATCTCCAACATGGGCGGCACCATGCGTTTGGGTGCTTATAAATGTGAACTAAAACCCAATTCAAATACGGCCAAGGCCTACCAAAATAATAACATCTCTGAGCGTCACCGCCACCGCTACGAATTCAATAATCAATATTTAGCTGATTTTGAAGCGAACGGTATGGTCGCCACAGGTAGAAACCCCGAAACAGGCTTGGTCGAGGTTGTCGAAATTCCAACCCACCCTTGGTTTGTAGGCGTACAATTCCACCCTGAATATAAAAGTACTGTCGATGCCCCTCACCCACTTTTTGTTGCTTTTGTAAAGGCAGCTCTTAAAAACAAAAAACACTAAATCCTATGGATCGCAATTCCACCATTGGTCTCGTCCTGATCGGTCTTATCATTACGGTTTTCTCCGTCATGAATCAGCCCTCAGAGGCAGCGCTTAAAGCAGCTCAAAAGAAAGAAGCTGCCGCTGCTCAAAAAGCTGATAAAAAAGATAAGCAAGCAAAAACAGTAGCCAAAACACCTTCTCAATCCAATGCTAACAACGCTTCGCAAGTTGTAAAAAAAGGAGAAATTACGACCATCGAAAACGATGAGTTGCGCATCGAGCTGAATTCTAAAGGAGGCATGCTCGCTGGCGTCTACCTCAAATCTTACAAAAGCTACAAAGATTTCGTTGCTCAAAAAGACAATGATTTATGCCTTTTTGAAGATGGCGACGCGCACAACCAACTGGTGCTCAGCACAGTAAAAGGTAAAATTTACACCAAAAGCTATCTTTTTGATTTGGTAAAAAGCACAAAAAGTAAAGCCATTTATGAGGCGCACTTTGATCAAGGTACCATTCGTCAAACTTACGAACTCAAAAAAGGACACGATCTCTCTTACCACATTGAAGTGCTTGATAACAAAGGATTCATCCTAGACAATACCCTCTTCAACTGGTCTGCAGATTTCAAAAAAACAGAACGTTTGTTTTCAGAGCAACGCCGCGTTTCTACCATTTGCTATAACCAAACCGAAAGCGGTCTAGATTACCTTTCCGAAACATCCAGTGAGTCTGGCGTTACAGAAGAAAACATTGAATGGGTGGCCTTCAAGCAAAGTTATTTCTCGGCAATCCTCCACCCTACCCAAGCTTTTGCTAAAAAAGGAACTAAATTTTACATTCAAAATTTTGGAGAAGGACATCCACAAGCCTGGACGCACCTCAAGGGGTATCACGCCACCATGGCCCTCGAATTTCAAAATAATCAAGCATCTTTTAATTGGTTTTTTGGCCCTAACGACTATGAAGTTTTAAAAAGCTACAACAGCGGCTACGACGACATCCTCAACTTTGGCTGGGGCCTGTTCCGCTGGATCAACATTTATGCCGTTCAGCCTATTTTTAATCTGCTTATCGACAACGGAATGGCTATTGGATGGGCTATTCTCGTCTTAACGCTCATTCTCAAGACTATCCTTATGCCTGTTCAATGGAAGATGTTCGTGTCTTCCGTCAAAATGCGCATCCTCAAACCTGAAATTGACGAGCTCAATGCAAAATATCCGAAGAAAGAGGACGCCATGAAAAAACAAATGGAAACGATGACGCTCTACCGCGAGTCAGGAGCTAGTCCGTTATCTGGTTGTGTACCCATGCTTATTCAAATGCCCATCTTGTTGGCGGTCTTTCGTTTCTTTCCTGCTGCCTTTGAATTGCGTCAAAAAGGCTTCTTGTGGGCAGAAGACCTAAGCTCTTTTGACTCCATTCTTGATTTCGGCTTCTATATTCCAATCTACGGAGACCACATCTCCTTATTTACGCTTTTAATGGCCGGCACGACCCTCGCATATACCTACATGAACAGCGGCAATATGCAAACGCCACAACAACCTGGTATGCCCGACATGCGCGTCATTATGTACATCTTCCCTTTCATGATGATCTTCTTCTTCAATAATTATTCAGCGGGCTTGAGTTATTATTACTTTATTTCTACGCTTCTTTCAATCGTCATGATGGTCTTGATCAAGCAATTCTTTGTCAATGAGGATAAATTAAAAGTCAAAATGGCTGAAAGAAAGGCCAATAATGCTGCCAATCCGAAAGTAAAAAAGAAATCTAAATTCCAAGAGCGCCTAGAAGAAATGCAGCGCCAACAACAAGAAATGCTCAAAAACCGCAAAAAATAAATCCATGAAATTTTTTATCGATACCGCCAATCTCAATGAAATAAAAGAAGCCCACGACATGGGTATCCTAGATGGGGTAACCACCAACCCTTCTCTAATGGCCAAAGAAGGCATCACAGGGCAAGACAACATATTACAACACTACATCAATATCTGTAATATAGTCGACGGCCCAGTAAGCGCTGAGGTCATTGCTACAGATTTTGAGGGTATGGTCAAAGAAGGCGAGGTTCTTGCTGCTTTGCACAAAAATATTGTGGTAAAAATACCCATGATTGCCGAGGGTCTAAAAGCCATCAAATATTTTTCACAAAAAGGCATCCGAACAAATTGTACGCTCATCTTTTCTGCCGGCCAAGCGCTTGTAGCTGCCAAAGCAGGTGCCACGTTTATCTCTCCGTTTTTGGGTCGTCTTGACGACGTTTCCACAGATGGCTTACAGCTCATCGAACAAATCCGCATTATCTATGATAACTACGCTTTTGATACTGAAATCTTAGCTGCGTCAGTGCGTCATCCAATGCATATTATTAATTGTGCAAGTATTGGTGCCGACGTCATGACCGGCCCGCTTTCTGCAATTAAAGCATTAGTGAAACATCCATTAACAGATATTGGTCTTCAACAGTTTTTAGCAGATCACGCCAAAGGGAACAAATAATTCATGTTACCTAAAGAAGAACGCAAGGCATGGAACGAGGCATTTTGGACAGGTTTCAAAGCCCACATGCGTGCCTGCCTCTCCTCTTCTGGCAAGCGTGTCAATTGGTTAAATTACCCTACCCAAGTAAAAAACACCTATTTGCGCTTGATTTGCGATGGCAAGAAGATAGCCATCTGTTATGACATCCAATTTAAAGACGCCGGTATACAAGCCATTTTCTGGGAACAACTCACCGAATTAAAAGTAGTACTAGAAGGTAATATGTCTATTCCAACAACATGGGAAGGACAGTTTGTAAACAATGAAGGGCAAACAATTGGTCGGATTTACTGGGCACTTGAGGATACTAATTTTTATGACCAAGAAGAGTGGCTAAAAATTTATATGTTTTTCAAGAAACATCTTCGAGAGTTTGACGTCTTCTACCAAGAGTTTAATGAAATACTCATCACACTCGTTGACTAACAAGAATCCTTATCTTTACGGTATGAAATTACTGACCTCGGTTTTATTTATTTACTTTTTTGTCCAATTTCAGGCGCAAACCAATCTCCTTCAGACTGATTTTCAGACGGGTATTCCAAGTAACTACACGCTTTTGAATTTAGATGCCGCGGCACCCCACCCACAAGTGCTCGCCTACGCAAGCGGCTGGATTACCACTCCAGACCCCGAAAATAGCGTTAATACAGTTGCTGCTGTTAGTTCCTATTTTGAAGATGCAGATACTGCCAATCGTTGGCTCATTACGCCGCAATTGCAACTCGGTAGCTTCGGGAATTTCATTTCTTGGGAAGCCAAATCTCACGACCCGTCATTTCCCGACGACTACCTCGTGTTGGTCTCCACTACCACCAATGAACCAGCCGCTTTTACAGACACCATTGGTTTTGTGCAAGAGGAGAATTTTGAATGGACATTCCGAGAATTCAATCTGAGCGGAGCTGGCTACAACGACTCCGCTATTTATGTAGCGTTCGTATTGAGAACTTATGATGGCTTTAAGCTCTACCTCGATGATATTCAAGTGCGTAAAGACGACCCTGTTGGTCTCCATGAAAACAATCCATTTGAAATAGTGGTTTATCCAAATCCGTGTTCTAATCATGTTGCTATTCAGAATCTAAATGATGTATTATTTGTAGAGATTCTAGATGTTCATGGAAAAACCCTACTCACCTCTTTACAAACCAACATTGAGGTTTCAAGCCTTTTGTCAGGTACCTATCTATTAAAATGTCACACCTCTAGAGGTATCCATACACAACGTTTCGTTAAACTGTAATGAGCCCCTTACTCAAACAGATTGAAACCATAGTTCGGGATAAATTCAGCAATCAAGAAGGTAGCCACGATTGGTTTCATATAGATCGTGTTCGGCGGACCGCTCTTTATTTGCAAAGCATAGAAGGTGGCTCAGCCGAATGTATTGAACTGGCTGCCCTACTCCACGACTATTCTGATCACAAATACAATGGTGGCGATTTTGATGCAGGCTCTAGAGAAGTTCTACAATTATTACGCTCTCTAGGTGAAAGTGCTGATTTAGCACAGCAGGTTGCTCAGATCGTTAGTGTCGTTTCCTATAAAGGTGCTCATGTACCCGATTCAATGACCAGCTTAGAAGGTCAAATTGTCCGGGATGCAGACCGCCTTGACGCCATAGGTGCCATTGGAATAGCCCGTGCTTTCTCATACGGAGGAAGTAAAGGTCGAGCACTTTATGATCCTAATATTGCGCCAACATTGCACCAAAGTAAAGAAGCCTATGCCCAAGACAAGGGCCATACGATCAATCATTTTTACGAAAAGCTCCTTTTGTTAAAAGACCGCATGGAAACCCCTACCGCTAAAAAGCTAGCAGCCCAAAGACATGCCGTAATGGAGCAATTTATTGTTCAATTTAGGCAGGAGTGGAATCCAGGAAATCTGGATGTTTCTTAAAGAAGTCAGCTGTTTGTTTTTGCAGCGTCACTTGAAGTTGCCTCGCTTCTATACTTTCGGGATACAAGATTTGATGGGCTTTACTTTTTTGTAGACTCCCCCACTCTTCTAAAATAGTTATGGTTTTTGCTTCAAAAAATCTTTGCTGAAAATGTGCCCAGACAACTCTAATGGCTTTCTGATTAGGATGTGCTCCGTCTTCTTTAAAAAAAGCATAGTCTCTAAGTTGATCTGTTACAATCTCGAAAGCTTCGAAATAGCAACATTTGCTGGTTTTAGCAAGCTCTTCAACAAGTAGGTGCAAGCGCGCTTTACTCCTGTTGTTCTCCACTAAGCCATCACTGAGGTGCCTAACTGGGCTAATTGTGAGTATAACCTGTAGGCCTGGATTGAAGCGCTGGAGTTGCGCAATAAGACTTAGCCAAATTATTTGTAGTTCCTCTAATTCGGTAAGTGATTTATCGAAATAGGATTTTGAAGCCTTGTGGCAATTGGCCACTATTTTTTGATCAGCACCTAATGTATACGCCCATGTTGTGCCAAAAGTAAGCAGCAGATGTGAGCTTTTCTGTAAGGATGTCCGGAGCTTTTCGTATAACAACTTTGACTTTTCTAAGAATGCTTCTTCGGACATGGCGTAAAAAGAACCCGATAAATCCCAAGATAAAAAGATGTCTTTGCGCTGGTACATTCGAAGCGGTACAAATTGATCGTTTAAGGCCCAACGCAAGAGTTTACTTATCGCCAAAGGATGAAAAATTGTACCTCCGGGGTTCACCACTACTTGAAAACCGTTGGCTTGTAGCAAGCGGCCTATTTCATCTGAAAAACAACTTCCGATGAGCGTAATGGCTTGCCCATGACGAAGAGGAGAAACGGTACTCATGCGCCTTTTAACAAAGCGTTTGCATTTGCAATAGCTGCTGGTGTAACGGCTTCACCACTCAACAAGCGAGCAATTTCTTCAATTCGGGCTTCTGCAGAAAGCTGAGCAACTCGGGTTTGCATGCGCTCGGCTACAACAGATTTCTGTACCAAAAAATGATGGGCTGCACTTGCCGCTACTTGTGGCAAATGCGATATAGCCATGCATTGCCCGTGCAAAGACATTTCACGCAGTAACTTTCCAATTTTAAGCGCAACATCTCCCGAAACGCCTGTGTCAATTTCATCAAAAATAATGGTGGGCAAAGCACGCTTTTCTGAACTCATTTTCTGAAGTGCCAGCATGAGTCTAGAGAGCTCACCTCCGCTGGCCGCGCGTTCTACCGGAACAGGATTGTGACCTAAATTGGCAGAAAACAATAAGTCTATTTGCGTACAGCCGCTCGTGTTCAGTTGGTCACTTTGCACCAATTCAAAAGAAAGCTTGGTATGTGGTAATTTGAGGTCGTGCAAAATACGTTCTAATTGCAGTGCCAACTCCTTTACACCTTCAAGTCTGAGTTTATGAAGCTGCTTGGCCTGAGCCCATAGGTGCTGCTGCTTTTTTTCAAGCAGTTCTTTGCGGGCTTGAAGTGCTAATTCTTGCTTTTCAAGACTTTGATTCTTATTGCTCAGTTCTGTTCTGAGCTCGATTAAATCATGGATATCTCGTACACGATGCTTCAAAATAGCACTATTTATTTTATCCTGTAATGCCTCTAGCACAACCAACTGGCTGGCATCCAATTCTTGGCCAGATGAAGATTGCGAATCGCGCGCTATTTCTTTGAGTTCAATAATGATTTGGTCGAGGCGTTCTGCATAAGACTGCATGTTTGGATCTAGTCGTTTTACCTTATCGATCAAAAGCTTTCTTGCGTAAAGCTGTTCGTATGGCCCGCTGTCATCGAGTAGGCTTGATAGCGCTGCTTGTGCTTCTTCTAATTGAGCCGAATGCGCATAACGTTCTAGTTCTTGTTCAAGCTGCTGAATTTTTGGATCGTCTAGCTGAAGACTTTCGAGCTCCTCGAGCAAGAATTGATGGTAATCTTGTTGAGCGCTATCCTTTTCTAGAGCGTGTTGCAAAATTTCTACTTCTTTTTGCAATTGTTGAAAGTTTAAAAATTCAACTGAGAAATTAGCTCTATGTTGATCCAAACCTAAAAGTAAATCCGTAAGGGTGAGTTGGTATTTCTTAGACTTGAGTTCGAGCGTGTTGTATTGAGAATGAATTTGTAATAATTGTGTAGTGAGTTGTTTGAGTACCTGCAAAGAAACGGGAAGGTCATTAATGAAGGCCCTACTCTTTCCCTCGGCGGCTATTTCCCGACGAATCAATGATTGTGGTTCATAATCGAGGTCGTGCTCATCAAAAAATGGACGATAGGCATCTGAAATATGGAAGAGTGCCTCTACAACTGCTTTTTTAGCACCTGGTGCAATCACTTGTAAATCGGCGCGTTCGCCAAGTATGAGTTGGGTAGCCGCTAAAATAATAGACTTTCCAGATCCGGTTTCACCTGTAAAAACAGTGAATCCTTGCTCAAAATCAAGTTGAACTTCGTCTATTAAGGCAAAATGCTGAATGCGAAGCGAACGTAGCATTATTCTAAGATGGTAGTATAGCTCGTGGAGTTGGCTGGATCTAATCTTTTGAGCAAGTTAACGAGGTCTTGCTTTTCTTTGAGTTCTGAATCTGAAAAAATATTCTTGAGTTCCGTCGTTTTACCGAAAAGGAAACTCACCACATTAACGGTGTTTGGGCGGGTTGCCATAATAGGACTCAATAAATTTAATGCGGTACTTATTGCTTTTTTAGCCTCTACTTTTTTGTCGTAAAGTTGATCTATACCTTGGCGATGGTATTGATAAATACATACCCTAAATGGTTCAAAAACAGGTTGCAACATGTTGTCTACAAGGTAAAATCGATTGCGTTTATTGCTTTCTGAAGATTTCCAACCGGCGCTACCTCCAGTCTGAGCGAGCGTGACTATTTGCTGTGCTTCTTGAAAATAAGGAGTTCCTCCTTTCAAGGAAAAAGAGTCGTAATCCATACCTATAATGAAATAGGCATAAAACGCCAAAATTGAAGTGAGGTTATCTCTGTATTGGTTGGGTACATAATTGAGGACAGCGCCTCTAGAAAAGGAGGCTTGAAAATTTTGATCTTGAAAATTAAAGACTGTAGCGTTGTAATTGCTATTAAATGCAGGGCGTACAGATGACACTTGAATATCTCCACGATAAGCGCCTGTAGCTGGTATTTCACGAATTTGAATTTGCAGGTTACAATTGATGCGCTCTTCTATCTTGAACTTGTCTTTGGTCCAGGCCGTGTTGTTCATGATTTCAGCAATACTTTGCTTCATTTGATTGATGATCTCTTGCTCAGTTGAGTTGACTTCAACCTTGTTGTCTACGATGATATTTACCTGGCAATTCAGTTCTTGGGCGCTGAACTTGAGTATGGGCAAACACACTAGCAATAAAAAAATAAGTTTAAACATGGGCTGTATCAAGTAATTGTATGAGCGATCGAGCTGCTTCAGCCTTACTTTGCAAAGGCAATTCTCGACCCTGCTCTGTTTTGTCGAATATAATTAATTTATTGGTATCGCTACCAAAACCACTGATGCCATTTTGTTGCTCATTGAGAACAATATAATCGGGATTTTTGCTGCGCAATTTATTTAACGCGTTTTGCCCCGAATTATTGGTTTCTAAGGCAAATCCCATAACAATTTGTGATGTTTTGTGTGCAGCAGCCCAGGCCAGGATGTCCGGATTCTTAACCAAAGAGAGGGTAATCTCGTCGGAACTCTTCTTGATTTTTTCTTCAGAAACCTCTGCACTTCGGTAATCTGCGACAGCAGCGCTAAAAATACCATGACTCGCCCAAGACCAATTTTCTTGAACAGCAACAAGTAATTCTTGGGCAGTTTCAATAGCGATGAATTTTAAATTTGGATGCGCTATACTGAGTTGCGTTGGACCACTAATTAGAATAACTTCGTGACCGGCTTGTAATGCGGCGAGTGCCAAAGCAAAGCCCATTTTACCAGAAGAATGATTGGAAATATAACGAACGGGGTCTATGGCCTCTCTAGTTGGGCCTGCAGTGATTAAAAAACGTTTGGTGTTGGTTGGCTTTTGTGCTCGATTCAAGAAGAAAGAATGGACAAATGCAACGATTTGTTCGGGTTCTTCCATCCTGCCCTGTCCTTCTAGGCCACTTGCTAAAGCGCCAAAAGTAGCCGGAATAAGGTGCGTTTGATCGGCCGCTAAGGCAGCCAGGTTGCGTTTAAAAGTGGGGTGCTGATACATATCGAGATCCATTGCTGGGGCGATGATACAAGGGCATTTCAAAGACAAGTAAGTAGCCAGCAGCAGGTTGTCGCAGGCTCCGCTCGCCATTTTGGAAATGGTGTTTGCGGTTGCTGGAGCAATGAGCATGACGTCGGCCCACAAGCCAAGCTCGACATGGTTAGTCCAGACACCAGTTTGCTTATTCCAAAATTCGATATGAACCGGTTGTTCAGAGAGCGTCGCCAAAACGAGCGGACTCACAAAGTCTGCAGCCGAAGGGCTGAGAATGCAGCGAACCTCTGCACCCTGCTTAACGAGTAAGCGAACTAAAAAGGGGATTTTGTAGGCAGCAATACCTCCTGTAATACCAAGAAGGATCCGCTTACCTTGCATGGTTTATTGCAAAGACTCTGGTTTGCGCAAATAGATTTTTTCTTCTAGCAACTCTTGCATGGCAATAGCGGTAGGCTTTGGCATTTTTTCGTAGTGCTTGGAGATTTCAATTTGCTCGCGGTTTTCAAAAATTTCTTCGAGATTATCTGTATGGGTTGCAAATTCTTGCAACTTTTGAGTCAACTCTTCTTTGAGTTCTGAAGAAATTTGATTGGCTCTTTTGGAAATAGCCACCAAAGATTCGTAAATGTTGCCTGTTTTTTCTTCTACTAAGATGGTGTCACGGGTAACAGTAGTACGTTCTGCAGCGATATTTTTGAAACTCATGTGTCGTATTTTTTATTTTTTTTCTAAAGTGGCTATGTAAGCCTCTAACTCTTTTAGATAAGAAGAGTTTGCATAGCGAATAGCAAAGTTACGGAATCTTTCCGTAGTTTGGGCGCTTCGTTCCTTTTTTTTGCTTTCAATACTGTTTATGGTCATGAAATAAGAATTTTTGACCACCACATAATGGACCTCTTCTAAAAACGAGGACCTGCTGTAATGTTCCATAAACAGTTCACCGGCAGCAACCGCTGCTTTATAATTTTCTGTGCGGTCGTAAAGCGCTACTGCTTCGTATTCTTTTCGTTCTAATTTAAAACGAAGTTCATCGATGATCATGTTACAAGAATCTACCAAATAAGAGCCTGGATATCGGTCTACAAATTGCTGTACATTACTAATCGCGAGTTCGGTTTCAGTCTGGTCTAAGGAGTGTTCAGGCGAATTCTTTACAGAGCACATAGCAATCATAAATAACACTTCCTCTGATTTATTACTATACGGGAAACGCTGCATGTAAGAACTATAGTAGTACTGGGCCATGTAGTAGTCTTCGATTTCGTAATAGGATTGCGCCATGCGGTAATAAGAAAGTTCTCCCTCACCAGATTTTGGTGCATGCTGGTAAATTTGTTCGTACAGTACAATTGCTTTATCGAATTCTTTTTGATCGTATAAAGAATTTGCCGTTACAAATTTTTGACTGTAATCGGAACCCTTAACAATTTTTGCATAATCGGAACAAGCAATGAGCAAAAGTAAATACAGGGTAATTTGAAAGATCTTTAGCATGTTATTTTACTCTTAAGCTGCGCCCGACTTGGAGCACAGTTGTGGGTTTGATTCCGTTCAATTGGCATAATTGCGAAACGGTTATGCTGTTGCGCGCTGCAATTTCTGTTAAGGTATCGCCTGGCCTTACTTTGTAATACCGTACCTGAGGGGTGCGCACTACCACAGGCGCTTGGGTAATTTCTGCAGGATGATCTTCATAGTAATCTGAAGGTTTAGCACCTGGTCTAAACAAACCTTTGTGAACAAACAAGTTATCGTTTTTGAGTTGTTTTTTAGAAAAATCGATGATTTCCTCTGGATTCATCGGGACGTCATAAAATCGAATTTCAAAGTGTAAATGAGCGCCAAAAGAATGCCCGGTATTACCGCCGAGCGCAATTGGTTCTCCGGCAACGATGTCTTGATCTGGATATACTAGAAATTTACTCAAATGCGCATACAAAGTTTCTAAACCATTCGGATGCCGAATGATCACTAAATTACCAAAACCTCCATCGTTGTATTTGGCATAGCGGACCTTTCCAGTCCAAGCAGCATAAACAGTATCTCCGGTTTCCAAATCGATGTCTATTCCGTTGTGGTTTCTACCACTACGAGGACCATAACGAGAAGTAACAATGCCAGGTGCAGGAATGCTAAAGTTTTGATCGTAGTCGTCGTTGACACATAGCCAGAGCGTATCTTGCAATTTAGACATATCGTTTCGGCTCGTAAAACAAACGTCATTGCTCCAAGGGTGATTAAAACTGGGGTCTTGTGCAAGCATTAACTGATGAATCCTCGGGTTCATAATGCCATCAAAAGTAGAAACATGTAAAAAAGCCCAAGATTTATTACTGTAGAGTACCACCTTTCCAAGTTCTGTTTCTATAGTGTCAAGTGCGCGCTGTGCCATTGGTTGAAAACCAAGGACAGCAACAAAAAGAAATAAAAGCGTTAGCGTGCGCAACATATAAAAATCGGTACAAAGTTAGGCAATTCCTACGAAATGGTCCTGACACCTACGATATCCATCAGGAAGAAAACGGGTTCATTGGGTGCTATCGACTGACCATAGCCCTTCTTTCCATACGCTTGCTCGGGTTGTAATATCAGATAATAGCGCTCGCCTTCTAAGGCATTTTTTAAAATTTTTCGCAGACCTGGAACCGTCGTTTTTTGACCTATTACAAAGCGCTGCGGAAACTTTCTAGCTACAATTGCATTGGCTTTGTTAGGGGTAGATGCCACAAATTCATAGGCCACTTCCTTTACCCCTTCAGGATCTAACTCAAAGGGCTTGCCTTCGGCGAGTTTCCATGCGCGAATTCCGTTGTCATCGATACTTGGTTTAATTCTCGATAAAACTTTTACAAAAAGCCAATTGGGCGTGTTTGGAGCAAGAATATCCTTAATACCCTTACTGCCAAAAGCAAGGTTTGCTGGTATTTCTATCTTGACGAAGTCGCCAACACGCAGATGGGTAAAAGCAAGATCCCAACCTGGTGTCTGCATGCTGTAACCCACTACAAACGGTAAAAAAGGTAAATCAATGCGGTTATTGCCATCAATGATACGGCCGTCAGGGGTGCCCAAACGGTAATCGATAAGTGCCATTTCACCATTTTTGAAATCCGGACCTGAGCCGCGTTCTATCCATTTGAGCACAATTCCGCTGCTTAATTTTTTACGCATGGCGATTTTTCCCTTTTCAAAATTGATTAAATTTTGCTTGGAACCTGCAGCACTTGTATCCAAATTAGTCAGGTCTTGCGCATTTGCCTTGACGATATTTTTATTTTTGGTGTTGGTTTTTGGGGTATCGTTGCAAGCCGAAAAGGTCAAAAGCAAAGAAAGGAACAGTAAACTTCTCATTGGAGCTCAATTAGTTGAATATCAATATATAATATACTTTGTGGCGGAATTTTCATGCGATCACCAAGCAAACCATGACCAAGGTGGCTAGGCAAAATGAGTTTAGCTCGATCGCCAACCCGCAACATTTGCAGTGCTTCATGAATTCCGGATTCTTTTTCAGAATGGGCAATCTTGATAAGCTCAATTTCATCAGGTTTGGTTTGGTAACAAATTGTACCATCCAAAAGGCTAACAGTTAAGGCAACCATAGCCTCTTGCCCGTCTTTAGCTAAAGGATGCTGTTGGGGCCCATTTTTGTAGATCATGAAGCGTAAACCTGAAGGAGTTTGGCGCATATGAAGGTAACGATAGTGTGCCAAAAAAGTATTGATCTTTAAATTTTCTCGAACGCTGAGTTCTTGATTGAAATCAACGGAATGCGCATTTCCCCAATTCGACTTTTTTTTAGCCTCGGGCTCAGGACGCCTACATGAAAAGAGTAAAATTCCTGAACAGCATAAAATAAATAAGGGTGCGTATTTTGGCATGTGCCTATAATTGCGACAGTAATGATTCTAGCTTACCTAATGTTTGCGCTAAATTACCTTCAGAAAAACCGCCTGCAGCGTATTGATGACCGCCGCCGCTGAAGTGCGTTTGGGCAAACAAATTAACATAGCGCTCACCTTTTGATCGAAAAGAGAGTTTCACTCCTTCGTCGGTTTCCAATAAAAAGATACCTAAATCAAAACCTTCAATGGAAAGAATCACATTTACCAAACCTTCTGTATCTCCTTTTTGGTGAGAAAATCGCTTCAATTCTTCTTTATTCAAACTCATGATGCCAAGTCTATATTGCGGGTACAATTGCAGTTTTTCAGCTATGGCATAACCGCGCAATTGTAAACGCGTTACACTATTAACATCGTAGACAGCTTCATGAATGAGGTGGTGTTCCAACCCGAGTTCATGTAAATGGGCTACCATACTGTGCGTAGCAGCCGAAACAGACGGAAAGCGAAAAGAACCTGTATCGGTCATTAAACCTAAATATAAACCTTGAGCCATTGCTATATTCACTTGATCAATTTGTTCGAGTTGCGCTAGGGTTTGATAAATGACTTCTGTTGTAGCACAAGCCCTAGGGTTAGAAACCATAATGTCGCAAAAATCTTCTGGCCCTGGGTGGTGGTCCATCATGACCTTAACCGCAGGATAATTGGCCACAAAAGAGGACATGTCTTGCCCCACTCTACTGGGCGCATTGTAGTCGAGTGCGAAGAGGACGTCAAAATCATAATTTTTGTCAGCATCAAAAACCTCCCAATTGTAACCTTCTAAAAACGGACACAAATAGGCAGCGGGTTGATCTGGAAATAAAATCAAGTACTTCTTTGCACATACTTGGGCATAAGCAGCCCAAGCAACAACACTACCAACGGCATCGCCGTCTGGGCCTTTATGGGTGGTTATTAACCAGTTATGTTGACTTTTGAGGGTCTCGGAGAGGTGGTTTGGCGTCATTTAGTCTTTTTGCATGTGCTCGTCCTCTTCAGGATCTGGAGGGAATAATTTTGGTGCTGCTGCTTGGTCCTGAAGTTTGTCAAGTAAATCTTCTAATTGAGACACAGAAAGGTTTTTTGCAATGATTTTTTTGTCTTTGTCTAAAACGAAAACCTTCGGAGTAGAATAGATATCGTAGGTTTGTTGGTAATTGAGGCTTTGCAGCGTAGTCGGCTTTCCTTTTTCTCCTGGATAGAGCTGCACTAATTTTTCTGGGGTTGTTTTGGCAATTTCGTAGATGCTATTGGTAACCGCAACATTGATAAACGTCAATTTGCTTTCGTTGATATATTTCTTCCAAGCTTCAAAGTCTTTGCCTACACCTTTACCTATTGCAAACACTTCGATATTGCGCGCTTTCCATTTTTCGGAATAAAGGGTTTGGATCTTGGGCGTTACTTTTTTACAGTGACCGCATTCCGGATCCCAGAAATAGAGAATGGTGTATTCTGAAGTCAGGCTATAGAAATCAAGCCATTTTGTATCTGAGGTGTCGCGCATGATGAGGTTTGGTGGTTTGAAACCCATCACGGTATTCATTTTGTTGTCGAGGTTTTCGCAGAGGTCTTCGAATTTGTCTTCGGCAACCCAAAAGGCTGGAGATTTACCGCTGGCATCTTTGGTGCAGAAATAACGCTTGAGCATGTAGTAATATACTTTGTCCATACCCATGATTTCACTTTTACCATAGGTGGAGGCTATCCAACCCACTGAATACTCGTACATTTTTGATTTTGGATTGAGCGCATCGCAAAATTGAAAAGCGTATTTAATGATGGTGTCCCAGTGTTGGATCATCATTTGCTTGCCAAAATAAAACTCGAGTTTGTTGGCAAAAATCGGATTGTTGACCAAAGCATCGGTAGTCAAATCTACGTTATCCCAGTAGTGAGAAAAGTAGTATTTGTAGGAAAAACTAGAATCCAAAATTTGACCGTTGGCATCTTTGGGTGGCTCTGGAACCACCACTTCCATGGACATCTTTACAATTTTAGAAACCAAACGATCGGGGTTGTTGGCAATTAGTAATGATTGGTAGGCATCTACTTCTTTATTAAGTGCTTCTATTTGCTTCACAAGGGATTTGAATTGCGCATCCTCTGGCGTCAATTTGGCTCTTTGCTCGTTGAGCTTGGCTATTTCGCCTTTTTTAGAGGAAATAAACTTCACGTAAGGTATAAAAACCTTGTTCTCCTCTGATTTCTTGATCACCATATTGGCCATGAAATCAGGCCCTTTAGTTTCTAATTGAACCTCTTCGTTATTATATACAAATTCAAAGTATCTCTGACCTGGCAGAAACAAGCCAATAATTCCTGGTTTTTGCTTGGTGCCGTCAAAGATAACTTCGCCGTTTTTCATTTGAGCGGTGTCGGCATAGAACAACTTTGACCCAAAGTATTTAATTAAGAAAACAGTAGTATCCTTTTGATCTTCAACTTTTAAGCGAATTTTTTGAGCATTTAAACCTAATAGACAAAATAGGAAAATAACGAAGAATATAGATTTCATTTGGATATAGTTTGATACGAAAATGCTTGAATTAAGGCTTCATAGTGGCTTTTTAACATTTCTTTAACCAATTTTTTGGAGAGCCTGCTCAAGCAAAGATAGCTCAGATTTTGGATCAAGGACGTGAATTCCTTCATATCTAGACATCCAGGTTAGTTGGCGTTTGGCATAATTTCGAGCGTGCTGCTTTACTTTTTCTATGGCAGTATCTCTATTGTAAAGACCTTCAAAATATGGAAAAAACTCTTGATAACCAACAGTTTGCAACGGTTTTAATTGTTGCATTTCTGGATAAAATAAACTGACCTCTTTTTCCAGCCCCTCTAAAAGCATTTGATCCACTCTGGCATCAATGCGCGCGTACAATTCAGGTCGTGGCCAATTGACCACAAAGCGTTTGATATTTGCGGGGTCTTTTCTTGACCCTTTGCGCAATTCCAAATTGGACTTTCCTGTCAATTCATTCACTTCTAGTGCACGAATTAAGCGCAGGGGGTTCTTGGTATCTACTTCTCTATAAAAAATAGGATCGCATTGCTGCAATGCTTGCTGCAGCGCCAACAAACCATGTTGTTCAAATAGATTTTGCCACTTAGCACGAACTTGAATATCATGTGGAAGCGGGTCAAGTCCTAAAAGTAAGGCATCGGCAAACAAAGCAGAGCCCCCAACGAGCACAGCTGAACCTTTCTCTTGTAAGAGTTTTGTCAAAATTGGTTGAGCTTGCGTGGCAAATTGCGCGGCATTTAAAGACGCCTGAACTGCATGACTCGCTATAAAATGATGTTTGACTTGTTGGAGTTCTTCTCGTGTAGGCCGCGCTACCCCAATTGCCAGTTCCGAATAAAACTGCCTGGAGTCAAAGGATATAATTTCGGTATTAAAACAGGCAGCTAAGGAAATCGCGAGACCTGTTTTACCAGATGCAGTAGGGCCTTGAACTACAAAAATTGATGAATCTGGCATTTATTTCCAGCGAGAATAGATTCCAATGACGTGCGCAACATAGGATGGCGCAGCTCCTCTGTAGGCACCACAACGCACCAACTCTGAACGATAGAACGCTGGGTCCTTTAATTTTTTCACCATCAATGCAACGTTGTCATCCCAAATATTGGCATTTAGACCTGCTGCTCTTGCCAAGCGCTGGGCATCTTCAATATGGCCTGTACCAGCATTATAAGAGGCCAAGGTAAATTGCATGCGTATGTGCGCATCTGTAATACTCGACCAACGTTTGTAAAGCGAACTCAAATACCGTCCTCCTCCATTGATTTGTACTTCGGGGCTCGACTCTGGATATACCCCAAAATGTGGACCCGTGTTCGGCATAAATTGCATCATGCCATAGGCACCTCCAAAACCACGTGCATTTGGGTTAAATCGAGACTCCTTAAAAGCAACTGCCGCGATCATTTTCCAATCCAAATTGTAGCGTTGAGCAGCGTTTTTAAAAAGAGCATCAAATGGCGATACCGCACCCCTTGGCGCAAGAAAAATTTCAGTAGGTGCGGAAGAAATGTAATCAAAGTAGCGCTTCTTGAGCAGTTTATATGCCTCAGAGTTGAGGTAGGTATTTAAAAATGAATCCAGCTGTTGTTTGAGCGCTTTGCTTTTGGGTCTGAGTGCAAAAGCTATGCGCTGCTCAAAAGACATTCGGGTGTCAATATTCAAATTAGGATGCATGTCTTTGGCCACCCTAGCCTGATTTTCATGCGCTAAAGTATACTTTATTCGACCGTTTACCACCTCTTGTATTAAATCCTCAACGAGCGGCAATGACCTTTTGTAACGAATGTCAATGGTAGCTCCGATTTCATCTTGCAAGGCCAACAAGCGCTTTTCATATGCAGAATTTTTACGCACATATATTGTTTTTTCAGCCAAATGAGCAGGTTCTGTTAACAATGAATCTGATTTGCGCTGCACCAACACTTGATAGGTTTGGTAATACGGAACAGAGTATTGAAAATATTTTTCTTGATGTAAAGCGATCGGTAAATTTGCTGCGACAATATCGCCTTCTCCTTTTTTAAGCATGCGAATATAATCGCCAATTTTACTCACCGCCTTTACCTCTAATTGAAGGCCGTTTGCCTTACAGAAAGTATCGAGAATTTCATACTCAAAACCCATTTTCTTGCCTTTGAATTCAAAAAAGGACAACGTGGCATTTTCTGTAAGTACGGTAAGCTTACCAATTTTTTTTATTTGCATCCAATCCTTACGGTATATTGGGCTACGTGCTTGTTCAGTACAGGCCTGAAAGAATAAACTCAAACCCATAACGAGCAGCAAATAAAATCTCTTGCGTTGAAGCATAGCCTCAATTTACGAAAAGCAATTGAAAATGTTTCAAGATGTGAACCCATTCGTCATCCATTCTTGAAAAAAGTTCTTTTTTTCTTTGGTTTAAGGAATTAATTTATATCTTTGCACTCGTTAATTCAAGGGGGTTTAGCTCAGCTGGTTCAGAGCATCTGCCTTACAAGCAGAGGGTCGGCGGTTCGAACCCGTCAACCCCCACAAAAGCCAATCAATCGATTGGCTTTTTTTTTGCCATCTTTTTTCAACTGAAGTTTTCAATATTTTTTTTGTAGGGTGCCCTTAATTACTAGGATTTATAATAGTAATACTATTTGATGGTAAGTGTATATTCATAAAATCTTAATATTCTATTGATACAGTTATGAATTAACCTTCTAAACTTTGCAGTAATCAATAAACTACTTTATGATGAAAAGAAAATTACTTTATGGTTCGTTGCTCACGTTAGCGGCTAGTCCAGTATTTGCTCAGGTTGGAATGGATACCGATACCACCAGAGAGCAAAGCATTAAAGAAGTCCGCGTGATTTCAAACTATGGTAAAGACCGAAAAACACCAGTTGCGATGTCGACGGTCAACGCCAAGCAAATTTCCGAGGTATACGGCGGTTCTGCTGAATTACCAGAAGTATTGAAACTAACCCCAGGCGTGTATGCGACCAAAACCGGAGGTGGTGTGGGTGATTCCCGCATCAATATCCGCGGTTTTGACCAGCGCAACATCGCCGTTACCATCAACGGTATTCCTGTTAATGACATGGAAAACGGATGGGTATATTGGTCTAACTGGGCAGGTTTGGGTGACGCCGTATCCACTATTCAGGTTCAGCGTGGTTTAGGTGCATCCAAATTAGCGATCAACTCTGTTGGTGGCACCATGAATATCATCACCAAAACAACCGATGCCAAACCAGGGGCATCTGTCATGACTTCGGTGACGGATTACGGTCAGTATAAAATTATGGGTTATGCATCTACTGGTCTTATGGACAACGGTTTTGCACTCACTACAGTATTGTCTAAGACTGCAGGCAACTCTTACGTTGATGGCACCTGGATGGATGGTTATTCTTATTTCTTTACCCTCGCCAAGCAAGTTAACGACAAGCATCGTTTGGTTTTAACAGGTATTGGAGCACCACAGTCTCATGGGCAGCGCAGCTCTGGTCTTACACCAGGTCAGTACGACACCCTAGACCGTCGTTTCAATGGTGACATCGGTTATTTTGACAACGGTGACCTCTTCAACGACCGCGTTAACTACTACCACAAACCACAATTCTCTTTAAACCACTATTGGAACGCTTCTGAAAAAACGACGGTAAGTAGCTCCTTATACTACTCTATTGGCCACGGTGGAGGTTCTGGTCGTTTGGGTTCTTCTTATGCACGTACAGAAGATGGTTTACTTGATATTCAGGCAGCTTATGACTACAACGTAGCGAATCCTGACGTAACGAATGGCGGTGTGAAATACGCACAACGCAATTCTGTCAATAACCATTACTGGACTGGCTTGGTTTCAACTGTTAATCACAAAGTAAACCAGTATGTTGACCTTACTTTAGGTTTAGACGCACGTTCTTACCGTGGTGAGCACTTCCGCGAAGTTCGCGATTTATTAGGTGGGTCTGCACGTTACGATGGCGTGAATGGTCTTGTTGGAGTTCATGAATTTGCCTCAAACTACGGAAATGTATTGAGTGTAACCCCTGTTGAGCAACGTGTTGCCTATGATAACGATGGTTTGGTTAAATACGCTGGTCTTTTTGGACAAGCAGAATACAGCAAAGATAAATTATCAGCTTTCGTAACTGGAGCAATCAATACTACTTCAAATCAGCGTGTTGACCGTATGCTTTACATCAATGATACAACCGGACGTGGTGAATTATCAGAGGTAGTAAATATTATGGGTTATTCTTACAAAGGTGGTGCGAACTACAACATCAATGACAACCACAACGTTTATTTCAATGCAGGTCAATTCTCACGCGCTCCATTTTGGACTTTTGTTTTTGTCAACAACACAAATGACGTAGTTCAGAACTTAGTCAATGAAAAGGCAGAATCTTTTGAATTGGGTTACGGTTTCCGTTCGGAGAAAGTAGCTGTAAAAGTTAATGCTTATTTGACCAATTGGAAAGACAAATCTTTGCTTTCTGGCAACATTACAGGTCCTAACGGAACCATCACTCGTGCCTTAATGACTGGTGCCAATGCAACACATAAGGGTATTGAAGTTGAATTCAATACCAAACCTGCAAAAGGCTTAGAAATTGGCGGTATCATTTCATTGGGTGACTGGCGTTGGGTTGGTGACATCAATGCAACTGTTTACTCTGAAATCGACCCTACTGAATCAGTTACTGTAACCTCTTATGTAGATGGTGTTCATGTTGGTGATGCACCGCAAAACCAGTATGGCTTGCAAGCGCGCTACCAAATCACAGAAGGTTTGTACATTGGAGCAACTTGGCTTTATAACGACAAATTCTTCGCCAACTTCGACCCTTCCAAGAAAACAGACGAAGAAGATCGTATCGATTCTTACCAAATTCCTTCCTACTATAACCTTGACGCACGCATTGGTTATGACTTAAACCTCGGCGACCGCAAGCTTACTTTAGGAATGCAAGCATTCAATATCACTGACGTTAAATTCTTATCAGATGCAACCGATCAAGACGGAACAACTTTCTCTTATGGTTTCCCTGGATTTGGTCGCAACTTCAACTTCTTTGCTAAGTTCACTTTCTAAGTAAAAAGAAGTTTAACTATTCCTTAATACAAAAAGCCTTGCCGATTCTCTCAGCAAGGCTTTCTTTGTAATATGAATTTAATTAATAGAGAACTCAGCTGGCTTTCTTTCAATGAACGCGTGCTTCAAGAAGCAATGGACCCAAGTGTGCCCCTTACTGAACGCATGAGATTCTTAGGGATTTACTCAAACAACCTCGATGAATTCTTCAGAGTTAGAGTTGCTAATTTGAAAAGAGTAATTGAAGTAAAAAACGAAAAAGTATTCGGATTCAAAGGCACTGCCGAGGACCTTTACGTCGAAATACGCAAGGTTGTCTTAAAGCAACAACAATTGTTTGAGCATGCTTACGAAGGTATCAAAGCAGAATTTCAAAAGAACGACATTCATTTCATCGATGAAACGGCATGTTCAGATCAAGAATTAAAAGAGCTTGACTTTTTTTTTCATGAAAAACTCAAGCACGCCATTTTCCCTATTCTGCTCGATAAAAAAAGACCTTTGCCAAAGTTGCGGGATTACGCTATTTACCTCGGTGTAAAAATTATTAGTAAAGCAAAAGTGCGCTATGCACTCATTCAGATTCCTACTGACTACAGCCGCTTTTTTATTCTGCGCAAAGGAGAGCAAACCAATGTGATTCTACTAGACGATATTATTAGACTCTACTTAAACGACATTTTCACAGTTTATCAAGCCAACCATGTAGAGGCTTATACTTTCAAATTTACACGAGATGCAGAACTAGACCTCGACGACGATCTTTCGTTGTCTTTCTTCGAGAAAATCGAGAAAAGTGTAAAACAGCGCAAAAAAGGACAACCCGTACGCTTTGTTTACGATGCCCAAATGCCAAATGACCTTCTACAATTTTTATTGCAGCAGTTGAACCTCAAAAAAGGAGTCAATACCATTCCTGGAGGGCGTTACCACAACTTTAAAGATTTCATGCGTTTTCCTGATTTTGGCAATCCAAACTACCGCTTTGCGCCACAAGCACCTTCACCGCATCCTGCATTTATCAATTGCAATTCCTTGATTTCAAAAATCATAGCGCAAGATGTTTTATTGCATTTTCCTTATCAGCAGTTTGATCATATCGTCGATTTGCTGCGCGAGGCGAGCTTAGATGCAAAGGTTAAAGAAATCAAAATTAACATTTACCGTGTAGCCAAGAATTCTGAGGTCATGAACGCCCTACTCGCCTGTATTTTCAATGGCAAGCAAGTAACTGTGGTTTTTGAACTCCAAGCGCGCTTTGACGAAGAAAACAATCTTTGGTGGAGCAATCGCCTCAAAGATTACGGTGCAAATGTAATTTACGGTTTACAGAATTTGAAAGTTCACTCAAAACTACTGCAGATCAGACGAATTTCTGAAGGTAAAATTCAGTACATCACCTACATTGGAACAGGTAATTTCAATGAGTCAACATCTACCATTTACACCGATCTTGGCTTGTTGACCACTGACAAAGAAATTTCTTTAGAAGTAAGCCGGGTGTTTGGCATGCTAGAAAACAACCTCGAAAGACACGCCTTCAGGAATTTACTGGTTTCTCCCTTTAATACACGCCGTAAACTCATGGCTTTAATTGAAAGAGAAATCAAGTTTGCAAAGGCCAAAAAGCCTGCACACATCAAATTAAAGTTCAATAACCTCACCGATATCAAACTCATCGACAAGCTTTACGCAGCAAGTAAGGCAGGTGTTAAAATTGAGCTAATTATACGCGGTATTTGCTGCCTGCAACCGGGTGTCAAAGGACTCAGTGACAACATTACGGCCATTAGTATCGTAGACCGCTACTTAGAGCATGCCCGCTTTCTAATTTTCTTCAACAATGGTCAGCCTGAATATTTTATTTCTAGTGCCGACTGGATGGAACGCAATTTAGATCAGCGCATCGAAGTAGGTACGCTTATTAAAGATCAGCGCATTCAGCAAGAAATCGACCTCATTTTTGATTACCAATTAAAAGGAAGTGTAAAAGCAAGAAGTATCTCGGCCAACTACAAAAACGCATATTCAAAACGAAACCTCCCCCCTTTTCATGCGCAACAAGAATTACATGCGCACTACCTAAGATTATCAGAAGAAGTAACGAAGTAAGCCTAATTTTTGCCTCCAAGTTTCAAATGATTCCAAAGGCTGATTCCCTACTTTACTCTCTTTCTCAAAACGGGTCAGCACCTCAATAAGCATTTGCTCTGTTTGATCTGCGTACAACAACGGAGCTTGCTTTTCTTGTCCGAGCCAATAGTTGATTTGTCTGTGATAAATTAAATCGAGCGCTGCAATTGAAGTGGCGCCCACCTCTGCTGCCCCGAGTGCATTGCAGGTTTGTTCGTAGTGGCCCTTCATTGGAATAACGAGTGTCTTTTTGCCTAAAAACAGTGCCTCTGATGGCAATTCAAAGCCTGCACCGCACAAAACCCCGGTGGCACTCAATAGACTTTCTTGAAAGCGCTTTTGGCTTATTGGCTCAAAAAAAACGTTGTCTACCCGATACGAATAAGCGGCATGTTTAGAAAAAACTTGCCAATGCACATCGAATTGCCTTAAAAAATGCATCAGTACGTCGTCATGATAACCTGGCAAATAAACAGTGTAGTGCCCAAGATCTGAAGGCGCAGCAAGGCGTATCTCTTTTCGTATAACAGGTGTAAATACGCGCTCGTCATAGGACTTAAAATGAAAGCCATACTTCTGACGAGCTGGTGTGTAGTGTTGGAGCACATAACGGCCAAACGCCGCTTTTTGATCAGGTTTAGGTGCCAATGGATGCACCACTGCAGCCTGATGACTCATTTCAATGCACGGAACACCACTCAATAAAGCAGACCACGCCGAAACGGGCTCAAAATCGGAAAGCACTAAGTCATATTGCTTAATCGGAAAGGAACGTATCTCTCGTACTAAATCTATCGGATGCGTATTTTGTAAAGACTTTAAAATACTGATATCGCCATTTTTACCGCTCAAAAATGTAAGACCAGTGCGTTGATAGTCTATAGGGAAATCTGCTTTGATTTGCGCTTGATTGCCACTAATGAGCGTATCTACCTGCACATATTTTTGAAGGATAGGAACAATCTCGTGAGCCCTACTTAGGTGCCCATTTCCGGTGCCTTGTATCGCATACAATACTTTCATATCAGTTCGGCTGTAAACCTGAAATCACTTCTTTTAATAAATGCTCGTAGTTCAAGGCTTCCTTATTCTGACTAATAATCTCAGAAGGATTAAACACCTGACTGCGGTCATGGCGATAAAGCGTCCATTTTTCCTGGTGGTACTCTAAGGCAGTTGAGTTTTCAACCCAGTCACCAGAATTAAGATAAAGGACTTCTCCACCGTCTTTACCCTTCATCATTTTAATTTGCGGCTGGTGAATATGGCCACAAACCACGAATTGATAGTCAGAACACATGGCTATTTCAGCTGCTGTTTCTTCGAAGTTGTTCACATATTTAACGACCCCTTTTACACTATCTTTTACTTTTTGAGAAAGAGAAATTCTTCCCCTTCCGATTTTTTCAGAAATCCAATTCATAAAGGTGTTCAGCACTATGAGCAAATCATATCCTTTACCACCGAGTTTGGCCACCCACTTGGAGTGTTTCATGGTGGTATCGAAAACATCTCCATGAAATATCCAGGCTTTTCCTGTTGGAAGGTCTAACAAAAGCTTATTTTGAATTTCTAGGCCACCCATTTTAAAGCCTTTAAACTTGCGCAGCATTTCGTCATGATTCCCCGTAATGTAAAAAACTTTGGTGCCGTTGGTAAGCATCGAAGCAATTGATTTGAGTACCTCCATGTGGGCTGCAGGAAAATAACGCTTACTGAACTGCCAAATATCAATAATATCGCCGTTGAGCACTAGAGTGGTCGGGTCTATGCTTTTTAAATAAGAAACCAATTCGGCTGCTCTAGAGCCATAGGTACCGAGGTGAACATCTGAGATAATAACAAGGTCAAGTTTGCGCTTCATCGTTTAAGTTTTGTGTAAAGTTCGCAGCGCAATGTAACGTCGTCTTTAAGAGAAGATTATGCTTGGCAAGATCTTTCAAAACTGAATTGTTAATAACGAAAAAAGGAGCCCGATGTGAGCTCCTTTCCTATTCCAAATTTTCATGTTATTGTTTGATGATACGCTCGGTATGTAAACCTTGATTGGTTTCTATCTCGAGCATGTAAACACCTGTTTTTAAATCAATTAATGAAATTATCATTTCATTTCCAGAAGTACTTTGTTCAAATACTATTTTACCTTCCGCGCTGTATAAACGCATAAACCGGAGCTGTTCACTAGATATAATTTGAATAAAATCGTTAGTAGGATTAGGATATATTTCAATAGCATTGAATAGCTCGACGACCGAGGCACAAGACGAAAGTGTAACTAAAATTTCATCCGAGCTAGAACAACCAAATTGATTTGTTGCCTCAATAGAATACAAGCCACTTGTTAAAATTTCAGTGCTTGGATTTATACTCCCAGTACTCCATAGTAAATCTTGTGCGGAACCCGAAGCATTTAAAACATAAGGAAATTGATCAGGGCACAAAATCAAATCTTCACCTAATGAAATAGTCGGTGCTGGAGCAAGCGTAATTGTCGTATTAAAAGTAGCCGAACAACCAGCTGAATCTGTTACACTTACAGAAAGTGGACCCGCTTGTGACCCAACGAAATATGGCAGTGTTGTACCGTCAGACCACGCAAAGAATGGATAAAGATTTGAAGAGCTGATACTGAATGAATACGGTAATTCATTTTCACAAAAAGAATATTGACTCTCTAAACCAACAATTGGCAAGGCTAAGACTTCGACCTGAACAGTGTCGGTCGCAGAACAACCACTTTGATTATTCGTTGCTATTGCAATGTAAGAACCAGCATTACTTACGCTAACAGATGCGCTATTAAGCCCTTGGAAATAAACCAAATTCACATTTGCTGTAGCGTTAAGTTGTATCGGTATTGCATCGGCACAAACAACTTGATCAGGACCCGCATTGACAATTGGGGCAGGCAATACATTGACTTGAATACTTGCAGAATTGGTGCAAGTATTTGCTGCTGTAGCTGTCAAAGTAAGCGTATTTAAGCCAACCGGAAGCAGTAAAGATTGCCCGGGAGCCATACCATTACTCCACACTAGATTAGCTGCATTTGAAGAGCCGTTTAATGTTACGGGAACTCCTTGACAAGTCGTAACATTCGAACCTGCATTTACCGTAGGAAGAGCAAGAACTGTAACGGTCACCTGGTCTTGAACTTGACAGTTTGTGGCTGTATTTATTCCTGTAATTGTGTAGGTATTTGAACCTGTAAATCCTTGGGTTGGAATCACAATAGAACTTCCTTGAAATCCTGAATTCCAATTATAAACTGTTGCATTACCTGTGATGGAGATAGTAACACTGGGGCCTGCACAAACTATAATATCAGGACCTGCATTTACCAACGGCAAAGGGTTAACAACCACATTATAAGTAGAAGAAGTTGCCGAACACCCATTTAAAGTGGAAGTCAATGAAATAGCAGCAGAAGATGTTAAAACAACTTGTTGCGTTGTTTGACCACTGCTCCAGAGATAACTCGATGCTGCAGGTGCTGTTAGCGTTACAGAGGCACCCTGACAAATAGTGAGAGGCCCGGAACTTGTTGCAGTAACATTTGGAAGTGGTTTAACGATAATTGCAACAGGCGCTGAGGTAGAGGAGCAACCCGTAGCTGTTGTTGTAAGTGTGTAATTACCAGCAGTACTTACTGTAATGGACTGGGTAGTTTGACCACTACTCCATAAATAAGCATTTGCCGTTGGGGCTGTTAATGTTACTGTTTGACCAGGACAAATACTTGTTGGGCCAGAAATACTTACAACCGAACTAGGAATTGGATTCACAGTTATGGCAACTTGAAGAGATGTATCCGCACAACCTAAACTATTGTTCTGAACAAATACCCTGTACACGCCTGCAGCAGAGGCTGTAAGGTTTGCCGATGTTTGACCTGAAATTGGCAAACCGTTAAGTAGCCATTGGTAATTACAATTTGGCTGAGGCGTGATAGACATTGTGGTAGTTTGTCCGGCACATAAGACGCTTGAATTATTTACGATTGAAGCACCTGATGCAACTGCACATGTATTGAGTTGATATACTGAAAGTGTAGAACTCACCTCATTTGCCAATAGAACTAACGCTTGGCCATTCGGTGAATCAACTGCATCAATAACGATAATACCTTCAGACCCTAAGTCTGGACCATTAATATTTGTCAAACTTCTATTATTTGCATAACCAACATAAGTTGGATTTTGAGGATTATCTACATTAAAGATCATTACTCCACCTATTCTTTCTAAGGCTGCAAATACATATGTGTGGCCGTTCCATTGCTTCACAGTTATGCCTTCTACCTCCGGACCTTTATCGTCTGATCTATTTTTTAAAGCTGGTGCACCCACTGTATTTGAAGCATTGAACATCGGACCAAAAGTTGGATGATTGGCAACAATTTGTTCTATAAGATCCTTGGAATCAAATACAAGACTTCCTGTCGTGGCATTCCAAATACTAAAAGATCTTCCTGACATGACGTGTAATTCATCATAATCACCATCTCCATCAGAATCACCCGAATACTTTAATGCAGAGAGTCTTCCTAGAAATTTATTATTTTTAAGAATGTTTGCGTCTGGAAATGCCACTGGATCCAAATTTGCGAATGTTGAAGAAGATATTCTGTTGGCATCGATTACCGTTCCAAACTCTCTTGAGTCACCCTCATTTGCCGTAAATAGGTAACCTTGATTATTGATTTGTTGAAAAGCAATTGCATCGGGCATATAGGCACCTTTAATTGGCAAATCTCCTGTTATCAGTACCATTCCACTTTGATCAGAGGCATCTAACGCGTTATTTGAACCAGCTCCATAATTTGAATAACCAAGTGGCGTCAGCGATTGAATTGTATTATTTGTCAAATTGATGGTGAGTAAAGCATTATTTTCTTGTAAGGTTACATATGCTTTAGAATTGTCAGAGGAAATAGCGATGTACTCAGGTTCTAAGTCTTGAGCAACTGATGCACTTGAAGAAAAGATACGAATCCCTTGTGCTCTTAATGCCGTTTCTTGTCCGTTGTATGCGGTTAAAGGCAAGGTGATTACATTCGCCTGTGAGAGCGTTGGAATACCACTCGAAATATCAATGATAGAAACAGAGCCTTCTGGATCTAAAGAATATGTTGAATTTGGTTCACCTTCATTTGCCGTTAGTACTTTAGTAAAATTATTATTGAAGCAAATCATATCGGGCATTGCTCCCACAGTGACTTGCTTTTGGAAAATTCCGTTTGCATCAAAAAATACTACTGAACCGTTTAATTGAGGATTTGAATTTTCAATTGCAGCTGCAACAATACCGTTTCTGGCCACTATTGAATTGATTCCACCGTATGGAAGCATCGATATACTTGTGATCAATACCGGTACTGACGGATTACTAAAATTGACAATATCCATTTTCTGCCCTATGCTATTTACAATATAGAGGCGATCTGTAGTCGGGTCAAAAGCAACAATTTCTGCAGAATTTGTACCTGCAGCACCATTTGAATAGCTCGATAACAATTGTAAGTTTAGTTCATTAGTAGCTACCGCAGCAACATAATCATTATCCTTGATAAAAATGATACTGTAGTTATTTGTTGTAGAAACATTGGCATTTGAGCTACTCAATATTTTTACGATAATACGTTCTGCTTTTTCAGCTAAAATATCGTCTACTATGGTTAGGGGTAAATTAAATGTTCCATTGGTATTTGCTGGAATTGTCATGGTATTTGTCCAAGAAAAATCATTATTTTCTGTGGCATTACTGTAAACTGAAAAACCAAGATTTAGGTTGATCTCAGCCGCATTAGCGTTTGTTACTTGTATTGGGATATTTACGACCCCTGCATTTTCATTCACAGCAAAGAAATTGCTAGCAGAAGGAATAGAAACATCCGTGCGACCTTGAAATGAAACATTGTCAAAGCGCCATGTCCCGGCTGTTGCTATGTTAGTAGGCGTTGACGTCTGACGAAATTCTCCAGTTGACTGATAATGAGCTGCTAATATACGCACCGCAAAATTGGCATTATTGGCTACTCCGGTAATTCCAGTAAAACTTACCGAGATTCGACGATATTGGTCTCCGACGCCATTGTTTTGAAAACGACCATTATCCAAAACTCCATTACAGAAAGTCGTATTGGTAGAAGTCATCGTAAAATTAGTCCAAGTAGAACCATCTATCGTATATTGCAATCTAACCGTATTTGCTGCTGTATTTGAAAAACGCATATCCCAGGTTAGTAAAACATTTTGAAAGCCTAGTGTCGACACGTTGTATTGAACTCCTGAACTTTCATTTGTTAATCCTGGTGTAGCTGTAAAGGCCCACGCGCCTGGATTTGTGCCATTTTGACTGCCGCAACCATTATTGATAAGCGGGTCCATTCCTGTTGCTGCAGCAGCAACAACAAAACTACCAACAACTGAAGAGGTACCAACACCCTGATCAGCAATAGGATTCACCGGACTTCCGGTAATGGAATTGTAATTCCATAAAGCCATAAAATTTGCTTGGGATATTGCTTTCAGACTCGAAAGTAACATGATTAAAAGTAGAAGTTTGTTCATTATATATATTTGGAACAAAATAACTACATGGCTATTAACTGCTTATTAATAGAAGATTAAAGAACTGTATTTATAATATTAAATTAATAAAGTCAGTGCCGCGCCAATTTCACTATCTGATCCACCACACTCGGGTCGAGCAAGGTACTGGTGTCACCTAGATTAGAGATATCGCCCTCCGCAATTTTTCTAAGAATGCGGCGCATGATTTTACCACTGCGCGTTTTAGGAAGGCTAGATACAAATAAAATCTGATCAGGTTTGGCAATGGGCCCAATCACTTCATTCACTTTTTGGATTATTTCTTTTTGAAGAGATCCTAAATCCTGATTTTTACTTTCAATAATTACATATGCAAATATGCCTTGGCCTTTGATGTCGTGCGAATAACCCACTACTGCGCTTTCAATAACGCTAGCGTGCATATTAATGGCATTCTCGACCTCTGCTGTTCCAATTCTATGGCCACTGACATTCAAGACGTCGTCTACCCTACCCGTAATGCGGTACATCCCCTCCTCGTCTCGGATACAGCCATCACCAGTAAAATATAAATCTTCGTAAGTAGAGAAATAGGTTTGACGGCAGCGCTCGTGGTCTTTGTAGGTGCTTCTAATCATACCTGGCCACGGAAATTTGATGCATAAATTGCCATTGACACCATTGCCTTCTATTTCCACTCCGTTTTCATCAACCAAACAAGGCTGAATGCCCGGAAGTGGCAAAGTTGCATAAGACGGTTTTGCAGGCGTAATGCCTGCTAAATTCGAAATCATGACGCCACCCGTTTCGGTTTGCCACCAAGTATCGACAATTGGGCAACGATTTTGCCCGATGTGCTCGTTGTACCAATGCCATGCTTCTTCGTTTATTGGCTCACCTACAGAGCCCAGTACTTTAAGTGAGCTCAGGTCCTTGCCTTTGATTGGGTCTAAGCCACAAGCCATCAAACTTCTGATGGCCGTTGGGGCGGTGTATAGGATATCTACTTTGAATTTTTCTACGACATCCCATAACCTGCCGGCATCGGGCCAAGTAGGAACGCCTTCAAACATCAGGGTTGCGGCTCCGGCACTCAGCGGACCATAAATAATATAGCTGTGCCCGGTAATCCAGCCGATATCAGCGGTGCAAAAATGAACTTGGCCAGGTTGGTATTGAAAAGTATTGACAAAAGTATAGTTGGTCCAGACCATATAGCCTGCTGTGGTGTGCACCACGCCTTTTGGCTTGCCCGTAGATCCAGATGTATATAGAATAAACAAGATGTCTTCAGCATCCATGGCGGCCGCTTCAACCTTCGGATTACCCATGGTTTCTACCTTTTTAATTTCGTCTTCCCACCAAACATCGCGGCCTTTACTCATTGAAACTAAAGTACGGGTGCGCGAACATACAATAACGCGCTTAATGGTTTTGTTCCCAACCAGTGCGTCGTCGATGACGCTTTTTAAGGCAATATCTTTAGCGCCGCGATAGGCACCGTCACAGGTCACTATAAATTCAGCTCCAGCGTCGTCCAGACGATCGGCAATGGCTTGAGCCGAAAAACCACCAAATATAACTGAATGAATGGCGCCAATGCGCGCACAGGCAAGCGTTGCAATGGCAAGTTCTGGAATCATGCCCATGTAAATACAAACGCGATCCCCTTTTTGAACCCCATTGTTGAGCAGCACATTGGCAAATTGCTGTACTTTAAAATGTAGTTCTTGGTAGGTGAGCACACGGTGCTGCTCATTGGGGTCATTGGATTCCCAAATAATTGCTGGTTCATTGCCGCGTGTAGCGAGATGTCTGTCCAGACAGTTTTCGGTAATATTGAGCTGCCCACCTTTGAACCATTCAATTTTTGGTTCTTTGAAATTCCAGTCCAGGACTTTGTCCCATTTCTTTTGCCAGGTAAAATTGTCGGCAATGTCGGCCCAAAAGCCTTCTGGGTCTTGGATACTTTTTTGGTAAGCCGCTCGATACGCTTCAGCGGATTGTAATTGGTATGGGTAGTTCATTGCGCTTGTTTGCGCTAAAATTAACCAATTATCACTTCAACTCAAACGCCACCTCGTTGCGGCGTCCAATGAAATCCCAAGGTGCGTTGTAACCCATATAAATCAATTGGTCTTCAAAGGCAATACCTTCTTTGAGTAGCAAGCTTCTTAGTTCTTGCGCTTTTTCAGTGATTTTATCATCATTGGAATAACCACCAAAACGCAAAACAGCTAAGGTTCTTTCTTCTTGTTTGGCAATTTTTACCTGAGGATTATTAGGGTTTGGCAAAGCGTCCATTTCGTATTGCTTGGGCATTACAAACGACACTTCAGTCTGCTCGCCCATTTCCATCATTACCGGAGAGGTCATGGCGATTTTTTGGCCTTGTTCGTTGCCCCCAAAGATGTAGCCTGCCACCCTGCGAAAACCCATACTGCTATTTTCGTCGTATGATTTGGCTTGCATTTGTGTCTGTGCTAAAATGAGTGCTGGATAGCGTCTAATTTCTACTTTTCTTGTTAAAACACGAAGTACTTCGTAGTCAGGTGTTTCTATAGAAGAGCGCATAAATGACATGAGTAAAATGAACAAAAACCCAATAATGGAAAGGACAACGAGTAGTTTTTTCATGGGGATTTTTCTCTTTAAACATTACAATTGCAAAAAAGTTCATATCTTTGTAAGCGAAAACGGCCCCGTAGCTCAACTGAATAGAGCATCAGATTACGGCTCTGAAGGTTTCAGGTTTGAATCCTGACGAGGTCACGAGCAAAAACCCAACATGAAAGTGTTGGGTTTTTTTTGTCTACCGTTCCTGCATAGAACATCAACTCAAATGCAAAATAACCCTAATTTTGTATAAAACTCAACTTATGCGCTTTAACCTATCTGAAATCAATGAACTCATTCGTTCTAGACGTACCATTTACCCTGAGCAATTTTCGGATAGGAAGGTACATAAAGAACAAATTGAACTATTGCTTAATAATGCGCAATGGGCACCTACACATGGAAATACGCAACCATGGCGTTTTCATGTCTACATGGAAGACGGACGCCAAAAACTCAGTACTTTTCTAGGCGAAACCTATTTAAAACTCACCCCTGCCGAACAACAAGACGATGCAAAACTTGCCAAAATGCTGCGCCGGCCCCTTCTTGCTTCTGCAGTTATTGCCATCAGCATGAAGCGTCAGGAGACTGAAAAAATCCCAGAAATCGAAGAAATAGAAGCAGTTGCTTGTGCCATTCAAAATTTGCACCTAAGCTCTACGGCCTATGGTTTAGGTGGGTTTTGGGCAACTCCCAAACTCATTTACAGCGCAACCATGAACGAATTTCTTGGCCTGGATGCAAAAGACAAATGCCTCGGCCTATTCTATATCGGCTACCCAGCTATTGATTGGCCAGAAAACCAACATCGCCGCCCCTTAGAATACAATTGTACCTGGATCAACGACTAACCCACACTTCACCTTGCGTTTTTTCGTTTCTTTGCACATGCGCCTTTTTTACGCTCTTCTAATATTCTTACCATCGATCTTGTGGTCGCAAGCATTCAATCAACTTGGCCAACCTAATTTTTTTGGTTTTCATTACAGAACAGTTTTGCCCATGCAACAAATGCAATCTGGGCCTCAAAATTTTTCGGATAGCATTCTTCAAACGGAACTGACTCCTATTGACGGCTATACTTTTGGCGGTGTGCTGCGCTACGGACTTACCGATCTTATTTCTTTGGAAACCGGACTCTACTATAACCAGAGAAACTTCTCTATTCAGAGCACCCGAACAGACAGCATGCTCAGTGTAGACCAACGCCTGCGCTTTGTTCAGTTTGAGATTCCAATTCAAGGCAATATCGGCATTCAACTGAGCCGATCCATATATGCCAATGCTGCACTTGGTGGTGCAATTCTCTACAAGCCAACGAGTGTTGCTACCTACGTCAATCCGTCAGACAAACATGAGTTTAGGCAAGTTGGATTGGTCGATATCAATAAAAAACTTGGTTTTGACATTCGTACGAGCATTGGTTTTGAATACCGAAATAAAAAAGCCGGTGTTTTTTACCTCGGGGGCACCGCCTTTGTTCAGCTACAACCCGCTTTTGTTCTGCTCTCGCGCTACCAATACGAAAACTTTAAGCAAGCCGCCTTCGGCGAGGTCAATGCATCGGGCTTCGGAATTGATTTGAAATACTATATTCCCTATACGCGCCCCGGCCGTCTTATTTTTCAGCAGGGCCCCATTGAGTAGTACCCAAACGATAGCCGATATAGGCCATAGGTAAATAAGCCAGAATTAAATCGAGTAAAATAAACCAAAGCGGCGTTTGCGGTAGCATGATTACCATCATGACTCCACCAGCTAAAAATGCAAAGCCAATGGCTATAGAGGTGAGCAGCGGCCTATTCACTTTCATTTTACTTACGAAGTAGGCACCTACCAAAGTACCAATCGAGTGGGCTAAAAACGGAAAAACAAAATGTTCTACGCCCATTAAAGGCATAGCCTTAGCTAAACCTTGTTCAGTGGTCAGATCAAAGCCAGCTGGCGCCTGAACAAAATAAGACCCCAATTGAACGATGAATCCGTTCGTTAAAGCGCCTAAAACAAGACCTAGGACTGAATATAAAATTGACTTCATACTGAAAAATTATTCATTAATTGCTGCGCTCACGGCAGATTTCAAGGTTCCAAATATAGCACTTTATACTTTCTCTTGGCCTCTTCCCTACTGCAGGCATTGAAGTGCCACCATTCTGTAGGCAGCTGTCTAAATCCTTGCCTCAGCATGGCACTGCGCAATATTTTTCGGTTCTGAACCTGTAACGGCGTTAGTTGCCCAACTTTTAAAAATGAATCTTCTAAACACGGATAGGCTATTTTTCGAATGTCGTCAAAGCCAGCCCCCATATCTAAGGCTTCTCCATTGGCATTGAGAATTGTTAGGTCAATTGCTGCACCCATATTGTGCAGGCTCAAGTTTTTTGGATTAGAAACAAATTTTATGCGTTCTTTTACTGGCAACGAATCTAGTGCTTTCCACATTTTTTCTTGAACAGATACGGGCCGAACAGCATCGTAAATCAGTAATTGATATCCGGGATGTTTACGGGATAATTCTTTTTGCACTTCAGAAAGCCTTAGGGCAACATCTTTTTGTAAATAGGCTTTTTGCAAACTTGTGTACAACCTTTCTCTCAGAAAATTATCGGTAGTGGTGTATTTTAAATCAATTTGAATAGCCGCATTGATTTGTTGTACATCGACCAAGCCCTCAGGCAAGACTTTTGGTGGTGTTTTGAGAACTGTTGATGGTTGTTTTTTTGGGGTCGGTTTGATTGGAATTGTTTTTTTTGGACTTTCTTGACAACTCCAAAACATCATGAAGACAGCACACCCAAAGAAAAAAAACTTCATTTAATGGACACCGAGGTGAGAATACGCGCAGTTTCTGCCTGAATGCGTGAGCGCAAGCCCTCTGAAACAGGATGCAGCGGCATACGCATGGTTTCTTGCATGAGGTCGCGTGCGGCCAAAGCCACCTTGACACCACCAGGGTTTCCTTCTTCAAAAAACATTTTAGTCACGCTAAAAAGGTCGTAGTGAGCTTGCTTAGCCAACTCGAGGTCTTTTGACATAGACGCGTGTACCATTTGAGAAAAACGCTCTGGAAAGGCATTGGCAACCACAGAAATGACACCATCTGCACCTGCTGCAATCAGCGGCATGGTGAGGTTGTCGTCTCCGGACAACACGCCAAAACCAGGCTTTCTCTGGCGAATGATATCCATGATCTGTTCCATATTGCCAGAAGCTTCTTTAACGGCAACCACATTAGGTAGTTCGGCAAGTTCTAAAGTCGTTTCGATGCTCATGTTCGAACCTGTTCTGCCGGGAACATTATAAAGAATGATAGGTAGATTTGTGTAGGAAGCAACTTGTTTAAAATGCGCTACGATGCCTTTCTGAATGGGTTTGTTATAGTATGGAGAAACAGACAAAATGCCATCTACCCCACTTGGTACGTTGTTTAAAAGTGGCTCAAGAGCAAGTGTGTTGTTACCACCAACCCCATAAACAACAGGTAATTGACCATTATTGACTTCGAGAACGGTATCTAAAACCAGGCGCTTTTCGTCTTGACTTAGGGTTGGTGACTCGCCGGTGGTTCCTTGCACCACTAAAAAATCTGTACCCCCTTTTAATTGCAGCGTAACCAATGCTTTGAGGGCTGCTAAATCAATGCTACCGTCTGTATGAAAAGGCGTAACCAAAGCTACACCTGAGCCTTTAAATGTTTTCATTGGACAATTCTTTCTAAGGTTTGTTGAATGTATTGAAGTTGAGCATGGGTGTCGACTTGAGTGGTATCGATCTGTAAATCGAAGTTTTTACCCGTAGCATTCAGCAGCAAGCGTCTTTTGATTTGGGTAGACTGCAGTGCACTGTAAATTTTGACGTCCAAACTACCGTTCCAAATCAGCAAATCGTAATTTTTGTGAAGCTCAGCCTCTAGCTGTACGTCTTTAAGTTTTCCGAACATGGAGTAGTCGACAGCAGCGTTATAGTAAATAAGAAAATGTGGCGGCAGCGTTTTTTTATCGATGTCTTTGGGTACATTGACAATAATGAGGGCATGCGCAAACTTTTTCTGTTGTAAAAAGTAATCTATGGCTTTTACAAAAGCGCGCATTTGCTGCTCATCTTGATAAGACCAGACAACCACAATGCGCTTGGTTTGCTCCCAAATACTCGTTTTACTCACTGTGAAATTAATTTTATTAGTTCATTTTCAGTTAACAAAGTTACACCTAAGTCTGTAGCTTTTTGCAATTTGGCAGGCCCCATGTTTGCTCCGGCTATTAAATAGGTCGTTTTTGCCGAAATAGAGGATCCTAATTTACCGCCATTGAGTTCAATGAGTTCTTTGAGTTCATCTCGACTAAACGTTTCAAAAGTACCTGAAATCACGCATATTATACCTTCTAAAACGTTCGAATGTAAGGTTTTTGCTTCAGATTGAAATTGCAGACCCACAGTGTGTAATCCTTCGATAAGCGCTAAATTTTCAGAAAAACTAAAATAAGACAAAATGGATTGCGCTATTTTTTCGCCAATTTCTTCGACATCTAATAATGCTTCAAGACTGGCGCAACGCAAGGCATCCATATTTTGAAAAGCTGCTGCTAATTTTTTAGCGACAGTTTCACCAACAAAGCGAATCCCGAGACCAAACAAGACGCGTTCAAAAGGAATTTGCTTTGAGGCTTCAATGGATTGTAATAAATTATTGGCAGATTTCTCGGCCATTCTATCCAATGAAAGCAGCTGATCAAAGGTTAAGTGATATAAATCTAATGGGCTCTTAATCATGCTTTTAGAAAACATCAATTCTACCGTTTCTTCACCTAAACCATCAATATTTAAGGCCTTTCGGCTGATAAAATGCAGTATTTTTCCGGTTACTTGTGTCGGACAAGCTTGTTCGTTCGGACAGTAGTGCTGAACCTCTCCTTCTTGGCGCTCCAACTTACTGCCACACTCTGGGCAGTTGTCTATGAATAAGATTCGATTTTCTGACTGTCTTAAATTTAAATTAACGCCGACAATTTTTGGAATGATTTCTCCGCCTTTTTCGACCTGAACGGTATCGCCTTGGCACAAATCAAGTTTTTGAATTTGATCGGCGTTGTGCAACGAGGCGCGCTTCACGGTCGTGCCACCTAACTGAACTGGTTTGAGATTGGCAACCGGCGTAATTGCCCCTGTTCGACCTACCTGAAAAGTGACAGCTTCCAAAACCGTTTGAACTTGTTGGGTTTTAAATTTATAGGCAATGGCCCAACGTGGAGATTTTGCGGTGAGGCCGAGTTGCTCTTGCTGCTCAAAGGAATTAACCTTAAGGACTACCCCATCGATATCAAAAGGGAGTTCAAAGCGCTGTTTATCCCAGTAATGAATGAAATCCATGATGCCTTCAATGGTGGTCGTTTTTTCTATCATGCGGGTTTCAGGGCTTGGCACCTTAAAACCCCAAACTTTAGCTTCCTTTACCGCCTCAAAGTGGCCATTGGTGGTCTTGGACACACCATAAACTCCGTAAAGATAGCAGTCGAGACCGCGCTTGGCAACTTCTTTGGAGTCGAGGAGTTTAAGCGTACCTGATGCCGTATTCCTGGGGTTGGCAAAAAGCGCATCACCTTGGGAGGCACGCTGCGCGTTGAGTACTTCAAATTTTTGCTGTGGCATGAAAATTTCACCTCTGATTTCAAAATCTGAAGGGGCATCCGGACTTAACTGCAGCGGAATAGCACGAATGGTGCGCACGTTGTTGGTGACGTCTTCACCTTGTTGGCCATCGCCTCTGGTGAGCGCTTGAATGAGTTTGCCGTTTTGGTATTGAATACCAATGGCAACGCCGTCGTATTTGAGTTCACAAACAAATTCTGAGGCCTCTCCGAGTACTTTTTGACAGCGCTCAGCCCAATCGATAATATCTTGTTCTGAATAACTATTAGACAATGACAGCATCGGAAAGCGATGTGCCTTTGCTTCAAATTTCTTGGTGAGATCACCGCCTACGCGCTTGGTAGGACTATTGACATCAATAAATGCCGGATATTGCTTTTCGAGCGTCTCTAGCTCTTTGAGCAACATATCAAACTCAAAATCAGAAATTTGAGGTGAATTGAGCACGTAGTAAGCATAATTGTGCGCATGAAGCCGAGTACTTAACTCAGTCATTTTTGCTTGTATTGCATGCAATTCCATAAGCTAAAGTTAAGCTTTTTGCGCAAGTATCATGCGCTCTTTACCTTGTAAATCCCGATGGATTTCTCTTCTTGAAAAATACTCAGGTGCAAATAAAGACAGCGTTTGTTGCGCTAAGTTTTCGTGAACCTCAAGGACCATTAACCCCTTTTTTTGCAAGTTAGAAAGGGCAATTTGTGCCAATTGCTCGTAAAACAAAAGCGGAGTTTGGTCGGGCACAAACAAGGCCATGTGTGGCTCATGTGCCAAAACATTTTCTTGCATCAAAGCCGCTTCTTTTTGAGGAATATACGGCGGGTTTGAAATCATTAAATCGTAAGAAGTTGTAGAAGCCCATTCAAAAAGATCTTGTACGTCTAATTGAAGCTCAAGTTGGTTCAAGTGCGCATTTTCCTGAGCCAATTCGATGGCTGCTTCGGATAAATCAATGGCACTCACAACAGCTGTTGGGTAGGCTTTTTTAAGTGCCAAGGCAATACAAGCACTTCCAGTACAAAAATCGATGATATTTGAATAAGAAAGCCCTTGCGCCATTGCGAGCGCCACCAATTCTTCGGTTTCAGGTCTTGGAATCAGGGCTCTTGTATCGGTTTTGAGCAGCATATCGGCAAAATAGGTTTCACCGAGAATATATTGAAATGGTTCATTTATTTGTAAGCGCTTGACAACACTGCGAATACGCAATAAATCAGATTCTGAAAACCGCTCATTTGCATTCAATAATATTTGGCTTGGAGTCCAACCAAAATAGGTAGTTAAAATTGAGGTCCACATCGTTTTACACTCACTTTTCGAAAATTGATCAGATAATGTTTCAAAAAAATAGTGCTTAGCAGTCCTTACAAGGTTATCGGGAACAAACATCTATTTTGATTTACGAAGTTGAATAAAAGGCTTTATTTTTTCGTTTTCAATCAAGACCGTCAGGTTGTAGTAGGCCAAGCGCCATTCACCCTTTTCCAAAACAAATATGCCACTCCCTCTGCAGCCCTGCATCCAAGTGTCTAGATCTTCATCAAAATAAGCAACTTGCCCATCGGCGGCAAAATGCCAATGTCTGTTAGATGGCTTGAAATCCCAAGCTTTTCCTTTATCGAAGTAAGGTTTGCAAAAAGCCATAAACTCAGTTTTTGTCCAGCGCTCACCTGGTGCGGTTCCTAAAAAGACGAAATCAGCACTTGTCCAATTAAAGTAACTTTCAAAATCTGCTGCACTTGCTGCTTGATGCCAATAATTGAGTGTTTTATTTAAGAAAATTTGGTTTAAGGAATCTAGTTGTGCCGCTTTATCGATTTGAGCAAAATAATGCAAATGAAAGCCACTTAAAAATAACAGGAGATAAATTTGACGCATTGAGAAATGTTTGAATGAATAAAAAATTAAATGAAGCAGCACTAGCTACAAAGCCTCAAGCTTAAACACGCATCTACCTTTGATAAAGGTTCGCCAAGCATAGTTTTGCACCTGCCCCACCTCGCCGTTTATGGGGTATTCAAAAATTGCTAGGGTGGCATCCTTGCCTTTTTCTAGCGTTCCTAATTGCTTTTCTTGAAAAGAGGCGAACGCGGCATAGATTGTCATGCCTCTAAGGATTTCTTCGAGGGTAAGCCCTTGCCCAAACGGACTATTATATGCAGCTTGAATAGTGGCAAAAGGATTCGTTTGCTCTACAGGAAAATCAGTGCCGAGGGCCAGCATGCCGAACTGCTCCATTAAAGTGCGGTAAGCATAGGCACCTTTCATTCTCTTCTTGCCTAACCTGTCCTCTGCCCAATCGGCATCGGAAACCGCATGGGTTGGTTGCACAGATGGGAACACCGCATAATTGGCAAACTTTTGAAAGTCGATGGGGTCCACTACTTGCGCGTGCTCTATGCGAAAACGGTGATCTGGTTTTTGCTTGAAGACTCCTGCATACAAATCCAAAATGAGGGCATTCGCTGAATCGCCAATACTATGGGTGTTCATTTGATAGCCCGTGGACAAACAAAATTGAGCTAGGTTTTGCATCCGTTCTACTTCTGTTAGTAACAAGCCCCTACTATCCGGATGGTCGTGATAAGGTGCTTTCAATAAAGCTCCTCTTGAACCTAAAGCACCATCGGCAAAACATTTAAAACTACGAATGCTTAAATTCTTTAATTGATAAGGTCCATTTGTTGAAGCAAAGCGTCTATTCTGAGGACTGTCCATTAACATTGCATAGACGTTTAGTTTCAATCGATTTTTTGAAACGAGTGTTTGGAACCAACCAATATGTTCAAAATCAATGCCCGCTTCATGGACCCCCGTAATGCCATATTGCAACAACTCTTCTTGCACCTGCAACAGTGCATTGAAGTAATGTGTTTTAGAATAATCTGGAACATAGGATTGTATTAAATTCATGGCATTATCTATTAAAATACCAGAGAACACCCCTGTTTTAATCATACCGACTTCACCCCCTTTTAAATTATCGAGCTGATTGATCACCTTACTTTTGCGCAGCAAATAATCATTGACCAATGCGGCATGGCCATCAATGCGGTACAAGCAAACGGGGATATCGGGAAACAAGCGATTGAGCTCGGTATTGGTTGGCATTTGCTGACCAGCCCATTGGGTTTGATCCCAGCCACGCCCAATAATAAATTTTAATTTTGGATGTTGGGCTTTGTACTGCTCACAACGGTGGATCATTTCTTGCTCGGAACGCACACCTCTTAGGTCCAGACCAAGCAATTGTTTGGCATACATGAGCATATGGCCATGGGCATCGGTAAAACCAGGATACATTTCTTTACCTTGTGCATCTATGGTTTCATCAGAACGGTATTTATTTAAAATTTGACGCTCTGGCCCTACTTCCACAACTTTTCCATTGCGAATGGCGATGGCATCCTGAACGGTATTGGAAATATCCATGGTATGGATTTTGGCATTATGAATGATCAAATCTACCTTTTGTCCTTTCATACAGGAGGTAAGTATCACAAACAAAACGACAGTGTAAAAAATATTTTTCATTGTTAAAAAGGATAACCAATTCCAAAATTTAAATAATTAGGCAAAAAGGGCCTTGGCATGATTGCTTTAACTTGATCTAACCCCATGTTAAAATGCTGCATTCCTTCTTGGTAATAGGTTTCTCGGGTTTTAAAATCCTGAAAAACCCAACGGGCACCATCGGCAAATGCGGGGTCGTAAACAGGGAATCCGACATCTAATCTCAAGATAAAATAATCGAGGTCAAGGCGTAAACCGAGACCTGTCGAAATGGCTAATTGTGGTATAAATGTTTGAAATTTAAACTGGCTACCTATGCGCGATGCGTCTTCTCGGGTTGTCCAAATATTACCAAAATCAGTAAATACAGCGCCTTTGAGTGCAGACCCGAGATCGAAGCGGTATTCGAATGCGCCTCCAAAACGGATATCGCCAATTTGTGTAGCCAAACGGCTGGTGTCGAGGTGGTATTTATAGGCGCCCGGACCCAAGGCTCTGGCTCTCCAACCGCGGTTGTCATTCGAACCTCCACCAAAAAAACTGTAGTCATAGGGCATGGATGTTTGAGAATTACCGTAAGAAATTCCGGCCCCAGCGTGCATGCGTAAATGAAGACTGCTTTTGTTTTGCAAACGCAAGGAGGTAATGAATTGGTTATCGAGACGCACGAACTGCGAATAAGGCTGTTTGCCCAAAAGGTATTGACCGTTAAGCGTGTCTTGTTGCGAACGAAAAGCATAGAGTACATTACCTGCAGCGTCTAGCGCACTATTGAAATAAAGTGTGCCGTTGTAGCGTCTTTTCTTTCCTGGCTTGTCTTCTTTGTCTTTATTAGAATACTCGTAAGTAAATTTAAGATCTTGCCAGATAAACTGATTGCTATAGGTATTGAATAGAAAGAGGTCGTTGACTTGATTGAGCTGGGCCTCAAACGCCGCCGATTTTTGGATATTCACATATTTAATGACAGAAGCGCCCGGCAAGCCCATCTGAAAAACTTGGGTTTTGCCCACCAGGAACTTCCAGGTATAATTGAGTTGTATCACCCGACGATCAAAGATCGCGCGCTTTTCAAAATTCATTGCCATACTGATGACCGTTCTTGGTTTTTGACGCTTGCCGAGCAGGTTCACTGGCGTAGGAAAAAGGCCGGGTAAATCCAGTTTTAAACTTGGGCCGAGTTCAAAGGTATTAAAGGTTCGTCCGGCTGTTACAATTTGTGTTTCTGTATTGGCATCAAAGACCGGGGGTTGAGACTCAAAACCTCCTCCCAATGAAAAGGTCAGGCGTTCGGCTCCACCAAAAAGGTTTTTGTTTGTATAATTCAAAGAAGCAGCTGCACCCAACAAACCAAAACTAGAAGTAAAGCGCGGGTCAAAAGCCCACGATTGTTTTTTGGCTGGTTCTATGTAATAATGTACGTTCAGTTGATTGCTACCTGCAATTTCTTCGATGTAGGGCTTAACAGAGGAGAATACACCAAGCTGCACCAACGAACGATACGTGCGGTCCAAATAATACTCTTTGTAGGTATTTCCTTGTTCGAGGTAGTTTTGCATTTCGAGCACTGCAGGACTCAGCCATGGTGCGTCTCCATTGTATTTGATGGTCATGCTGCGCCAATTACTTTTGGTGCCATACGGAACATTCAAATCTGCTGCCTGTTTTTTGGAATAGAATAATTCGTTATAAAGGAGTTGTTCATGAGTACTTAGATATTGTGGCTGCAAAGAATCATAGATACTTAGCCCTTTTTTAGACATGTCATTTGCAAAAATTCCGGCTACCTGCAAAGTATCGGCCAAATGAAAAAATACTTTATTGATTTTTGTTTCTCTGTAAGGGATACGAATAAGGCTGTCTGGGTTTGAAACGGAAGGTACATAACGGTCCTCAAATTTAACAATCAAATGTACCGTCATGGTTTGCCGGTTGGTATCGGCCTGAAACTGAATGCTACTACTATTGAACTTGTAGACGCTTTCATCTCTCAAAAATTTAGCTACTTTTTCTCGATAAGAAGCCAGGTAATCTAAATCAAAGGACCGACCAATCAGCGGATGTTCACCAATAGGAAGGTATTCTTTTCTGATCAGTTTTTGATGGAGGTCTCGAAGCAGACGCGGACCAGCGTAGCTTACTGAGTCAATGATGTAAGGTCGCCCTTCATTTACAAAATAAGTGGCTTGGACAGATTGCTTTGCTTCATTGAAAATAAGTTCTGAGCGAACGCTGCCGTAGTAATAGCCTTTTTTGACCAAATAGCGTGCAAGCTGATCTTCATTTTTATGATGAAGTAGCGTATCAAATACTACCGGTTTTTGCCCGTATTTATATTTTAGTTTCTCAGCCCAAATAGCTTGTTTAAAGGTGCTGTCTGGTGGGCTTTTGTAGCGGTAGTTGGCCTTTTTACGCGTAATTGCTTTTTGATTTCTTTGCTGATTGATGTGTTGAACGCTGGTGCTCTTCTTGCTCAATTTGGCCTCAAATTGCGCATATTTTCTCGCTTTCTTGTCTGCAACACTTGATGAGTCTATGGCATTGTACAACCAAAGTTTCCATGGAGCTCCAAAAAAACGTGCATTCGGTTGCTGACGTAGTACTTGCGAGAGCTCATAGCGGTCGAGTTTAGTACTCAGCGGATTTTCGATTGTAATTGTTGTATTGCGCAATAAGTAATTGCCCTTCGGAACATTTTTTGCCAAACGACAGCCCACCAAGAGCATGGTAGCAACCACAAATAATTGTACTTTTGAAATTCGGCGCATTGTGACACAAAAGTAAATAATATTCATCTTGGAAAAACTCAGTCAGCAAAAGATCAAAGACCTCAAAAAATTGCAGCTCAAAAAGCACCGCGATCTCCAAAAAATGCTTTACATCGAAGGTGAAACCATTGTCAAAGATCTGCTATACAATTTTCCAAATTCAATAGAAGCATTGGTTATCCTAGAGGATCACATCGAAGATTTCCAACACACCAAAACCTCTATTTACATTGCAAGTGCTCAGGATCTGCAAAAACTTACCCAGCTTAAAACGCCCAAAACGCTCAATGCAATTGTGCACTACCCTACTGTTATAGCATGGAAAGAAGGACAAAAAGCCCTCTTGCTAGATCAGATTCAAGATCCTGGCAACCTCGGCACGATTATCCGAACAGCGGATTGGTTTGGAATTGAACATATTTTTTGCGCACCTGGAACAGCAGACTACCTCAACCCAAAAGTCATTCACGCCTCCATGGCCTCTGCTTTTCGCGTGAATTTACATTACCAGCAACTCGCACCCCTTATCCAAAAATATCCGAGTCAATCCTTTGGCGCTTTTATGGACGGAACAAATTTTGAACAAATTGCTCCGCAGGACATTCAATTTTTAATTTTAGGTCACGAAGGCCACGGCATTAGCGCAGAACTTAGCGCACTACTCCCAAATCGGATTGGAATTCTGCAAAAAGGAGCAGCCGAATCTTTAAATGTGGCAGTTGCAGCCGGAATATTGCTACAACACCTCAGTAAATAACAGATTTCATTAGCAAGATCAGGGAAAAGGCCGTATTTTTGCAAACTTCCCTTTTTTAACGATGCTAGATCTCGATTTATACGAAGCCAAAAAACTCTATCCTTTTCAAGAAAAGACCGTCAATCAGGTCTTGGATGAACTCAGAAAAAACGGCAGCAATTTCAATTTACTCTATCAATTACCAACTGGCGGCGGCAAAACAGTCATCTTCTCTGCCATTGCAAAGCGCTACATAGAAGAATCTGGTAAAAAAGTACTCATTCTTACGCACCGCATCGAGTTATCGATACAAACTTCTAAACAACTTTCCGCTATTCAGGTGCCAAATAAGGTCATCAATTCAGAGGTAAAAACCTTAGAAGACCAAAACGACTACACCTGCTATATTGCTATGGTCGAGACCCTCAACAACCGCCTCAATGAAAACGATCAATTCATTGAAAACGTTGGCTTAGTGATTGTCGATGAAGCGCATTACAATAGTTTTCGCAAGATTTTTCAATTTTACGAAGACGCCAATATTCTCGGTGTAACTGCAACCCCACTGAGTAGCAATCGCAACCTTCCACTCAAAGATCATTACAACAAATTATTGGTTGGCGAATCTATCTCCAATCTTATTGGCGAGGGGTATCTTTCCGATGCCGAAACTTACTCCTATGATGTCAATTTACACGGGCTAAAAATTGGCTCTAACGGAGATTTTACAGTGAGTTCTAGCGATTTGCTTTATTCGAACTACTTCATGCAAGAAAAGCTCATTTTTGCTTACGAAGAAGTAGCCATCGGAGAAAAGACGCTCATATTTAATGCAGGTATAGAAACCTCTCGACGCGTAGAAGAATCGTTTAAGAAACTCAAATACAACATACGCCACCTCGATTCTACTTTTTCTGACAAAGACCGCAAAGATGTCATTCGATGGTTCAAAGAAACCCCTGACGCCATTCTTACTTCGGTGGGTATTCTCACCACAGGTTTTGATGAACCTTCTGTACAAACCATTATTATCAATAGAGCGACCCGCTCACTTACCTTATATCACCAAATGATTGGCCGTGGCTCTCGCCGAATTCCCAATAAGTCTCAATTTAAGATCATTGACTTAGGCAACAACGTACGCCGTTTTGGGTATTGGCAAGACTACATCAATTGGCAAGACGCCTTTCGCTTCCCAGACCGCTTTCTTGAATCTAGAATTTCAGAGCTCGAAGATATGGAATTTGAGGTGGAATACGAATACCCTAAAGGTTTCGAACAACTCATTAAAATAAACATTCTAGAAGAATTCTCCATCAAAGATTGCTACCTTGCCTGCATAGACAAGGGTGGAAAGGGCAAAGAAGCTATTGAGTTATCCATAGAAAACCACTTCGCCGCTATTGCCGCCTCTGCTGGCAACCTAAATCATGCATTAGAATTACAAGTTGTTTTACAAGACCACATCGAACACCGTGTCAAGCACTACACCAAATGTATTTCAAAGTGTACAGACAACTACTTCAAATACCTGCTAGAAACCTACAACCGACAACTCAGTCAGAAAATCCGTTTAAACATAGAAGATTAGTCGCTTTTTGTTAATTTAGGCCTATGAAAAAGTTGCAGCTCTTTTTGTTCTTGTTTCTATTGTCATTCGGTGTACAGGGTCAAACAAAAATCAAGGCTTACCTCGATACCAAACAATTTTATGCACCTGAAGTAGGACATTACCTAGAAGTCTACATCGAATTTGCTGGCTATACTACCCAATTTGTCGCCTGTGATGGCGGACAAAAAGCAACGGTAATTGTAGATCTTGCCATTGCGGACACCCTCGGCAATGTTATTTACAAAGATTTCTACGCCCTCGACTCTCCTATTTCTGACGACTCCACTCAAAACAACTTTCTAGAAATCGTAAGAGTTCCTCTGCCAAAAGGAAGCTATACTTTAGCTATACAGCTCGAAGATGCCAACAGGGAAAAGAGCAGTATTGCCGGAACCATTCCCTTCGAGGTTGCTCCTCTTGATGTTCAACTTGGTTTTTCTTCTATTGAGCTGGTGAATGTTGCTTTTAAAAGTGAAGAAGAATCTCGTTTCACCAAATCAAATTACTACATCATTCCTTTGCTATCCAATTATTTTAACAAGGAGATGAATAATCTGCCGTATTACACCGAAATATATGGTGCAACGGGGCCTGTCGTTTTAGAACGAAAAGTTATCAATGCTGAAACTGGCCAAGCCTACCCTGCGCTTCAATTTCAAGATACCTTGCAACAAGATGACGTTTTGGCCCTGCTTCAACAAATTGACCTCACCGATCTAACAACAGGCACCTATCAATTGCAACTTCAGGCTAAAGACCTTCAAAACAATCAACAAAGCAGCCAAACTTTCGACTTTGAACGATTCAACGACATCGAAACCGCTTTTGACATCGCCTCCATGCTCATTGATCCCGCCTTTCAGGCGTCCATACACACAGATAGCATCGCTTTTTATTTAGAAAGTCTCATTCCCATCGCAAAACATGGAGAAATCCGTACGCTAATCGACATCCTAAAAATCAATGACACCGCTCAAATGCGTCAGCACTTACAAGCTTTTTGGTACCAAACAGCTGGAGCAAAAGCCTACCAACAATGGATCAATTACCAAAGTCAGGTGCGCTCGGTCGAAAAGTACTACGCAAATAATTACATGGAAGGTTTTCAGACCGATCGCGGCCGTGTCTATCTCAAATACGGACAACCCAATACCATCATCGTCAAAGAGTCATCACCAAGTGAATACCCCTATGAAATTTGGACCTACGACAAAATAGGTATTTTCAGCAACCGTCGTTTTGTTTTTTACAACCCAGACCTCGTGAGCAACAACCACCGCTTGCTTCATTCAGATATGGTTGGTGAACTACGCAACCCTGCTTGGCAACAATTGCTTAGCAAACGAAACACCGTAAACGGAACCGTAGACGACCCGAACATGATGAACGTCAAACACTTTGGCGGAAACTCCAATGATTTCTTTCGTCAATACTAAGTCTGATGTCAAACGCCATCATCATTTTGAATTACAACGGTGAAAAACACCTGCAAACCTATCTTCCGAGTGTAATTCAAAATAGCCCCAATTGGCAAGTCATCGTTGCTGACAACGGCTCTACCGACCAATCCATTCACTTTATTCAGCAACACTTTGCTGAGGTACAAATCATTGCGCTCTCTGAAAACTACGGCTTTGCAGGTGGCTACAACCATGCCCTAGAAACCATAAAGGGGCAATATGAATACTACTTTATACTCAACAGCGATGTGCGCCTCAGCCCCAACTGGGATGCCCCACTGCTGGACTTCATCAAAGAAAATCATGAAGTAGCTGCCGTACAACCTCAAGTATTATCGGATCGTGACCACACACTTTTTGAGCATGCCGGAGCATCGGGTGGCTATCTCGATACTTTTTATTTTGCATTTTGCCGTGGTCGCATATTTGAATCAGTGGAAACAAATCACGGACAATACGATAGTGTCCAAGAATTAACTTGGGTTTCTGGGGCAGCCATGCTGATTCGCGCACAAGATTTCCACGACGCACAGGGCTTTGACGCCGCTTTTTTTGCGCACATGGAAGAAATTGACCTCTGCTTGCGCCTCGGCAATAAAGGAAGAAAACTATACTGCATACCTGCTTCAACCGTTTATCATTTAGGAGGCGGTACTTTAGCCTACGATAACCCTCGAAAATTATTTCTAAACTTCAGAAATAGTTTATGGATGTTGGTTAAAAATCAGCAACGATACCTCTTCTTGGTGCTATTTATTCGCATGGCCTTAGATGGCATAGCAGCCATACAATTCCTCCTAAAAGGCAAACCCATACTAACTTGGCAGGTTTTCTTGGCGCACATGGCGTTGTACCGCAATTTTGGTACTTTTTACAAGAAGCGTATTAAAGCACAATACAAGCCATTTCGATACCATGGGCTTATTGTTTGGGACTTTTTTGGCAAGGGTATCCGAACTTTTAGTGCCCTCAACAAACGAAAATTTCATTCATGAATCATTTCAAGTTAAGTTGCTTTGCTCTTTTGCTTTGTATACAAAGTCTAGCCCAAGTGCCATCACTACAAAAGGCCAGCGATAAAGCGCAACAAAAATTTGGAGCAGCACAAGAACCGCCAAAACAAAAAGACCTTCTCCTTCCTACCATGTTGGTAAACCCACTCATTGGAACAGGTGGGCATGGCCATACCTTTCCCGGGGTTTGTGCACCATTTGGCATGATGCAACTTAGCCCAGATACCCGCTTTGACGGCTGGGATGGCTGTGGAGGTTACCATTATTCAGACTCCATCATTTATGGTTTTAGCCATACTCATTTGAGCGGGACAGGCGTTCCGGACTACGGTGACTTACTAGTGGTTCCGCAAAGTGGCGAAGCCAAACTCAAGGGCAAGTTTGAAGACCCAAACGGTTATGGCGCACATTTTAGTCACGATAATGAGGTGGCTCGTTTGGGTTTTTACGAAGTACTGCTCGAAGATGAAAACATCCGTGTCAACTTATCGTGTACAGAAAGAGCGGGTATACATCACTACACCTTTCTAAATACTTCTGAGAATAAATATATTTTGCTCGACCTCAATTACCGAGACAAACTACGCAAAGGACAATTCAATGTACTCGACCAACAAAATATAAATGGTTTTCGTATCTCTGAAGCCTGGGCCAATGAACAGCACTTCTATTTTCATCTTAGCACCTCAATCCCTTATGAAACTTACCAACTCATTGATCAAAACGGCGCACTTAAACTTCTACTAGAATTCCCCCTCGAGACCAAAGAAATACTGATTAAAGTGGGCATGTCTCATGTTGATTTTGACGGGGCAAAATTGAATTTAGATGCCGAAATCCCGCATTTTTCGCTCGATCAGGTCTATCAAGAAAATCAGAAGAAATGGGAGCAAGAATTCCAGAAAATCAATTTGAAAGCAGACCGTGAAACGAGCCGTATTTTTTACACCGCTTTATTTCATAGCATGGTGGCTCCCAACCTTATGAGCGACGCAGACGGCCGTTACCGTGGCCGTGATCAAAAAATCCATCAACTCAAAGACCTCAAAGACCAACAATATACCGTGTTTTCTTTGTGGGATACCTACAGAGCTAACCATCCTTTATTTACACTCATCGATCAAAAAAGAACGGGTGCCTACATCCGTACCTTTCTCAGACAATACGATGAAGGCGGCGACCTTCCTGTTTGGGAACTTGCGGCTTGTGAGACCGAATGCATGATCGGATACCACAGCGTGAGTGTCATTGCCGATGCTTACATGAAAGGAATTCGAGATTTCGATGCCAATAAAGCACTCAAAGCAATGGTAAGCACCGCTAACGCCAATGAGTTTGGCAAACTCGCCTATGCTCAAAATGGCTTCATTAGTTCTGCCGATGAACCAGAATCTGTTTCTAGAACGCTTGAATATGCCTATGATGATTTCTGTATTGCCACAATGGCAAGTTCGCTCAACGAAAAATCAATCGCACTCGACTTTGAAAAGCGAAGTATCAATTTCGTCAATCTCTACGACCCCAATACCAAATTTATGCGCGCCAGAAGGGGTGCTCAGTGGTATGGCCCTTTTGATCCGGCTGAAGTAAACTTCAACTACACAGAGGCGAATTCTTGGCAATATTCCTTGTATGCGCCGCAAAACATCCCGTTATTGACCAATTTATTAGGTGGCCCTGACTCACTTGAGCACTGGTTGGACCGTCTTTTTACCACTGAAATGAAACTCAGTGGCCGCGAACAAGCAGACATTACTGGTTTAATAGGGCAATATGCCCACGGCAATGAACCTTCACATCACATGGCATATTTGTACAACTTTACGAATGCACCGCACAAAACTCAGTTTTATGTCGATCGCATTCTCGATGAAATGTATCAGAATGCACCAGATGGCCTTTCCGGAAATGAGGACTGCGGCCAAATGAGCGCTTGGTATGTCATGAGTGCATTAGGTCTATATGCCGTTACACCTGGAAAACCAGTGTATCAAATCGGACGTCCGCTCGTGATTACGGCCAAAATCAAACTAGAAAATGGGAAGTACATTCAAATCAACTGCAATAACCAATCCCAGGAAAATAAGTACGTCAAGTCCGTATCTTGGAATGGGCAAGCACTAAAAAAACCGGAAATAACCCACGAAATGCTAATGCAGGGCGGAATTTTAAATTTTGAAATGAGCGCAACACCTGCTCCCTCCTCTATTATTTCAATAAATAACGAATTGAACCTCGCCCCTTTCTATGCACCTGCACCTTTCATCAAAACTGAACAACGTGTTTTTCATGATTCCTTATTGATAGAAATTGATGTGGTACGCTTGAATCCAAGTGGTAAAACGAATACAGGAACCCAACTCTTCTATCAAATCGATGATCAAAAATGGCAAAGCTATCACCAGCCTTTTTACATTCACTCCAATGCAAATATCTCCATAAAGGCAGGCTATAAAGAAAGCTTGGTCAAAAATCAGGGATTAAATTATTGGAGTTCAATCGTGTCTTCATATTTCATCAAAAAAGACCCAGACGTTGAATTGACATTAAAAAGCACCTACTCCAATCAATATACGGCTTCTGGCAAAGACGCATTAATAGACGGCCTGCGCGGTGGCAATGAATTCAGAACCGGCGACTACCAGGGGTATTACAATCAAGATGTCATGGGTATTATTGCATTCAAAGAAGCACGAACCATTCATAAAGTTGGGGTTTCTTTTATCCGTGACCACAAATCTTGGATTTTTGCACCGAGCAAAATTACGATAGAAGCAAGCTTGAACGGAATAGACTATTTTACAATTGCTCAAAAAGACTTACCGCAAGCCACGCCCACCGATAAAAATCCATTTAAAGATGAAGTATTAATGGATATATATAATGATAAACAACTAAAATATAGATATTTAAGATATTCAATTAGCAATCCAGGACTATTGCCAACTTGGCACCTAGGAGCAGGAAACCCTACCTGGTTGTTTGTAGATGAGTTGCTTTATGAATAAACAGATTCAGGAACTAAACAATAGGTATTCTGCCTTTTAAAATGCAGTATTTGTGGTCTGTGGCTCCAAACTTTCGATAAAATGAGGCTATACTTTCTTGATTAGAGCCGATGAAATCTAATACCCGACATTCATCGACATACTTTTCAAGTACAGCATCAATCAAATAAACCAAAGCACCCGTTTTTTTACCGGTATCGTTGAGCGTCCCCTTCATGAAATACAAACTGGATTTCCATTTGAAGAACAAACCCACCGAAACCAGCTCTTCTTGATCAAAAGCACCGACACAAAACGCAGCATCCATTACTTTTGCTTTTATAAATAATTGCGCCATACGCAGCCAACTTTCCTTATTTAAACTACCTATATTTTCACCTTTTTGGGCCACAAAGAAAGTTTGGAAATCTTGATAAGTAATAGCTTTTAGTTTCAGGTCGGCTGCTTTTTTCAAGCTTCTTTTCACATTGGTAGAATAGCCATTTCGAATTTCATCAATACCCTCTTTCCAAGTCAATTTCTGAAATATACCAATGTTTGAATTACTTATTGAGGGGTTATCTAGATTGATATGTAAAAATAATTTTTGACGAAGTGCACCAACAATTTCATCGGATTGGGGCGCTGAAAACACATGTAGGGCTCGGATAAATAAGGGTTGTAAATAGGCCTTTAGACCCCATTTATTTTTATAAGGAACCCTAAGAAGTATGTGCCCTTGCTCATTCACTACGTATTTCCATGTCGGATGTAAGCAATCTTGTACCCAAGCCTGTTCAAAAAAGCCAAGCTGATCGTTTGAAGCAACTTTTTGCTCGTATTGTCGTTTTAAGTCAGGACGTTCACTCTGTAGTTGCATTTGTCACGAAGTTAAGTAAAGCAAAAGAGCAAGCAAGATTTCGTGTAACATTTTTGTGTATTTTCGTTGAACGCAAAGACATTTTATTTATTTCAAAAAACCATGAAAAAATTCCTTCACATCGCCTTTGGTTTGTTAGTAAGCGCAAGTGCTTTTGCGCAGCAACCAGCCGCTACAAATTCTGAACCCAAAACACCTGAAGACCGCGCCAAATTTTTAACAGAAAAAATGGCTGCTGAATTACAACTCACCGATGCCCAAAAAGAACAGGTTTATATCGTGAATTTGGGAATTGCCCAAAAAAATGAAGGGATTCGAACAAGTAATTTCTCCGAAGATGAAAAGCGCAACATCGTTAAATCCAACCAAGAAGCGCGCATCGAAATGCTTAAGAACATTCTTACCGCGGCTCAGTTTGAAAAACTAAAAGCTGAAATGAAAGAACAGCGCACTGAAGGCGGAAGAGTTCACAACGAAAAACATTGATTAACTTTGATACATAAAAGGCTCCAAATGGAGCCTTTTTTATTGCGCGAAGGTTTTTAACTGTCAATATAATTTCCAAATCTTTAAGACTTAATAAACTTATAGGATTGCCGAACACCTGCTGCACTTTGAAGCTCAATCAAATAGAGCCCACGCGCCCAAGAACTTGCATCGAGTTGGTATTTCCCGGTATTGATTTGTTGGGTTTGCAGTGTTTGACCATTTATGTTGCGCACGGTGATTTGTACGTGCTCCTCGTGGCTTACTATATGCAACACCTCTAAAAACGGATTCGGATACACTTGCACTTGGAGCGCTTCCATTTCTTGTATACCTATGTTGCAATTATTATTCGCCAACGGTGTTGGCAGAATGGTGGCAAAATCTAAGCCTGCATCAGGGCAGCGCGCATAGGAGATATTTGCGATTTGTGGACCAAATGAAATCTGATCGTGCACATTAAACCCATGAGATAAATAGACGTATTCACCATCTGCACTTATTTTAAAATTGGCATGTAAACCTTGTTGTAGCGTATCTTTATCTGCCCAAACGAGCAAATAGCCGTTGGCTGGAATACTTGTACCGGCAGGAAATACCCAAGCCATGAGGTTGAGCGGATTATCAGAAAGGTAAAAACCAGCTAAATCGATAGGCGTATTAGTAGTATTGACTAATTCAATCCAATCGTCGTCTTCACCATTTAGATCAAAAAGCAAAGAGTCGTTTGAAGCCAATACTTCATTGATGAGTAAAGAACCTACTGCCGGCGAAGGAAAAGTAACGGCTAGGGTATGAAATTCATGTTCGGCCCGCGCTGGTGAAAATAAACCCGCATTGTTGTTATCTGCATAAATATAATATTCAAAGAGGAGTCCATTTACGGGCACCTCAACACCATAGGTGTGATCACCTGCTGCGCCGTCGTTATGGGCGCCATCGTCGTACATTTGAACCCGATTAAATTTGAGTGTATGATCTGTGCGGTATCCTAGGTATACGTTTGTTTCATTGCTCACATTTGCGATGAGGGTTGTTGTGGAACCATAATTTAAGGGCGAAGCAGTAGCACCATGACTCAAAATAGCGGGAGCTTGCAAAAGATAAGCTGCATTGGTACTAAAAAACTGCGCGCGTGCATCCATTAACGCTTTGATCCCAGGAATGCTACTGCCACCACCAGGGCCGCCACCGGCAACGGCGGTTGTAAGGCTATTTAAAAACTGATTGTAGCTATAAAATTTGTACGGGTCGGCTTGGATAGAAGAATCGGCTAGCGCCATTAAACTTTGCGCCCATGTTTCGTATTGGCCACTTTCAAACATCTCTTGCACCATGGTGCGCACATGTGCCATGTACATGCGTTTGTAAAGCGGATTAGCCATGATTTGTTTGATCAAAGGGTGGTTGACAGAAGTTGAGTTTGAAAAAGGATCTAAGGCTGAAGGCGTAAATGCACCTGAACCGGTTCCGCCAGGAAAACTACCAAAACTCATATTCACATCCCAAACGGTAGGCACAAATCGGCCGTTTTTATCCCAACTGATATAATAATTTTGTCTGAAGGCTCCGCTATATGAATCGAGATTTACCAATACATTGTTAAAGGCGAGCATCCAAATGGCACGATCAATATCTAGCGTAGACTCAATATTTTGAAAATCATTATTGAGAGTATTACATAGTGTTACCAGGCGGTTCCATCCGTAAGTAGACTCCAATTCATAACCATTAAAATAACTAGTACTATCTGTACCCAAATATTTCAAATCAGGGCTCGTACCTCCACCAGGGCCTGCACCACCCACCGGGTTGCACTTAAAATAGGTATCATCGGCATAATAATGTGCCTCATTGAAGTCGTCTTTGATGGATTCATTATTTGTATATACCCCTCTGTATTGACCATTGATATAAACTCTTGCAAAATTAGACCTCGGACAATCCATATAGTTTTCAAGGATTTGATAAGTGAGAATTTCTCGAATCATGGACGGATCTTTGTAGCCATTAGACAGCTTGATATCGGTAAAGCCTTGATAGTCTTGATTGGCCTTTATTGTATTTAGCTCTAAGCGCAGTGGATTTTTTTGATTGCTCGGGTTATACGAACTATTCCCTTTGTAACGAACTCCGCAAGAATCAAAAGGAGTGCCATTGATTCGAATAGAATCAGCGTATATATAGGTTTCTGTGGCTTCATTGGCATCAAGTTGGGCATCCCAATTGCTAAATGAAAAGAAAATTTCGATGACTTGAATGGAATCGCGTTGGTAAAAATACTGTGCATTTAGATGAAAAAAAGCGCAGCTATACATTAATAGGAAGGAAAATAGGATGCGTTGCATAAAAATGGTTTTGTTTGAATTGGAATTAAGCCTTAATTGATTGTAAACTTTTATCTTTGAACTATGAAGTTACCCTTTTTAAGCCTATTAACCATTGGCTTGCTCTTTAATAGTTGCGCACAAACGCCTCAAATAAAGGAACGCAAGCAAGTAGTCGATCAAATTACAACCAAATTTGAATTACAAGATTTCCTCAAAGAAAACAAAGAGCTAGACGCAGCTGTAGATAAAGTCTTTGCCAGTCTAGACGACACCGCCATAGTTGCACAACTGATCATGCCAGCCGTTGGGCGCTTGGGGCAAGAAAAAGCAACCATTGACCAACACATCAAAAACCGCATTATCGGCGGTGTGCTCATGCTCAATGGAACCAAAGAAGGCTTTACCTCTTGGATCAAAGATTTTGAACAGCAAAATAAAAATTACGGCAACCTTCCTTTTTTGTATAGTGCAGATGCTGAACCCAGTTTGGTAAACCGGAAAATTACAGGCGCTACGCTTGTCAAAAAGGCCAATGAAATGAAATCCATTGATGAAGTGCGCACTTGTGCACAAACCATCTCCAAAGATCTCAACGACATCGGTATTAACTATAATTTTTCACCGGTTGTCGATATGTCGCCGAACGCAACAGTCGGCTTCAGAAGCTTTGGTGCGGTTCCGGCCAATATCATTCCATGGTCTGGGGCATTTATCGAGGAAACACAAAAACAAGGCATTATTGCCACTGCCAAACACTTTCCAGGACACGGGTTGGTCTCTGGAGACACCCATAAATCCTTACAAGTCATCGACGGAGAACTCAAAGAAATTCAAAACTACCCACCGCTCATTACACAAGGTGTGCTCTCCATAATGGTAGCGCATATTGCCGTGCAGAACAATGCCAAATACCAAACCAACGGGCTACCCGCTACCTGTTCAAAAACCATAGTAACTGACTTACTCAAAAATGAAATGGGCTTTAAAGGCTTAATTGTAACCGACGCAATGAACATGGGCGGCGTAGTTGCCGTTCCGGAGTGCGCATACAAAGCAGTTGCTGCTGGTTGCCATATCGTTCTAATGCCTGTTGACGCCAAGAAAGCACATGCCGAAATTTTGCAAAATTACCGCAAAGATGCTGCCTTTAAAGCACAAGTAGATGCCGCAGCCAAAAAAGTGATCAGAATGAAGATTGCCATGGGGCTTCTTCAAAAATCTTAAGCTTAAGCAAAGTAAAATTTGAGATTTTAAATCTTAATCAATGTATAAATCGATTAAGCCTTCAGGAGCTTTAATGTAGAGCTCCTTTTTTTTACGCTCTACTTTTTGGATGAGCCCTTCAAAAATAGGTACCAAAATTTCTGTGCCGTTGAAATCAAGTTGCAATAATGGATTTGCAGTCATGTCAATCACGTCTTGAACAACACCGATAGCTCCTTTATCCGTATCAAAGACCTTATAACCAATGATTTCATGGTCATAAAAAGAGCTTTGATCCAGTTCTGGAAGTATTTCTAGAGGTAAATACGCTTTTTTCTTGACCAGGCGCTGCGCAGCCTCTTCGGTTTCTATACCTTCAAATTTAACGGCTGCAAAACCTTTATTTTTAAGCTTGAATCCTTTGATAAAAAATGGGGTGAGCTGGCCATTCATGTCGAGATAAAGGGCATCTAAACCCTGGTAGTCGGCCGGATGTGTAACGTCTAAAAACAACGAAACTTCACCTTTAAATCCGTGAAGTTTCGCGATAAGACCTAAATAATAGCAATCTTGAAGTTGCATATGCTTATTCAGCAGCAGGAGCTTCAGTTGCTTCTTCAGTAGCAGGAGCTTCTTCAGCAACCACTTCTTCAGCAGCAGGAGCTTCTTCAGCTACTACTTCTTCAGCGGCAGGAGCTTCTTCAGCTACTACTTCTTCAGCGGCAGGAGCTTCTTCAGCTACTACTTCTTCAGTTGCAGGAGCTTCTTCAGCTACTACTTCTTCAGCGGCAGGAGCTTCTTCAGCTACTACTTCTTCTACTTCTGGAGTATTTTTGGCTAGTACTTCTGCAGCTTTTGCTGCGTTAGCGGCAATCTCGGCAGCAATGCGATCAGCTTTCGCTTTCTCTGCACCTTTTACTAGACCAGTAATTTTACCTTCGATTTTAGCTTCTTTGTCAGCTAACCATTGGTTAAAGCGCTCTTCTACTTGCTCTGCAGTTAATGCACCTTTTTTCACGCCGTTGAGCAAGTGATTTTTGTACAAAACTCCTTTGTAAGATAGAATAGCACGAGCAGTTTCGGACATTTCTGCTCCAGTCTGAACCCAAGCAAGTGTTGCATCAAAGTTGATGTCAATTACTGCAGGATTAGCCGTTGGATTGTATGTTCCGAGTTTTTCGATGAATTTACCATCGCGTTTTGCACGGCTATCAGCTGCTACCAAATGAAAAAATGGTTTGCCTTTTTTACCGTGTCTTTGTAGACGAATGCGTGTTGCCATTGTACTTTACAGTTTTGGGTACGAAACCCAGGTTTATAAATAAGTGAATTAAGGGTGCAAAGGTAATGATTTTATTTAAACGCAACAAGTACTTATTTCCCTTGTGCTTTAAAGACAATAATCACGGTGTAAAACATGATCTTAATATCGAGTGCGATACTTCTATTCTTCATGTAAATTAAATCGAATTTCATGCGTTGCAACATTTGCTCCACGTTTTCAGCATAGCCGAATTTGACTTGCCCCCATGAGGTTATTCCGGGTCGAACGCGCGTCAAGTGTATGTATTGGGGCTCCAAAACCACAATTTGGTCGATATAAAATTGACGCTCAGGTCTCGGCCCAACTAAAGACATCTGGCCCAGCAACACATTGAAAAATTGAGGGAACTCGTCGAGGCGTGTTTTACGCATGAATCTACCTATTGGCGTTATTCTAAGGTCTCCTTCGCTGGACAGCTGAGGGCCTGTCTTTTCGGAGTCTAGATACATTGTTCGGAATTTAATGATCTTAAAGTACCTGCCTCCGCGCCCTACCCTTTCTTGCAGAAAAAAGATGGGGCCTGGGGAAGAAATTTTGACCGCAAATGCCGAGAAGATATAAAATGGAATCAAGAAAATAATAGCTGTCAAGGAGAGTATGATATCCATCAAGCGCTTAATGGCCCGTTGCCAATAAGGCATAACATCAGGGTTAATTTCAATCAACAAGGCCCCATAAATATTGGTCATATCTACAGAGCCTGCTAAAATACTGTACATGTCGGGGAGTACACGAATGCTAATTTTACCGTTGTCTACACGTGCCATTATCGATTGTAAACGATTGTGGTCTGAACTTTCAATGGCAATAATCACCTCTTCCACTTGATGCACCTGCAAGGCCTGTTCTAGGATATCTAGTTTACCAATGTGAGGGAGCTGTGAAGAGAGCAAATTATCTCGGCCATTGACTTGTATAAAACCAACGAAATCGTTGATCATGTTGGGTGCAGCTAATAATTCTTGATAAATTTCTACTGCTTTTTCGTTTCCGCCTATAATCAAGGTCTTGAAGCCATGGCCCGCAGCCCGAATGTATTTGATGAGTAATGTCGTAAAGATGATTCGACCTAATGCGGTGATCGTCAAATGAATAAAAAACAACCACAGGGTGAGTTGATAATAATTCTGATAGCTTCGTACTTTGTCGTCGAGTAATAAGGTGAAAAAAAGCACGATGGTACCAAAAAAAGAGGCCGCTAAGCTCAAATTGATGACTTTTAAACGAAATAGACGGCGAATTTCATGATAGGTCCCTTGAAAAATGTAAAACAGCAACCAAAAGAACGGCAAAAGGATAACCCCTAGCCAGAAATTTTGATCGGCATGAAAAGGTTTTTCTTCAATTTTAACCTGACGGATTAAAAAAAATAAACCCCATGAAGCACTTGCAGTGAGTAGATCAATGCAGACCAAAAATGCTATCCAAAAACGATCTTTCATCAAAAGTAGACGACCTTAATATTATCTATTAATAGGAAATTATTGGCTATGGCTGGGTTGTAAAAAGCTCTAAAGGCTTGAACGTAATTGGTGTTATTAGGGCCCGCTGTAATGACCTCGCTAAGGAGGATGTACATCTTTTTCCAACGCAAGGCTGTGAGTGGGCTTGGGTTCATTGTCACCATAGGGTTTTCATTGGTTCCATTGGAATTGACAAAAAGCAAATAATTGGTAAAAGGGACTGAATTGCAGTAATCAATTTCCAGCATGGCTTGCTTATTCTTTGGTATACTAAGCTGTTGATCTTGATTGGTATAGGCAACCCAAATAGAATCTTGGGTATTCAAAACGACCTTACCATAATAATTGCCATTGAACCACTTGAGCGTATCATTGGCAAGCGTTAGACTAGCTGAAGACGTGTTAGGGTCGTCGGTAAGCCGCACGTTAATATCTTCAAAATCTTCGATCCAAAAATTGACGTTGTCTTTATAATTTGTTTTTGGCGCAATTGTGAGTGTCTCGTTTTTTATGAATGTACCCGTTACATCAAACGCAACAAGGTGTTCGTTGCGCATTTTTGTAGCAGCCACACCGTTAACGCGGATCGTTGGATAAAGGCGAATACTCGCCAGACCTTCTTTTAAAATCGGAATTTTAAACGGTACTTCAAAAATACCTATGAGTTGCTCGTCTACGTATACCCAAGCATCGGTGATTTTGTGCGTGAGTTGCCCCTCTTCGCCATTCAGCGCTGGATTTGCTTCAAGCGTCCATTCAGTCACCTCTAGCCAGGCAGGATCGGGATTATTTTTAACGCAAGCACTGAGAAGAAGGCCTATAAATAATATGTAGCGATATGCCATAGAAATGAAACGATAAAAATGGGTTTTTATTGTTTTAATTGATCGATTTTATTGCAATGTATTGCTGGGCCAAGCTTTCGATTTCTAGTGCAAGTCGCAAGGCATTGACGCCTGCACTTACATCTACCTTAGGCTTATTTTTATCTATAATGCTTCTCGAAAAATCTAACCATTGCATCCGAAGCGCATTATGAGCTTCAATAGAAATGATGGTTTTCTCACCTAAGGTAGAAGTTTCTCGTAATTGATGACCGAGCAAATCCAGCGAATATTGAGTTTCTAATGCCTTTATCTCTATAGTCCTTTTTCTTTGCTCGGAAATTCTGGATGCAAAAAGCGTGGCAAGCCGACCGTCCGCAAAAGTAAGCTTGGCCAATACTTCATCAGGAAGTTCGCTTTGATCTTGTTTGGCCTCTACTTCAATCTGGGTGGGTGTGTCTTTAAAAACGGTCAAGAGCAGGTCAATATCGTGAATCATCAAGTCTAAAACTACAGAAACATCTGCTCCTCTTTGCTGAAAAGGAGCGGTACGCCAGGCCTCAAAATAATGAACTGCTTTTGCATTCAGACGAGGCATGAGTGCCGAGATTACTGGATTGAATCTTTCAACGTGGCCAACTTGTAATACGACCGGATGCAGTAGCAATAGTTTTTCTAGCTGTAGTGCATCAGAAAGCTGAGTACAAATTGGCTTTTCTATGAATACTGACTTTCCTAACGTTATGGCTTTGGCTGCTAAGGCGAAGTGAGCGGGCGTACTGGCTATAATACCGATAGCATCTGCTGCACGTAGTAAGGCTTCATAGGAAGAGAAGTGCTCAATAGTTGGATCAGTTTGATGAAGCATAGATTGTCTTTGCTTGTTGTGGTCATAGACCCCCACGACACTAAAATGTGCGGGTAAATCTTGCAACACCTTGAGGTGAATGCGGCCTAAATGACCAAAACCAACTAATCCGATGCGTATCATGATCTATCTAAAAAAAAAGCCATTAGTTATGAGAACTAATGGCCTTAAGCTGATATAGTATTCAATCTTATTTTTGAATCGTGTCGACAACCGCTTTGAAGGCCTCTGGATGGTTCATGGCTAAATCGGCAAGTACCTTGCGATTGAGTTCAATACCACTTTTGTGTACGGCCCCCATAAACTGAGAATAACTCATGCCGTGAAGACGAGCCCCAGCATTTATACGAGTAATCCAAAGTGAACGGTAATTTCTTTTCTTTTGTTTACGTCCGGAGTACGCATAAACTAAACCTTTTTCGATGGCGTTTTTTGCGACGGTCCAAACATTCTTGCGACGACCAAAGTAACCTTTGGCCAATTTCATCAAGTTTTTTCTGCGAGCTCTTGATGCTACGTGATTTACTGATCTTGGCATATTTTTAAATTTTTTGGTAAGGAGTGCTTCGTAGGAAGTCTTAGGAACTCAGTACCGGGTTCTACAATTTATTAACCTTTTAAGGGACTATTTCATGCACAATTGCAACTTGACATTTGAGAGGTCAGCATCGTGAACCAATCCGGCATGCGTAAGATTGCGCTTACGTTTTGTGGCCTTTTTGGTCAAGATGTGGCTCTTAAATGCATGCTTGCGCTTGATTTTGCCACTTCCAGTGATGGTGAATCGCTTCTTTGCACTGGATTTTGTTTTCATTTTAGGCATTTGACTTGCTTTTTTTGTTAAACTTCTATATCAGCTTCTTATTTCTTTTTCGGGTTGATCAAGAGGATCATTTTTTTACCTTCTAGCTTGGGTAATTGCTCTACCGCACCGAGGTCAGCGAGTTCTTGCGCAAATTTGAGAAGTAATATCTCGCCTCTGTCCTTGAACACGATGGTTCTTCCTTTAAAGAAAACATAGGCTTTTACCTTACTGCCTTCTTCGAGGAATTTTTTAGCATGGGCCAATTTGAAAGCGAAATCGTGGTCATCGGTATTGGGACCAAAACGGATTTCTTTCAAAATCACTTTGCTTTGTTTGGCTTTTAGTTCTTTTTGTTTACGCTTTTGGTTGTAAATAAACTTTTTGTAGTCTAGAATTTTACATACCGGCGGCGTTGCATTTGGAGAAATTTCCACAAGATCCATGTCTTGTTCTTCAGCAAGAGCAATCCCTTGGGCAACACTCATTACTTGTGGTTCTTCTCCTTCGATAACAAGACGAATCTCTGACGCATAAATCTTTTCATTGATGCGATGCTGAGCAGCCTCTTCTCTTTTTACAAATGGTTTTGAATTTCTTCTCATTCAGTAGTTAGTTCAACTTAAGCCAGTTCTGCGGAAATTAATTCCTGAATCAAGTCCGCAAATTTGTTCAGGTCCATGCTGCCGTGATCTGCGACGCCGCGTTGCCGAACTGAAATAGTATCGGACTCAGCTTCTTTTTCACCTACGATGAGCATGAAAGGTACTTTGTTGAGTTCTGCATCTCGGATTTTTTTACCGATTTTTTCGTTGCGATCGTCAATAAGTCCGCGAATATCGGAATTATTTAGGAATTCTGAAACTTTTTCTGCGTACTCGTTGTATTTATCGGAGATTGGCAAGACAATAAATTGCTCTGTAGACAACCAAAGTGGGAAGTCGCCAGCGCAGTGTTCGAGCAAAACAGCAACAAAACGCTCCATTGAACCAAAAGGTGCACGGTGAATCATGACCGGCCTATGCTTTTGGTTATCAGCACCAATGTATTCGAGTTCAAAGCGTTCAGGAAGATTGTAGTCTACTTGAATTGTACCCAACTGCCACTCTCGCCCTAGCGCATCTTGCACCATGAAGTCGAGTTTTGGGCCATAAAATGCGGCCTCTCCGTATTCGACTACTGTAGGTAATTCTTTTTCTGATGCAGCATCTATGATCGCTTGCTCTGCTTTTTGCCAATTTTCGTCTGAACCGATATACTTAGCGCGATTGTCTTTGTCTCGGAGTGAGATCTGTGCCTTGAAGTTTTCAAATTTCAAAGTCTTGAGCACATAAAGTACGATATCGATCACATTCTTGAACTCTTCTTTGACTTGTTCTTGCGTGCAGAAAATGTGTGCGTCGTCTTGGGTAAAGCTACGAACACGAGTTAGGCCGTGAAGCTCGCCAGATTGCTCATAGCGATAAACCGTTCCGAATTCGGCAAAACGAGTTGGTAAATCTTTGTAGGAGCGTGGTTTACTCTTGAAAATTTCGCAGTGATGCGGGCAGTTCATGGGTTTGAGATAGAACTCTTCGTTGGCATCTGGCGTTCTGATGGGCTGAAAAGAATCAGCTCCATATTTTTCGTAGTGCCCAGACGTTACATAAAGTTCTTTGTTTCCAATATGTGGCGTAATGACTTGCTGGTAACCTGCTTTTCGTTGCACTTTTTTAAGAAAATTCTCAAGGCGCTCACGCAAAGCCGCACCTTTTGGCAACCAAAGCGGCAAACCTTGCCCTACTTTCTGACTAAAAGTGAAAAGTTCGAGTTCTTTCCCTAGTTTGCGGTGATCGCGGCGCTTGGCTTCTTCGACACGCTCGAGGTATTCGTTAAGTTCGGCTTGCTTTGGAAAAGTAATGCCGTAAATACGGGTGAGTTGTTTGTTTTTTTCATCCCCACGCCAGTATGCACCTGCAATTGCGGTAAGCTTAACGGCCTTGACAAAACCGGTGTCCGGGATGTGTGGGCCACGGCAGAGGTCTGTGAAGTTTCCTTGTGTGTAAAAAGTAATGCTGCCGTCTGGTAGATCGGCAAGGAGTTCTAGTTTGTAAGGATCTTGTTTTTCTTCGAAATAGGAGATGGCAGCAGCTTTGCTGATTTCTTGGCGAATAAAAGGATTCTTAAGCTTGGCGAGTTCTTTTATTTTTTGCTCGATTTTTTCGAGGTCTTTTTCGGAGATGCTGTACTCCATTAAATCGACATCGTAATAAAAACCATTTGCTACTGGAGGGCCAATTGCCAATTTTATTCCTGGATAGAAAAATTCTAATGCCTCGGCCATAAGGTGAGCAGAGGAGTGCCACATGGTGGACTTTCCTTCTTCGTCAGACCACGTCAGTAGTTGCAGCGTGCAATCTTGGGTCAAGGCGGTGCTGGCATCTTTGATTTGATCGTCGATGCGTGCTGCGAGCACGTTACGCGCAAGGCCTTCTGAAATAGATTGTGCCACCTGCATGGCTGTTGTTCCGGCGTCAAACGTACGAATGTTTCCATCCGGAAAAGTAATTTTAATGGACATAGTAAATAAAAATGAAGTGCTAAATTACAAAAAATGTAGCAGACTTCTGCTACTTATTGTGTTTGCTGAGCGCAACTTGGAGGTCGGCCTGAATGGCGCGAATTTGACTACCTATGGCTGCGTTATCGAGCTGAACGTCTGGTAGTTCTTTTGAAATGTAAGATACAAAACGCCAAACTTCTAGCACCTCAGCAACAGGAACCTCATAGGGTGCATAAAGCGGATTGGTGGAACTCAGGCGCAACAATTGCTGCTCTTCTAGGAGGTTTTGAACATATTTAAAGACGATACCGTCTTCTTTGGTAACGACAACGCATGGCGTATTGGAAGCCAAGCGCAACCAATCTTGCACAAACTCACCTACTACGTATGAACCGTGAACCACGGGCGGCATGGAGTCTCCGATGATGGGAAATGCGCGGTATTTACGGTCTTTGGAAAGAAACGGCAGACGCAAGGTGGGCAATTCTTGTAAGTAGCTTGGATCTGCATAACCAGCGGTGTAGCCGGCACTCACTTTTTCAGAAATTAATTCAATTTCTTCCTCGTTTTGCGCATTTACAATTGTGGTCAAAACGCGAAGGTTTTGGCCGCTTGCCTCGCCTTTCCATGCGCCTTGAAAAGCATCTAGCTCGGCATTAGTCAACTCTTGAAGAGACTTGGAAAGCAAAACTTCTAGAGGGATGTGCTCAATTTTGGAGAGCTGTAAGAGCAGTTCTAAACTGGGTTGAGCCACTTCATTTTCATAACCGCTGTAAGTGGAACGATTGAGCCCTAGCTCTTGAGCCATTTCTTCTTGAGATTTTCCTTTCTTTTTGCGTAAATACTTTAAATTTTGAGCAATATACATAGCGCTAAATATTTGCTCAAAGCTAAAAAATAATTATCAATATCTCATCATTTAATTGATTATTTTTTAATCAACTTAAAAATCTGGCTTATTGCGCTTCGAAACGATAAGAAATCCAGCCCGCAGCGGTGCCCTCTCCTGGACTAAAGCGCGAAAGTTTGGCGTATTTGAGTGCTTGTTCAACCATACAAGCGCTGGCATTTTTACTCTTAGCGGCAATATATTGAACTTCCGCAACCCTGCCCGCTGTATTCACCTCGATTTGCAAATAAACCAAACCACTTGAATTGAAACCGCAGGTATAACCGGGGTTTCTTACATGCCAAGTATTGCCCTCAAAAGCGCTGCGCTTATTGACACTGAAATCGACCATTACGGCACCAGCAAATTGATTAGGTTGCGCAGGACCTGTTGTTTTGGAATCAGTACTTTGGCCTTGCTGCTTAAGTTCTTGTATGCGTTTATTACTCTCTTGAACAATGCGTTGGCGGGCAGCCGCACCACCCGTCTGAGCAAAAACCTCAGCTTCATAATCGTGAGCTGTTTGCTCGGGAGTACCTTGACTTGCGCCTCCGGTTTGCGCAGACCAATTTTCATAAGATGATGGTCGTGTATCATTGGCGTCTCTGGCCAAACTACGCAATGCTCCACTTTGTTGTTGAAGCTCCATTTCTTGCCGGATTTGTTCTTTTTCTTCTGGGCTAATCTCTTCAAGTGCTACCTCGTAAAGACCTTCATTTGAAAGCAATTGTTCTTTTTTTACGGTGGTTAGTTCGAGATAAACAAAAGACCCTACATACAAACTCAATACCACAATAAGGGCCTTGAGATAATGCTCAGACTGAAAAGATCTTGAATTCATGGTTGAAAGGTCATTATTTTTTGATCGGTTAAAAAATAATAAGCCAATCCTTTGGAGGAGGAAAGCTGCAATGTGCGCTCATCGAAAGGAATAATGCGTTGATAAGCACACTCGATAAGGAGTTGAGCATCTTTGTTGTAGAGGCCCAGGCCATTTTGATTTTCGACAAGAAGTAAATTAGACTCAAAGCTTTTAATTGCTTTAAATTCGGGCTGAAGAAGCACTTTTCCGAAGCTATCTACGAGGCCAACTCCCCTAGCGTCTTGAATTAAAAATCCAAAAGGAGGAAAAGCCACTATTTGATCATACTGAAAGGGCAAGGCCACTTTAGAGGAGGTAGAAACCAAACCCCATTTGCCATTTTGCTGCACGGGCCACAAACCCGCATAGACTGGCTGCGCTGCGTCGTAGCTATTCTTGACAACAATTCTACCTTTGGTGTCCAATAGTCCTAGTTTTGAGCCTTTTGAAAAAATAGCCACGTTCTCCTTTGTAAATGACGCTAATTCTGGTGCATTCAAAAACCATTCCAAATCATTAATTTCCAATCGTTTGCCTGTTGAATCAAAATAATGCAAATTTTTACCAATTTTCGCAAAGATATAGGTAGCTTGTACCGGGGAGATGATTTGCTCATACTTCGCAGGTAAAATATTTTTACCTCGTTTGTTGAGGCCTACCTTGCCATTTTTCTGTATCACTTCATATTTGGACACCACTTGAGGAAGCTCCGGCGTGTTTTGCCAGTTCATCGCAAGAAGGGTTTGCTGTACCTCTTCCCATTCGAGCGCTTTTTGCTGTAAAAACTGTCCTTGTCTACTCAGAAGATAAAATCCGCTGCTGTCCTCGGCAATATAACCTTGCTCAGTAGCGGTGATATCAAGGAATTTAAAATCAACAATATTTTCGTTTTTCTTATTGATGAGACCATACAAGCTATTTTTTGACACCGCCGCCAAGCCCTCTACAAATGCACTGGCATCGTCGAATTGTGCGGCAATGACTTGTTGACCGCTTTGATCCGTGTATCCAAATTGGTCGTCTTGAAGGAAGGGATACATTTTTTTAAGGAGTAATTCGGCATCTTGGGCGAGGTCTTCCAAAAAAGGGTATGTCGGATAGTCTATTTTAAACTGCGCTAATTTTTCTGCACTGTAGGGCTTTAAATAGAACTGATGAATTTGTTTCCAGGCCTGAGGGGTGTAGGGTGAATTTGGGTAACTTTCAATAAACGCAGCGAACGCAGTTATGGACTCTTGTTGTGCATATATGGCATATAAACGCATCCAGGCTTGGGCTGTAAAAGGATTGTTTGGATTGGATACAATAAAACTCGCCAGGGCTAATTCGGAATTATTGCTGGTTTGTTCTTGATACCATAATTGATCGTACAGCGCTAAAGCAGCATCATATTGTATAGCATCGGGATACGAGGATATAAATACCTTAAGCGCAGCAGCTGTTTGCGCAGCCACGGCCTCTTCGTAAGCCAAACTGTCTCTAAAAAGAATAGCTTCTGTTGCCATATTTGTAAAAAGCTTACCAAAATGAGTAAGCCATTTTTCTGCTCGATTAATACTTGGCTGTACAAGCACCACTGCATACTCTTTTTGTGCCAACTCAAGGAGCAGTTCATGAATGGTGGAATCAGAGATTGGAATCCACTTTAAACGGGCATTTTTTTCTTCAATGGTTGCTTTTTTCCATGATTGGCTGCAGCTGTTGAGATAGTATAATGCACTATCCGGCTCATATGAAAATGCTTGGCTATAAAAAACAGACAACCCAAAAGCTGCGGCAATGCTGTCTTTTTTGAGATCTTTGTAGAAATAAGATTTTGCCAAGCCAAAGTTGGCTTGTGTCAACGCATTGAGGCCTTTTTGCGTATTTTTTTGTGCAAAAGAGTTGCTTGTTAAACCAATTAAAAATATGAAACTACAATATTTGATCATGATAGGAGTGCAGCCTTGAGTGCTGGGGGTACCATGCAAACAGGTATGGGTTCCATTTTATGGAGGTTCGCGTGGTGAAAGTTCTTGTATATCTTTAAAACTTCTTGTTGTCTTTCATTGAGTTGTGAGGGCTCACCGCTGAAGGTCATGGCCCATTCGAGCTCAGGGTACGATGCTCCAATTTGGTCTTCGTCTGAGCGGCCGTCTTCCCATAGGCCATCGGTTGGTGCAGCATTTTGAATAGACGCAACCACCTCGAGCGCTTTTGCTAAGGCAAAAACTTCGGTTTTCATGAGGTCGGCAATTGGGCTGATATCCACACCGCCATCGCCGTATTTGGTATAGAATCCGACACCGAAATCTTCTACTCTATTGCCTGTGCCCGCAACCAAACATTGATTGGCTTGTGCAACGGCATAGAGTGTAACCATACGCAAACGCGAACGTGAATTGGCCATGGCTAAGGGTTGAGAAATGGAGTCTAGGGGCAATGCTGCCTCGAGTGTTTCAAAGGTGTGTGTGAGGTCTATGGTTAAGGTACGCACATTTTGAAAACGTCTTTGTAGTTCTTTCATGTGTTCGTTGGCACGATCGAACTCTGCTTTGGTTTGCCTAATTGGCATGGTAATGCAAATGGTGGGTGCACCTGTCAGCGCACATAATGTGGAGCTTAGCGCAGAGTCAATACCCCCGGATATACCAATTACAAATCCTTTAGATTTAGCAGTTTGTAAATAAGTATGCAACCAACTGACGATATGATCCGCTACATCATGCATTAGAATAATAATGTTAATCTGAGCTGTGCTTGATTGAGCGTTGCCTGATTTCTAAAATAGTTCGGCATGTTTGCCGCATCTAAGGTATACAAGGTGCTGTTTGCTTCTTTTCCCTTGACGTGTAAAGGCATAAAACCATAGTTGTAGCATAATTCGGCTACAAGACACGTAGAACCAGAAAAATTCCATTCAACGCCAGCGCTAATGCCTACGTTTGCATTGTAAAAAAACAAGTCTTTGGCAACGCTCATGCCAATATTTTCTTGAGCGGAGCCATCTACGCTTCCTGCAAAAGGAACAAGAAAGCCATTGTCATTGACTGTATTGGTGAGTAAAAAACGGTTTCTTAAACCAAAACGAAAAAGTCCACGGTAATCACCTATGAAATCTGTTCTGAAGGTCAAACCAATAGGCAAAGACAAATATAGCGGCTCGTATGTACGCTCCGTGAGGTTAAAAACTAGATCGGTAGACACCGTCGCATCCTGAGATTTGATTTGTTTATCTGTAAAACGATAAAATACGTCTTGATCGGTGACGTTATAATTAATCCTATCGATATCAAATTCAATACCGCCAGTGAGGGCGATATTCTGTGATTCTTTGGAGGATTTTGTGAAACTAACCCCAAAAGAAGAGGAAAAACCCGCTGAACTTGCAAGCAAATTTGTACCCATTTGTGGGAAATTAAGACCTACAGATCCGACAATGCCACCCTGAAGCTTTTTTTCAGAAACAACTTGTGCGAAAAAAGAAGTGCAATTTGCCACAATTAATGTGCAAAATAGAAGGTGTTGCAAACGTAGTGATTTCATGTTGCCTGATTAATGTTAATTTTGAACAAAAATAACAATATTCATGATACGTAAGTTCGGTTTCACCCTTCTCGTTTGCGGTCTTTTTGCTTGCCAACAAGATCCGTACAACGTAGATGTAGAAAGATCCCAACTTAAGATCACCTACCAAAACCTCGATTCCGCCTTTCGTTACGCACACGCCAACCAGCAACGCAAGCTCATCACCCAACTCCTCAAGTCAGATTTTGATCTTACTCAGTTTTGCTTTCCTTATGCCCTACAAGTTTCTACAAAAACGGATAGCTCCTTTTTAAGTGGCCTACAACGCACTTACGCACATCCGTTTAATAAACGCGTATTCCGAGCGCTAGACCACCGTACAAAATGGCGCTGCAAAACCTATGAACAAATAGCGCTAGCGCTCAAAAGACTGCACGTTTTGGCGCCCAAAATAGACCTGCCAAGTAGCGTGTATTTTACCTATGCACAATTTGCAGCAAGCGCCTATGCCTCACCCAAAAATGTAGTGATCGGGCAAGAACGCTATCTTGGCCCTATGCATCCGCTTATTGCACAGCTACCAACGCAACAATTTTACGACTGGATTAAAGAGGGCATGGCGCCTCAATACGCCACCTCAGATGCCTTGCTTGCTTGGCTTAGCACCAATACCCTGAAATCCACGGACGAGAATTTAGCCAGCGAAATGCTGCGTTGGGGCAAACTCATTGCTATACTCGAAATTATTAGTCCGGAAGTTAAACTCGAGCAGCACTTGCGCTATTCTCAAGCAGATTTAACATGGGCGCTCAATTCTGAACGCGGTTTTTGGGAATATCTTGTCGAACAACAACTCTTGTTCAAAACAGACCAAGAGCTCAACATGAATTTACTCAATGAAGGACCTTATACAATTGGTCTTCCACAAGAAAGCCCCGATCGAATGGGTCGTTTCCTCGGCTATCGAATTGTAAAGCAATATATCGAGGCCGAGCAACCGAGCATTTCCGCTTTGCTCCAAACGCCCTATCATCAAATACTCAAAAAATACGAAGTACCCCAATGAGCGACCAAATAGAAAAAACCTCACAAATCAGTATTCAAGTAGGCTTGAATGCCAATCAATTGCCATTACGCATGCTTTGGTCTGCGAGTGATGGGCAAATCAACAATGCTGAAACCGCTGCTTTTCTGCTTTCTATATGGGATCCCAAAGAAAAGAACACCATGAAAATTGATCTCTGGACCAAAGACATGACCATAGAAGAAATGAAACAGTTTTTTCACCAAACTTTACTCACTATGGCCGATACTTTTGAAAAAGCAACCGGAGAACACCTGATTGCCGAAGACCTCCGCGACTACTGCTATCATTTTGCGGACAAAATGAAAATTTTGCCAGAATAATGGAGCTCGTTTTAGCGAAGATGGAGACTCACTTTGAGGATCCCATACAATACTTTCTGCCCGCACCCAATTCCAAACTGGCTTTACAGCCTTTTCTCGGAAAAGAAATTCAATTTCAGTTCACAGGAATCATTTTTTGCAGCCTTTGTCAGAAAAAGATTGCCAAGACTTTTGGAGAGGGTTTTTGCTTTAGTTGTTTTTCAACGTCTGCAGCAGCTAGCCCTTGTATTTTGCGGCCCGAGCTTTGCCAAGCACATCTTGGCCTCGGTAGAGATCCGGTTTATGAAGAAAAAAACCATAACCAACCACATTTAGTTTATTTAGCTCAAACCGACCAAATTAAGGTCGGGATTACGCGCAAAACACAAATGCCTACGCGTTGGATAGACCAAGGAGCAGCTGCAGCTATTGTGCTTGCCGAGGTTCCGAATCGCTACTTATCGGGCGTATTAGAGGTCGCGTTAAAATCTCAATTTTCGGACAAAACAAATTGGCAAAACATGCTCAAGAACAAAGCCTACGACGGCCCGGACCTTACTGACATCAAATGGGAACTTGAAGAAAGCCTACCCACAGACCTCACCCAATTTTGGACCGACGAAGAAGCTATTTGGAGTTTCAATTATCCAGTTATGAACTACCCTACTCAGGTGAAATCCTTAAATTTGGATCAAACACCGCTTATCAAAGGTACGCTTACTGGCATTAGAGGGCAATACTTATATATAGATGGCGCTTTTGTAATCAACATCAGAAGACACACCGGTTATCAAATCAAATGGGAAAACTAATCAGACAGCTTTTAGACGTATTTTATCCTTTGTTTGCTCGTTTTTTTGACAAACAAACATACTACTATGCGGCCTGCGGTGGCGCCAATTTGGTTTCGAGCTGGGTATTTTTTTATTTGTTTTATCAGTTTTTATTTGAAAAACGAATCTTCAACATCCCTTTTGCGGCAAATACGTACGTAGTTTCTGCATACACCCTGAGTTCGATGCTCTGTTTTGTCATTGCATTTAGCATTGGTTTTTTGCTCAATAAATTTGTGGTGTTTACGGAGAGTCAATTAATGGGGCGCGTACAGCTGTTCAGATATGCAGTGAGCGCCGGGTTTTCTTGGTTGGGAAACTATTTGCTGCTCAAAATACTCATAGAGGGCCTGTATTTTTACCCTTCTATTGCAAATGTCTTTGCAAGTGCGTTTGTTGTGCTCCTTTCCTATTTTTTACAAAGAAAGTACTCGTTTAAGTAATTAATTACAAACAAGCGTATCTACCCAAGGTGAGTAAGCCACAAAGATACCTAAAGCACCGCCATCAATATTCGTCGGAATATTCGTCGGGACTGCAAACGGACTGCCTCCTGAGAAGATTTGATTGTATTTTTTTTCAAAATAGTTGTATTCTTTGAGACCCAGCTTGGACATCTTTACAACAATTGTGTCGCCCTGTTTAAAATAGCCCCTATAGTCATTATTTGAGGTGGTGTCTTGAAAGCTCATCGGGTTTTCATAGGCAAAGTCAAAAGTTAAACCATTGAAAAATTTGTCGTTAAAATAAGGGTTGAACGTTTTTGAAAACTGAAAATCTTGCAAATATTTGACCTCCCACAAATAGGCGTCGGCTGTATTGTTCGGGTCAGTTAGCTGCGCCCATGAAAAACCCCGATCTGTAAAATTGCCTTCTGGTTTCCAATACAATGAATCTAGTGCAACAGGATCTAAGATTTTAGAACTTGCCGCATATTGCTTTCCTTCATGCGCAATTTGTAGGGTATAGGTCTTACCGACCTCTCCGAGCATGTTCAAGGATACGTAGGCGCAAAGATGCAAGTTCACTAAAATCTCGGCAGGAATTCCAAAAATTCCGGCAGCTATTTGCTCAAACCCCGGTGGTAAATCATCTGTGCAAATTTTGGTGAGTGTATCGGTTTGTGTTCCATCTGACAACACCACAATAGCGTCGTCGACAAAGCTATTTAGGTACGAATCAAAATTCGTACTCGAGTACACATTTGCACTTTTTGACAACAAAACAATAGCGGGCTGCCCTGTTTCAATGCGGCCATCGACCACTAGTTGTTCTTGATAGCCTGGGATGTCTATTTGCACCTCCTTGGTACAACTCCACAAAAGCGCAATCAAAAAGAAAAAAGTACTGTATTTTAAAATTCGAAGTTCCATGTAACACTCGGGATTATTGGGAATAAAGAGACTTGTTTGATACTTAAAGAAAAATTACCACTCATGAAATCGCCATTATTGTCAACGTACAAGAAAAACGGATTGAGTCGGTTGTAGACATTGTAAATAGAAAAAGACCAATTGCTACGGTACGCTTTTTTTACTTGTATGTCTTGACCTGTGGCGGGGTCTGTTTTGGTTTTGTACGCTTTTCCGTAACGCGTTGCACTGAGGTCTAGCCTATGATAAGGAGCCATGCGCGTAGAGTTGCGCGGACCATACTGAAACAATAAATTTTGATCTTGCACATACCAACTCGCAGGCAACGTGAGCGTATTGCCAGTGGCATAAATAAAGCTAGCACCGAATGTCCAGGTATCGTTCAATTTATACATGCCGACTAAATTGAGGTCATGACGACGGTCGTATTTAGCAGGGTAGCTATTTCCTTCGTTAATATCGGGAAAACGGCGTTCGGTTTTGGCCCAAGTGTAACCTATCCAGCCTGTAAATGCACCCTCTGCTTTTTTCAAGAAGAATTCAGCTCCGTAAGCCCAACCATCTCCATAGACCAATAGATTGTCCGTGTTGTCATTTACGTTATCGCCAGGCAAGGCTCCTTCTTTGAATTCAATTAGGTTTTTCATGCCTTTATAATAAACCTCTACAGATGCCTCATAGCGATCTTTGTCAAAATTTCGAAAATAACCTAATGAGGTTTGAAATCCCTGTTCTGGCTTGGCTTTGTCGGTGGACGGGAACCAAATATCGGTTGGTAAAGACACTGCGCTAAGAGTAACTAAGTGCACATATTGGTAATTGTAGGCATAGCCTCCTTTGATTGAGCTGTTGTCGGGTAGTAAATAGCGAAATGATAGGCGCGGTTCTAAACCTTGATAAAAAGCAATGATATCGCCGCGGTCATAGGAAACAACACTGTCTAAGGTAGAAATACCATCGCCTTTAATGTAGCGATCAAATGGCCCGACGTGCGTAAAGGTGCTGTAGCGCAAGCCAACATTGATACGTAAAGCTTCGTTTACATCAAATTCATCTAGCGCATAAACAGCGGTTTCATGAGAGTACAAATGCTGCACAACGCCTGTATTGAAAACAATGGTGTCGTTTTGTGCGGATAAACTCGTTGGCGTAAAGTCGTGATAGATATAGGCAGCACCCCATTTGATGCGGTGTTTGGGACTCGGAAAATAAGAGAAGTCGACCTTTGCCGTGTAGTCTCGTATGCCAGAAGTTAGGGCAATGCGAAATTCGTCTTGGGTAGAGGCAAATTCAAAATCGTAATCCGATACGGAAAGTGTGGTATTCAAAAATAATTTGCTCGTAAACAAGTGATTCCAGCGCAGCGCAGCAATACCGTTTCCCCATGGCATTTCGACCTGAAAGCCCCCGTTGTTATCTTTAAATGAAAATATGTCTTTGCCATAATAAGCACTTAAATAGATGCGGTCTTTATCGGTGAGTTTATAATTGAGTTTGGCATTGAGGTCGTAAAAGAAGTATCCCGACCCGGCGAAGGGAGAGGTGTCGGAGAGCGCAGCCTTGACTAGAAGATCAATGTAAGTTCTGCGCGCAGAAACAACAAATGAGCCTCGGTCTTTTTTGAGCGGACCTTCAATAGTAAGCCTTGAAGAAATAGCACCGATACCGCCTTTTACCTTGAACTTTTTGAGATTGCCTTCATTCATGTTGACCTCGAGTACGGAAGACAGTCTACCGCCGTAATTGGCTGGCATGCCACCTTTAATGAGGTTGACACTATTTATGGCGTCGGCATTAAATACAGAGAAAAAACCAAACAAATGCGCTGCGTTGTACACCACACCTTCATCGAGCAACACAAGGTTTTGATCTGGGCCTCCACCGCGTACATAAAACCCTTGCCCACCCTCAGAAACGGAGGATACTCCTGGTAGCAACTGTAGCGTCTTGACAACATCTACCTCGCCCATGAAAGCTGGTAAGGTCTTGACTTGGTCCATTTTGAGTTCCATTTGACCCAATTTAGCAGAGTTTACGTTGTCGGAGCGCTTGCCAGTTACACGAATATCTTTCACCTCTTGAACGGCCATTTCTAGTTCGAGGCTGATGGTTTGATTGGCTTGAAGGTCAATGGTTTTATCGACGGTTATAAAGCCGTCGCAGCGGTACTCGATTTGGTAAATACCTATTGGAAGGGTAAGGCTGTAAAAACCGTAATTATTAACAACTGTGCCTGTTTTGAGCTCTTTGACAAAAATACGTGCAATACCTAAGGCCTCTCCGCTGCGTGCATCGGTAATGTAACCACTAACAGTAGCTTTTTTTTGTGCGACAACAAGAAACGACAAGGAAATTAAAAGTAAGGAGAGGAGCGTTTTCATAAATAAAATTGTAGCTATGACGTCTATTCGCCGCAAAGGTAACACGTTTATAACAAGAATGTGTATGAGAAGGTTCTCGAGCAACCAAAAATGCGTTTAAATCAGCTTTTTTGCGCATTGAATCCTTCGGATGTTTGTAAATTTGATAAATGGAAAGCACTTGTTTTTTATGGAATCACCAACAACATGGCCAAGTTATTGGCGTTGGCAGCAGCCACGAATTGAAGTTACGTCCAAATTTTGACCACACCCTAATTCAAGATTTCTTCACGCTACACAAAGGCAAATATATTTTTGGTTATCTTTCTTACGACCTCAAAAACGAATTTGAAAATTTAAGCTCAAATCACCAAGACCATCTTGACTTTCCGTTGCTTCATTTTTGGGTACCAGACAGCTTATTTCAAGTCAAAGAAAAACCCTTTTTGCTCTGGGGAAGCACCAATGAAACGCACTGGCACAAGGCAGAAGGATTTCTGTCCTCTTTTTTTAGTAAAGACGCAACGCTGAACATACCTTTTGAAGCCCGAACCGAGCAGTCAAGATATACCCAGCAATTTGACCAACTCAAAAATGCGTTGCAGAGAGGCGATATCTACGAAGTAAATTACTGTCAAGAATTTTATGTCGAACAATGTTCAATTGAGCGACCTCTTGCGCTTTTTGGCCGACTAAATGAGCTTACCAAAGCACCGCATGCGGCCTACTTTCAGACTGATACGCATTACGTACTTTGTGCAAGCCCCGAAAGATTCATTCAAAAAACGGGCAGTTTACTACGTTCAGAACCCATCAAAGGAACGGCTCCTAGATCCAAAGACCAAATACAAGATTCGCAATTTGCAGAAGCGCTTCAAAACAATCCAAAAGAACGCGCTGAAAACATCATGATTGTCGACTTAGTGCGCAATGATCTCTCTCAAATTGCCACTAAAAATAGTGTGCAAGTCGAGGAACTATGCCAAATTTACAGCTTTGAAACCGTTCATCAAATGATCTCTAAAATCAGTTGTGAACTCGATGAATCGGTAGGTTTCTACGAGATTTTGAAAGCTTGTTTTCCGATGGGAAGCATGACCGGCGCACCTAAAATTGCCGCTATGCAGCAAATAGAAGCGCACGAAGATTTTAAACGAGGGCTGTATTCTGGAAGCATCGGACTTATTGATCCCAATGGAGATTTTGATTTTAATGTCGTGATCAGAAGCTTACTCTACAACCGAAAAACACAATATTTATCCTGTGCTGCTGGCAGCGCAATTACAATAACCGCTCATGCCGAAGCAGAATTCCAGGAATGTTTATTAAAGGCCGAAAAACTGATCCATGGCCTCAGCTAAATCAATGTTATTAGCGAAAACGCTCAGCGATTTAAAGCAGTTCTTCCAAGAGAATCAGGCCAATCCCTATTTGCTTGCTGTCAGTGGTGGCTTAGATTCTATGGTGCTGTGCAACTTGCTACTCGAACTCGAACGCTCCTTTCAAATTTTACATGTCAATTATGGTTTGAGGGGTGCAGAAAGTAATGCCGACCAAGCATTTGTTGCAGCTTATTGTCAAAAACACCAAATCAAACTAGAGGTACTTAAAGTAAGCTTAAAAGAACAACTAACGAGCAACAAATTAAACCTGCAGGCCGAAGCCAGGAAAGTTCGTTATGATTTTTTCCAGAAAATTCAAAATGAGAACCCCAAAAGCCTGATCTGCACTGCCCACCATGCAGATGACCAAATAGAAACTTTTTGGCTGCAATTGGCAAGAGATGCCGGAATAAAAGGCCTAGCAGGCATGGCCCGAGCAGATAGACATTTGTTGCGGCCACTTTTGAATATAAATCGAGACGACATTTTAGCCTTAGCCAAAGAACTGAAGGTAAGTTGGCGCGAAGACAGCAGCAATACCTCACTCAAATACCGTAGAAACCTATGGCGCCATCAGCTTCTACCCTTTTTGAACGCTAGAATGCCAAAGTTAAATGGAGCGGTCGAACGGCTACAAAAGACGTTTGCACAAGAAATGATAGCGCAAGAAAAGACCCTGTATAAGGCTATTGAACACTTTGGCTTAAATAAAAGTATAGGTTTGATTGAATTATCTCAACTATCTGCATATCAATACTTAGAACTTTTTAAAAGCGCTGGTATTCCAACCCATTCAATCAAAAGAATCAGTGATTTATTTAAAGCTGAAAATGGAAAATATATCTCGTGGAAAAATCAAAGTACGCACAGCAAAAGCTATTTAGTGAGGCAGCAGCAGCACCTTACCCTTTTTAACGAAACATCTATCGAATGGTCTTACCATTTGAAAACAGTCGCTAAAGAAGAAAAAGGAAAACAAATACAATTATTTATTGATACCGATCAAATCAAAGGCGAACCCTATTTTAGACAAGTTAATCCCGGAGACTCCATTCGTGTACAAGGCATGAAAGGCTCCAAAAAAGTATTGCGCGTACTCAAAGAGGCAGGAATACCTGCCCCATTAAGAACACAACAAATGCTTCTCTGTGACCAAGAAAAGGTATTGGCGATTCCGCAACTCAAGCTAAATGCAGCTATTCTAGCAACCAAGAATACCACCAATTTTGCCCAGCTTTTCTTTTCAAAAAAGCCTTAATTTTGAACATGAACTCTTTGCCGCTAGAATTTATCAAACGCATCCAGGCAGATACTTTTGTTCCGGATACACTGCTAGCTGCACTTGAGCAACCCGCTCCTACTTCGGTGCGCTTACACCCTGAAAGAAACGCAACTTTTGACAACAGCAGTCCTGTGCCGTGGAATGTAAATGGGCGATATCTCGACAAAAGGCCAGCTTTTACCTATGATCCGCTTTTTCATGCGGGCGCTTATTACCCGCAAGAAGCGGGGTCTATGTATTTGATACAAGTACTACAAACACTTGAGCTGCCTCAAAACCCAGTAATTTTAGACCTCAGCGCCGCTCCCGGCGGAAAAAGCACACTTATTGCTGGTTTTTTGAAGCACCGAGGGGTGCTCATTGCCAATGAAATCAACCGATCTAGGGCATATATTCTCAGTGAAAACCTCAGTAAATGGGGCTATTCAAATGTATTTGTTTCCAACCACAAGCCTTCGGAACTCATTGCACTAAATGGGCAATTAGATGTTTTGGTGATTGATGCGCCTTGTTCAGGAGAAGGTATGTTTCGCAAAGATCATCAGGCCAGAGCAGAATGGAATACAGCAAATGCCCGTACCTGCGCCGAACGACAAACCAATATCCTAAACGAAGTATGGCCGCTACTCAAAGAAGGCGCCTACTTGATTTACTCGACCTGCACATTTAATCCCGAGGAAAACGAGCAGCAACTGCATAAATTAATCAAAGAAGGCCTTGCAGCCAAGGTTACACTCCCCGTGTTCGACGGCATGAAACCCGACCGCAGCCAAATTGGCTATTATTTTTTTCCAGATCAAATCAAAACCGAAGGCTTTTACATTGCTGCGCTGCAAAAAACAGAAACCACCTCCGGCAAATCAAAACCAATAAAAATCCAACTTCAAAAGGGACTACCTCCAGATTTAGAAAAGCAAATAACCTACCCTTCTGAAATTGAATTCTGGCAAGAAAACGACCAAGTATTTGCCACTACCGTATTTGCACTCGACTTTTTCCATCGAATAAAAAATTTCAAATTTTTAAAAACTGGGGTTCACCTTGCAACTGCGAACAAAAAAACATGGACACCTGGCTACGATATGGTTTATTCCCTGCAACTCCACTGGGAACTTCCGCTCAAACACGTCGACCTTAAAGAAGCGCTACAAATTTTGCATGGCGAAAGCCACCAATGGCTTGCAGAAGCTGGATTCTATTTTGTCGTCTACAATGGTCAAAAAATAGCGCTTATCAAGCAAATAGGTCAGCGTTTCAATAACATGCATCCCAACGAATGGCGCATCAGGCACCTCCCAAAATAAACCCAATGGAACTTCAAGAAGCCTATCAAAAACTTTACAAGTATACGAGCTCTCGCATTCCGCTCAAAGATGCAGACTTTGAGCTTATCAAAAAGCACTACCACCTTCGAAAGGTCAATAAAAAAGACTTTTTCTTGAAGGAAGGTTCCAGAAATTTCCAACAAGGATTTGTAGTAGCCGGTTACAAAGACACCCACGCATCGAACAACTGGTAGCCCAGCATCAAATAGCGTCTTATCTTGGCATATTACCAGAGTCTTTAAGTAGAATGAAAAAAAAGCTCCTCTCGACAAAGTAGGCTGCCTTAACATTGCAAATTGTCGGCATTCATTGTATATTCGCCACTCAATATTTTAATCATGACACAATTCAAACGTATTACGCTCGCCCTGTTTTTATTTGTAGGGATTTTTGTTCGTGCCGATGAAGGCATGTGGTTCTTGATGTTTATCGATCGTCTCAACCACCGCGACATGCAAAAAATGGGTCTTCAATTGACGGCCGAAGAAATTTACAGCATTAATCATTCGTCTTTGAAAGATGCTGTAGTGCAATTCAATGGCGGCTGCACAGCCGAACTTATTTCCAAAGATGGTTTACTCTTAACCAACCACCACTGTGGCTACGACGCGATTGCAGAACTCTCTACCCCTGAAAAAGATTACCTCACCAATGGCTATTGGGCTGCAGACCGCAGTCAAGAACTCAAGCCGAAATCACTTTATGTGCGCTTCTTTGTCCGTATGGACGACTGCACCAAGCGCATCTTGGCCAAGGTTACCAATAATATGACTGAAGCAGAGCGCGATAAAATCATCCGCGAGGAGATTGCGCTTATCGAAAAAGAAAACAGCGAAGGCGGTAAGTACGTGGTAAATGTGCGTTCTTTTTTTCAAGGAAATGAATTCTATTTTTTCGTTTATCAGGATTACAAAGACGTTCGTTTGGTTGGAACCCCACCTAATAGCATTGGAAAGTTCGGCGGCGACACCGACAACTGGGAATGGCCTCGGCACACCGGTGACTTCTCTATGTTTAGGGTTTACGCTGATGCCAATGGCGACCCAGCTGACTTCAGTACCGCCAATGTTCCATTACACCCAAAACACCACCTTCCTATTAACCTAAACGGTGTAAAAGAAGGTGATTTTGCCATGATAATGGGCTACCCGGGTCGTACCAACCGCTGGTTGCCGGCTGGTGGCATTGATCAAAACGTCAAATACGCCTATCCTGCATGGGTAGAAGCCTCCAAAACGGCAATGGATGCCATGAAAGTATACATGGACAAAGATGCCGGGGTTCGTTTGAACTACGCTTCTAAATATGCGCGTATTGCCAACTACTGGAAAAACCGTCAAGGCATGATCGACGCGCTTACGAAATTTCAAACTGCCGCATCTAAAGCAATAAATGAAACCAAATTTGATGCCTGGGCCAACCTTCCCAAAAATAAAGCCACCTACGGCAATGTAGTCAAAAATATCAACGATTACTACACTGCCACTAATGACAAAGCACGTCACGATAACTACCTACAAATCTTATTTAGAGGGTCTGAATACGCCGCTATCTCAAGAGGTTTAGGTGCACAATTAATGGCCTATTCAAAAGCAAATGCAACCGATAGAACTCAAATGAAAATGGAGCTTAAAGCGGCTATCGATGAGTTTTTTGCCAATAGTTATGCACCTGCTGAAATCGACATACTCATCAGTGGGCTAAATCTGTATGCGGCCAAAGCCAATTATGAACTCGAACCCGGAATTGAGGCAATGTACGCCGACGGCTCTGTGGAGACAGAAATCCGTGCCATGTTCGCGGTTTCTTTATTTGCTGCAAAAAACAGACTCTATGCTTTTTTAGAAATTCCGAATGCTGGCATGATCGAAAACGATCCGTTCTTTGCACTTTCAACGAACATCATCAAGCATTTGAGCAAGCGTTCAGATGAACTTATTCGTTTAACAGACGAATACAATAAAGCCTACCGCTTATTAGTTGCTGGACTTCGGGAGTCTGGCCTGAGCACAATCATTTACCCAGATGCAAACAGCACTTTGCGTTTGACCTACGGGAAAGTCAGTGCCTTGCCAGCAGACAAGCGCAACGATGCTAAAATCAATAACTACACAACGCTTCAAGGCGCCATCAACAAATACAAGCCCCAAGACGAAGAATTTGATTTGCCACAGCGTCTCATTGAACTCAATAAAAACAAAGACTTTGGCCGCTATGCTGACAAAGCTGGTTACATGCCTGTCAACTTCCTAACCAATAACGATATTACAGGAGGAAACTCTGGCTCGCCCGTATTAAACGGAAAAGGAGAGCTCATTGGTTTGGCATTTGATGGTAACATTGAAGCCATGGCCGGAGACGTCATCTTCGACAACAAATTGCAAAAAACCATCAACGTTGACATCCGCTACGTTTTGTTTATCATTGACAAATACGCTGGTGCCAAACACATTGTGGACGAAATGACAATCGTTCAGTAAGCTATTTTCAAGTTGGTGCTTCCAACTAACTTGTAAATGAAAAGGCCTCTTCGGAGGCCTTTTTTATTGATGATATATCGCAAGGGCAGCTTGTAAATCGGTATAAACAAGCTTTTGGTCAAAAATACAAGAGCCAATTGCTGTCAGTAGACAGCTGCGCACCTCTCCGTTGTCATTCTTTTTATCGTGTTGCATGAGTGCCCAAAGTCCCTCGATGTCATTGGGGATTTGAAGCGTATATAAACTTTTGATCCGTGTTTCAATGGATAGAAATTCTGCTTGAGTTAAGGAAGATTGCCCAACAGATAATTTACTTTCCAACAAGAGACCAATTGCCACAGCATGTCCGTGAGCAAGCGGCGTATCTGTATTTAAATAATAAGATTCAAGCGCATGACCAATGGTGTGTCCAAAATTTAGGATTTTGCGTAAACCATTCTCTGAAGGGTCTTTAGCAACAATTTCAGCTTTAATTTGAACGCCTTGTTGTATGATTTCAAAGCGGAGTTCTTTTTGTATATCTTGAATTTTAGAGAGGTCTTGCCATAACTGAACATCTGAAATAAGGGCGTGCTTGAGTAGTTCAGCAAAACCGTTGGCCCACTCTTCACTTGGTAAGGTTTGCAAAAAACCGGTATCGATGTAGGTAGCCTGTGCCGCAGCGAAAGTTCCAATTTGATTTTTTAAACCTGCAAAATCGATTCCGGTTTTGCCCCCAACTGCTGCATCTACCATTGCCAATAAACTCGTTGGGATATTGATAAACGCCAGGCCTCGTTTATAAACCGAGGCTACAAAACCGCCGAGATCGGTGACCATGCCACCTCCGAGGTTAATGAGTAGGTCTTGACGACCAAAGCCAGCTTCAGTTAAGGTTTCCCAAACTTGAAAACAAACTTCGAGCACCTTGTTTTCTTCGCCAGCTGGCAGCATAATTACCTCAGCTTCGGCTAGCGCATCAAAGCCGGTAATCAGAAATTCGAGACAGTGGTCGTGGGTATTCTCATCGACAAGGATGGCTATTTTTCGATTGGTAAATCTAGAAAGTTGGGTATCAAAAGAGGAGTCGAGAAGTGGGCCCCATTCAATTGGACTCAGCTGTTCTGAAAAAGAAGCCGTTTGCATAGTCCAAATTTACGAAAAGAGCTTAATTTTGAGGCATGATTTCTTTCGACAACACCGAAATTGCCTTTCGCTCTAAAAACAAGCAAGATCTTCAGCGTGCGTATCTCTTATTTAAGATCATTGGAACACCTGTTATTGTTAAAATTGGTAAAATACTTACCCCACTTTCACTCCAATTGCGCTTGCCAATCAAAGGACTGATCAAAAAAACAATCTTCAAACAATTTTGCGGCGGAGAAACCATTCAAGATTGTGACCCCGCCATTTCAAGCCTAGATGCATTCGGCATCGGGACGATCTTAGATTATTCTGTAGAAGGAAAAACAAAAGATGAAGACTTCGAGCAAACGACCCAAATTATCATTCAGACCATTGAAAAGTCTGCAAGAGATGCGCGTATTCCATTTGCGGTTTTTAAAGTCACCGGCATCGGACAACACCACCTGCTAGAACGCGTTTCGGAACAAATCAGGGCCACCAGAAAAGAAGTGGTCTTTAAGCCATTCACCAGCCAACAAAATGAACAAATCCAAGCTATTATTGAACGCATAGATCGCATTTGCGCGGCTGCTGCCCAATACCAAACACGTGTTTTTATCGATGCTGAAGAGACCTGGATACAAACCGCTATAGACCAATGGGCATTTGACATGATGCTTAAGTACAACACCTCTCGTTGCATTGTTTACAATACCATTCAGATGTATCGCCACGACCGACTAGCCTATCTAAAAGCAGAATTCGAACGCGCTAAAAAAGCGGGCATACAATATGGCGTCAAATTGGTGCGGGGCGCCTACATGGAAAAAGAACGTGCCAGAGCCCAAGCGTTTGGCTACCCCTCTCCTATTCAACCCGACAAAGCAAGCACTGACCAAGATTACGATACCGCCCTCGATTTTTTAGTGGCCAACAAAGCTATTTTTTCTGTCTGTGCGGGCACCCACAATGAAAAAAGCTCGATGTACCTCGCCACCCTGCTTCATCAAGAACAAATTGATCCGAAAGACCCCAAATTTTACTTTGCACAACTTCTGGGGATGTCTGATCATATTTCCTACAATTTATCAGACGCTGGATATCAGGTGGCTAAATACGTGCCTTTTGGGCCGGTCCATGAAGTGCTACCTTACTTGCTTAGACGGGCAGACGAAAACACCTCTGTGGCAGGCCAAACGAGTCGTGAGCTCGGGCTCATCATTAAAGAAAAAGCCAGAAGAAAGGCTTAGCGCTTGACAATCGGATAAGCGCTGCCGTTTACACGAACGTAGTAAATACCTTGTGGCCAATTGCTAAAATCTATCGTTTGGGAGCTTATCATGGTTTCTCGAAACAATAAATTACCCATAAGGTCATTGATTTCAATAAGTTGAGCTGCAGAACCCTCCCAATTGACGTGTAAAATAGACGCAACAGGATTCGGGAACATCAAAACCTGACTTCCTTCAAACACATCTGGAAGGCCGACGAGTTGCTGGGTTGTAAAGACAGTGTCGGTCTGGACATAGGCAGATCCATCGCCGTTTATCTTGATGACAAAAACATTGCTTCCGCCGTTGAGCTGATTCTGACCATCTACAATAACTGAATTCATACCCGTGGCAACAAAACCACCATCTAAAGTTGGGCGGATGTTGCCGATGTAGTCATAACCCTGATTGAGTATTGTTGTTGAGGGTATCCCTGACAACCAATAGCCATAATACGCGTCGCCGTAGCCGAAATATAGATCATAAGGCTCTTGGTAAGTGTTGTTATTCAACACTTGAATGCCTAAAATAGTGAGGTCTTGCTGCGGCAAGTATGCAAATTGCTGGATGATCTCCTTGGCATCTACGCCATCTACAGGTGCAACTTGGGTCAAAACAACACCATCAAGACCAACAGATCCGCTGAATTTATCGTAATCTGAGTTGTTGTTTAAACGGTATCCGGCAAATTGAATGCCGTATAAGTTCGGCGTAAGATCCAAAACAGAGAAAGCTCCAGTTAAATGCCCCAAAGTATCAAACCACTCAACTACCCCTTGATCGTTAATCTTCAGGACGAAACCTTTAGCTGCGCTTGAATCAGCAACATACCATTCCCCTCCTACAGCATAGGTGGTATCCGAAATTCGAATGATGCTATTGGCGCGGTCCGGGCCGGCTGTACCTAACGTTTTAGTCCAGAGGGTATCGCCATTTTTATCGATACGCAAGAGCAAAACATCGGCTTCTGCGCCTAATGTAGCCTGCCTTTCACCGACGAGTACAAAGCCGGTGTCTATGGTTTGAACGCCGTCGTGAATGCGATCCCAGGCTGGGTTTTGATACGTTTTGATCCATTGTTGATTACCCAAAAGGTCGGTAAAAATGAGCATTGGATCGTAGTTGCCGCCACTCCATGAATTCGACATGCCCGCAAGGTAATAGCCCATACCTGGCCTATAAAAAACGCGTTTGATTTCTTCGGTTTCTTGCGCGCCATAAGCTTGGCTCCAAACATAAGCACCCAAAGAGTCTATTTTCATGAGAAAGCCCTGTGCGTTCTGCTCAAAACTTCCACTACTGCCCGCTATTAGATAACTCGAATCAGGTAAAGCCAATACGTCCTCGCCTTTATCAAAACCTGTTCCTGAATACAACTTGTAAAAGCGCGATTGCGCACTTGCCATTTGTACGAATAATAAAAAGCTAAGGACACTTAGAAATCGCATCGGAACTGAAGATAAAGTGAGGCACCATTTTGAAGTGCAATGTTATCGGAACGCAAAAGCAACTGCGAACGCTTGAAACGAATAGCTGAATAGGCTTGGGCGCGCAGCCCTCCAAAGCCACCATAGGCCATGCCTACACCCGTTTGCCATGCTTTTTTCACTTTGAAGTGCGCGCCAGCATAAACGAACGGAATATAGGTTTGACGCAGTATAAACTGTGCACCATAGTAGGCCTCAATACGATTTGGACGCTCCCAATCACATACTTTAGCTAATTGGATTTGCGCTGGCAAAAAAATCCATTTTTGGACGCTGTTTTTCTCATATCCTAAAGAATCTAAAAACCCAGTTGCAAGCTCATCTAAACTTGTTTGCTGCCATGCTGCCAAAGAATTCCCGGCGTATTGCAAGGCTCCGTCTAGGCTGTACTCAGTTGTTTGTTTGGCTCTGGCTATCCCGAAATTCTGGACAAGCAGTTGAAATTGCTGTGGTGCTTCATCGTATTCAGCAGAACCAAAACGGTAGTCGAGGTCAAGGGCAAGACCGTAAGCCATTGTATTGCTTGCATTGATCTGCGCTTGACCATTTAAAGCTAAATCAATTTGTGCTGTGCTGGCATCTTGATACCATGTTGCAGCGTTCATAAAAGCACTCAAGTGATTTTGCACCCCCACAAAATGCACTAAAAAGGATGATTGGGTGAGGTTATTGACCAAACCAAAACCAATTTTGGTAAAAGTGGTGGCTTCCACCTTTAAGCCGCTCAGGTCTAGGGTATCGCTCAGGTAAGGTAAACCACCTTGAAAAACCAAGCCAAAAAGATCTTTTGAAAATTGAATACCTCCGTACTGATGAACGCCAGCACCCATGACCAAACGATAACTAGAACCCCATTTATCGGTATCTTTTGAAAGCAACCAAGGCGTTTGCCATTGGGCGTTCAGCCCCATATTTAAACCGAATGTGTTGCGCGCACCTAAGCGAGAAAGTGAGGTTTGAATATGGCTTGAATCGATAAGCCCACCATATAAAAAAGCGTCGGTAATTTGCCTTTTTACACCTGTGCTATTGTAATGGCCATACGCATCTATCAGCAATGTTTGCTGCGCAAAGCCAAGTTGTTGACAAGCAAGAAATAGGATGAACAAATAGCGCATTAGGGTCTGATTTGAGTTTGCAATTGCATTTGAATTTGCAAAGCTAAAAAAGCATTGGCTTGAATTGCCTGCTGTGTGGCTAAGCCGGTTTGGGGGTCTGTGGTGGAAAAACTGGCGCTAACGGCAACTTGATTCAGGTCTTGGAGATCCGCAACAACTGAAGGTGGTAAAACTATTTTAATCTTGCTCTTCTTTTTGAGCAAGCCATCCAAAGGGTCTAGCTGGCCAAGCGTAGAGGCTGCTAATTGGGCATCGGCAATAATTGTATGGGCAACCTGTCCATCTTTCATTAAATACAAAACAATATCGCAGGCCACAGGAAAAGCGTTGGTGGCATCGAGAAGAAGGGTAGCTCCGGTTATGTGTGATTTATTTAGATCTTGGGAGAGGTCTATATCGAAGGTGTCTTGTAGGGTGAGGCCGTCTGCATTGAGTGCCATAGGCATTTGGGCGCTCACTTTTAAGCGCAGCCTACTATGGGCAAATGCTTCGTCATGACCAGCGGAGGTATTGCCCCAAGGATTGGGTTGCAATTGGTAGGTTATATTGTGGTATGCTCCGAGGTTTTCTAAGTAATCTTTAACATTGCTGTTGTTTGCATCAAACTGAAGCGTAAGTGAACTCGGTTGAAGGTTATTCCAGGTACCCATTGCTGCAGCTAAAAACATACTCGGCCCAATACTTGGTGCAGTAAGCTCAACAGCTTGCCCTTGGGTATTGGTCGAGACCATTTGCGCAATTTGAGCACGAACTGCCATTTTAAAACCATTCTCAACTTGCAGCGATAAATTGAGATCTGGTAGCGCGATGGATCCGGAAGTAATTTTATCGAGGTAAGGTAGAGAAAACTGTTGTTGATTGGCAATGAGTGTGGAGCCGAAGTAACCTTTTGCGTAATCAAAACGCAGATTTTTAAAGGCCGCCTCAAACTTAAAGATTTGATTGTTATAAATTGTTACGGTTTGGCCGTTCGGATCGGTTTTGAGGGTGAGTTTGGATTGTATTTGATTGAATTCAAGCCCCTGTTGACCACTTAAATCGATATCGTAACCGCTCAAGTTAATGGTTTCAATAGCTACCGTTGGATTTTGAACGCTCCCGGCTGCTGCGGTATAGTTCTGCACAAAAACTTGACCGTTTTGACTTACACCAGGTAGTTCAATTTGATACAAAACTGCGGTATTGAGCGGATTATAGACCTTTAATTCAACTTGACCACTCTGTACACGAACCTCTTTGAGTTGGATATCGCCAAGATCGAGCTCATGGTTTTTGAGGCTATTGACAAACGTAAAACCTGGCGAAACATTACTGACTGTAAAATTGGCTTGATACTGCTGAGAAATGGAGGTGTCGGGAATTTCAATGAGGTCTGACAAGCCAAGGTCGAGTAAAGTGCGACTTAAATTGATGTTAATCTGAGATCCAGTGATACTAAGGGTGGAGTCGTTGTAGTAATTGGACAAGCTCAGTGTATCTTTCATGACAGGCAGCAACCAATCAGAGTGCCACCGCGTAGCCTCTTTTTTACAAGAAGAAAAAAAGAAGGTATACACGATAAGAAAAATAAACAAACGCATTTTAAACATTTTCGATGACCGCTGCATAACCCTGCCCAACACCAATACACATAGTTACCAATGCATAACGTTTGTTGCTGCGTTTTAATTGCCTTGCGGCAGTGAGTAGCAAACGAGCTCCCGACATGCCAAGTGGGTGCCCAAGTGAAATAGCGCCGCCATTCGGATTAATACGCGCATCGCGGTCTTGCAGACCAAGGGCGCGCGTGCAAGCCAACACCTGAGCAGCAAATGCTTCGTTGATTTCAATGAGGTCTATTTGGTCCAGAGATAAACCTGCTCTTTGCAGCGCTTTTTGGCTTGCCGGCACAGGGCCAATGCCCATCATGCGAGGCTCAACGCCGGCAACGGCTGAAGAAATGATCTTGGCCATTGGCTGGAGTTGATGCTTGCGCACACCATCTTCATTGGCCAATAGCAGCGCCGCTGCGCCGTCATTGAGCCCAGAGGCGTTTCCTGCGGTAACACTGCCGTCTTTTTTGAAGGCTGGGCGTAAATTAGCAAGGGTTTCCAAAGTGGTGTTGGCCCGCGAAAACTCATCTTTATCAAAAATAACAGCTTCGCCTCTTTTTTGAGGAATGGAAATAGGTAGTATTTCTTCCGTGTAGAAGCCTGAGGCTTGGGCAGCAGCAGTTTTCTCTTGACTCCAGCACGCAAAAGCATCTTGATCTGCCCTAGAGATGTTGTAGTGTGCCGCTAAGTTTTCAGCGGTCATGCCCATGCTATCCACTCCGTAGAGCGCTTCCATTTTCGGATTTATGAAACGCCAGCCAAAACTGGAGTCGAACATTTGTGCGTCGCGGCCAAAAGCGGCCGAGGTTTTTGATATGACCCATGGGCCGCGCGTCATGTGCTCGACACCGCCGGCCACATAAACGTTGCCGTCGTTCAAGCGCAGTGCGCGGGCTGCGTTAATAGCTGCGGCTAAACCAGATGCGCAAAGGCGATTAATGGTTTCACCAGGTACTTCAAGGGGGTAGCCTGCTAACAAAGCAGCCATTCGGGCTACGTTACGGTTGTCTTCGCCTGCCTGGTTGGCGCAACCCAAGAGCACGTCTTCGATGCATTTTGGATCGAGGTTCGGATGACGATCAAGTAAACCAGCTAAAACTATAGCGGCAAGGTCGTCGGTGCGAAGCGCGGCCAAACTACCGCCAAAATTACCGATTGCACTACGAATTCCGTCAATTAAATATACTTGCTGAGACATTGCGTTGATTTTCTATTCAAAGATAAAATAAAATGTACCGTCGGCAAGAATTCAGCAATTTTAGTTATGTTCGCATTCATGGAAAATACGCACTGCCCCATCTGTCATTTTTCAAAGACCGCACCTATTTTTGAAAACACGCTCTTGAAGTGCCAAAGTTGCGGGCACGCTTGGGCCAATCTTCAATTAGACCACACCTATTTACAAGAATTATACGCTGAAAATTATTTTAAAGGAGAGGAATACGCAGATTATTTAGCCGACAAAGAAATTCTACAAATGAATTTTAAAAGACGGCTCCAACAAATTGCCAAAAATGCACCTGAACCCAAGGAGATCCTAGAAATTGGTTGTGCTTATGGCTTTTTTTATGAAACCATTCATCAACAGTTTAAAAGCGTCAACTATCAAGGCTACGATATTTCCAAGGACGCCATTCACTATGCCAATGAACATTTTGGCCCCTACTTTTCTGCCGAAAACTACCTAGAGCAAAACAATTCAAAGACTTACGATGCTGTTTTTATGTGGGATGTCATTGAGCATTTAGCTGATCCAGGAGCCTTTTTAGCAAAGGCCAGTAAAGAAGCAAAGCCAGGTGCAATGCTTTATCTCACTACCGGAGACTTTGGCGCACTACTCCCTCGCTTGCAAGGCAAAAAGTGGCGCATGATTCACCCACCTACACACTTGCATTATTTCACTAAAAAGTCCATGACAGCCCTCCTGACAGCACATGGTTTTGAACCCGTTTTTTTTAAGTACCCGCCTGTATATCGTTCCTTAGGACTCATTTATTTTGCATTGTTCATACTCAATAAAAAAACAAATAAGTTTCATCAATGGCTGTATAGCAAAATACCAAAAGCTGCGGCTATTCCTATCAACACGCGCGATATCTTTTTTGTAGGCGCCATAAAAATGAAAGCATAATGTATCATACGATCAATCACAATGACCTTTCCTTTTTTGAGAACTTACTCAGGGAACGCTGTAAGTCTGACCTCGAAACCCGCGAGGCCTACAACCACGACTACACCGAAGATTTACATTTTACCCCGCACGTCGTTTTATTTCCTGAATCTAGTCAAGAAGTCTCCAAAATACTCGCTTATTGTAATCAAAACAACATTCCTGTAACTCCGGCGGGGGCCAGAACTGGGCTCAGCGGAGGCTGTCTGCCTATACACGGTGGGGTGCTATTAAGTTCTGAAAAACTCAATCGCATTTTAGACATCGACGAAAAAAACGCACAAATTACAACCGAACCAGGCGTTATTACTGAAGTATTACAAAATGCAGTCAAGGAAAAGGGTTTGTTTTATCCACCCGACCCGGCAAGTAAAGGTTCGTGTTTCATTGGAGGAAATATCTCAGAAAACTCCGGCGGACCAAAAGCAGTCAAATATGGCGTTACCAAAGACTACGTGCTCAATTTAGAAGTAGTTCTACCCGACGGAACCATCATGTGGACAGGTGCCAACGTACTCAAGAATGCTACTGGCTACAACCTCACACAACTACTCGTGGGTTCAGAGGGAACGCTTGCTTTTGTCACCAAAATTGTACTCAAACTCATTCCGCACCCTACGCATACCCTACTGATGCTCGTTCCTTTCTACGAAGCGCAACAGGCCTGTGAAGCGGTAGCGGCCATCTTTAATGCAGGCATTACACCCAGTGGGCTTGAATTCATGGAACACAATGCCCTCAAGTGGTCGCAAGCGTTTTCCGAAGACTACAGCATTGAAGTCAAGGATAACCACGCCGCACATTTACTCATCGAGGTGGACGGTTTCGACCCCGAACAACTTATGAAAGAATGCGAAGGTATTTTAGCTGTATTGGAGCAGTATCAAACCGATGAAATCCTTTTTGCGGAGTCCGAAGCCCAAAAAAATACGCTATGGAGCTTGCGCCGTAAAGTAGGAGAAGCTGTAAAAGTACAATCTACTTACAAGGAAGAAGACACAGTTGTGCCGAGGTATCAATTACCACAATTGCTTGCTACCGTTAAATCTATTGGCAGCAAATACGGCTTTGAGTCGGTTTGCTACGGCCACGCTGGCGACGGAAATTTACACGTGAATATCATCAAAGGAAACCTCAGCGACTCCTTCTGGGATATCGAGCTCACGGTTGCTATCCGCGAACTTTTTACTGAAGTGGTGAAGATGGGGGGCACTATTTCTGGCGAACACGGAATTGGTTTGGTCCAAAAACCCTATATGGATCTGGCTTTTGACCAAACAGGACTTGCACTCATGCGTGGCATCAAAAAAGTTTTTGACCCGAACGGGATCTTAAACCCCGGTAAAATATTTTAGCACTTGGTTAATTGTTAGTCTTTTAACCAGTGTAGGTTGCGGCTATACAACCAAACCCAAATACCTCCGTAAATTATTCCTACTATTGTTAGCAAGGTGGGGATTCCTGTAATTGGATTGAAAAAGTAAGGCAAAAGTACCAAACCAAGGGAGTAGATGATGTAAAAATGAAAGCCCAGCTTTTTTCCGCGATACATAAAAACTATACCCGTTAAACCGAGCACTAAGATCAAAAACTGAAAACTATTGTACGCTTGAAAGTGCTTGAACATGTTGACGGTAACGCTTTGCATTTGATCAATAATATAGATGAAATCTTCGGCATCAGCTTTTTGGAGTTGCTCACGCATGTTGGCAAACTCTAGCTTTGTGCTTTTGATCATGGCTTGATCAGGCGCTGAACCGAGCATACCACTTAATGCACCGATCATACTAGTAGCGATATTGATACCAGACAAAATGACCAACACCAATAAAAATTTGGGCCGTTTAACGGTCGTTTCGACGCCTTGGTCTTCGTTAAAAAAGTTCCGTTCTTCTTCGGAATAATTACTATCAATCATGTTGAATGTATTGTTGGATAAAGGCAACACTTTTTGCGATGTCGGTAGACAAGACACGATCTTTGTCTAAAACGGGTACAACCACTCTAAATTGGGCATGAAGGTCTTCTGTCCAGACAGCTGCTTGCAACGGACGTCTAAATTCTAGGCCCTGAGCGGCATGAATAAGCTCTATGGCGAGTATTTTCTGACAATTATCCAGGACGCGATAGAGTTTGGTTGCAGCATTAGCGCCCATACTGACGTGGTCTTCTTGGCCATTACTGCTATCAATGCTATCTACTGATGCTGGTGTACACAATTGTTTGTTCTGACTGACAATAGATGCGCTGGTATACTGTGTAATCATGAGCCCAGAATTGAGCCCAGGGTTTTGTACCAAAAAAGCAGGCAAGCCGCGTGTTCCGGAAATAAGTTTGTAGGTGCGTCGTTCTGAAATACTACCCATTTCAGCCATGGCGATGGCAAGGAAATCTAAAATAAGGGCAAGCGGCTGGCCGTGGAAATTTCCGGCAGAAACTACTTGGTCGTCGTCGGGGAAAACAGTAGGATTATCCGTGACGGCATTGATCTCTCTGGTAACAATTTGGGCGGCATGATCTATGGTATCCAAGGTAGCGCCATGGACTTGAGGTATGCAACGAAAAGAGTAAGGGTCTTGAACATGCGCTTTTGCTTGCTCCATGATTTGACTTCCTTCTAGCTGAGACCTGAACCATGCAGCAACACGAATTTGACCAACTTGGTTACGGATTTCGTTGACATTAGCTGAGAATGGTTCTTTGCGCGCATCAAACGCTTCGATGGATAAGGCGGCCACCTGATTAAAACCATCAAATAAGCGATAAGCCTGATCAATAGCATAAGAAGCATAAGCAGACATGAACTGGGTGCCGTTGAGCAGTGCCAGCCCTTCTTTTGATTGCAAAATAATAGGCTCCAAATTAAACTTTTTGTTTAATTCCTGAGTGCTAATCTTCTCATTTTCATGGTAAACCTCCCCTTCACCGATCAAAGGCAAAGAGAGGTGAGCGAGCGGTGCGAGGTCACCAGATGCACCCAAGCTGCCTTGCTGGTAAACGACCGGGTAAATACCCTGGTTCAAGAAAAATAACAAGCGTTCAATTGTTGCCAACTGCACCCCAGAGGCTCCTTTGGACAAACCTAAAATTTTGAGCAGCAACATACGACGCACTATTGCTTGCGGAACCTCTTCACCGGTTCCACAAGCATGAGAACAAACGAGGTTGCGTTGAAGGGTCTCTAAATCTTTTTTGCTTATTGCGGTGTCGCAGAGCGAACCAAAACCCGTATTGATACCATAAATTAGCTGTTCTGAACTTTCAACCTTGCGATCGAGATAAGACCTACAGGTGTTGACTTTGTCTTTTAATGCTGCTGCGAGCACAAGTGGCTCGGTAGCACGAAGTAAATTTTCGAAGTCTTCCAGACTGAGGTAGTCTGAGGTGAGTTCTAGGTTCATGGTATTAAATTTAAGAGCGCATAAATTGCGCAAAATCTTTGGCAAAATAAGTCAGGATGCCATCTGCTCCTGCCCTGCGCATACTGAGTAGCATTTCACTCATGGCCTGCTCGTAATTGAGCCAACCATTTTGAGCAGCGGCATAAACCATAGCGCATTCGCCACTGACGTTGTAGGCGGTAATTGGCAGCGGGAAACTTTCTTTGAGTAGGGCTATAACGTCTAGATAACAAAGTGCGGGTTTAACCATCAACATGTCGGCACCTTCTTCAAAATCGAGTTGCGCCTCGAGTAAAGCCTCGCGCTTATTAGCCGGGTTCATTTGATAGGTCTTTTTATCGCCTGCTTTGGGAGCGGAATTAAGTGCATCTCTAAATGGGCCGTAAAATGCACTTGCGTATTTAGCGGTGTAAGACATAATAGACACGTCTGTAAAGCCTTCTGCATCCAAGGCTGTGCGCAAGTAGCCCACACGGCCATCCATCATATCGGAAGGGCCAATGATGTCAGCGCCAGCCTGGGCTTGCGCAATGGTCATTTTGGCTAAAATAGGTAAGGTTTCGTCGTTGAGGATTTGACCATTTTGAACCAAGCCGTCGTGCCCATCGGAAGAATACGGATCCATAGCAACGTCTGTCATGATGAGCGCCTCCGGAAACCGCGCTTTAATCTGGCGAATGGCTTCTAAATAGAAGTTATCCGAGGCCCAGCTGTAGCTGGCCATTGGGTCTTTAAGTGCTTCGTCTACCGCAGGGAAAATATCAAAAGATTTGATTCCCAAATCTAGACAGGATTCTATCTCAGGTAAGAGTAAATCCAGAGACCAACGAAAGTTGTTCGGGAGTGAGGCGACCTCTTCTTTAATGCCTTTGCCGTCCTTGAGAAAGATCGGATAAATGAGGTGTTGTGCACCTAGTTGGGTTTCGGCAAGCATATCGCGAATAGCGGAATTCTTGCGGTTGCGTCTGGGGCGAGTAATATTCATCTTACATGAGCATGCCACCGCAAACATGAAGCGTTTGTCCGGTGATGTAAGCAGAAAGATCTGAAGCTAAAAATACGGTTGCATTGGCAACATCTTCTGGTTTGCCTCCGCGCTTGAGCGGAATACCGTTGCGCCATGAAGCCACCACCTCTTGGTCGAGAACTTCGGTCATTTCGGTTTCAATAAAGCCAGGAGCAATGGCGTTGCAACGGATATTGCGCGACCCGAGCTCAGCAGCTATTGATTTGGTAAAGCCAATTAGGCCTGCTTTAGACGCTGCATAATTGGATTGCCCGGCGTTTCCTTTGACGCCAACAACTGAACTCATATTAATAATAGAGCCAGAACGTGCTTTGAGCATTGGTTTTTGAACTGCCTTTGTAAGATTAAAAGCAGATTTTAAATTGGTATTGATGACTTCGTCCCATTGTTCTTCGGTCATGCGCATAAGGAGCGTGTCCCGGGTAATTCCTGCATTATTGACAAGAACATCGACCGTTCCAAAAGCTGCCACTACATCTTCGACGAGTTGCTGTGCTTGGGTAAAATTAGATGCGTCCGATCTAAAGCCCTTTGCTACTCCACCATTAGCGGTAAGCTCAGCTTCTAGCGCCCGCGCTTTTTCTTCAGATGATAAATAAGTAAATGCGACAATTGCGCCTTGTTTGACACAAGTTTCTGCAATTGCTTTACCGATGCCACGAGAAGCTCCAGTAATAAGTACGACTTTGTTGTCAAGTAATCCCATGCTATTTTGAATTAATTTGGATAGTCAAAGATAAGGTTCTTCTGCAAATGACAAGCCTCAACAAGGCAAAGTGTTCAGCGAAGCATCAAAAATAATTGATTCGAAGAAAGTCGTAAATCTGTTCTTGAAATACCTTTTCGCTTAAAGGTGGTATCGCAAAGTGAGCTTGCGTAGTGTGGAGTAACTTGTATGCTCCCCGACTTAATGATCGGAAAAACCTCCTCAATTTTTGGCACACTGCAATATGGCGCTTGGCGCTTGCGCAAAGCCGCTTGAATTTCTTGTAGCAATCCTGGCGAGCCCTCGAGTAAAACCCGAGAGATTTGCTTTTCTTGACGGGTGAATAAGAAATTCACCTTGGTCTTTCTGATCCCTTCGTTCATGGGGCAATCCATCCAAACTTCTTGATCCATACTCAAGACCTTATCGGTTGCCCACAGTACGCTGTAGCGAATGCGCACGCTGCGCTGCCCAACACAAAAAGCACCTAATGTATCTTTTTTGAGCAGATGCTGCATCAATTTAGAAAAGGGATGTCCACCAAAATGAGGAAATTCAATTTGAATATTTTCAAGTTCAATAGACTTTCGAAAGTGTTTAATTGGTTCTGAATGCGCGCTCTGCTCCAAAAGATCAAACTGATTCATGCGTTCTGGGTTTTCTCTCCCGCACGACAAAAGCAGAACAACGAATGCACTATAGAATCCAATTTTTACCATCACAAGATAAGCTTGCCATAGAGATCGTAATGATCAGCAGTGGTAATCTTTACACGCGAAAAATCTCCCAATCTAACGTATCCGTCGGCTTTTTTCACCAATACCTCGTTGTCAACCTCTGGTGAGTCAAACTCAGAACGGCCAATAAAGTATTCGCCCTCCGTACGGTCAAAAAGTACTTTAAACTCTTTGCCTACCTTGAGTTGATTGAGCTCATAAGAAATTCCGCTCTGTAGTTCCATAATGGCGTCTGCTCGCTCCTTTTTAAGCTCGGTGGCAACATCGTCGGCAAACTGGTAGGCATGTGTATTTTCTTCGTGAGAATAGGTAAATATGCCAAGGCGATCAAAACGCGTACGCTCAACAAAATCATACATTTCCTGAAAATCGGCAGCAGTTTCAGAGGGGTAGCCGGCAATGAGTGTGGTGCGCAAGGCCAAACCCGGCACTTTGGCCCGAATGGTGGCTACTAATTCTTCGGTTTTTTCACGGGTAATACCGCGGCGCATGGCTTGTAAAATACGTGTGGAACCATGCTGCAATGGCATGTCGAGGTATTTACAGATGTTGTCGCGCTCGGCCATGACTTCAAGTACATCCATCGGGAAACCTGACGGAAAAGCATAGTGTAAACGGATCCAATCCAAACCCTCAATGTCCGAGAGCTGCTTGAGCAAATCTGAAAGCGCCCGTTTTTTATAAAGATCGAGACCGTAATAGGTCAGGTCTTGTGCAATCAGCATGATTTCCTTGACGCCTTTGGCCACCAAACCTTTCGCTTGGAAAACCAAATCCTCTATTGGGGTTGATTGATGCCCGCCACGCATCAAAGGAATAGCGCAGAAAGAACAAGGACGGTCACAACCCTCGGCAATTTTAAAATAGGCGTAGTGCGATGGTGTGGTCAGGATGCGCTCCCCTACTAACTCGTGTTTGTAATCAGCTTTTAGGGTTTTGAGCAAACGCGGTAATTCGCGGGTACCAAAATAGGCATCTACCTCCGGGATTTCTTTTTCGAGTTCGTCGCGGTAGCGCTCAGATAAGCAACCAGTGACGTATACTCTATCAACGAGACCCTCTTGCTTGGCCTCTGCGTAGCGCAAAATGGTATCGATAGATTCTTGCTTGGCATTGTCGATGAATCCGCAGGTATTGATGATCACAATTTCAGAGTCGTCTTGCTGGGCTTCGTGCTCTACCTCAAACTGATTGGCTTTAAGCTGTGCCATTAGCACTTCAGAATCAAAAGTATTTTTAGAACAGCCAAGTGTAACCACGTTGACTTTGTTCTTTTTAAGGGTTTTGGTCTTCATTCGGATACAAAAATAGGACTCTTTACGCAAATGGTATTACTTTTGACGACACTTGTCAATCAAGAACCGATGAAAACGCTTTTTATACTCCTTTTATCCTCGTTGCTTTTTTCTTGTTTCGTGCCAAGGTCAAAAAGCGTTACACCTTTAAGTTATATGCAAAGCCAACTTTCAGAGATCAACGATTCACTGTACCAAAGTGAAGCAGAGCCCATCCAAATTGATTCACTTAAGCTTGAAACATACGTTCTTACGCTTTTCTATTCTTGTCCTGACGTACCAGAAGACTTACGCTTAGTTGGAAGTACAATGCTTGCTAAATCATTTCCTCCAATTAGATCTTGTAAACTGATAAGTTCAAGTCCGAAAACACGCTCACACAATTTAAAACCATACAAAGGGACCGTGCAATTTGACCTCAAACCGTTAAGCCATAAATTCATCAAAGATGCGCCTACCTATCTCCAAATTCAAGGTTGGCCTGATAAAATACTTTTTATTTACCCTGAATAATGGAAGAACGCATCGATAAAATATTACTTGAACGCGGTTTGGTGAGTACCCGCGTGCGCGCAGAAGAGATCATCAAAAATTACGGCGTGAAGGTCAATGGCAAGCTTTTTTCCAAGCCAGGTAAAAAAGTACCCACCGACGCAAAAATTGAATTACTAGCAGATGAAATCCCTTGGGTATCTAGAGCCGCTTACAAACTGATTGCCGCACTTGAACACTGGGCAATTCAGGTCAAAGGCCAAACATTCATGGATTTAGGAGCAAGCACAGGAGGCTTTACGGAGGTCTTAATGAGCCACGAATTAAAGCGCTGCTACTGTGTAGATGTAGGTCAAAAGCAATTACACGAGAAAATTAAAAATGACCCAAGAGTGGTCAATTTAGAGAAGACACATGCACGTGATCTCACCGAAAAATTGATACCAGAACTTTTGGATGGACTCGTGGTAGACGTATCGTTTATCTCACTAGAAAAGGTACTTCCCTTCACCATTCCTTTTTTGAAAGATAAAGCTACTGTTATCCTGTTGATCAAGCCGCAATTTGAGCTAGGTCCAGGATCCTTAAACAAAGCGGGCGTCGTCAAAGACACCAGTCAGTACCCTGCGCTTTTAGAAAGCATCAAACAAATGGCACAGCGCAATCAATTGCAATGGAAAGGCTACATAGACTCCCCTATTCTTGGCGGCGATGGCAATGCAGAATTTCTTGGTTATTTTGAAAAGAATTAGGCTAATTTTGCAGTATCATGATGAGTATTGAAGAACTAGAAAGGGCTTTTTTAGATATAGACTTCCAAGCAAATCGAATTGCCAAATCAAAACAAGTCCAACCCGAGCATTTAAAACGCTTTAACGAGCGCTCTGAGCAAGTAAGGATACAATTGATTCAAATGGGGCTTAGTGACGCCTTGACCGAATCGTTGATCGAAATCAATCCGATTGATGAAAAATTTCTACCACATTTTGCTTTAGGAAGAAAAATCCTCAATGTATTCACATTTGGATTTCACAAGAAACGCTACCTTCCAAAGAAACAAGAAGCCTACTTCCGCAAAGAGGTTGCTGAGAAAAGCAGACTTTTTCAGTATGCAAAAGGGCAATTGAGTATTGATTAAATCAATCATTAATGCGCTGAATTCAGCGTTTCTAAAGAGTTACTTTACAATTTGCAAGGATTTATAAATACTTCCTTGACTAGTCTGAATGGCGACCCAATAAAACCCAGACTCCAGCTGCTTAAGCCCAACCAGATATTCGTTTCCATTGGTAGAATGGCAGCTCAGTTGGAAGGATTGACCAAAAACATTAATTAAAGAGATACTTTCTAACTGTAATTCATCAGAAAGCGAAATTGTAAATTGATCGCTTGTCGGATTAGGATATAAATTGATATCCAACGGACTTATTACATCCAACTCAGCCCCTGGCTCTGTGAAGGTACAAGCGCATTTATTTTTGACTTCATTGGTCTGGACAACCGCAGGCGCTTCGTAGGTAGCTTTAACCCAACAATGCTGACCACTTTGGGAGGCGGTTGCATTGCGCAGTCTTATTGTGTACCACCCGCTGTAAGATGGCGTAAAAGCAAATATTCCATTACCTGTTTGGGTAGTTGAGTCCAGAGGTAAACAGTTTTTATCCAATACACCTAGGGTTAGCGGCAAATTGGCAGCACTTGGGTACCACTCGAGCTGAACCTGCACTCCTTGCTTGGCATAGATGCGGCCAACCACGCGGCATTCTAAACTATTGTTCGGGAGCTTCCCACCTTGCTGCAAAGAGTTGGCGTGGCGATCACCCAAATCATCGTTCATCTCCCATTCTTGTACAATGTTCTTGGCAGGCTTTTGGTAATTAGTATCGATATCCTGAGGAGCCCAAACACAATAACCGCGGCGTCCAAAATTGGCACTGCCATCGCAAGGAGGAATCGATATGTTTACTTTTCCGCCACCGAACACTATGGTTGGGTTGCTATTGGCTCCGGAGTAATCTACTAATACCGTACCGTCGGGCCAATTGGTCTGCACACCGTTCAGCTGCTGCCATTGGTTCCAGTTATCTGTAATGCCAATGAGGGCTTTTGTACTGCGTTCTATCACTAAAGCGTCTGGTGCTTGCCAGCGCACAAAATATGCGCCATCTTTAAAATGTAAATTTTGATGACACCAAATTAAATTTGCAACATCGCTATCTACAGCAAGTACCGTGGTATCTGTAGGGAGATGATTAAAACGGTTGCCATTGTAGCCAATCGGAAAGAGGTCCTCAAAAAAGAGCTGAGGAGCTCCATCAATTGACAATACTATAGCATGAGCAGCTGAATTTCTGCTATCGTTTGGTTCGATATGCGGACTCAATTCAGAACCTGTATTCCAACCCGTATAATTCCCTTGAGCAGAAAGTTGAGGCCTAAACGTATCGTGGTTATTGACAAACGGCACTGTTCTTTGGCGATTTTGTTGTTGCTGGCTCGGAATTTGACTTAGATCGTAGGCGCCATTGGAACTCACCATTGCCGAAAGCGCAAAGCGCAAATTAAAATCAAATGTTCCGGCACGGTTTTGAACGGCATTGGCCCAAGCATCTAGCTGAGCAGTGCCCCCAACCCACTCTCCAACCGCAAACATATCTTGCCCACCACTTGCCCACATGGCACCATATTGTAAATTCCATAGCATATCCTCTGAAACGTAACTCGGAAAATGTTTTACTGCATCTAAGCGCAAGCCATCAAAACCCACTTGCTTTTTATACCAAATGAGCCAATTACGCATGCCGTTGCGCATGTAGTCTGCGCTTTGCGTTGGATTGTACAAGGCGTTTGACGACAAACCATAAGCGTTACTTTCATAGGAAATGTCAGGACCCCAATAGGGTGAATTGATTTCATTCGTACAACACAGATTGTTGTTATTCGGGTAAAAATTCTGCCAATTTTTAGGAAACCTTCCATCCCGAGCTAAGTACTGAGCCGTACTTTCAGAACTTGCAGGCGTTTTAAAACTCACGTACCTGAAGTTTTTGAATCTGTTGGTCTGACCGTCGTCCATGGCAGCAGGGTCTTGACCCCCAGAACCATTTGCGCTTCCGGCGTTGGTCACATGATTGAGTACTAAATCTTGTATAACGTCTATGCCATTTGCATGCATCACGGCTACCATGCGCAAGAGTTCGTCTTTATCACCCATGCGGGTTTTGATACTATTTTTTTGAAATTTATCACCGAGATCGTAGTGATCAAATGGGGAGTAACCTACACTATTGGTACCTGAATTTTTGATAGTCGGTGGAATCCAGATGGCGTCTATTCCCATGTCTGCTAAGCGAGGAGCGAGTTCTGTGAGGTAGTTTGCCCAACCGTTAGGGTAGTTCGTGTTCCAGTAGTCCCACCAATAAGCCTGGAGCACCAACTGACGGTTGGTAGGGTTCACCTGCGCCAACAAAAGACTTTGGCCTGTAAGAACCAGACACAGTATTAAAATTTTTCTCATGACAGCCTGAATTATTTCAGTGCTGATTCATGCGTGGATCCTGCCTCAATGGTTATTGTGGCACCCGCTACATCGCAAGAAATCAGCGCTGAACCTAAATTAGTAATCTTTACTTTATGTGAAGTAATCGCTACGGCTAATGGTTGATTTCGGTAGCGAATTTGAAAGGAATAACTTTTCCAAGATTGAGGGATCTGTGGGTCTAAAGCCAAACTATTTTCATAGACACGAACACCCGCTAATCCTTCAACAACTGACATCCACGTACCTGCCATGGAGGTAATATGCAAGCCCTCATCAGCTTCGTGGTTGTAGTCATCGAGATCGAGCCTACTCGTTCTCAAGTATAATTCCAGCGCCTTATCGAGACGTTTAATTTTAGCAGCCAAAATAACATGAACACAAGGCGAAAGCGAAGATTCATGAACTGTTTTGGGCTCGTAAAAATCAAAGTTTTCCCGGATGATCTCCTCTGAAAAATGGTCTTCAAATAAATATAGGCCCTGAAGTACATCGGCTTGTTTAATGAAAATGGACCGCAAGATACGATCCCAAGACCAATGCTGGTTGATTGGGCGCTCAGCAGCCGGAATATCTGTGGCATTAAGCTGCTCCTTATCCATGAAGCCATCTTGTTGCAAAAAGATATTGGTGCCTTCGAGTTTTGGAAAATATACGTTCTCAACGATGTGCTGAAACTTGTCTAATTCTTTATTTGTCAATTTTTCAGGTAGGTCACTTTGAACAGCTGCATTCACCTCTAAACAATACCCAATACACCAATGGGCTATGTAGTTGGTATACCAATTGTTATTGACATTATTTTCGTATTCATTCGGACCCGTTACGCCAAGCATAACAAAGGCTTGTTTGGCTTCGGACCAATTAAAACGCTGTGCCCAAAAACGAGCAATACCTGCAAGAACTGGCAACCCGTAGGTTTCGAGATAGGCGGTATCGCCTGTATGACGGATGTAGTTAAAAATACCAAAAGCAATAGCGCCATTGCGGTGAATTTCCTCAAAGGTGATTTCCCACTCATTGTGGCACTCCTCGCCGTTCATAGTAACCATAGGATACAAAGCCGCACCGTCTTTGAAACCCAGTTTTTCTGCGTTTTCAATAGCCCTATCGAGGTGTTTGTAACGGTATATCAATAGTTGCCGTGCCACCTGTGGATCGGCTGTTTTGAGGTAAAATGGCAAACAATAAGCTTCTGTATCCCAGTAGGTAGCGCCCCCGTATTTTTCACCGGTAAAACCTTTCGGACCAATATTTAACTTGGCATTTTTACCTGTATACGTTTGGTATAAATGAAAAATATTGAAGCGAATGCCTTGCTGTGCTGCGTCATCCCCTTCAATAAGAATATCGGCACTGCTCCAGATGGTTGCCCATGCGGCCTCGTGCTCTGAACGCAAAACATCAAAGCCAGATGTATAAGCGTCGCGAACACGCTTGATGGCTTTTGCGGAGAGTTCAAACTCGGAATGATTAATTGTTGAGGTTACTGCAACATATTTTTTGAGGGTAAAACGCACCCCTTGCTCTAAGTAATGCTCAAAATTATTTTCGACATAGAAGTCGCGCTGAAGGATATTGGGATGTATGGTCAGTAGTTCTTGCTCGCGCCAAAAACTAAAGCGCATAGCTGTGGCTACACAAAAATCAGTTTTTTTAGTGCGGGTGCACAAGATACCTTTCTGCAGGTCTACTTTGCGCGAATCTTCTAACCAAAAGAATTCGTCGTAATTGGAATCGTGATTGCTGACCTTTCCGTCAAGATAGGGTGTAAACTTTACGTTTCCACTAAAATTAAGGGGGGTCACTGAGTAAGAAATTGCTGCAATTTCTTCTCGAGCCATTGAGCAAAAGCGGATGCTTTCTATCTCGACTTCTTTACCACTACCAAACACCACTCTAATCATTCGTTTGAGCAGGCCCGTTTGCATATCTAGCTCTCTATGAAAATACTTGATTTGTTGAACATTAAGGTCTAGCTGTTCGCCGTCGATGCTGATGTCAATACCAATCCAGTTTGTTGAATTCAAAACTTTGGCAAAATATTCCGGATAACCGTTTTTCCACCAACCTACTCGTGTTTTGTCAGGGTAATAAACACCTCCTATGTAGCTGCCCTGTAAGGATGGGCCGCTGTATTGTTCTTCAAAATTAGCACGCTGCCCAAAAGAGCCATTTCCAATACTGAAAATACTTTCTGCTTGCTGTTGTTTGTTGGGGTCAAATTTGCTTTCAATGATCTTCCAAGGATCAATTTCAAATAAATTATGCATATTGCGCTACTCTAAATTCGGTCAAATCGTTCAAATAAATATCGGCTAGTGCAGCAATGTTCGGGTTGCCCACCCCAACGGCAGTAAAACCACCTGCTTTTGCGGCTGCTATTCCCGAGGCCGCATCTTCAAAAACCAAACACGCCGATGGATGCAAACCAAGGGCTTTTGCTCCATTTAAAAATACTTCCGGATGTGGTTTTGGGTCTTTGACGCCATTGCCATCGATAATCACTTCAAAATACTGACTGATATCCAGTTTATCCAAAATAAAATGAGCATTCTTACTCGACGAGCCCACACCTAAAAGGATTCCATTATTTTTAGCCGCTATCAGTAAAGGAAGAACCCCTGGTAATAAGTGCGCTTGGTTTAAGGATTGAATGGATTCAAGATAAAAGTCATTCTTGCTTTTTAATAAGGCTTCAAATTCGGAATGGGAAATAGGCTTATTTCCTAATTCAAGAATTAATTTGAGAGAATCTGCCCTACTCACGCCCTTTAAGCGTTCGTTCTCTTTTTCTGTAAAAGCAATATCTAAAGAATGTGCACAGCGCTGCCATGCTAAAAAATGGTTGTATTCGGTACTAACCAAGACACCGTCGAGGTCGAATAAAAAGGCCTTTATCTTATCCACGTGTAATTCGCTTGTCGGTCAAGATCAAGTTAAGTAAGCCTGCTATCACCAACGAGGTGCCTGCTAAAAGCATAGGGGCAATAGGACTCGATCCAAATAATTTTGAAAGTGTGTTTACGCCACCAAGTGCTGCGAGGATTTGTGGAATCACTATAAACATATTAAACAAGCCCATCATAAGCCCCATTTTGTTTTCATCTACGGTGCTTGATAGCATGGCGTAAGGCATAGATAAAATACTACCCCAAGCAAAACCAATGAGCGCAAAACACAACCAAAGGTATGTAGGGCTTGGGATCAAGCCCATCAGTATAAAACCCATACCTCCGGCAACCAATGAAATCAAATGGACCCATTTGCGGTTCACGCTGAACTTAGCGGCATAAAAAGTGAGTGCAAGCGCAAAAAGCATTGAGGTGAGCCCGTAAATACCCATATTGGAGCCAACTGAATCAGCTGCAACTTGAAAAGACTTGTTCATCTGCTCGTAAGCAGTAGGATCTGAATTTAAGAGTGCGGTGGATGGCGATGGCGCTTTGAATAAATGAGCGGTTAGTGCAGGTGTAGCCATGCTCCACATCGTGAAAAATGAAAACCAACTAAAAAATTGGATGAGGCCGAGCTTGAGCATCGTTGAAGACATGCTCGTTACCGAACTCCAAAAATCTTTAATGAAGTTCGTATTTTTCTTTTCTGCCTCAAAGTGTGCTTCATCTGAGGGCGGATACTCTTTGGTCGTCAAAATGGTGTAGAGTATACTCAACAAAAACACAAGTGCGCCTATCCCAAAAGCAACCTTCACATTTATTGGGATACCTTTAGCAGTAGCATCTTCTTGAAAACCCAATTTACTGACCATCCAGGGTAAGTTGGAGGCTACCCAGGTGCCTATACCAATGATGAGTGTCTGAAGCACAAAACCATAGGAACGCTGAGATTCGGGAAGTTTGTCAGCAACTAAGGCACGAAAAGGCTCCATACTGATATTGATTGAGGCATCGAGAATCCATAAAAAACCAGCAGCTACCCAAAGCGTTGGCGAATACGGAACAAAGAACAGAGCCAACGAACTTAGAATGGCACCAATTAAAAAATAAGGTTTGCGGCGGCCAAAGCGCACAGACCATGTGCGGTCAGATAAGAAGCCAATAATTGGCTGAACAATCAAACCCGTTAGTGGGGCGGCAATCCAGAGGCCTGGAATATCTTCTGGCGCCGCGCCAAGCGTTTGGAAGATGCGAGACATATAGCCACCTTGTAAAGCAAAGCCAAATTGAATACCCATAAAGCCGAAGCTCATGTTCCAAATTTGCCAAAACGAAAGTGTAGGTTTAGTTTGCATGACTCAAAAGACTAATTGTTATCGGACATAAACCGCATAGCCCCACGGAGCCAATGATAGGTTTTCTTTATCCTTAAGTACTTGCATCTTTTGGGTAAAAAGATTGGTGTAACTTCCTGCTGCAGCTGCAGGCAAAGTAATTTTTTTGGTTTGGTTGCTTAAATTCAAAACCACCATGACTTTCGAATTATTGAGCTCACGCGCGTAAATGAGTACATCGGTTTGTTCAGAACTCGATAAAAATTTAGGAGCAACCTGGCCCTCTCCTACGTAAAGCGCCTCATTTTTTTGATGTAATTTCAAGAGTTGGGTGTAGAAATCGACAAGATTCATTTTTTCCCAATTGATGCTGTCTTTGTCAAAAAATTTAAGGCGTCGGTCTAGAGAAGTTTCTTGACCGTTGTATACCAATGGCATTCCGTGTATGGTAGCAGCCAAAACAGCCATGGCAAAACGGGCTTCGCCCATGCGCTCCATTTCGGTTCCATTCCAGGAATTTTCATCGTGATTAGAGGTGAAATGCATCTGAAATGCATGCGAAGGAAGCTCAGTTTTTGCAAAATAGGTTTGGATATCAGCAGCATTTTTTTTGCCTTTTGCGACGTCGTTCATGATGTGATGAAACTCCCATCCGTATGTCATTTCGAATGCGCTATACAATTCCTTTCCTTCAGCCTCTGCAAGCATAAAAACAGGCTTGATTTGGTCGAGTGCCGCTCTTGCCCTAATCCAGAAATCCATCGGCACCCATCCTGCTACATCACAACGGTAGCCATCGATATCAAAATCTCTGACCCAATAGGACATGCATTCTATCATTTCTGATCGGAGTTCTTCGTTGTTGTAGTTGAGGTCTGCGACATCCCACCAGTCTGTACCAATGGTGGGTTGCACTTTACCCATGGAATCAAGTGTATACCAATCTAGTCTACCTTCTTCAATCCAGAGATGATCAGGTGAGGTGTGGTTGGCCACCCAGTCGATGATTATTTTCATGCCTAATTGATGGGCAGCAGAAACCAAACGACTAAAATCTTCGTGGGTGCCAAATTCTGGGTTAATACCGCGGTAATCCCGGACGGCATAGTAACTACCAAGACTACCTTTGCGGTTGAGTTCCCCAATTGGATGAATGGGCATAAGCCATAGGATATCGACGCCCATTGCTTTTAAACGAGGTAATTCTTTTTCAAATGCTGCAAAAGTCCCTTCGGGAGTAAATTGACGCACATTAACCTCGTATATCGTTGCATTATGCACCCAATTAGGAGTTTTGAGTTGAGCTTGGCTTGAAAAGGCAAAGAGGCCTAAAATGAGGGTGTGAATTATCTTTTTCATTGTTAAGCAATTACTGTCTTTAAAATATACTTTAAATGGTAGTCTACTAGGCCGAGTACAGGCTTTTGGACAATTGAAGCAATTTGTATGCCGAGTTCTGCCGCTGCTTTATCGAGTTCTTTTTCGAAAATCTTGGACAAGGAACCTACAAAATGCACCTCTGTTTCTTGGTAGTTATCATAGCAACAAACATGAACTTGCATAAAATGCTTCAATCCTTTGTAGACCATTTCAGAGAAAAATGCGTTTTCTTTATGCTTTGCAATAAAAGGCATAAACGACGCTATAAAAACGTTAGCATTGGGTTCTCTGTAGACACAATCTACAATGGTGTCTTTATCTAGTTGGTAGGTTGCAACAAAATCTGCTTCAATATTAGCAGGTAAATGATGATATAAAAACGAAGAGAGCAATTGCTTGCCAAAATAACTTCCGCTGCCCTCGTCACCAAGTACATACCCCAGCGCTGGGACTTCTTCAAGTAGATTATGACCATCAAAATAACAAGAATTACTGCCTGTTCCTATAATACAAGAAATACCAGGCTTGCCGTTATAGGTTGCATAAGCACAAGCCAATAAATCATGTTCGACCATAATAGAGGATTCCGGGAAGATGCGACGTAGACCTTCTTCCACAATTTGATTGAGTTCAGGACTTGAACAGCCGGCTCCATAAAAATAAATACCTTTGATGCTTGGAGCAAGGTGTATAATGTCGGAGTTTTTCTTCAACTCAGCCTCAATAATGTCGGCAGAGTGAAAATATGGATTGAAGCCCATTGTCGAAAAAAAACTTTGGTTATTTTTGTTGTCTACTAATACCCAATCGCTTTTGGTAGAGCCACTTTCAATAATGAAATACATAATTTGTTCTAGGGTGAATGTTAGCTTTGTGTCAATTTTACACTATCCAAATATATAGATAATACTTAATACGTGCAGTACAATCTCAAAAAAATCAATTCAGAACTCAATCCAAACGTCTCCGTGGATTGCGTTATCTTTGGGTTTGACCTCGAACAACTCACGGTGCTACTCATCGACAGAGGCGAGATATCTTCTGCATTTGGCCCACGTCTTGCACTACCCGGTAACCTCATTTATGATAACGAGAACCTAGACATGGCTGCCAATCGGGTACTAGCTGAGCTCACCGGGCTCAAGAATATTTACCTAGAACAAGTAGGAGCCTTTGGCGATCCAGACCGCATTCATAAAGAAGCCGACCGCGAATGGCTTAAAAGCATTCGTGCAGAACCTGAAGCGCGTGTTATTACTGTGGCGTATTACACGCTCGTACCAATGTCAGATTATATTCCACAGGCTGCTTCATTTGCCAAAAATGCCGATTGGGTGCCGGTCAACCTCATCAAAGAGTTGGCATTTGATCATTATGAAATTCTACATGCGGCCAAAGACAAACTGAAGCAAAAAATTAAAATTCAGCCAATTGGCTTCAATCTGTTGCCAGAAAAGTTCACCTTGAGTCAACTACACCGTTTGTATGAATCCATCCTAGACAAACCGCTAGACAAACGCAACTTCAGACGTAAAATTCAAAAATTAGATATCTTAACAAGTCTAAGAGAAAAGCAACGCGGTGTGCCGCACAAACCGTCCTCACTCTACGAATTCAACCATGAAAAGTACCAAGAGCTAACCCAAACTGGTTTCGACAACTTCGGATTTTAAATCTTGTTCATTTTTGTAATTTAGTTGGATGAAAAAAGTATTCATCCTTCCCCTATTATTGCTTGCTTTTAGCCAAGGATATAGTCAACAATGGTCAGCAAACACGACCCCAACTTACGAAGAACTCATTGCGCACCTGCAAAAGCTAGACAAGCAGCATCGGGAAATTCGACTTTACAACATGGGGGCTTCAGACTATGGCCTTCCTATTTATCTCTGCGTAATCAACGGTGAAAAGGATTCTTTGAAAACTTTCGTTAAAGCAAGAAATAACACGACAATCCTTATCAATAATGCCATTCATGCCGGTGAGCCTGATGGCGTCAATGCCAGTTTAATATGGCTTGAAGAATGGATCAGAGCAGGCAAACCCACAAAAAGCAGAGCCGGCAAGGACGACTTTCCAGTAATTGCATTTATTCCTGCCTATAACGTGGGTGGCATGATGAACCGCTCTTCAAAAAGTAGAGCCAATCAAAATGGCCCCGAAGCTTACGGTTTCAGGGGCTCGGCAAAAAACCTTGACCTCAATCGTGATTTCATTAAAATGGATGCTGTCAATAGTTTTACATTTGCCCGTATTTTCCATGCCCTTGACCCCGATATTTTTATTGACAATCATGTTTCTAATGGTGCTGATTATCCCTACACGCTTACTTATATAAGTTCAATGAAGGAGCGTTTGGCACCAAGTATGCAGGCACTCACCTATGAAAGCTGCATACCTATCTTGAAAGATTATTGTCAAATTGGAAATTTTGAGTTGTTTCCGTACGTAGAACTAAAAGGAGAAACCCCAGAAAGTGGAATAGTTGCCTTTAATGACCTACCGCGTTATGCAATGGGCTATGCCAGCTTATTTCATTCGTTGTCTTTTACTGTTGAAACCCATATGCTCAAAGCATTCCCACAACGCGTGCAAGCTACGCTTAGCTTCATGAATTCGATGATTGCCTATGCCATAGCACATAGCCAAGAAATAGAATCAGCAAGATCTGCAGCAAAAAAATGGGCCAAAAATCAATTGGTATTTGCTTACAATTATCAACTCGATGAAAAACAAGTTGATCAAATTAGATTCAAAGGTTATGAAGCTATTTATCCCGAACACCCAGTTACCGGCCTCAAGCAATTAGGCTATGATCAAACGCAACCCTATGAAAAATACATTCCTTACTTCAACCATTACCAAGCGAAGGATTCCACTACTATTCCAAAGTATTATATCGTGAGTGGGCAAGAAACAGCAATCATTGAAAGACTGAAAATCAATCAGGTTGAATTCACTAGGGTTAATGCCTCTACGGCCACACAAATGAAAGTGAGTTGTTTTATTGTCAAGGATTATAAAGCCCCGTCTAAACCCTACGAAGGGCATTTTAAACTCCAAAACCTTCAAGTGGGCAAACAACTCATTACGCTTGAACTAAAGCCGGGTGATATCCTGATCTCTTGCAGCCAAGAAAAAGCCAATTTCATTCATGCAGTGCTACAACCTTTAGCCGAAGATAGTTACCTAACTTGGAATTTCTTTGACAGTTATTTACAGCAAAAAGAATATTTTTCTCCGTATGTTTTTAAGGAACAAATTGCTGAAATTTTAAATGCGCAACCTAAGCTAAAAGAGGTCTATGAAGCAAGAAAAAGATTAGACCTAAAGTTTGCCAACGATGAATGGGAACAACTTTATTTCATCTACCAAAATAGCACCTACTTTGAACCTAGCTTCATGCGACTCCCAGTGTATGAAGTTTACTAAAACAAAAAAAGCCCCGCAGAGCGGGGCTTTTTATTTATCAAAAGATTTCTTAATTCTTGATGATGCGTATGGCTTCTGAACTTTCTGCAATGCGCAAGAAGTAAATGCCACGAGCCACCTCATTGATGTCAACTGTAGTCGAAACACCTGTCATGAGACCCTCTTTTACAATTTTACCTTGTGCATCTTGAATGCTGAAAGCACCATTCACTGCCTGGCTTGCGGCAATTGTGAATTGATCAGCTGTAGGGTTTGGATATACCTCGTAAACCACAGCATTCAAATCATCAATACCGACCGTTAATGTAAGGTTCAAAGTAATTGTTGAATCACAACCTGCCTCATTTTGAATCACTTGCGTATATGTTCCAGCAGTTGTATACTCAACACCATTTAATGTGTAAGCATCAAGTGCGGTAACATCTAGCGTAGATGCAGAAGCATTACCTGCAGTCAAAATAATGTTTCCTGAGTTAGCAGAACAACCGTTAGCTGAAGTAACGACAACACCGTATGTACCTGCAGTTGAAACAGTAATTTCACTTGTAGATGCGCCTGTTGTCCATGCATAAGTGTTTCCAGGTGCAGCAGATAAAGTCAAAGTTTCACCTGGGCAAAGTACACTATTACCATCCATTACAACGTTTGCAGAAGGAACTGCATTCACCGTTACTGTTGCTTGCTCAGAGTCAGTACAGCCGTTTGCAGCAGTCACTGTTACTACATAAATACCTGAGGCATTTGCAGATAACGCAGCAGTATTTGCACCTGTGCTCCAGATATAAGAAGTTCCACCAGTTGCTGTAAGGTTCACTGAACCACCTTGACAGAATGTCAAAGGACCGCCTGCATTAATTGTAGCGTTTGGAACAGGAAGAACTGTTACACTAATTGGAGCAGAAGTTCCAGTACAACCAGAAGCATTTGTTACGGTTACAGTGATTGGGCCACCTGCAGTTACGTTTACACCTTGTGTAGTTGCACCATTAGACCACAAATAAGAAGAACCAGGGCTTGCAACAAGCGTAACAGGAGTACCCGCACAAACTGTTGTTGGTGACAACGCAATTGCAGAAGCTGTAAATGTTTGTTGTGCATTTACTACAATGTTATTAGATGATGCCTGACAGCCTGCAGCGTTGGTTACGGTAACAAAATAAACACCTGATGCTGCTGCAGTAATGTTTGGTGTAGTTGCACCATTAGACCACAAGTAGGTAGTTCCGGCAGATGCAGTAGAATTCAAGACAACGTTTCCACCTGCACAGAATGCTACTGGGCCATTAGGTGTTACAGAAACTGTTGGAACAGTTGCTGCTGTGATGGCTACCGGAGCTGAAGTTGCTGTACAACCAGCAGCGTTGGTAACAGTAACACTGTATGAACCTGGTGTTGCTGTCGCAATAGAAGGTGTAATTGCACCGTTACTCCAAAGGTAAGTAGCAGCAGTTGGCACACTCAATGTTGCAGTAGCTCCTGGGCAAAGTGCTGTTGCACTTGAAGTAATTGTTGTTGAAGGAAGTGCATTAACTGTTACTGTAACAGGTATAGATGTTCCTGTACAACCACTTAATGAAGCCGTAACACTATAATTACCAGAAGTATTTACTGTAATATTCTGAGTTGCAGCACCATTTGACCATAAATAATTATCAGCAGGAGGAGCGACAAGTGTAACTGAACCACCTGTACAGAATGTAGTATTTCCGTTTACTTGAGTAATCGCAGAAGGAACTGGATTAACTACAATTGTCTTTGAAGCAATAGTTGAACAACCAAAGCTATTGGTAACTGTATAATTGATAGTAGATGATCCGGCTTGTAAACCATTAATCTGACCAGCAGCACTTACAGAAGCAATATTTGGATTGGTTGAAGACCAAACACCACCTGTGGTTGCATTTGTGTAAGTAGTGTTAGAACCCATACAAACAGCATTATTACCGAGTACTGAGGTCACAGTTGGAACAGGATTAATCTGAACAACAGCAGCTGTTGAAGTTGCTGAACAACCAGCAGCGTTCGTAATTGTATAACTGTATGAACCAGAAGTTGTAATTGGTAAAATTGCAGCAGTAGAACCATTGTTCCATTGATATGAACCTATTCCAGTAGCAGTCAAATTCAGTGAACCACCTTGACAATATGTCAATGGTCCGTTGGCTACAATATTTGCAACAGGAAGTGGATTCACGGTAACGTTAACCGATGGCGTCGTTACAGAACATCCTTGCGCGCTTGTTACAGTTGCAATGTAGCTTCCCGATTGCGTAGCATTTAAAGCTGCTGTTGTAGCTGAGTTTGACCATGAGTACGTTGCTCCACCAGAGGCAGTTAAAGTTACTGATCCACCAGCACAGAAAACAGTTGGGCCACTTACCGAAACATTAGCTACTGGTAATTGATTAACAGTTACTGTATAAGGTGCAGAAGGAGCAGAAATACATCCTGCAGCGCTTGTAAGTACAACTGAGTAAGTTCCACCATTACTGATAGTCAAGCTACTTGCGGCAGAACCATTGTTCCAAGAGTAAGCAGCTGCAGTAGGTGCGGAAAGTACTGTTGATGTACCCTGACAAATAGTCGCGCCATTTGAAGAACTAATGACAGCAACAGGAAGGGGATTAATTGTAATGTTGGCACTATTGGTTTTTGTACAACCATTTGCAGCAGTCGTTGTGTATGATAGAGTTGCAGTACCTGCAGCAATACCTGTAACCTCACCTGTTGCAGCATTTAAACTCAATACTGTTGGCGTTGAAGTTGTCCAAACACCATTAGGTACGGAATTAGAAACAGTTGCCGAAGCTCCTACACATAGTGCTGCTGGAGCAATAACTGGGCCGTTAGAAGGTAATGGATTAACCGTTACAATAACTTGATCAGTTCCAATACATCCATTAGGTGCTGTTGCAGAGGCAACATAAGTTGTTGTAGCAGTAGGAGTGGCAACAGGGTTATTAATAGTAGTACTTGACAAACCTGCAGCTGGCGTCCAAACTGGCGTCAATGGAGGACAACCCGCACCTGTACCTGCCCAAGTATTACCTGAATTATATGGGAAATAATCATCAACTAATAGATTACCTGCACCATCAATTACATCCCAATAGATTTCATCAGGGTAACTACCATTATTCGTTAAAACTACTTGAATAACTGATCCTACACTTGCTGTAAATGTAACGTTGAGCGGGCCGTAACCAGAGTTAAATGTGAGTCCAGATTGAACTATTACTCCATCTACAACAATATTTACTAAACCACCATTTAATCCATCACCATAAGTATCTCTCAAAACTAATGTATGTGAGCATGATGTTGTAAACTGAATGGATGTATTTAGGTTTGTTGAATTTCCTGCACATAAAGTAACATCAGCACCGGCATTTAAAATAGGTGTTGGTTTGACTGTTATTGGCTTCAAGTTTGCTGTAGCTGCACACCAAGTATTTGGGTTTGGAACGGAGTAAATAATGTTTGTATTTCCTGCACCGACTCCGGTAACTACACCAGTAGTAGGGTTTACAGTTGCTACTGAAGTATTTGCAGAAGACCAAGTACCATTTGCTGTTGGGTTAGCCATAGTAACTGTTGAACCAGCACAAACATCATTTGCGCCTGTTGAATTTGCCACAGCAACGGCTTGTTGAACGGTAATTGTATTTGAAACTGGACCTGTACTAACACAGCCTGAAGGATTTAAATAATCGACAGTAACTGTTTTGAAACCACCAATTAACCATTGTACAACCGCAGTGTTGGAGGTAATTGTACCGCCTGAAACAAGTGTGTAATCTACACCAGCAGTACCAGGAATTGTCCAAGTGTATGCTGACATACCCGGTTGTGTTGTATAAGTGTAATTTACATAAGTACAAGATTGCGTGGTTGGAGCAGCAGTAAATGTTGGTGTTGGTGGCGTGCCCTGAACTATATTAACTAAATAATCTTCCACTTCTCCATCATAAATGAAACTACAAGGGTTCATTGTAGAACCGCTACCGTAATAAGCACTTCTAATTCTCATTCTGTGTGAACCAAGTGTCGGAGAGCAAGGTAGATTCATATTGAGTGAAACTACTTGATTACTGGTAGAGGTATAACTTGTTGTAAAAGCTAATTTTTCCGTGGACTCAAAAATAAAATTATCGTTAAAATCAATCCAGACAGCATAGCCAATACCAGCATAAAAACCACTTGTAACATTTAACTGATAAGTTGTTCCTGTGCTCAACGAAGGTGCCGGTATAGTATTGTAAAAATTATATGGTGTACCTGGGGTGACACCTAAAGTACTATTCACAAATGAAGTACCAGTTATAGATACATTTGAAATATATTGGTCATATGCTGTAGTAGAACCGTAGATTGGTGAACAAACAGTAATGTCTACTAATGTAGGATTAGAAAAAGTTGTTTGCCCTGAACAAGTAACACTACATCTATAATACGTCGGTGTAGAAATTGTTGCACTATATGACGATGACGTCGCAGATGCAATTGGTGTCCAAGGCCCTGTAGCGGATGAACCTGACTGCCATTGGTAAGTAACTCCGGCTCCTAGTGTTGCATTTTGCAATGTTAAGATCGAAGTTCCCCCTGGCGCAACTGCTGTAGGACTAGCTACGGTGTTTCCAGGTGTCGGTGTTCCAGAACATGCTGGACTCGCAACGGTACATGTATTTGTAATAGTCGTGGTAGGTGGAGGCGTAGAATATTGCGCCGAACCGTATAATTGGGTACCTGTACCGTTTGGACCATCGTACACTCTGTAATAATTCTCGCTTGACCATGAACCAGCAGTATAATTCGCTGTTATTGTTTGACCTTGATAAACATTGAAATTAAATGATAACGGTCCATAACCTGCCGGACCTGATGTTGCTGTAATACTCGCACCAGTAACAACGTTTGTTCCTGCTACGTTAATATTGAGAGAACCGCCATTCCATCCATCACCATAAGTGTCGTAAAGAACTACTGAGTAGCTACATGGCGGTGGTGGGGTTATACTCAATTGTATTTGAGCTCTTACAGAAGATGATGTATAATTTGCAGTTGGTGGCGTAGCCGGACTTGGGTTAGTGTAATCGTCGTAATAAACCAAACTTCTAAATCCTGAAGGAGCTGCAGAAGAAAAACTATTCCAAGTAGCAGTACAACTGTAGCCTGAGACGTTTTCATCAATACCCACTACTAAATTACCACCAGTGTAATTGAATGGTGTGGTCAAATTTATGGTAACCCAACCACCAGCAGTGGCAGTGATTGCACCTGAGTAAACTTGCGTTAATGCACTTACAGGAATCCAAGAACTCGAATTTGCAAATGAATTGGTGGTAGTATTTCCCAAATAAAGTGTCCAGTTATTCCAAGTTGAAAGGTTAGATCCTCCGCTGTTGTAATAGAACTTTACCTGACTTATAGTTCCAGAGCTTCCTCCTGCTGCAGCGATCTCTGCACCCGTGTAAATTTGTTGAGAATAGTTGTAGACGTAGCAAGAATAGATCGGGAGATAACTTGATGTTGAAGTTCCAGTACCAACTTGAATGGTGGTCTGTGCATTCAGATTTCCAACTGTGAGAATGGTCATCATCAACCCTAAAAATAAGGTCACGAATCTTTTGCTCGAGGAGAGTTTTTGATTTTTGGGTAGAATTTTATTCATAGTTTTTAGTTTGTTACAATTTTAAGCTTAAAAGTCTTATCAAATAAGTACTAGGTTCTAAATTTATTCACAAAAGATTGGTTTTCAGTTGCTATTGAGCAAGAAGGCTGTTTCAG
>Ga0209442_1000011_pt1 | contig 118483 bp, 141 predicted proteins | sample LauGreSBDMM110DD_2_FD_187565 | JGI IMG/M metagenome (GOLD analysis project Ga0209442, IMG submission 187565) | Freshwater lake microbial communities from Lake Michigan, USA - Sp13.BD.MM110.DD (SPAdes) (version 2) | ecosystem: Environmental > Aquatic > Freshwater > Lake | place: Lake Michigan...
CTACAAAGACTGAAGTAGAAGGATTGTTTCCTGATTTTGATGGGATAATGGATGCAGATTTAGATGCACCTCTAAGCAGTTTAACTGTAAGAGATCTAGCTGCTATATTATTACAGAAACCAGTAAGTAATAAGAAATGGTTAAATGATTTAATAAAGTAAAAAATGGAAGGATTGGTATTGCCCACTAAGAAAGTGAGCGCAACAAGAGTGAATCCAAAGAGATTATTAATTTACTCTAAACCTAAGACAGGTAAAACAACTGCCTTTGCTGGTTTAGAAAACAATTTAATAATTGATTTGGAAAATGGGACTGATTATGTAGATGCAATGAAAGTAAAAGCTAACAGTCTTAAAGAATTATTAGCTGTTGGTAAAGCTGTAGAAGAAGCTGGTAAACCTTATAGGTTTATTACTGTTGATACAGTTACTGCATTGGAAGAAATGGTTATGCCGTTAGCTGTTAAAAAGTATAAAGCTACTTCAATGGGTAAAAATTATGATGGAGACAATGTAATTACTTTACCTAATGGTGCTGGTTATTTATATGTAAGAGAAGCATTCTTTGATGTTTTGACTTACATAGACAAGTTAGCTGATCATGTTATTTTATCTGGACATATCAAAGACAAACAAGTTGATGATAAAGGTGAAATGGTAATGGCTGCTAATATTGATTTAACTGGTAAGATTAAATCTTTAATTTGTGCTAATTCAGATGCAATTGGTTACATGTTCAGAAAAGGTAACAAGGTTATGTTGAGCTTCAAAACTAATGAAGAGACTACTTGTGGTGCAAGACCTGATCATTTAAGAAATGCAGAGATTGTAATTAGTGAAGTGAATGAAGATGGTGGGGTTACTACTCACTGGGATGAAGTATATAAATAATTAATAATATAAAAAATAAGAAAACATGGCAATAGGAACTAAAGATGTAAGTGCAGGTGGAAGTGGTATACCAAAAACAATCACACCAGGTAATCACAAATTGAAAATCAATAGTGTAATGGCTGAAGACTTCAAATTTATACCAGGAGCAATAGTGTTAACTTTAAATGTAGAGACTGAACCTATTGAAGGGTTTGAAGGTTTTATGTTGAATAAAGATATTCCAGATTCTGGTCACTATAAAGGTCAAATAGGTAGAGTAAAAGCTGGTCAATATGCATTTGCTGATGGTCAGACTAAATCAGGAGTACAAATCTATAGAGATAATTCTATATTAGTATTCTTAAAATCTATCTGTACAGCATTAGATATGACTGAATGGTTTGATGAGCAAGATAATAAACATGATACTATTGAGGATTTCATTCTTGCATTTAATGAAACAGCTCCATTTAAAGATAAGTATTTAGATTTCTGTATTGCAGGAAAAGAATATGAAGGTAAGACAGGTTATACAAATTATGACTTATTTTTGCCAAAATCTTCTAAGAATGGTTATGCATTTGCTAAACTTGGATCAGGTAAACACTTATTATATAGTGAAACTGATCATCTTAAAAAACTAGAAGCAAAGAAAGTTGAATCATTTGGAAACGGTGATGATGACTTTGCAGTACCAAGTAAGGTAGCTTCTGACTTTGATTTAGACTAATAAGTTTAAAGGGAGTCAGTAAAAGGGCTCCCTTTTTATTATTAAATTTAAATATTATGATTTCTACAAAAGGTGCAATGCAATTCAAAGATGTTCCAACAACATGGATCTTTGAGCATTATTTAAATCTAACAGAACAGTTAGATGGTCAACAGATTAAGATTAAATCAGTATTTAAAACAGAGAAGACTCCATCAATGATAGTTTATATGGATGCTTTTACAATGACATATAAGTTTAAAGACTTTTCATCAAGTATTCAAGGTGATTCTATTACTCTAGTACAGAATATATTTAATATTGAAGATAGAGCATCTGCATCATTTAAGATACTTAATGATTATAAGACATATCTTGGTGATAATAAATCTTATAAGCAACCTGAAATTAAAATATATGAAAATTATAAAGTATCTGATTATACTATTAGGCACTGGAGTAACTTTGATCAAAAGTATTGGGGACAATATTATATAGGTTCTACCATGTTAGAAGCATATAATGTATCTCCACTAGAATATTATAAAATGACAAGAACTGAACTTGATGGTACAGTATCTGAAATAACTATTAATGGATTGTATCTGTATGGTTATTTTAAGAGTGATGGTACTATGTATAAAATTTATCAGCCTAAGAATATGAATAAAAAGTTCTTAAAGTTGGGTAATTATACTCAAGGTTCACAGCAATTAACATTGACTAAAGACTATTTAGTTATCACGTCATCTCTCAAAGATGTAATGGCATTTAATAAACTTATGTTTAACAATGTTGAATGTATTGCTCCAGACAGTGAAAATACTATGATTAAAGAATCTAGTATAGATAAGCTTAAAGAGAAATATAAAAGTATATGTGTACTATTTGATAATGATGAAGCAGGTATCAGTTCTATGAAGAAATATAAAGAAAGATATGGTCTTAATTATATCATATTAGATATGGAGAAAGATGTCTCAGATTCAATTAAAGTGCACGGGTTACAAAAAGTAAAAGAAGAATTATTTCCACTATTAAAAAAAGCAATACATGAAAGGCAAGATTGTAATTGAATATAAATTCAAAAAAGATAATCCAGGATCATTTACTAAAAAGGTAAACATTGATGGTATAACACCATTACATATTGCATCAGCTGTAACTACTCTTATAGAAATATTAGAAAAGTATGCAGATGATGATGATCAAAGAAAAATATTAGAATTATTGAATAATAATGCAGGATTTGCTGGTGTTAAGATTATGTCAAAAGGTGATGCATAAAAATTAAGATTATGAGTTGGATACATAAGGGCCAGGAATTCAATGATTCACATATTCCTGAAGGAGCTATTGGTTTTGTATATCATATGTCAGTAATATTAAATGGTAATAGCTATGCATATATTGGTAAGAAGAATTTCTTTGCTAATATCAAGAAACCTATGGGTAAAAAAGCATTAGCTCAAACTACTGATAAAAGACTAAAGAAATACACTAGGGTTACTAAACCTAACTTTATGGCTTACCATAGTAGTAATCAACAATTAAAAGAAGCTCATAAAGCTGGATGTAAAATTAAAAGGGAAATTCTAATGATTTGCTACTCAGCAACAGAATTGACTTATCAAGAAGTAAAGCATCAATTTAAATATGAAGTGCTTGAGAAAGAGGAGTTTCTTAATGGGAATATACTTGGTAAATTTTATAAGTTTAAATAATAAAAAGTTATGGCTGAAAATAAATTAGAATCAATTATGATTGGTTTAGTAAATGCAGGTATTAAAAAGGTATGTGTAAGTTATGATGGAGGTGGAGATGAGGGATCTATTGAAGCTATAAAAATAAGTACTAATTCAGATACTGATTTTGATGACCTCCAAGGATGGACTAGTGATGCAACTGATTTAAATGATTATAACTCAGAGTTATATACATTACTTGAAGACTACTGTCAAGAGATGTTATTAAATGACATTGAAGACTGGTGGAACAATGATGGTGGCTTTGGACATGTAAATATTGATGTAGAAGAAGGTACCTATGAGATTCAAAATAGTATAAGAGTTACTGATTATGAAGAGTTTATTCATACTGGTAATTTATTTGAGAAAAATAAGAAATAATGAGTCATCCTTTAGAGCATTGCAAGTCATCTGTTAGAAAATGGAGAGGTCAAGTGTCTGACTATCAGGCTATTCATGAATGGTTTGATGAAACTAAGGCATGGATTGGACATAGTAAACATAGAATGTTTAGACACCATAGTGAAGGTATATTTGAATGTGAAAAAATATTTGGAGCATCATTTATCAACTTTGATGGTAAAACTGTATATACAAGATATGTTGCTGAACAACATGTAAAAGAAGATTGCAATAATTATATTCCTACAGCAAAGGAATGGGTTGACATGATTGCCAGCGGTAAACCTAAAGAATGGGCAATAAAAACATTAAAAATAGAAGACTGATGAAGATTATAGGAATAATAGTATTGGTTATACTAGGAATAAGTTTATTACTTTTAACATGCATGGGTTTGTATGCTCTTTGGTTTATGGCTTTTCCTGAATGGATTAATAAAATAAAAACTAAAATAGAAGACTGATGGAAAAAAGAAATAACATATTTAAAGTAGATACTGTAATAGAGGAAGGTACTTATATAAAAGTAACTGGAGAATATCAACTAAGTATGATACCTGAATGTTTACCATTTGAAAGAGGTGATATACTCACTGAAGATAAATATCATGGTCATCAGATATATGTAGCATTTGCAACTAAAGATGAGAATGGAAAAGATGGTTTAGTATTAGATAATAAAAGTATGCATCCTGGTATTGAAAAACCGTTTAGTGAAAAATTAATAAAAGATCTTAAACTTGGTATAAACTTATTTAAAATAGAAGACTGATGGAAAAGGTAGTACTGACAAAAGAAAGTGTAAGAAGTGTAATGGATATGTATGCATCAACTGATAAAGATAATTGGTTGGTTGCAAATGAGATAGTAAATAACTGTGATATTGAGAAATCTAAAGCATGGTTAGTTTTATTATATGCAGAAAGTAATAAAGATAATAATTATTGGGAAGAAAATATACCTAATGTTATTGATGTTATAAGAGGTATGGGTATTTATAGTGAATATAAACCTACAGTTAATAATGTTTTGACAACATTAATTGATTTAAAGGCTGAATCTGATGTAGTAGATATGTTTTTACAATTACATGTTGAAACACTAAAGAAAAGCATGAAAAGTTGGGGTTATCCCGTAGATAAATTAAACTATTCAATAACATTAAAGGATGGCAAAGAGTAGAGAAGACAGTTTAGCAAAAACCAGTAAAGATTTAATGTTGAAGGAGCCCTATTATGGGTTCTTTTTAATTATGTTGAATAAAGTATGGGATAATAAAAGAGTTCCAACTGCTGGTGTAAGTAAGCATAATATCAATTATCAGCTTACTATTAATGAGGATTTCTGGACTGGATTAAGTGATGATCATAGGCATGGTTTACTGAAACATGAGCTCAACTAGGGCTCCTCATGCAGTAATGTATGTGTAAAATGTCTTAAATTGACGGGGACTCCCTAAAGCTCTATCTACTAAGCATGCACCGTGAGGTAGTATGTGGCTGAATTAATTACTCAGGTATAGTAAAAAAGATAGAGATGTCCAAATGGGAAATCCGCAGCCAAATTTCTTGGTTATATGGTTTATTTTTGGTATATTGTAACATAAATACTTACATATATGAAAATAGAATTAGAACAAAAAGTAATTGATTATTATGTTACTGATAATTTATCAGGTAAAAAGATTGCAAGTATATTACGTGTAAATGTAAAAACTGTATTTGCAATTTTAAAAAGAAATAATATAAAATCAAGAACTTTGTCTGAATCATCAATGAAATACACTTGTCAAGATGACTTTTTTAATGTAATAGATACAGAAAAAAAAGCATATTGGTTAGGTGTTCTCTTTGCTGATGGTAATATTACAAAAAAAGCAAGTAAATCAGGACAAATAATTTTTTCATCAAAAGATAAAGATTGGGTAGAACAATTTTTATTAGATGTTGGATCAAATAATTCTCCTAATTGTGAATATCAAAAAGTATTTAAAAAATATATATGGAAAGCTCAAATAACATCAGCTCAAATGTATAATGATTTAAATAATTTAGGATGTACACCAGCTAAAACTAAAACAATAAGAATACCTATACTAGAGGATGAATTAGTTCATCATTTTATTAGAGGTTATTTTGACGGTGACGGTACAGTTGGAGCTTACAAAAACTTAAAAAATAGTGATTGGAAAATCCTAAAATCAGGTTTTTGTTCAGGCTCAAAAGAATTTATTATTGACTTATTAAAAATATTACCAGTAAAAAATAAAACTATTAAGCAAAGTAGTGAGTGTTATATTACACAGCATTCTTTGCATGATACACTTAATTTATATAACTTTATGTATGAAAATCATACACTATGTTTAAATAGAAAAAGACAAGTTTTTATTGATTACTTAGACACATATACACCAAGAAAGAGGTTCAACGACTACAATAGACCATCCCTAGTGGATGAAGGTATAGTCTGATCTCATGTGAAAGCATGAGTTAACAAAAATGCTTGCATATTGCATTTGGTCACTTGACAATGTATTTTAAATTTAGTGACAAAAAGCTTGCTAATGTTGCTATGGATATGGAGATTAATCAGTATATTAACTCAGATTATTTACCTGAAGGTGGTATTAATATTGATGATTATCCTGATTTAAACTTAGATAGAAAAGCAGGTTGTAGATATTATTATGAGAAACTACAACAAGCTAAAGAGAAGAAAGACAAAGGTGGTGAAGAAGGTACAAGTGGTGATGAAAATTATGACAAAGTATGTGATCAGATGGATTCTGGAGAAGGTATGGACTCTGATCACCCAACTTGGACTGACTTTGAAGACATGACTGAAGCTGAACAGAAGCTAATTGAGAAGCAATTGAATAAGATTCTCAATGATGCTAAAGAGATGACTGAAAAGAAAAGAGGTAATGTTCCTGGAGAAATTGAGGGACTACTTGAAATGGAAGCAATCACAGCCCCTAAGTTTGATTGGAAAGGTTATATCAGAAGATTTACTGGTGTATCATCTAAAGTGTATACTAAAAAGATAAGGAGAAAAGAGAATAGAAGATATTCTGATAATCCTGGTCTAAAGATTAAAATGAAACAACATATGTTGTTGGCTATTGATACTTCAGGTTCTGTATGTGATAAAGAGTTGCATGAGTTCATGAATGAGATACATCACATTTATAAGCAAGGAGTAGATATTACTATTGTACAATGTGATACTGCTATCAAGAGCATAGAACCTTATAAAGGTAAAAATGAGATTAAGATATATGGTAGAGGTGGGACTGAATTTGATCCCGTCCTTGAGTATTATAATGAAAATATAAGAAAATTTACTAGCTTGGTATATTTCACTGATGGTGAATGTTATACTGATGTTAAACCAAAAGCTCCTGTTTTATGGGTGCTGTCTGAGCAATCCCATATGAATAACAGCCTTCCGGGAAAGGTTATCAAGTTAGAAATTTAAAAAATTAAAAAGATGAGTCAAGTTCAATTAAATGTAGATGAGTTAAAAGGGTTCTTAAAACATATTGTTAATAATAACCAATATATCCAAAGTGAAGGTAAAGTACCTGTTGCAATAAATGTAGAAGGTGATGCTGGTCTTGGTAAGACTTCAGCTGTTAAGCAATTAGCAACTGAGATGGGTATGGATATTATTAAGTTAAATTTATCTCAGATAGAAGAATTAGGTGATTTGATTGGTTTTCCATTCAAAGAGTTTGAGATGCAGAGAGAAGATGGTGTTATTAAATGGGTTCAAGAAAGCTTGATGGAAACTTATATCAAGAATAAGTATAGACCAACAAGTAACAGTAGAATGTCTCATGCTGCACCAGAGTGGATACAAGGTAAAGGTGAAGGTGGATTCTTAATCTTAGATGATTACACTAGAGCGGATCACAGATTCATGCAAGCTACTATGGAATTAATTGATCAGCAAGAATATATTTCTTGGAAATTACCTAAGAACTGGCATATTGTATTGACTTCTAATCCAGACAATGGTGACTATAATGTAACTGCATTAGATGTTGCTCAAAAGACTAGATTTATCTCAGTTGAGGTTAAGTTTGATATCAATGTATGGGCTAAGTGGGCTGAAGAAGTTGGTATTGATGGTAGATGTATCAACTTTATGTTGATGAATCCAGAAGTAGTAACTCAAAGAGTTAATCCAAGAGCTATTACTACTTTCTTCAATGCTATCAGTTCTATTGAAAAGTTTGAAGAGCAGTTACCATTAATCCAAATGATTGGTGAAGGTTCTGTAGGTGCAGATTTCTCAAGTATGTTCACTATGTTTATTAATAACAAGATGGATAAAATCATTTCTCCTAAAGATATTATGACTAATCCTAGTGAAGCATATGTTGTTGGAGCATTGAATGGTGCTGTAGGTACTGGAGATGATTTCAGAGCTGATATTAGTAGTATTATTACTACAAGAATCATTAATTATTCATTGAAGCATGCATCTGAGCATTCAGTAAGTGATACAATGATTAACCGTTTGGTTAAATTGTCTACAGATTGTGAGGCATTCACAACTGACCTTAAATATTACATGGTAAAAGAGATTCTTGCAGGTAACAAACCTAAGTTTGCTAGACTAATGCAGAATGCTAATGTAATTAAAATGGCAGTTAAATAGATATTAACATAAAGCGGTGTAAAAGCCGCTTTTAATTTAAAAATATGGAAAATACATTAATTATAAAACTAGAGATTAGTAATAGAGATTACTATGATAATCATGATTTATCATTACTTGATATTAATACAGAAGTTGATTTACAATATGCTACATTTAACAGTGTAAAAACCTTGTTTCCTGTAACAACAGGTTATGAACCAACTACAGGTGATAAGTTATTTTTTGCTAAAAGTGTAAATATACCTCGTGTAAAGCTTAAAAATCTTACAAAAGATTATAAAATAAAAGCTACAACAAAGATTGAAGATGCAAGTGCAGTATTTATTTCAGATAATACTACTGCAAAATATACAGAAGCACGTTGGCATTATTATGTAAAAACTGAAAAGTTTAAAGAGTTTTTTCAAGCTGCAGTTGATGCTGGTTATATTGATGATTATTATGCAAATAAAGTAAATACTGCATTAGAGTTCTATGAAAATGAATATATTGCTATTGAATATAATACTAAAAGTGTATTAGAAGATGTTCATATTCCCTTTAGATTAACTGAAGGTGTAAGTTATTCATCTCAAAGATTGCAATACATCAGTGATGAGTATGTTAGTTCATATAAAGACATGCTTAACTTTACTGGTCCAATATATGATGAATCTGAATTACTAAAGTACTTAAATGGTAGTGATGCATTAGCTATTGAAGAGAACATGTATGAAAGTCTATGTGAGATGTTTGATAGCTCAGATAGAGATAATCATACATTAGCTATGGAGATCATGGCTAATTCACAGTTTGAAGACAGTATTTTATATTTAAGTTTGTTATTTAATAAGTACTATAATAGAATACAAGACTCAAGGAGTAAAAGTCATGTGAATTTTAAATCTTTACTTGCATTAATGGATATCAGAAGCAATTATTTTCATTTAGATATAGATGAAATAATTGAGAGATTGAAAAAGCATAGTAAGTTGACTAAAGAAAGTGTTGACATAATACTAAAGAAACTAGGAGACAAAATCATTGATGGTGGTGACTCAAAGTATTTTAAGATTAAAACAATTACAATGACTGAAGAGATGTTGGCTGTTTTGAATTTAAACTATGAGTATTCATTACATGGTGATTTTATACCACAATCTCCTGAGATTGAAGAAGTTGTAGAAGAAACAGTATCTCTTGAAGAAGAAGCTGTAGTTGCAACTGTAGAAGAAACTGTTGAAGAAGTGGTAGAGACAATTGAAGAAGTAATTAATGTATCTACAAAAGAGATCATTGACTTTGATAATGTAATTGTAGAATCAAAAACAAATAATGATGACTATTTCTTATAATGATGAATTAAATCAATTTTATAATAGTGACTTTTATTTTAGTTACTCAAGTATAAATAAGCTGTTGTATTCACCAGCAGCTTTTTATAGACACTATATCTTAAATCAAAGAGAAGATATGGTTGATGCTCATTTAGTGGCAGGGAAAGTAGTACATTGTTTACTACTTGAACCAGATAAGTTCAATGATGAATTTATTGTAATACCAAGTAATCTACCAAAAGATAACAACAGATTGCTTGTAGATGAAGTCTTTAAGGTTTTTCAATCACAACCTGATACTGATTTAACATTGGCTGATTTTCCAGATAGCATAATTACTGTGCTATTAGGAATAAATCTTCATCAATCTTTAAAGACAGATGAGGGTAGAATTGCAAAGATGGTGACTGAACAGAATACACAATATTTTGAATTTTTAAAAGTAAAACAAGGTAAGACTATTGTAGATCAATCTACATTAGATACTGCAAAAGAATCTGTAGAGTTACTAAGAAACCATGCAACTGTAAGAAGTTTGATGCAACTTGATAATGATAGAGATGAGAATATTAAAATCTATAATGAAGAAGGTGTGCAATTAAAATCAAGTAAATACAAGTTTGGTTTTAAAGGTATATTAGATAATGTGGTCATGGATCATAATACTAAGACTATATTCATTAATGATTTAAAGACTACTGGTAAAGCCATTCAAGATTTTCCAGACTCAGTGCAATATTACAAATATTGGATACAGGCCGTTATGTATAAACAATTGAGTTTAGGTAAATATCTTAAAGATTTACCAGATAAGCTTGATTGGAAAGTTGTAATTACATTTATTGTGATTGATAGAGCTAATTTAATTTATCCATTTCAAGTATCAGATGAGACATTGAAGGTATGGGAAGAGGAGTTTAAAAATATATTGACAGTTGTAGACTATCATTATACCAATAAGGACTTTACTTTACCATATGAATTAGCAACCGGGAATGTAAAATTGTAAAAATTATGAGTATTAATGCGCTTTATAGAAATTATTTTCAAAAATCTAAGATATTTGTTTATCCGCTCTTAGGTATTAAAAAGGGTTCAAGTGTTACTCCAGTCCAAACTTATTTTGGCTGGAATGACTATGTGACACCCGAGGATATGAAACTTGTAACAGTATTTCATGCTAGAACAGATCAAGATTATGTTGATTTTGAAAAGAATGTATTACTGAAGCATAACAGACTGAATGATTACATCAAGCTAAATGATACTGAAGTATTGTATACTTTTGACTTTTCTGATATGGAAACAGATTGGATGCATTTGATCAACGGTAGATATAGTAAGATGAATCCCACAATAAAGCGCAAGATAAGAGATCATTTTGATAAAAATGGCAGTAACTACATGTATATGGATAGTTTCTTGTTTCCTGAAAAGTATTTTAACATTTATTCTGAGTTGCTAGGAGTAAATGAAGAAGTATTAATGGAGGTAGGTGAGTTATGTACTAAACCGGACATGGAAAAAGAAATATATTTAGTATCAGTAGAACAGTTAAATAAAATAATATGACAGGAGAAAACACAATGACGTTGATCAGTTCAGAATGGAATGGTCACAACACTTTTAGAATGATACCAGTATCTAATGATTCACCTTATGTAGAGTGTATCTATGATTTAACATCAGGATTATTTGTAATTATAGGTAAGGTAACTAAAACTACTTTACACATGTTACCTAAACTTGATGAGAATGGTGACCCAATGGGAACACAAGCTTTAAGAGCTAATGGTAGAAATGTAAGAGAGGAAAGAGTATCAAGTGAAACATTTCAAGAGTATTACTTAGATAACAAAGAAGATATTAAAAATCTTGTTAACTATTTAGGTATTAACTCTAAAGAGTTTGACTTTCAGACTACGTTAGACAAAGCAGTTCAACCTGCAAATTAATTTAATAAGTCACAGAGTGTCATTACTGATGCTCTGTGATTTTAACTAAATAGGGGAAACAGCTTAACTGAATATGGATTATGAAACAGAATTGGGTAATGGATTATGAAACAATGAGTAATTGTTTTATTGCTGTGTTTCAGGATGTTAAGTCTGAAGAAACACTAACATTTGTAATGCATGATTTACAAAATGATTGGGATGACTATATTGAGTTTTTGAAAAGAAATTTATTACATGGTGAGTGGCATGTATCTTATAATGGTTTAGGATTTGATGGTCAGATAACTGAGTATATATTACAGAATGCTGGTAGTCTATCATTCATGGCCGGATCTGAAATTGCTGAATGGGTTTATAGTAAAGCTCAATATGTGATTAATAAGCAAGGATCTGGTGAGTTTCTAGATTTTTATGAAAAGACTATGAGCATCAAGCAAGTAGATGTATTCAAGTTAAATCATTGGGATAATCCTGCTAAGAGATCAAGTTTAAAATGGATACAGTATAGTATGGATTGGCCTAGTATCCAAGATATGCCATTACATCATACTACCATAGTGACCACATTTGAGCAGATTAACATGATAGTTGATTATTGTATCAATGATGTTGTGTCAACTAAGAAGATAATGCAGCTTAGTAAAAATCAAATTGCATTAAGAAAAACATTGACAGAGGAGTATAATATTCCTTTATTCAGTGCATCTGAACCAAGAATAAGTAAAGAGTTATTTTTACATTTCTTGAGTGAGAGTACTGGGATTAAAAAATATGAGTTAAGACAGTTAAGAACTAAAAGAGATAGTATTCCTGTAAAGGATATTATACTTGATTATGTAAAGTTTGAGACTGCAACCTTTCAAAAGCTATTATCAGTATTTAATGATATTGTTGTATATCCAGAACATACAAAAGGAGGCTTCAAGTATTCTATAAACTATAAAGGTGTTAAAACTGATTTTGGTTTAGGTGGTATTCATGGTGCAAAGACAAGTGGTATTTATAAGTCTAATGAAGATATGATGATAATGTCAAGTGATGTTGTCAGTTATTATCCAAATCTAGCTATTAGAAATAATTGGGCTCCTGCACATTTACCTAAAGTAGAATTCTGTGAGCTGTATGAATGGTTCTTTAATGAGAGAAAGAAGATAAGTAAGAAAGATGTAAGAAATTATGTATATAAGATTATTCTTAATTCAACTTATGGATTAAGTAATGATGCAAATAGTTTTCTGTATGATCCAGAATTTACTATGAGAATAACTATTAATGGTCAGTTAAGTCTTTGTATGTTATATGAGATGATAATTGAAGAGATTCCAAATGCTGTACCATTAATGCAGAATACAGATGGTTTAGAAACTATTATACCAAGAGAATATCAGGAAAAATATTTGGAGATATGTGCTAGATGGGAAAAGATTACAAGTCTTCAACTAGAACATGATACATATAGTAAAATGATCATAGGTGATGTAAATAATTACATAGCCGTACATGATTATAAACTTGTTGATGAAGATAGATATAATGAAATGAAGCAAGAGAATCCACATTATCTTTTTAAAAAAGGTGATGGTACTTTCTATTATGCTGCTACTAAGTGTAAAGGTAGATTTGAGTTTAATAATCTGGCCTTACATAAGAATAAAAGTTTCTTAATTATTCCTAGAACTATATATAACTATTTTGTACATGGTACGGCACCAGAAGATTATCTGAAAACCCAAAATAATATCTTTGATTATTGTGGAGGAGTTAAGATAAAAGGCAATTGGGGATTTGTTGAAGAGAAAGTTGATGATGGTATTCATAGTGTAACACAACTACAAAATACTATTAGATATTATATATCTGAAAGAGGCTCCAAGATTGTAAAGCAAAATAAAGATGATGGTAGACAAATACAAGTAGAGAGTGGTAAGTGGATGCAAACTCCATTTATTAACTTTGTAGAAAAGCCTTTTAATGATTATCTGATAAATAATAAGTATTATCTACAAAAAATCTATAAAGAGGTCCATCAACTAGAACCAAATATTAATCAATTAAAATTATTTTAAAATGGCTGTAAGAACACAAAATTGTACAAAAGAATATTTAACTAGTATTCCATTACCAACTCATGCAGATAGCTATACGGTTATCTCGCATGAATTTATTATTAATCATGCTAAAGAACAGTTAGCGTTATATGGTTTTGAGATTGAGAAAGAAGCATATAAAGCTAATGCAGATGGATCAATTGCTCAAGGTATATACTATTTAAACTATGCAAAAGATCCTGAAGTTGGGATGATGTTTGCCTGGTCTAATAGTTATAACAAGCAAATGAGATTTAAGTGTGCTATTGGTGGTTATGTTTTCATATGTATGAATGGTGTAGTTACCGGAGATATGGGTTCATGGGGAAGAAAGCATCTTGGAACTGCAGATGTTGAAACAGTTAAAACTATCATTGATCAAATCAGTAATGCTAATGTGTACTTTGATAGAATTGTCAATGATAAAGACATAATGAAAAAGATTACTCTTAGTGAAAGAAAGCAAGCAGAAATGTTAGGTGTAATGTACGCTGAATATGAGATACTTACTAATGAGCAAATGTCAGTTGTTAAACAACAAATGTATAAACCAAGTTATGATTATAACTGTGAAGTAAATTCATTATGGGCATTTTATAATCATGTTACTTATGCTTTAAAGAAAGCTCACCCAAGAAACTGGATGGATGATCAGAGAAAGTTTCATTGGTATATTGCAATAGAGTTTGATTTAGTTAACTTTACTGAGGATATTGAATTAGAAGAAGTTGATCCATCAGCATTAAACTATGGTGAGCCAGAAAATCAATTAAATATTCTTACTGAGATAGAAAGAGTTGAAGAGGATGCAGAATTTAGTCAACTTGCACAAGATGCTAATGATTTTGAAGAGTTCATAGCAAATGAGATGCGTGAATCTATGATATATGAAGATCCAGCAGGTAATACTTTTGAAGTACCGTTACTTGAAGTTGAGGCAGAACCTGAATTAGTTTTACCAACTACTGATCAGATTATCCTTGAGGGACTTAGAGCTGCAGATGAAGCTAAAGTTAAAGCAATAGTTGAAGTAGAAGAGGTTAAACCTACTGAAACTAAGGTAGTTGATGATTGGGATGATGATTTTAATTTTGATTTAGATGATACTAAAAAGGATGACCACGGTGGTGAATTCTTTTTGTAAGACACTTGCTCCAAGGGAGTATAGTTAAACAAATATATCAATCAAGTGGGTACAGAAATGTATCCACTTTTTTTTATCTTTACAAAAAATAAAATTATGTTAAAGCAATTACAAGCAGTGAAGGATTTCCATGAGGGGTTTCAACAAATAAATGGTACTGAACCAGTATTAATCAGTCATGATGAAGTTCAATTGAGACATAGACTTATGGCTGAAGAGAATGATGAGTATATTCAAGCAGCTTTAGAAGGTGTTATGAATGCAAAACAAAGACTGGAAGGTATTGCTGATGCATTAGGTGATCAGTTATATATTTTGTGTGGTACTATATTAAAACATGGTATGCAAAACATTATTGAGGATGTATTTGCTGAGATTCACAGTTCTAATATGAGTAAATTAGGACCTGATGGTAAACCGTTATTAAGAGAAGACGGCAAAATCCTTAAAGGTGATAACTACTTTAAACCAAATCTTAAACAATTCATTAAATAATGGAGGCAATATTAAAATTTGATCTACCTGAAGAGGCAGAAGATTTCAACAGTGCAGTTGATGGTTATAAGTTTAAGCTTATACTATGGGACATGGATCAACACTTAAGATCAATTGCCAAGTATAGTGAGGATGGTAATAAAGCTGAGATAGCACAAGAATTAAGGGATAAATTGCATGAGTATTTTTCAGAATATAATGTATCAATAGAATGAAAGCAAAGTATATCAATAAGACAGTTTATGTAAAGCGTATATCAAGTGATGGTGAATATGCTTTAGTAAGTTATGATAAAAGTAAACTTATAGGTTTATTTAAAGTAAACTTGCCAGATTTAGAAGAGTTAAATATTAAAAGTTTAAAGTAAAAAAGGGAGAGCCACTACGGTTCTCCCTTTTTTTTTCCTACTTACCCTGACCGCGGTTAGCTTTTTTATAAAACTTTGAGCTTTTCAGCTTAGATGTTTTAGTTTTAGCATGAATACCTGGTCTTGATATTTTTGATGAAGCTCCTGCTCCTCCTGTTGTTTTACCTGTCATTGTTTTATCTTGTTACGTTTTCAAATCCTTTAACTGCTTCAGCTGGATCAATATTATTTCCTGAAAAACCCATAAGTTTTAAGAAATATGCCCAAGCTTTATTATCTCCTTTTTCCCATATACCAGTATCTCTCTTGTATGTTTCTGAAATATGCCAAGGTAATATTTGGTTAGCCAGACGTAATGTTCTTTCAAGTGTACCTGTAATAACTAATGGTGACTTTATAATACGCATTGTATCACCAGGCCAAATATAACTTGCAGTTTCACTACGCATTCTAATTAACTCATACATTAAAAAATTATATGCATAACTTTTTCTTACTGCCTCATCATCATCATCATCTCCACTAAAAGCATAAGCTAATATTGCTGATAATCCTGCTAAAGTTAAAATAATAGTTAACTCAGTTAATGTTCTTGTTATTTGTGCTTTTTCAAAATCAGAATATGTTGACCAGTTTTTAGCTACATTAAACTTCATTTGTTTTATATCTTTTATCATAGTAGAATTAAAGGTTCTATAAAAACCTTCAACAGGACTACCTAACTCTTGATCCATTGATGCTTTTTTAAACCTTCTTTTATATCCTGGTACCAAATGTTTTTTATACATTAACCCTAGTCTACCTAATGAAAATCTTTGGACAGTACCTTTATCAAAGTTATTATATACACCATGCAATCTTTTACTTAATGCATGTAGTTTATTCTGTAAATCAAATCTTTTCTTAGATGTAAATTCTGTATTATCATATATACCTTCTGGACCATATTTTTTATATGCATCAAGTACAGTTATTTCTTCTCCAGTATCTTTATCTATTGTTTTTGTAGCTGCCATCAATGCAAACATTGAAGATACTTGTATTTCATATTCACCCCAATGCTGGTTAAAGAATAATGTGTCTGTTCTCATTAGTTTAATTACTGCTGATTGTGATACATTTTTACCATACTGATCTTTATACTCACCTTGCATTGGATCAAATTCTTCAATCATCTTACCAACCCATGATTTAGGTGAAGATTTTCCAAAATCAGCAAATAAATCTGGTACAGCTTTAGCAAATTCTTTTTTACCAGTATGAAGATTCTTGACAGAAAAGAATTCACCTGAACTAGCTTCTATAATTAATTGAATATTACCTTGTAAGTTATTAGCAACACCTTTTAATACATCAGCTGCAATACTTGTAATAGCTGAAAACCCCATTAAGGTATTAGTAATTTTACCTCCTGAAAATCCAAGTATTTCTTCAGCTCTTTGCATTTCTTGATATACAACCATATCTATAAATGCATCAACGTGTCTTTTAGAATAACTTTCACCATTCTGTCTTAAAAACTCAGTAAAACCAATTTTTTTAGCAAAAGCATCAAAGATTGGTTTACCTTTTGAATTAGTTGCTGTTATTTCTCTTTCACCAATAATAGTTTTAAACATATTAATCTCATTACCTATCTTATTCAATGCTTCATATTTATTAGTCATTGAGTTAAATATTAATACAGATCTTACTAAGTCTAAACTTACATCCTTAGCATCCATATTACGTGTATAATCTACAGGTAAGAACTTAGTACCTTGTTCAGATAAATCACCTAATGCATAATCTACATCATCTGTTGTAATAGATGTTGCTTCTTTAAATTTATATTTTGCTAAATCTTTTCCACCATTTTGCTGAAATCTTTCAAGATCAGTTTTAAGTATTGATGGTAATAAATATCCTTTTTTTTGTACATCAGGTAATCTCTCTTGAGCTTCAAGATACATATCAACTAAATATTTATGATATTCACCTTTAGCATTTTTTGGTTTACCATCCTTATCATATAAAGCTTGCCAATTTGAGTTTATATAATCTATTGATGGCTCACTTAACTCACCTTTATAATATACTTTACCATTTTTACCAATTACCTCTACACTGTCTAACCAAGCTTCATATTCTTCTTTAGTTATTAGTTTACCATTTTTTAATTTTAACTTAGCTGCTTTTATCTTATCTATTTCCTCTTGACTTTTTGATGCAGTATTATTGCTATACCAATCATTTTTCACTCTTTTTTGTTCAGCATCAGATAAACCAGCAAGAGAAGCATACATTTTTTTCTTAGCTGCATTAAACTTATTAATATCATGCTTTTGAACAAAGGCTGCTCTTTGTGTTACTTCAACAGTACCATCACTTTTCTCTTTAGTAAAATCTAAAAACTCATATAAACCTTCATTAAATTTTGCAGGATTATTTTGACTAGCTGATTGAGCATCTTTGTATTTATCAAATTCTACACTTGCTAATCTTTTAACATCAATATCAGTAAGTCTAGCAATTTCTAATTCAGTTTTAACAGCTCTTGCAAATAATCCAAGTGATTGATCATTTGATGATATTAATGGACTAATTAAGAAATCTATTACACCTTCATCTTGACTAGCTTTAGTTAATAAGTCTACAAGAGATTTTTTATCTAATGAAAAGTTTTGCCATGTATTAATTGCATCTTCTAGTTTAGCAATTTCTTTATCTTTTTTCTTTTCAGATAAATTAGTAGAAGCTTTAAGCTCATCTAATCTTTTCTTTAATGTTTCAAGATGTGGTAATACTTTATCTTCAATACCTTCTGCTTGGTATTGTAACAACCACTCAGCCATCAATGGAATACCTACTTGTACATATTTTTTCTTAATATTATCTCTTATTGTAACAGCATCTGAAAGCATATCCTGTGCGGTCATATTTGTACCAGGTTCTCTTTCATCTTTTCCAGCAGAGAAAAAATTGTATATATCTTGTTTATTTATCTCATCTAATATAGAGTATCCATTAGCAAATTCATTTATTGATGCTAACTCATTTAATATATCTTTACCGTCTTCAGAACCAACATTGCTTAATATCAAATCAAATCTTTTTTTAGCATGTAGTGCTTGTTCATATGCATCTTTAACAAACATATTAATTGAGTCAACACCATCTAATGCTTTTAGAGTCTCAAGTAGTTTTTCTTTTTTCTTTTTAAAAACCTCTTGATCTTTAACTTTTCTACCCTCAAACATTTTTATCTCCTTGCTTACATATAGACGCATTCTATCTACAAGAGCTGACAATTTATCATCTCTAGTATCTTCTGGATCTATACCTGTTGCAGGTTCAGTTTCTTTATACTCATTTAAATCTGCATCATAATTATATCCACGTTCTGTCCATAATTCTAGTGCTCTTTCTTCATTACCATTAGCTTCTTTAAGAATATCTTGATACTCTTGACTAGTTTTAATTGGGCATGTTAACATATTGCTTTAAGTATTTTATTTATTTTATCATTCAATTGACTCTGAGTTGTAATATTCCTAATATCATTATATATATCATCAACACTTATTCCTTTAACTGCAAGTATTTGATCTAATTTGTAACTTGTAATACCACTTGCTAATTGTTTCTCAAAGTTAATTAATTGTTTTCTATTAACTGGTTTATTAGATGGAATTTCTTCTACTTGAGCACCTGTAAACATATTCATGTTTTTCATAAACATCATACCTGTAGATTTGTCAACTAGATCATAAAGTTTCATATTATTTAATACCCATTTTCTTTGATCAACTATAAACTCTGTAGGTAACTTACCTTGTTTAGTTACTTCAGCATTGAATGCTTCCATGTCTTGAGTTATCTCTGGTTCTTCAGAGGCAGCTTCAGCAAATGCAGCTTTTGCAAGAGCAATGACAGCTTTTCTATCACCATTATTCTCAGGCCATTTCATTATATCACCTGTTCTAACAGATATAATTACATCTTTATTATTAACAACGTATTTAGCTGGTACATCAACACCTTCTTTATTTGTGTATGTTTTATATTCTACTATAACTGCTCTACCTTCTTTAACTGCAAGATTAGCAAGGATTTTATTTCTGTCTACACTAGCTTCTTTAAATACTTCATCACCATTTTTATTAAAGATCTGATTATTTAAAACAGTATAAGTTTGTTTTTCTTTACCTGTAGGTTTATATGTAACAGTATTATTTTCTTCTTTAACTTCAGTTACTGGAGCTTGTTGTTGAATAGATTCATCATCAAATAAACTAGTCTGTGCAGTATCTACTAACTTTGTATTATCATCAATTAACATAGAGACTAAGTCCTCAAAATTTATTGCTGAGTACTCATCAGTGTATAATAGTTCATTAAGTTTACTCAATATAGGTTCATTATTTTTTGCCCAACTATATTGTTGATCACTCATTCCATACTCTCTAAGACCTGGATCTTCAAAAACTCTTCCATCTTTTATAGTTTCTGAATCTAATGGATCTGTATTAAATGGATTTGTATTTTCAAATATCTTTTTAACATTATTTAGTTCTTGTAAATTAAATGTATAACCCTTTAATTTATCAACTATAGTATTTGGAATTACTTTTTTTATTCTTTCTTGTTTAGCTTCAACACTAGTAGATGATTGAGTAGATATTTTAACAGGTGCTGTTGGCATTCCTGGTTCTAAGTCAGCAGCTCTTCTAAATGTAAGTGTAATAGTATAGTCTTTAATCACTGTACCGTCAGGCATTGTAATAGGTATTAAGGTATCACCTTTCTGAATCGCATGTGGAGTATCATGACCTAATTCAAATCTTCCTTTACCACCCATACCAAAGGTGTATATACTACCATTTTGAGTAGGTATTGATGTTTTCTTGTCAGAAGCAAATGAGGCAGAACCAGGTGTTTTTTGATTTTCATAAATATTTATAGCGTTACCTGCACCAATAGTATAAACTACTACAGGATAATTTCTAGCACTTAAACTTTCAGTAGTATCTCTATGAGTTGCAATTCTCTGTCCCGGCAAATAAATATTACCAATTACAGCATCATAATTTGACATATCAATACCTAATGTATTTTGTATCTCATTTATAATTGGTTGTAAATTTGAAAGAGGTGCTAATTGATTTCCATTTTGATCTACAGTATCATAAACATAACCATCAGTTGCTAATGCATCAGTAATTGGTAATCCCTTATTAGCATAGCTTTTATTATTTAATGGTTTAGTAGCTTTACCTTTTCTTGTCCATCTTAAACCATACATAAACATTTTATTACCAGTTACATTTTCTTGATAAGCTTGTTTTTTAATCTGTGGTTGTAGTAAACTAATAAACTCTTTTGTTTTAGAATCAGTTGGATTAGTTTCTACTGATACAACACCATATGGTTCAGATATTGTTTTTATATTAACTGGAGCTTGTTGTTGAGTATTAAATCTAGCTTTAAAAGCTTGTTCATTTTTAACATTACCTTCATTAGTTCTAAACTCCCAATCTTTTGGTGCTAATACTGTAGTAGGGATACCTAATTTCATACCCGCTTTTGCACCTGCTTCATCAAATCCTGTTTGACCACCACTTCTTATTAATGTGATTTTGTTTTTAAGGTTTGGTGAATTAACTATACCATTTAGTAAGTCATAAGTAAATTTATCAACTTCTTCTTGAGTACGGCCTTTCATATCATATATACCATTCCCTGCAATATTTAAACTTTTTGCATTTACAGTATTTAATATTTTTACAATATTATTGATTGCTAATGACACAGTATCTTTACTAATTGCATTCAAAGGTATACCATTTGTTTCTATTGCTCTATAAACCTTACCTTGTTCTTTTACAGATTTTTCAGTAAGCTTTTCACCAGGAGTTTCAAAGTTATCTGCTATATGTATTGTTGCATCAGCAGAAGCATTAATTCTAGTTCTAGCTGGATAACCACCAGTTTGATTTTCTTCAAAATTAATTTTACTTGTAACATCTTGTTGTTGTTGAGTATTCCAATCATATTTATTAATTAAATAATCTAAAGCTATAGCATGAGACGGTTCTCCAAGTTCTGCATAATATTGCAGTTGTCTTCCTTTTAATTTACCTGATTTTAAAACATCTAGAATAAATGCTTTTCTTTTTGGTTTAACATCTTTAAATTTATCAGTAGTTAACCAATCAATATAATTTATAACTGCTTCTTTGGTAGTATTAGTTTTTATAGTACCTGTTCTAATAAAATGAGCCCAAGGATTACTAAAACTATTTATATCACTAACCATTTCCATAGTATAAACTCTATTATTAGCTTTTGCTTCTTTTATATTAGCATCCCTATCATATTTACCATCTTTAGTTTTAATGTTAGAAATAACTACATTTTTATTTTCTAATTGAGAATATATATCATTACTATTAACACTAGTAGACGGTTTAGCACCAAAAGTCATACCTTGACCACCAGCAAATCCTACACCTTTAGGTACATATTTTTCATTTTCAACTTCTATATCAACATCTGTATCTTTTATGTTAGAAGCTTTGCGTGAAGCTCTTGATAAAATATAATTATTTTGACCAACACCATTTTCAAATAATAAATTATCTATTATATCTAATGTTTTATCTTTTGACTCAGAATCTAAAGCTAAAAATTCTCTTGATGCAGGCTCTATTATTTCAAAGAATGTAGTATCTGGTAAGACATAACTTAAACCATATTTAGTACTACCTACTCCATTTTGTAGAATAGACATAAGAGGTAACATTTTAAACATGTCTGATATCTCTTTGTTTTGCTCCGGATCATTTACTTTAATAATATTATCATCAGCAAGATCAACTAAGTTTTGGTGATAAGCCTCGGCTAATGCACCTTTAACAGCAGATTTATTATTTAATGTTAATGTTGCAGTATATATAGTTTCTGTACCTACAGCAGTTTTTTTCTTACTTTTTACTGGTATATCAGTAATTTGTTCAAGTATAGGATACAATTCTTTTAAGTGAGAATGCTCACTCAACATTATCATAAAATTATCAATATACTCTTTTGAGTCTATATCTGTAAATGACTCTGGTATTCCAGGGAAAGATTCCTCAGTAGTGATAATATTGTTTAGTTTATTCTGATAGATATAATTCACTATTGCATTTTTGTATGCAGTTATGTATGCTTCAACACCATCTTTACCTTCACCAAATTTAGTAGTTATTTGACCACCTTTTCTTGTAATGGTTTTAACCATGTGATCTGATACATTTTTATTATTTGTTACATTAAATAATGGTGATACTATATCTGTAATAATCATTTTATCAAAGAAGGTACCTAATATAGATTCGTCTTGGAGCTTTCTTGCTAATTCAGGTTCTATTTTAGATGAATCTGCAGCTTCTTCAAGTGATAAAGACTTTTGTGTTACTTCCTGTATTGTTTTTGAAGTCTTAGTATCAGGATTAGCTTGTCTTTTTAAATTAGATAAGCCTTTTATCTCTTTCTCAAATTCAATAAAGTGTAAGAATGCTCTTATTGCAGAATCACTGATAAAATCATTATTATCAATATTTGTTTTTAATTCAGCTTCACTAAATTTATTAACATCTTTTGTTAAAACTTGTGTAACATAATACCAGTTGTCATTTGAAAGTAAATGAGATGCCCTAACCTTTTTATATAAAGGTATTTGAATTTTGTCACCAGTATACGGATCTAACTCAGGATTACCCTCTTCATCTAATTTATATTTTACTACTGCATTATATATATCAGATATGTTATTCTTTTTAATAGTATTATTAGCAATTGCTTTAAGTAATTCTTTTGGTGCAAAAACTTTAAAACTATTATCTTTAAATTTAACTTTTACCTTATCTTTAGTAGCTTTAAGAGCATCAAACATTTTTAAGTTACTTGCATCTCTAGATAAGTATGGATATCTAAAACTTATTCCTGATACAGCTAATGTATTTTGTAATGCTATATATTTTTCATTTTCATTAGGTAACACACCATTTTCAGTAACATTAGCAAAAGCACTACCTATTAATCTTTGTTGTCTTGCATACTCTTTTACTAATGGTTGAGACACAAAATAGATAGCTTCTCTTTTAGGTACACCTGCTTTTAATAATGAAAGTAATACAGGTACAATTTCTTTATTAGCTTGAATAAAGAATATCCATGCATCTTTCTCAACATCCACAGATCCATTCATCAAGTGAGATATTAAATCCGCAATCTTATCCTGGTTATCAGAACTGTTAATTTTTGATAAAGATATTCTACCATCATTTGTTTTATTATGATTAAGTAGTAATCTCATTTCATAATCTATCTCTGGTACTTCAACATATCTTTTATTCTCATCATCCCATGTTTGATGTTTATATGTTTTTGGTAATGCTGCACCTAATGATGTAAGCAACGGATGTAATGCATTTTCTAATGCAATAATACCTAATACATCTTTACCAATCATATTAGCCTCATGTTTGTGTAAGTTATAACCTACCTCTAATACATTTGTTGGACTAATAGTTTTAAATTCTTTATATTCAGGAGATGAATTAACAAGTTCATCAGCTATATCTTTTAATAAGTAAGTGTCATTTGGTCTTACTAATGTAGCATAGTTATCTGGTAACTCAAGAATACCTCTGATTGAATCAATTAATCTATTTTCTAATGCAGCTTTTTGCATTTTGATTAATCTTTTCATCTCACCTTTATCACCACTCTTCTTAGCTGCATTAATCTGAGTCTCTAATTTCTTAGCATCCATGCTTGTTTCTATATAGTGACCTTCTGCATCTATATTAGGCATGAAAGTAGTAAGCTTATCAACGTCAAAATCTGCTCCTGACTTAGCAACTATTTCTGATGGAGGAATAATAATGTTACCTGCAGACGGATCTAAGAATTCATACACTTCCATAAACTCCATAGAGTTTAATCCTTGTACTGGAATCCTTACAGCTGTCATAGTGATTGCTTTACGGTTATTACCTTTATTCAACCACTCATCATTCTTGATCATCTCATTTAATCTTTCTCTTGTACCAATAGGTTTTTTATCAATATGGTTAAGCTTTAAGAGATTTTTAAAGTCACCTTGTAATGCAATAGCAACTTTCATTGCAGTTGTTTTACCATCTTCACCTGGATAGTAAAATGGTAAGTTATTACTACCTAAGTATTTCTCTATGTCTTTAGTATTTGCTTTATCAAATTTAAAACCTGAATCCCACAATCCATTAGACATAGAACTTGCTACCTGTACTAATGCTTCACCTTTTACTTTTTGTTTTACTATTCTTTTTTCTACAAGAGATACTAATATTTTTTCAATATCATCAGCTAATAAGTGTAAAGACAAATCTTTTGTAATCTTATTATCTTTACCTACCTGTATATACTTAATTAAGTGCTCTGGTAAATCCTTTCTTTCTAGCTCTCTTTGAACTACATCCATGAACTTACTAATATCACCACTTACATATTTACCGTTTACTTTCTCATAGCCAATCTCCTCAAGTAATTCTGTTTTAAGAAGATCAGTGTAATCCTTGATAGCTGTTTCATATGCTTTAATATATGGAGCATAATCTTTATTTACTATTTCTCCATCTTGGTATAAACCTTCAAGAATAAGTTTTCTTAACTGAGTTGAGAATACAGTTTTACCTTTATACTTAGTTGGTACTGCTGTAACATTCTTTAAGTTAGCTAAGTATATAGTATTAGGCGTAAACTTGATATCAGATTTTAATGTTTTTTCAACACCCTTATCATCATATATTTGATCTGCTACAGCTTTTCCATTTTTATCTAATTGAGATGTAACACCACCTGTTTTAGATCCAGTTTGGAATGTAGCATATTGTATATTACCTTTCATCATCTGATGATGTAAAGACTCTAAGTCAGAACCTTTAATCATTGATGGGATTAATGGCATCAATGCAAACTTATGCATTGCATTAACTGGTAACATTGTGTTAGCTAAATGGCCAAAGTGTTGTAATTTATATACAGGAAAGAATCTTACTACATCTTCTGCTTTGATTTCTTTTTCATTAATAATATCCTGGAATAGTTTTTCTTGATCTGCACTCCAACTTTTTTCTGCTAATCTTAAATTACGGTATGCATCAATAGCTATAAAACCTTGACCATCACCTTCTTCCATATTTGTATAAGCTTTTAACTCTTTCTTTAATCTATACTCAATAACATCTTTAGCTACACCTCTTTTAATATAATCAGCTCTTAATGTTTTTTCAATATGATCAATGTATACTGAATCTCTACTTACATCTTGAAGTATTGCAGTGTTGTATTTATTGCTATAATTAAAAGTATTGTAATCAGCTCCATATCCTGCTTTATTAGCAAGCTTGAAAGCATAAGATGATTTCTTAATAAGATCACTATTTAAAAACTGTTGAGTATAAATATCATCCATAAAACCTCTTCCACCAGATGTAGAACCCGTGTTTCTCTTATGTAACTCTTGTTTAGCATGATTATATTGTACTATATCACCATATACTAAACTTGCTGTTTCAAAGTTATGTATCCAAGCATTCATTGTATATGCTTTAACAAGTAACTTATGTTTATCTTCTTTTTCCAAAGTTGTAAACACATTAAGCTTATTCATTAAAGCTGGGTCATAGAATGGAGACTCAGAGAATTGTTTATAGTTTTTATCTGTTTGACCATTAAAATATTTTGTTACTTGTTCAGTAATAGCTTTTTTAATCTCTGGATTAGACTTTAAATAATTCTTAAGATCACCATCTTTTACATTGTCAATCAAGTACTGTTTTAAATCTGTAGTAGTTTCTTTATCATTTATTGTAGTAGTAAAGTCTTTTAATACATTATCAAAAGCTGTAAATTGTTCACCAGCATAAATAGGATTTTCTTCAGTGCCAACATTTCTATTGTAACCATTATACTGTTTGAATAATTCTTTATTGCCTTTAAACTTTTGTATTCTAGTTAACTCAGCCTGTATGTATCCTATGAATATATTATTAACAGCATACTGATCTGCATTACCATTAGGTCCAAACATATCAATATCTACATACAATCTACTATTAGGATCGGCTTTACCAAGACCACCTGATACACTATTTGCTAATCTCATACCAAATGATGAAGACTTAGATGCATGCCTCATGAATTCTACGATACCACCTTTTAGCATCATATTTAATTCTTGTATGTATTTACTTTGTACATCAAGAGAAGTTGTATTTGCACCTTTTTCATCCACAATTTGTGAACCTGCAACCATTGCTAATTCAATCTTAGCATCACCTTTTCTTTCATTTAAAGTATTATTACTGTATTCAAATATACTTTTTAATATTTGAGACTGTAATGTAAATCCATTTATCTCTGGATTAAGGTAACTCATGTATTGGTATTCATCACTTGTCCATAAAGCATTACCAGTAGAAACATTATTGATTGCGTCAACAATCATACTTACAGTATTGTCTTCTATAAACTCATTAACAAGATTCTTTTCAGGGTTTAATACACTGAAACTAGAATAGTTAGTACCAAATGCACTCTGTAGTTTTGCTAATTTTTGAATTATATTCTTTTCAGATGTAACATCTTTATAGATACCTTTTGGTATTTCACCATATAAAGCTCCAATTGGATCTGATAAAAACTTTTTAATAAACTTTTTATGTTCAGTACTTGCATTAGGATCTTTACTTATTTTATGTATAGATTTAGTTACATTAAATAAATATTGAATCCCATAATCATCTTTATTATTATCTAGTTCTGTTTTTAATGCAGATAAATCTTGTAGGTTAATTCCAATTGCTCTTGCAAATTGGATTGATTTTCTACTATCAAAACTCTTATCATCAAAATCAGCAATTACCTTGTCTAGATTTAATATAGATTTGTTATCATCACCTTTATTGATATAAGTACTTTTTGGTGATGCTTTAAATTCACTTTTAAACTTATTTATAACATTTGTAAACTCAATTGATGCTTCAGTAACCTCAGATTTATATTCAGTACCATCTGGGTTATCTACAGTTAATTGAAGATATTTAAGTTTAGTCTTTTTAAAGTCTTGCCAGAAAGCAGCTTTAATATTAAACTCCTCAATGTTATGTATTTCTCTTGGGTCAGGTATCTTATTTTCAATTAATTGTTTTAACTCAGGAAAACTTTTAATACCTGCAACAAGTTTTTCATACATTTTAACTGGATCTTTCTCACCACCAATCACTTTAGTAACAATATTCCATGTTTTACTAAAATCAGCAAGCTCAGGAAAACCAAGTTTACCCATTACCTGTTTACCATCAGCTATTTTAAATAGACTTTTTATGATATAAAGAGTTTCTTTCTCAGCTAATTGTAATAATGATTTATCACCTACTTCTTTATTAGCAAATTGTTCTGACTCTTTTGCTGTTTCAGGAGATGTATTATCATCATCTTCATCTACTTCATCTTCAGCTTCTATTTCAATATAGTTTTGCTTGATTAAATCAAATGTACTATTATCAATATGGAATTTAACTACACCACTTTTTGAGTCACCCCAGTTATCTATTGCAGCTTTTAATATTCTTATTTTATCTGTAAGAAGAGTAACTTTATTATAGTCATCTTCATCTACAGTATCAAGTTGATCTTGAAAATATGTAAGATTGTCTTCAAATCTTTCATATATAGCTTGATAAGCTATAGCTTTATCTTTATCATTTGTTAATAAAGATATAGTACCATTTCTAGTAGCTTTAATTGGTACATTGTTTTTACCTACTTCTCCTTGCTTTTCTCTCTCTACTCTATCTGTATATATTTCATCAATTAATTCTGATAAAGCAGAATCAATTTGACTTGATACAGTCATTGAGTCTTGAAAGCTTAATTCAAGTTCTTTTGTTTCAACATTTAAGATACCTCTATCTCTATTAAGTATGTCAAACATTGCGTTATCAACAAGTGGTGCATACTTGTTTAAAAGCTTAGGATTTTTACTTGCAAAGAATAATTCTTTAAATAACTCATCTTTAGTATTACGTTTACCAAAAAGTGCTTTGATAAAGTTCCAGATTTTTCTGAATAAAGTATTTCTTATTGGTGCATCTCCTGTTGGTTTAGGATTTTTAGCATAAGTTCTAAAATCCTCAGCTATTATTTCTTCTACTTCAAGTGGAGTAAGGTCATTATTATTTAATCTTTTTCTTGTCTCAGCATATAACTTAGTCTTTTGATCTTTAGTTAAGTACAATTGAGAGAATGCATGCCAAGCTTCATGGTATAAATCTACAGCAGAACCACCAGTAGCAGTATCTAATTGTATTTTAGTATCTTCTAATCTTTTACCAGATATAATAAATCTTGCATAAACATCAGAGTTAACAATGTTAGCCATGTGCTCAAGTTCAATAAACTTAGACAACGGAGAATTCTCCCACCACTCTTGAGCAGCATCAACTTCTTCTCTTGTAACATCACTTGGTAGTTTACTTGACCTATCCCATAATTTACTAATTCCACTTCTCTTACCTTTTTTATCAGATGGTTGTGGTACATCAATTGGATTAATTACTTTTTCATCAGCTATTTTAGCATCTTCATAAGTTCTTGGTTTTTCTCCAGCTTTATAATCAGTTTCACTTACTTGACCAATTTTTTTATCTCCTGCATAGATAGATATAACATCTGTTATTCTTTTACCATCTACTATTGCTTCACCTACAGAAAATCTTACAGTATAATTTGTTGGTACTGATGTAATTGACAAACCCTCTTCAAATCTACCTTGAACAGACTTACCATCAACTTGGATTATAAATGTAGTTTTTGTTACACTACCTGTTACAGTACCAGATATGTTTTTATTCTCTGTAAGTTTAAGTAATAAAGCATCTTTAGCTTGTCTTATATAAGAGTCTGTAGTATATGTTTTCTCTTGAACTTTTTCTTTAGCCTTCTTTAACTCTTTACTTAAGTTATCATTAACTCTAAATGCAAAGTATGAGTTATATACACCTGGTTCATTATTTTTAAATTTAACAGTAGGATTTACTTTACTTAAAAATTCTCTATATGATGCTTCAACAGGTTCATCCTTTAATAAATCATAATCAAAAAACTGAGTACTCTTTTCTAATAAGTCAGCATTAATTTTCATATTAGCAGAATATGGTTTACTAGCTGTACCTCTTTCAGTGCCTAATGCTTTTATAATAATTGCTTTTGCTATTTCTTTATTAGTTAAATCAACTATTTCTCTTTTAGGATTTTTTGTATCTTCTTTATAGCTTACCTCTAAACCAGACTCAGGCTTATAAACTACAAATAACTTTTTATCATCAAAGTTTATATTATTATGAGAAAACTGATCATAAAAGGCATACTTTTCCCTACCATCCATTTTACTACTAACTAATGCAGCTGCAATTTTATTTATTAAGTCCGCAGACATATTTTTTCTATCAACTGGTATCTCATAATCATTAATAGATATAACAGTATTACCAGCTTTTATATCATCTCTTTCTGTTCTTAGTGTAGTAAATTTATAATTGGTATTTAAGTTATCGGTTAATTTTAAAAAATCATTTAAAGGCATATTACCACCTGTAAAATCAAGTGGTATACCAGCACTAACATCCATTATATCAAATAGCTTTTCTTTTTCTTTTAGTATTTCTTTATGTACATCTAGAAGAGCTTTAAAGTCAGCTTGTTGCTGTTGTTTTAAATCATTATACAAATCATCATAGCTTTCACCTTCTGCTTCTAAAACTTGTTTGAATTCATTAAGAGACTTTGTACCATATATACTAGATCCATAATTAGTAATCTGATCTTCTACAGATTGTATTCTTTCTTCTTTACCATAAATATCTTTTATAGTATAGTCACCTGTTTCTTCATCAACAGTAACATTTCTTAAAAATTGATACACAGGTTTACCACCTTCTTCTTTAGATGTAATATCACCTTCTTTACTAAAGTTTATTGGAGTACCAAACTCATCAGTCACCATTAATATAATTGCATCTTCAAGAAAGTTTACACCACCTTTTTTTTTAATTGAGTTTGCTTTAACTAATAAAGCAGCTGTAGTTTTATCTAAACTAGCTGCAACACTATCTAATCTTACACCTTTAAGTTTTAATAGTCTACCTTGGTATTTTGGATTTAGTACACTATTATCTTTTGAATTAAATGCTTTTTTAAGTTTTTCTAATGTATTATATATTCTTACCTTATTAGGATCTATTTCTTCAATAGTTAAGTTATTATTTGGATCTCTAGTAATAAACTGTTGCATTGTAGTTGTAAATGCACTTGATGCTTTATATCTTGGAGATACTGGTACATCAGCATCCTCAGTAAACTTAGGACTGTTAATACTATTGTTCTTTATATTTACATCATTCTGTATCTCTTTGATAATATCTTTAGGTCTAAAGTATTGTAGTACATCTAATAAACCCGTTTCTGGATTAAGAAACTTATTAATTAATGGTCTAATACTACTATCATCAATTTCAAGACGTGCTAAACTATAATCACCTATTGCAGTATGTAATAGTGATGGTACATTCTGTAAAAATGTTGCTGCTTTATCTGCATCTGATTTAGATTCAATTGTATTGAATAAAGTTTGCATATAAGACTTTACATCAACAGACTTATTATCATTTAATGAATCAAATAAATCTCTATAAATTTTAGCAAATAGCTTTTCTATTTGCGTTTTAGTTAAAGCACAAGTAATATTCATATTTAATTAGTTTATTGACACTCTAAGTTGTCTAGTAAATCATTTGTAAGATTTTCAGCAGTTACATTACTTGAAGCCGCTTTTTTAATAGCATCTTGAATTGCTTTTTTATCACCAATAAAATCAGTCAATGCATTAACTGTCTCATTAATAGTCTGTTTATCAATAGCATCAAGTATTTCTGGTGTTGATTCTGCTTGCTCTGTTTTAAGAATATCCATTGTTGTTGTGTGTTTATTTAACTCTTGTAAAGATAAGGTTTTTTCTTTACCCTTATTTGTAAAAGATACTGAATTTTCATCAGATTTCAAAACAGTTAATGTATCACCTTTTTCTGCAAATTCAGGTATTGGTTCTTTAACAACTACTGTATCCTCTTTTTGTAGATTAAGCTCAGATGCTTTAGTAACTGGTCCTGTTTGAGGTTGTAATGCAGCTACTTCAGCATCATACTTCTCTTTAAGTATTGCTTTAATTGCTTTTTCATTCCCACTTTCAATAAGTTCTTCTTTACCTTGTGCATCAGTATATACACCATAGTAACCTTCATCAGTTGAGTAATTAAACTGTATGCTACCGTATGCTTTATTTCTTCTTTTATCTATGTCTTTAGTATCCAATACTGATTCAACAACTGATTTATTTTCAGTAGTTTTTTCTAAAGCAGCTAGTTCTGCATCATAATCTTCTTTTAATTTTAATAACTCATTATCCCTAGCTTCTTCAAGATTGTTTCTATATCTTGCTTTACCAACAGAATCTATTTGTTTAGCATAGTTATTTGTAATTTTAGCTACGTCTTTATTATACTTATTAAGTAAGTCAGCTTTAGTATCTGTAGTAGTTGTAGTTTCAGTAAATTGTGTTAAAGAAGTTAGTTCTGCATCATATTTTTTAAAAATATCTTTTAATTTATCTTGATGTTTACTTTCTGCTTGACTAATAGCTCTAGCTGCTTTAAGATTTAATTGTTTACCCCTATCTTCAAAATCATAAGATATGTTATTATTTTTATCTATAATAATAGTTCTAACAGTACCTACTTCAGAAAGTTCTATATTACTGGTTCCTTTATTAATATTTATCTTAATTACATTATTATTAGTTGTTGTAAATATTCCACCTAAATTAGCTTTAAGAAACTCAAAAGTAAGAGGTTGATCTTTAGATAAAGCATTTACTATATTTCTAGATGCTTGATTGATTTCTAATTCATTTTGAATATCAAGATTATCATAAGGTTTTGTACCATTAGCATATGTTATGTTTCTAAGAGTTTCTTTTATTTCTTTTTCTATATCAGCTTTAGTATCTGTAGGTGTAACTGTTTCAGCAGCTGCTTTACCAAATGACATTTTAGCTCCACTAGTTTGTTTAATAAACTCCTTGTATGGTACATTATCTTTAGTAAGTTCAGCTGCTTGTTCTTTAGTTAAGTCATTGATAATACCAATTGGATAACCTAAGTTTACAAGTTGTTTTTTATACACTGGGTTAATAGATGTTGCTACTTTAATAACTGGTGCTTCAATAGGTATTGCTTTATCAATCTTAGCTTTAGCATCTGTAAAATTAGGATCAAGTGAGAAGTACCACTTACCTGGACCATTAAGTTTTGTATTAGTAGGTGCACCAGCAGTTAATACTTTTTTACTGTTTTGATCTAATGTAGTTTCTATTGGGAATATATTAATATCAGCATCAAGACCTGTCATCTTTTTTAACAACCTTGCATAAGTATATTGTTGAAGCGTATATGCTTCAAGTTTATTTTTACTGAATTTAGTCTGCGTTACAAATCCATCCCATTTAGTTTCATTACCTGTTTTAAAATCAATGATGTGTAGTTTACCTTCCTTATCAATAAGTAGTAAATCCATCTCACCTGCTACGTTAGAATCTACATCATATACTTTAAGATTAGTTGCAACTGTATATAATTGACCAGCATCAATTCTTTGCTTGATAGGTTTTAAGAAACTTGTTGGCCCAAATAAATTATCATATGCTTCTCTAGTAATTTTTTTCTCATCAAATACGGGTGCTCCACCTTTTGTAAAGAATTTTCTTAACTCATCATCTACATAAGTACCACCATCTCTTGATGCCTCATATGTATTTTCACTTATAAATGCTTGAATATCTTCTAATAACTCTTCTTTATTTTTAAATAATACTTTATTTAAATCTTGTACTAATAAATTCTTTAAGTGTTTTTTAAGTAATGCCTCAGTTTCATCTGTATAACCATAGTTCTTTTTAACTGAATCAATATGTAAGTCAAGTTTTAATTTATTAATAAAAAATTGTATACCTCTTTCATTAAACCCTGTATTACCTATTGTCATGTCATAAGCATCTTTAACTATATCTGCACCTGTATATCTATATTTTTCAGTTTTATACTTTTCAATAAAATTACTTACTCTTGCTAATATTTGTCCTTTAACTGCATAACCTTCTTCACCAAGTTTATTTATACCACTTTGTTTAGCAAATAACTCATTCTTTAATGTTTTAATTATCTCTTGTACCTCTGGTGTAAAGTTTTGTACATCTCTTGTAGATATTAACTTGTTGAATTTAGTAATAACATCTTGATAAGCAGTTTTCTTAAGGGTTGTATCTGCATTATCTCTCAATTCCTCAAATTGTTTTCTTAATACTTTAATATCTTCTGTTGAATAATTAGCAGTATTTAATCTTTTATTATTTGAAACAAAATCAAAGTCATCTATCTCACCTAATTTTTCTTTTTCAACTGCATCTTTACTTTTATCATTATATTCTGAAATAATATCATCGGCTAGTGAATTATTTTTTACAAAGACTTTAAATATATCATCAAGTTCTTCACCACTTATATCATCTTCATCAGCTTTTATTGCTTCTTCAGTTTGTGAAAATGCAGTCTTTAGTTGTGTTACTAAATCTTTAGGTAATTGTTCTACTGGAGTAAAATTAGAATATATATCAGCTTTTGTTTTAGCTTTATTTTCATTAAATGCTTCAGCTGCTTGATCTCTTAATGCATTATACTTTTCCTTAATAGCTTTAACTTCTTCAGGATCAGCTTGTAATGATTTTTTATAGATAGTATATTCAGAAAACTTATCTTTAATAGCATCAGCATCAAGTAGTTCACCTTGATTATTATCTGCTTTTAATCCAGCAAATCCAAAATACATTGTAACTATTTGTTCAGTACCATCGTATTTAGCATCAACATATTGATATTCCTCAATATCATTTAATATATCATTAATTGTTAATTTAGTAGTAGTTGCAACTTGTTTTTTAATAACTTTAACTACCTCTACTTTTTCAAGTTCATCTAACTCTTTATTTTCTTGTATCTCAAGTGTATCAACTTTTTCTTGTAGTGTATCATCAAGTGTAGGTTTTTCTACATCTTCAGCTTTTAATCTTTTATTTAATGCAAGAATATTAAATATCTCATTATACTTTTTAGTACCTTTTGGTATTACTTGTTTAGTAGTTTCATCAAAAAATTCTTTAGGTATAACATCATTCTCCATGTAGTCTTGTAATACATCTAAGTCAACAAAAACATTTAAATCTGCTAATTGATTTAATAATGCATTTGTTTCAATACCAGCCAACTGTTTATTAACCATATCTGTATAATACTCTTTTCTGTTATTATACATATTAGTCATCCATTGTTTTGTTTTCTCTACGTGTTCAACAAATGATTTTGGATTATGTAATAGATTAATATATGTAACAAGTTTTTTAGACTCAGCATCAAGTAAATAATGATCTAATAGTTTATTAAAACTTTCATCAATATCAGTATCAAATACATAACTGTTATCTACACCATTAACTGTTTTTAAATATTTTTTATAAACATCTTCAAGTTCAGAGTTTGCTTTTAAAGTATTTTCATCATTCTTTTCACCAAATGCGGTATCAAGTATATATTGTTTAGTATCATCTGATAACTCAGTCTCACCCGTTTTCTTTTTATATGCTTCAAATATATTTTCTGCATAGTCAGCTCTATTATGATATGCATTATGTTTAGTATGTATATCTAAAAAGTTGCTTAATGCATCAAGTTTATTTTGTTTTTCAACGGCCTGTTGTTTAGATGCTGGATCTTGAGATAATTTTAAACCTTCAATTTCAGTTTTAAGCATTGCTGCTTCATTACCAATCTTATTTGGTTCAAATATTAAATCAATATCTGCCTGAGCCATATTTTTTAAAGAAGGATTATCTTTAACAGTACCCATGATATCTCTCATTCTACCCATGGTATCATTAAAACTTTGATTTAATAAAACATAATTTTTTTTACCATGTTCCCATGCATTAGAAAAAATAGTTGCTTCATTATATTCTTCAGTACCTTTTTTTAATGGGCTTAAGTTAATTGGATTTGGAAATCTATCATTAGCATACTTATAGCTTTTTTCCATATTTTTAGCTGTATCAATGATACCATCAATTCTTCCTTGATATTTTGCACCAGTACCTTTTTCAAATCTAAATGCTTCTTCAAATTCATCAGGTGTCATGTCCTTCATTGAACTTAAGTGCTCAGTAAAAAAGTTAACAGTGTTTGTTTCTAAAGCTGTCATTACTTGATTACCAAAAGCCTCATCCATAGCATCTTTTTTAAGCTTGCTGTCTGCAGTTTCAATTGTAGTTGCTAATTCATTCTGAACACCATAGTTGAAAAACTTTGAGTTAAAGAAATCTTTAGGGTCAGAATACATAGTGTTTAATCTATTTGTTAAACCCTCACCATATGATTTTCTTATCTCTTTATATTTTAAGTATTCATCTTTATTAAATACTCTATTGTATCCATTAAACAACGTAGGCAATGCAGCATTAAATGGTTTAGCAAACATACCCATAAAGAAACCTGAAGCAAAAGTCTCAAATCCTTGTGATGTAAATTGTTTACCAAATTCATCCATCATTATTGATGCTTTACCTCTTTCATTAATGTGAGTACCAAGTACTCTATTACTTAATGCATCTGAGTAATATTTTTCATTTGCACCAGCAATAACTTCTTGTAAGTTTTCTTGTACACCTTCCATTATATTACCTTTAAAGTAACCCGCAGAACTTTTTAATAGTGCTCTACCAGGTTGTTTCAATATTTGTTTTGCAGTATTTTTTAAACTATCTTCAACATATTTAAATTCACCTTTACCTACTTGCTTAACACCTTCTTTTGCTTTTTTACCAAATTGCTCAAAGACTACTTTACCATCTTTAAGATTCATTACATCATCAACTTTACTTCTTAAAAAACCAGCTGGTCCACCTTTTGGTCCAAGTATGTTTGGTAATACAATTTTATTTGAACCAAATATTAATGCTGAATTCATAATAAGAGTACTCATTCCCGCTTCTTTTGCTTTTTGTAGCATAAGAAATTGAGTATCATTATCTGGTGGTACACCATTCTTTTTATAATATTCAGTATATATTTTATCATATACTGCATTTTCATTCATACCTGCTTCAAGTCTTGCTTCAGATAATGCCATGTTAGCATTTCTTACATCTCTAAACAATCCCCCTGCTGTTTTATTTATTGCAGATGCAGTTCTTGCTAATCCTTCTAAGTTATTTTCATTCTTAGCAATAGTACCAAATGCTTCAGTCATATTTTCAAATGGATTTAAAAATTTACCCACTTTAGAATTTGCTCCAGCTTTTATTGTAGTAAACAACTTTCTTGTTTCATCAATATTATTTAAACTTTTAAGAGTTTTATTAACAGCTTTAAAACCATCACCAACTTTATCAAGTCCTTTTATACCTCTTAAAATATTTTTACCTGCGTTTGCTGTAGTTGCAAACAATGCTGGTAATGTTGCACCACCTGTTGCTGCAGTAATTGCCATCATACCAACTTCTTCTGCAATTGCTTCAGTCATGATCCCTGCTGTATAAGCAAAGTTCATTGCAGTATTATTAAAGAAACCAGAAAAGCCACCTTTAGTAGATTGACCAATTGCTGCTGCTTCTTCATATATTTTTGCATCTTCAGTGTCTCCACTAAAATCTCCACCTAGTGCATTTATTAAACTCTTAGGACCTGATACAAAACCTCTACTAAATAATGGTACAAATGAATTAGTCATCATTCTGCTGAAATCATTCCATGCAGTAGTATGACTATTGTATAATGCCTCATTATCTCTTGTAGGACTAAAACCAATCTTATCAAATTTTTCTTGACCATATGCAGCATACCTTTTATAAAAAGAATTACCTGAAGGTCCAGCATTATATGCTGCTACTTTAGATATATTATTTTTATTTTGATTAGTTCTCAACTGCATATCAAAATGCTGTTGAGCTGCTCTACCAAAATCAGCTGCAGATACTTTTTGTTTAGATCTTGCAGGTGGTTGATTTGGAGCCTGACCAGTTATAATATCTTTAACTGCATAGTCACCTCTTGTTAATGCACCTGACTGAGGAATAACAGGAAAGTAATCTTTAACTGGTTTAATGGGAGCTCCTTCAAAAGGTTTTAATGCTTCACTGCTAATTTCTTGTTGATTAGCTTTTCCAAACTGAGGTCCAAGTGGATCTAGTGAGTTAAATTCTTGATTATCATCTGTCAACATTGTACTGATCTTTATTATGAGTTCTTAATGATTTAAAAAAGTTTTCTGCATATTCTACAGTATTTGTAAGCCCTTCTTCTTTTGAAATAAGTGCATCATATGTTCCTTGATAGTCCCATTTTTTTGCATTTGGATCCCACACTTTATATTGTGTTTTAGCAACATAATCTGTTGTACCTAATTTATCTGGTACTATAGTAAATTTATTATAGTTCTCCTCATCTAATGGATCTACATATTCATACTTACCATCATATGCTACTACAGCTTGAACTGGATCTAAGTAAGCTGATTTATATAAACCATTATTAAAACTTTTTGAATCTGCAATAACAGATATACCATTTTTTACAATTGCATTATATTCAGATTCACTTATTCTACCTGCTTTTCTTTTACCGCTTGCATCAAGTGTATATATTTGTTTTTTCAACCATTCATCATCAGGTCTAATAATCATTGCACCTCTTTTAGAATTATTTTCTGCAATGTTTACCGCACCTAATTCAAAAGGTTTATTTAATCCTTTAGTATTTTGATATTCAGCTATATAATCTCTTACTAATTGTGCACCTTCACCACCTGGTTTATTTTTAGCACCAGCCATTTTAGTTGTACCATCATATGAAATCTTAACTTGATTATCATCAGTTAAATCAAGATTATTTAAGTCATTAACTGTTTCTCTCATGAATGCATTACCTGCATGATCAAATGCATTATGATATACAGATATAAAGTTTTCTTTAGATGCAAGTCCAGTTCCTGTTCCACTAATTCCTGGAGGAGCTTTAATCATTTTTGAAGATGTATTATAAACTTTACCTGCTGCTTGAACAAGTTTATCATATAATTCTTTATTATTTTGTACAGTTGTTGAACTACTTGAATAACCACTTATTGGATTTATTAATCTTTCAGTTTTTTGTCCAACAACTTTACTTAATATATCAAACTCTTTTTGAGTTCTTAATCTACCACTTTCAGTATATAAGTATTTACCATATCTTTTTACATCACTATCTTCTGATCTTGAAAATTCTTGTTCTACAACAGAAGATGTTTCTTTTTTCCATTTATCATAATTAGCAAGATTTTTACTATATCCTGTAAATTTAGTACCAGCAGTCTCTAATCCTGATTTCTCATAAGCATCTGTTACAGCACCATTACCATTATGATCTTTAATCCATCTATTAAATTTATTATAAATATTATCTAAGTTTTTAGCACCTACTTCTTTATTTAAGAAACCATATGAATTAGTAGATAACTTGTCTTTAAATTTAGTAAGACTAATGTTTTTAAATCTATCATATCCTAGTATAGATGTTAAGTCTTCATTAGATATTAACCCTTGAGTTTTTAATTGTTCAAGAGTTTGAGTCATATTTTTAAACACTGGTTCAGCATATTCAGCACTCATACGTTTCATATTCTCTGCACCTTTAACTTTCATATTAATTTCAGGTGTAGCTGTACCACTTCTATGCTCTCTATTATTAATCATGACACCGTCTTCATTTGGAACTACAGTGTTATATTCAGGATTAGGTTGTCCATTTTCTAATTTAGGTCTATCATCTACATGGTATCCTCCAGACGCAAGTCTTTGAGCATTAAACATGTTTTTTTCTTCACCTGCATTTCTTATTTGTGCAGTTCTTTCTCTACTTGCATTAGCAGATGCAACTTCTTGCATTCTATATGCATGCTCTTGAGCTTTAACTGCATATATATTTGCTTCATAATCAACTTCTCTATGAGACATTGCATATACATCTGCAGCTTCACCTAGATCTTTTTGCATTAATCTAGAAGCCATTGCATTATCAACTTTATATCTTAATGATTCAATATCACCATATGGATTTTCAAAACCACTTGTAGTTGTTGCAGTACTTACTTTATCTTTTAATTCATTATGATTTGATTCTGTGCTTGAAAGTACAGTGTCATTAATACCTTTAGCTTTTTGTAATCTTTCTAAGTATGTTTCAGCTCCTGGTTGTGCATTACCATCAGTGATTTGTTTTTGTACTGTACTAATTTGATTATTATAAGTATCAGATGAATTTTTTAATTTTTTATAATTTGCTTCATTTTCACCTTTAAGTGCTTTATAACTTTCAGAAAGATAACTCATCTCAGCAGCATTTTGATCTCCACCAAATTGAGCAGCATTAGAATAAGCATAATCTTTTCTATTTACATACGCTTGAGTTTTATATACATCAATAACAGCTGGATCAGATCCTAATTGTGCTTCAAGTAATTTATTTAAGGGCTCAAGAATATTTTCACCATTAGTAGTTTTTATCATCCATCTTCCGTCAGCTGATGGTTTCATGCTTTCAACTTTAAAACCTTGGTCTTTAGCAATCTTTTGAGCTTTCTCCATTACATTAACATAAGGAGTATAGTTTGCATTTCCTATTGACATTGTCTCCTCAAGAGAAGCGTTTTTAAACTCTTCAGTTTTATATTCAAGTGCTTTTAAACCAGCTTCCCAATACTGCGCTCTCATTTTTTCATCTCTTGCATTTTTTAATCCAGCTGCATATGACTTTTGACTATTTATATTTTTAGTCCAAGCCATATCTTTCATAAGATTTTTATCTTCATAGAAAGGTTTAAATACTTGTTGAGCTTGAGTAACATTTTGTTCAAGAGATAAGTCTAAACCAGAGACACGCTTGAGATTAAAATCAATTGATTTAATTAATTCATCTTTTTTCTTAAGATTATCTCCATGAGTTAAATCTGCATAAAAATATTGACCATAAACATTGTTTAATGCTTTATAGTTTGTATCATACTGATTTTGCTTAGTCTGCAATGCGTTTGCATAAAAGTTTAAATCAGGTTGAAATGGTTGAAACTGAGGTATATAATCGGTAACGCCTGAAATATATGTAGCCATAATGTTAATGTTTGTCTATACTGTAAATATATTAAAATTTTATAAGTTTACTAAACCTGGAAAGTTTAAGTAAACTGGAAAGGGAATACATTAGAACCCATTACATATCCCATTTGAGTTGTCCCACCTTTTTTACCATACTGAGCTGCTATCATATTTGGATCAACACCATCAGTTCCACTTGAATATCCTGAAGCTGTTTTAGCTGCTTTAATGGCATCTGCTCCTTCCATATAATAAGGAGATCCCATATATTTTTGTACTAATGAATCAAATGATGTTGCAAGTTCAGGTTTACCTACTTTACCTTTAGTAAAATGCATTCTACCGCCACTTCTTGGATCAACTGCATATTGAGGATACATCTGATTCATTGCATCTGTTTTCATCATATTAGTAGTACCAGTGTTAAATGCTTCACCAAGGTTATGTTTAAATGCACGTTTAGTATTTTTATACTGTTGATTAGCAATTACATTTTGATCATATAATTGTTTATTCTGTGCTTGATTAAATCTTTGTGCTTCATTCATTATTTGAGCATTGTTACCTTCAAATTGATTTGCTACACCTACATTTTGATTATTGTATCTAGAAAGAGTATCAGCTGCTTGTTTAGCTCCTTGTCCTTGTACTGATGATGATCTTGCAGATGCAGCTTGTGGTCCTAAGAATTGAGACATTGCATTGTTAGTAATATTTGCTTGTTCAGATTGTTGAGCTAATTCTCTTGTTGGATCATAAAATGTAGGAGACATCATTTCTGGTTCATATCTTGCAGCCCATGGTAAAGCTTTTTGTACATCAAAATAATCACTAGCAGCAAGTCCCATGTTTACTTTATCTTGTAACCACCATTCAGGATTTCCTGCTTCTGGATATTGTTGTTCTTCTGCTACTGCAGCTTCTTCATTTGCTATTTCATCTTCAGTTACAGGTGCTTCATTTTCATATTGAAACTCAGGTTTACCACCTACTGCATCAAAATGCTCAAATCCTGCTAATTGTTCATCTCCAATTGCTGGTCTATAGTCACCTTCACCTAATGAATTTTCAATACCTTTTGTAACATCAGCGTAATTCTTTTTATAGAAGTCTTCTGATAATAATGCTTTATCATCTTCTGGTACATCTTTGATTCCTAGGGTACCTGCAAATTGTCTTCTAGCTTGTGCTTTTAATTTAGGATCTTTTTGTATACGGTCTGTTTCATCAAATGCTTCATCATCTGTCATACCTAAACCTTTAGCTTGCTCATATATGAATCTTTGTTCATATAAGTCAGGAGTAAATCCTGCAACAAATGAACCAGAACCTTTAAGTTTACCATTGTTTAATTTAGAATAAGGGCCTGTTGCACCTTGACTAACAACTTTATATTTATCAGTACCAAATACACCTTTAGCATTAGTAGCATTAAGAGCTCTTGATAATGTTACTCTATCTCTAAAGTTACCATCCCACTTACCTGTAATTTTTACATTACCTTTTTTATCTGTAGTGATGCCACCAGCTTGGATTCCTTTAGCAATAATTGCATTTGCGTCTTCAATTAATTTAGCATTCTCAGGAGATTCTTTTTTATATTCTTCTACTGATATACCTAAAGACTTTGTATCTGCAGTAGGAGTTTTACCAAGTGTTGCTACTGTTACTTTCTTGTATGTTCCATCTTCTTGTTTAACATAGTCACCGGCTCTAGTATCAGTAGTAATTCTTTCTCTTACAACGGCATCTTTAGGTAAGTTATCTTTACTGTAAACTTTTGATTTTACTTCACCTTTACTTTGATATCTATCTAGTGAACCACCGTTTCTGTATAATTGTTGTCCAGGATAACTATAATCACCTGTCATTATACCATATTGAGCCATAGGAGGTACTTCCATCATTTCTTCTTGAGGATTCTGCATACCTTGAACTTGCTCCATAGATTCTTCTTCAGGAGACTGCATACCCATACCTTGGTTTTCATATGGATTCTGCATTGCTTGTGCATTCATCTCAGCTTCAGGTTGTAGTTTTTGTGGTATTAAATCTTCCTCACTAATTTTCATTGCTTCCATATATGGTTTTGCAACTTCTGGTATACCTTGAGGGAAACCTTTTTTAGCTTCTTGAGCTAATGCTAATGCACCAAGTTTAAGATTAATATTCTTAATCATTAACTCAGCAGTTTTTTTATCTACTTTATCTGAGTTAGGATCTTCTAATATAGTTCTATACTTATTGATATCATATGGTTTAGCTAATTCAGCAGGAGTGAATGAACCAGATTTTTTACCAAACTTAGCAAGTATCTCCGGGTCTTTAATTTTCATAGAAGCTGTATCACTAAAGATAAAAGTACCATCAGGTAAATTTAATGGTGTTCCACCTTGACTATGTCTTTTACCACCAATAAGCATGTGCTCAGTGAATCCATCACCATTGATATCACCAAATGCGGTTTCCCCACCTTCAGCTTCTAGATTAGCTTCATCTCTTGGAACTTGTTTCAAGTATCTTGTATTTTCAAGATGTCTTGATGCAGCATTCATGTCAGCTCCACCAAAACTAATTACTTGTTTATTTAAATTGTTACCTGTAAAACCTCCCGATTTTGCTTGTGGTAATCTCTTAGTTATTTTTACTTTAAAGTGCATAATACAAAATTATAAGTATTCTAATTCTCCTCCATTAGCCATGAAGTCATCTATCTCTTCTTGAGTCATGTATTGAATATCCTCATCTTCATCTTCAGTGTTACCACCCATAGCATAAATACCACCTCCATATTTAACAACTGCATTAGAACCCATTTGATCTGGTCTAAATAAACCTGAGTTAGGATCATAATCACCTTTCTTTTTTATATTACTTACTCCATAATTAGCTTCGGCAGAAGTTGTATTAGCAAGCATTTGATTCTCTTGTTTTCTTGCATTAATTTTATCAAGAGTATCTAATCCAGCTAAAAGACCTACTTTACCAATAGCAGCTACATCAGCTACATCACTACCAATTTTACCCCAATTTTTTTTGATTTTATAATCTTGAGAAATATTATCTGGTTGATCAGTTACTGATTCAGCATTAGCTTGATTTGGATCAATTGTAATATTATCTGGTTGCATGTTTGCCGGAACTGTTGCAGTTATTTCATTACCAGCAACATCTTTAGTAGGTGCTTTATCAAAAAATCCTTGAAGATTGCTAATATTCATATTGTTAGCATTAGGATCAAAACCTACTTGCATACCCTGTTGTGCTCTATATAATTCTGGTACGGCAATATCACCGCCATATGCATATTCTGTATAATCTACTGGACCACCGTATTCTTTAAATTTATCAGGATTTTGATATAAATAATGATGACCATATATATCTGGGTTTAAGCCCATTGCCTTCATTTTTGCTGCTTTCTCAGGAGAATATTTATTAGCACCTTGTGGTTGTTGTTGAGACCAAAACTCTTCATTTCTTCCATCACTTCCATCACTAAAAGATGGGTATTTATTTTGAAATGCTTTAGCACCAGGATCATTTGCATAATCATAGTTTAATGCTTTTTTATTTAAACCACCTGCTGTATTGTTATCAATTGCAGCTTGTACACTTTCAGCTTGTAATAACGGATTTACTACTGCATCAACTTTTTCATCTTCTTGTTCAACTGCTTTTGCTTCTTCTTTTTTATCTTCTAATTTAGCTTTAGCTTTTACTTCTGGGTTATTTTTACCTGCATTAAGAGCACTCATTACATTTGGATCTAACTGACCGTTTACTGGTACTGGTGCATTTTCATTTGGAGTTGCTTCACCAAAGGGTACATAACCTGGATTACTTCTTTGTATTCTTGCAACTTCTTTTGGATCATTAAATACATCAGCCTCATTGTTACCTAAAAATCTATTAAGTTTACTATCATCTCTTGCTTCTCTTCTTTGAGCACGTGCTGTCATTGGAGGATAATAAGGCATATTGCTTGCTGGTGCTTGAGCTGCATTTGATTGTGTACCTTGAGGTATTTCAGGAATAGCACCTGATCTAGTCATATGTGCTCCCATTTGTTTAATACCTGGTATACCAGATCTCATCATCCAATCAGCAACTGGTTGTCTATTGTTTCTTGCTTGTTTATTAGACATTTGATCAGCAAGATTTTTTGAAAGTACATAGTTATCTTTACCACTAGCAGCATTTGCATCAAGTGTTCTTGCTTGATCTTCAGTAGGCATTTTAATTTGTGGAGTAGCATTAGATCCAGTGGTATTTGAATTACCATAGTTTATTGTATAGGCTTTTGGTCTACCTAAAATACCTCTATCGGTTACTTTAACACTTGATACTTGTCTACCTGCAAGATTAGGAGCTTGAGTTCTTTCACCTGTAGCTGTATAGTAAGGTGAACTAACTGCTTGAGTATATTGTCTACCTGATCTTTTTGGCATTTTGAATCCACCCATTTGATATTGTTCCTGATTGAAATCTATATCAGCATCTTGGTATTCTTCATCAGCAGATTCATTATCTCCTCCACCAATAAATTTATATAAACCTTGACCAGTATTACCTCCAAATTGTTCCATTGCTGCAACATCATTTTGAGTATACATATCATCAGAGAATATATGTCTTGTATCAGTACCATATGTACTTAAATGGTGTAATGGATTTTCAGGATCAATTTCTTCTTGATGTATACCACCTTCTTGAAATGCTCCAACTTGAGGAGCACCATATGCAGAATTGTATTGAGCTTCCGCTTCTTGTCTCATTGCTGCTTCATCGGCAGTATTTTTAACTGCTCCTAAAAAGCCTTTAACATGTGATTCTCTACCATTAAGTACATCATTAGAACCTGGAGTAGGTGTATCACCACCTCTTGCCATTTTAGCAAACTTAGTATATTGTTTTATAAAATTTCTTTTACTAGGTTTAGTACCACCTTGTCTCATATAGTTTTCTTCATCTTCTGCTGTATCTTCAGTAGTTGACATATCAATATCAGTATCATATATTGCAGCAAGTTGTGCTTTTCTTGCTTTTTCTGCAGCAGCTTCTTGTTCTAATAAAGCTTGTTTTTTTTCTGCAGCTAGTTGTTCTTGTTGAGCAATAAGTTGTTGTTCTTCTTCAGTAGATAAAGTATCTTGATTTAAACCAAGATCATCACTAACACTTGTTATATAATCATCAGCAACATCTTCATCAATACCGGCATTAAGTAGGTTATCTTTTAATGCATCAACATCACCATCATAAGTGTCAGCTGACATCTCTTGTGTAAGATATGCTTCAATCTGTTGTTCTTGAGAAACTGCATTTGATTGACCTCCTGCTTTATATACTCTTACTCTCTTTTTCATATAATGTATAATATATATTAAATATAATAATTTTTGGTTTACTCAATAAACATTAAAAGTTTAATCAAGTTCTTCAACGGTATAACCTGCTTTTCTTAATAATTCTATAGTATGGTCATCTAATTCATCTTCCCAAGATTCAGTAATTGCACCACCTTGTTTACGCATTTGAGCAACAGGAGAATTACCTCTTTGTTGTTGTTGGTACTCAAGAGTTTTACGTTGAAATTCTTGAGCATCTCTTTGTCTTCTAGCTGCTTCTCTTTCTTGTTGAGTATAACCTGCTGGTAATTCTAAATTTTCATCACCAGCTAATGTACCATATCTTGGTCCTACATTAGGTTTAGGTTTAACATATGGTTTTCCTGGTATAATACTTTGCTCTGAAGATGCAAATTGTTGTATTGGTCTTGTATTAAGATGAGGAATTAGTTCATGCATAAACTTTTCTTTCTCAGTTACTTTACCAGTTTTTTCATCACGAGATGCAGTATATAAATTACCTATTCTTCTATAACCTTCTGGTACTACATCTGTATCAGTAATTATTCTATCATCAATTTTTTGTTTTTCAAATTGAGTGCTTAATGATTCAATTTTTTTTCTTTGAGGTATACTAATAAAATCATCTTTTTTAGATGGTGTAAGTTTAGATTTTGTATAGTTTATATTTGTTATACCATTTTTAAATACAACAGGTTGTACTGGTTTTTTTTGTTTATCAAATACACTATTAAATTTTGCAGGAGAATTTTTTTTAATCTTTTTCATTTTTTCAATATACGTAGATCCCTTTTTTGCATTAATAAAAAAGTCATCTTCATATGCTGGATTATTTGCTAAGTCATAATATTTTGTAGCAAGAAGATTATTCTTATACATATCTAAACTATCTTTATAAGCTCTATCTCTATAAGCAAATTCTTTAGGATCAGCAATCTCTAATGGTTTTTTAGTAAGACCTTTTTGAGCTTTAACTAGTTCATGTTGTACATAACCACCTATTTTATATTCAGCTACTTCTTCTACTACATAACCTCCATCTCTATATGCTTGTATTTCTTCATCAGTAAGCTCTAGTTCTTCAGCATATGGTTCTCCACCGTCTTCTTCTGTAGGTAGATTAAAACCATAGTTTAATTCATAGTGACTTAATGGATTAGGATCAAGATTAATAGGGCCCAATTTAGAACCTCCTTTTTGAAACTTAGAGTTAGGATCAAATATCTTACTCTTCATGTTTTTAAACAACCTATTCTTAGTAAATAGTTTATTAGTAGCAGACATGCTCTTTGAGTATCTATGACTTTTAAGAGTACCACCTTTTCTAGCAATTGGTGTTTCATCTACATAAGATGCACCAGGAAAGTTATAATCTTGATTAGGTTGCATCATTGATCCAGGACCAACATTAGGTTGAGCCCATACAGGATAATTAACACCTTGCATAGTAATACTACTACCAGGAATCCTGGTTTTCTGACCTGGGTATTTCCATTGACCAGCAGGATCAGTTATTATATCTCTTGGTTTACCAGGTGCTTTTGCTTTACCTAATTCTGATACAGCTTTAGATAATACTTTTTTATTAAATCCCATTATCTGAGTGATATTTGATTTTTACTATTACTAATTTTAACTATCATATTTACATCTTGAGAATTAGCTTTGCTCAAATATAAGAAATTTAAATAGTGTCTGAATTTTTTTCTCTCAAGTTGATTCTTAGTATAATCTAAGTTAGTAGTATTTAATGTTTTAATATAACCATTAGATTGAGTATTCCATATTACTTCTTGAGTATAGTTACCAGCAAGTACAGTTGTGCCTGGAACTAATGGTCCAGTAGGAGGGTAATTAGAACCTATAGGAAACTCTCCTCTATTTTTAGTTATATCCCAGAATTGATTAAATCTATATTTGTTTTCCTCTTTAGAAAATAGTACATCAATAGATGTTATATTAACTTTAGGATAGGTATTAGCAAGTGTAATATTATTCTTAGGGAATATATTAAGATTTAAATATCCAGATACTTGCTCAGAATTATATACTACTGCTTTATCAAAGTTATAATCAAGTACATGATACTGATCAATACAATTTATTGGACTATTTTTATAACATTCAAGAATATACTCCATTGATTTAAGAGTAGTAATTGTTTGTCCTGTTATTAATGGTATCTCAACTTCAAATGGATGCTGAACACCATAGAAATTACAGTAACTATTACATGCTACATTATGTTTCCATAATCTACCTTCTTTAGTTGTCATAAAGAATTGTCTTGCAGGTAACACAAAATCTGGATGCCAGTCATGATATGAAATCCAATAATCACTCTTAGGGTCAAAACTTGCTGTCCACGATGCATTTTCAAATATAAGAGGATCACCTAACTCAACTCTTGCTTGACCATTAACTAAAAAGTAATCTCCGTATGAATCATAAGTAACAATTGTACCTGGAGTTAAATCATTTCTTAATTTATAATCTTTTTTACAGAAATAAATAACTCCATTGTAGTTATCATATACAGCTTGTGTACCAATTCCTGCAACAGGATTATCAGTATGTGGATAATCAGGAAAATCTTCAGTAAGTTTATATGGTAAGAATAAACTAAACCACCATTTCATACCTTGTTGAGATATTTCTTTTAGACCACCTTCAAATGCAAATACTCTTCCTTGATTTTGAGATATATAATACATACCTGCTGGAGTAGCAATTACACCAAACTTATTTTGAGATGAACCATATTCATATTCTACATCAGATATAGTTACATTCTGAGGAGGATTTGCAAATAAACCACCATCACCTATAGTAAGTTTAGTACCTAGATCTGTTTCAAGAGTATCAACACCTTGATATACTAATGGACTAGAGTTCTGGAATGTAATAAACATACCAGTTTTAGCATATGGTTTTATACTTGTAATTCTATTTTTAAATTCTTTATAGTTATTAACTAGATAAACAAACCATGAATCTTTAGATGATTCATTCTGTTGTGGCAATGAGTAAACAACTCTATCAGGATAGTAAGTATAACATAAGTTAGATACAATTGGATTGTAATATCTTGATTGTAAATTACCTTGAGAAAAATATTGAGTAAATACTTTAGATATACTTAATGAATAATCATATGCATAATAGTTTCCTTTAGATATAGTATCAGGATTCATATTAAACATTGCAGGTAAATTTGTATAAGTATTACGGTCATAATGTTGTTCCCATACTTCAGTACCAGGTTCTCTAAAGTCTACTAATACATCTGACTCAACAAAGAAATCTCTTATTGATGAATTAGATAAATAGAAATATGAATTTTTAGCTCCAAATATTCCAGGATAGTTATCACTAGGACTTAATGGTTTTGGTTTATCATCATAATAGTCATATTTTCTATTATCATCTACATAATAGTCTAAATTATAATAATTTGTTGGTTTATAACCAGTTCCCGGAGGAGGATCAATTAACTCAGCAATAGATGTTGGTGTAGCATCTGCTACATCATATAATTGACTATTTGCCCAGAATCTAGGTTCAGCAATCATGTGTCTTAGAATATAATTATATTCATATCCATCAGGTTGACCATACAACCAGTCATAGAAGAAGAACATATTATTCTTTTCAGTATATCTATTTACATATGTATCACCACCAAAGAATACTGGTGTTTGTGATATTACTTTAAGAGTTACCTCAACATTTCTATTTCCATTTGGAGTACTTATTGTACAGTAAAATGAACTTCTTGACCTGGGTATATTTTCACCATTATAACTAAATTTTTGTTCATAAGGTGTAATTGGTATTTGTTTAATAGAATCTAATTGACCATATTGGTTTCTCAATCTTACTTTAATACCACCATAGTGACTTGCAATAGGTAATCTAAATGTATTAGTTTTATTATCAGTCATATCTACTGGTAAACCAATACCTGCTTGTATTGCAGTACCTAATGTAACTAATGATTTATCTTCTCCTGGTCCTGTAATATAATCTGGACCATTATTAACTTTAACTGTACTACCTGATGATGTTCTTAATGTAACTGATGTTTGTCTTTTAAGATTATTAATTACATAATTAATACCACTAAATGGTTTAACATTTTGTATATTGTTTTTTAAATAAAAACTATCTTCAATATTAAATCTTTGAACTTGTGAGTAATTAGGTGAGTTAAAATTACTATAGAAACCTTCAGCTATTGATTGTAAAGCAAATTGTCTATAAGGTATTAAAGCATAAGCAAGTCTTATTGATGTATTAGCACCTTCAGCAAAATAAGATATTGATTGTTGTAAAAAATTACCTGCACCAATAAGACCTGCATATTGATATCTAGGAATTTCCTTAGTATATGTATTTCCTAAAGGAGATGTAGCACCTGCTGTTGCAGCTACAACAGTTGCTGCGTCATATATTGTTTGAATATTTGTAACGGCTAATGCAGGATTAAGAAAAGGAACTAGTGAATCAGCAAGAAATCCTCCAAGACCAAAATAAGCTTGTAAACCTATTTCATATGCAGCTTGAACTCCTTGAAAAACACCAGCAGCTGGGCGAGCTGCTAATGCACTAACATCTCCACCGCCTGTTGCTGCTACTGGTCCATTTTGTTGAATAGTCCATTTACCTCCATTTTGAATTGCCATTTCAATTACACCAGCAATAACTGCAACAATAATAACAAAATCAGCAAGTAATTTAAATTGAGGATGCTGATCTGGTTCTTGAAAAAACTGTGTTGATGTACCAGATACTCTACCATATAATTTTAATTCAGTTGTAGATAAAAAGGGTGTTCTAAAATTAGTATCAGGTGAGTGAAATGTTACCATGTTAAGTGGTATATCCTGTGCAACATCATCTTTTAATCTAATATAAGGATCATTATATCCTGCAACATGTCCACCAATTGATGATGATAAAGGTGTAATAGTATTAAATGGATAATTAGGATATAATCCTTTTCTACCACCTGCATCATTACCTTTAAGTTCATAAGTACGCATATTGTTTAACATACCTTTAGCAATAATAGATCTATTACCTTCTCTTGATCCTCTTAGTATTTCATAACCTACTATACCTGGTATATCATTTCCATCATTATCTTTTGGTAAAATAATATTATTAAAAACAACACCCATTAATCTAATAGCTTGACCACCTTGTGAATAATGATTTGTTAAATTACCTCCTCCAGTTATGTTATCAGGAAACTTATGGTGTCTAATATATTTACCACATAAATCAAATTGTGGATCAGTTGTACCTGACCAACATTGAGATGAAGCATCCCATATATCATGTCTATTATCTGGATACTTTTCAGTTGACTCCCAGTAACCCATTCTTCCTTGAGCAACTACAATACCTCCATCAGGTAAAACTGTACCAGGTGCTGCACTTGCTGTTGCAGTATTATATACTTCAAAGTATCTATCATCTGGACTTAAAGAATTTTGATCTGCTGTAAGTTGTGTTTCTGGTATTCCATTGAATGTACCTGCAACTCTACCTGGTATATGATATGAAGATGTTTTATCTCCTGTATTATATACCCATCTTATAAAGAATGTATATACTTCATCTCTTAAGTAATTTGTATTACTTCCTCCTTGTACATAGTAATTTGCTGGATATTCTACTGATGTCCATTGTGATTGTATCTGATTAGCTAAAGGTTGATAGTTAAAATCAAATTTAGATCTTGGAGCAATTCTTAACAAGTAATCATTAACCTCAGTCATCTGATCTGAAGTTTCATATACTATGTTTCTTAATGGTATTTGTTCTATTGGTATAGTGATTAAATCATCTTTGATTTGGTCAAGGTGTATTACTGATGTATTAGTAGAATATATACCGATTCTTTTAGCAACTGCTCCTTGATTAATTATTTGTACTACTACTAATTCAAATTCTTCAAAATGATTATTATCTGCAGAAATAAATATATCAATACAACTTGCAACATCATCAACATTCCATAATGGTTGAGTATTACTTGGTGAAAAATAATCTGTAACTCTCTGACCTTTAATAGTGTATGCTAAAACTGCAAAATAAGAACCATTTCTTAATACCCCACCACCAACTCCTGGTTTAACTTGAATTGTTGGTGTTTCCATTAATCTTGCTAATCTTAAATCTTCACAACTTAACATTGTTGTGTCTTCACATATTATACAGTCATTAGCTCCTGGACAACCTAATGGCCATTCATCAGGATAAACTTGTTGACATCCTGAATCTGTATGACAAAGTTGTTTCCATTGTACACCTGGCCATTGCATAGTAGCACCACTAGTAATATTACCGTATTTATTATTTCCAATCCATGCATAATCAGAACTTGGCCATAAATCATTATCACCAATGTTTAAATATCTATCTGGATTTTTACCATCAGCAAAATATACACCCCATGAGCAATCTTCTTTTTCTCTTGAGGCACCAGTTATTAAATTTCTTTTATCAAAGTTTAAACAATCATCTTGTACAATTATTCTGTATGTACATCTATCTTCTTCAAATAACCCTATTTCATGTCCTGTAGGTGTACCTACTCCAGTAGTTGGATAGGCAACCGTAAATATTATCCATTTATCACTGTATAAATGAATTGTACCTATGATATATTTTTTACCTGGTAATGTTGCACCTGCTTCAACACAATATACATTTGATGTTTCATTAGATAAAGTTCCTATATTACCTTCAAGAGTATTGTTTACAGCATTACGCGCATGTGTCCACATACCTTCAGCAACAAATGTAGGATCTGAATCTTTATTTAATCCTTTTACAAAAGTATTTGTTTTATTCTGTGATGTATCTTGTATATTTTTCTTTGCCATAATATAAAGTATTATAATAAACGCATGCTGTTATAGTTATAACTTTTAAACATGTCATAGTATTTAGCATATTGTGCTCTTCTATTAGCCATCCATAAACCTTTCATCTCTGCAAAATTTGGAGTATTAACAATTGATAAAGCATAGTTTCTAGCAGCTTTTAATCTTTGCTCTATAAGTTGTAATTTTTGTGATACATCTTCACCATTAAGATACAAGTTCTCAAATATTCTTTGTTTTAATGCATACTCATAGTATTCATTTATCTCATCATGATCCGGAACTAATAAGTTACCATCAGCATCTTCAAGTGCTCCTTGATAATTAAGATATATTTTACCGCATTCAAATGTAGTATGTAAGAATCCGTTTTTAATCCATGCTTCATTAGCTGCATTAATATATAAATTAGGACAATCACATTCAATTTCTTGAGATGCTCTAAATCTTAATGGAATTAAAGCTTCATATGTTCTTGTTTCACCTGTAGGCATAATTTGTATTAACTCAAATTGATCTCCTTTACAGTTAGAAAATACTCTTGGTCTTATACAAGTATCACCAAATGGATTAAGTGGATCATATCCTGGAACTACTACTGGAGAACAGTCTGGAACATGTCCTTGACAAGCTGCAGTATGATTACAGGGATTAGCATTACATGTTGAACAGTTAACAGTAGGAGGAGCACATAGATCTACTGTACTTGGTACTTCATTATAAGGTACTTCTATAGTAGTAGTACCACCAATGTTATAACCCACGTGTTGTTTAAATGAACCACATATAGAACCAAAGTTCATAGTAAAAAAATCATCAGGTAGTTTTATCTTATGATGCTCTACTTCTAATATAACTTCTTTAGTCATATTGATTCTTAACCCTAAGTCATATGTTACTCTCCTAGCAACTTTAATAAGTTGTTGAGGCTCTATCATATTTTCAAGAGCAAATGTGTTTAAATCAATTGTAACATCTTCCAGTAGCTGGTCAAATGTTCTTAGCTTGAGTGTATAGTTAAAGTCCATTATCTTAATGAGTTTTGACTATCATCAGGACCATTAGTAGGTACATTAATAGACATAGTTAATTCTTTTAATACATATTGTTCAATCTCCCCAAATAAATAATCTGGAAAAGGTAACTGATCATCATTTCTAAATCTACACTCCTCTGTAGTATCACATGTAAAACCAGATATTGTATCTTCAAATACACCTTCAACTTTAATTGCTTCCCATTGTACATTTGGCATATATAAGTAACCATTCAAATACCAGAAATACTTTCTAGTATTATATTTAAAACTTGTAACTTTAGTCATAGAAGAATACGTACCTGGATCAGTTCTGAATAATTCTACTGATGTATCTAATGATGATACAGTACGTATAAGTGGTCCATTAAGTCCATCAAAAAACTTAGGTAGCTTCTCTTTAGTTCTTTTAATATAACAACCTGATGTAACACCAACACAACCAGCTTCAACTTTATCCACATCAATTAATTCTACATATGTCAATGTAGAAAATATTGAACTTATTTTCATTAACCTATTCTGGTTGTCTTCTCTTTTTAATAAAGACTTACCATATTTAGATATTGCAAAATATATAGTTCTATCAGTTAAGAACGGATCTTCCTTAACTGCTTTAAGAGCATTTCTTACTCTTGATATTGCTTCACCAATTGTTGTCATATGTCAAATTCATTATATGTTTTTAATTTTTCATCTTCCACATCTTTAAAATATGCTCTCTGTCTAGCAGCTGAAAACAGTTTACGTATTTTCTTCATTGGATCTACTTGTACATAGATGGGCCAATTATCAGGATATGTTTTTGCAACGGTTCTTTTGAATGTTCTACACCCAACAAAAGCCCAGCACTCTCTATTATCAAAGTTATACTTGGTAGCAAAATTGGAATAGAATATTTTAGCTAACTTACCATCAGTACCCCAGTTAGTATTTGTTACTATTACTCCATATTTATTTGACTTACCATAGTCAATATTTTTTTTCTTACTTGTTTGACATGTACCTATAAAAATATTACCTAAACCTTCTGGTAACTCTACACCATCTCTTTTATCTATCACAGTTTCTAAAAAGAGTACATGAAAGTTGTTACATATTTGTCTTAAGCTTTTATCATCAATGTCACTATACTTAGGATACTTTTCTTTAAACAGTTTAAAAAACTTAGGAGTTAATATAAAATGTGTATCAGGCCTAAATCTTTTGCCTTTTACATCTGGTCCTCTAAATACTTTGCTTTCCATATCTTATAATTAATATACTAAATTTTTCAGACTTATAAAAGTTTACAAGCCAAAACAAATATAGCACTTATAAGTTACATATAAAAAATAACCCCGGTAATGAGCACATACCGGGGTCTTGTTGTCAGTCACAGAAACCAACAAACTGCGACATATCTTTAGTCTTGCATCAATCTCACTGAAAATCCATAATTTTTATCAGTTGTTCCAGGTGTACAATTAGGCGCGTCATTTCTTATAAATATTGTATGTGCAGTATCAAGATTAACATCAGTTGCTAACCACCAGTAACTATATACATTAAATTGAACATATACACCTGTTACGTAAAAACGATAACCACTACCTAAAGCAGTAAAACATGAAGTATTTGTAGCATCATTTGTAGCAGCCCAATGTGTGGTTCCGACTTCTTTCATTTTTCTACCAGCAATTGTATCACCACCTAGATAAGTAATTAATGTAGCCATTTCAAGATTAGTTGGTACATGGTATCCACTTGGTGCAAACTGTTTTCTTAGTGCGGGATTAGCAAGTGATGCTGCATCATATATACCTGCAACTGCATACCAGTTATATAGTTTACCATATATTGCATCATTTGCTGGATTATTATTAACATGACACCATGCTCCAGTTGTTAAAGCAGCCCAAGCAGTAGGGTCTGTTACTTCTGGTATTGGAGTAGTATCGGTATATTCTATAACATCTGCATTACATGTTGTCCATATCTGTGTACCAATTGTAACTACTCCATCAGCACATGTAGGGCAATCTTTTACAAATCTTATAGACATACCGGCTTTCTTATTGGTATTAAAATTGCTTGCAAAAGTATCATTATGATTCATAAATTTACCATAACCATTAGTAAGACTGAATTGATCAGTAGACCATAAGTAACCAATATTACCCTGATTATCAAAAACTCCTGTATCAATTCTAAATCCACCGCCAAGCATAGAAAAACCATAGAAATCAGTAGCCCCTGTATTTGGCGTATTCCAATAGCAGAATCCTGTTTCTTTTAACTTACCTCCTGCAATAAGTTGTCCTCCTGCAAAATCAACTAATGTAGTTAATTCCAAAAGGGTTGGTACATGATAACCAATAGGAGCTAAACCTCCATGTAATGTATCATTAACTGCAAACCAGTTATATAACTTACCATATGTAGCTTCATTAGCTGGATCATTATTATACCAACACCATGCTCCGGTAGTTAAACCTGCCCAAGCCGTTGGATCAGTAACTTCAGGTATAAATGTACCATCTCTATAAGTAGAAACATCTGCATTACATGCTGTCCAAGTTTGAAGACCAATAGTTACATCAGGTGCAATACAATCAGGACATGAGTTTTCAGTCGCTGTACTATAAATATTTTTTTTAAAACTATTCATACATTAAACTTTAGTATTACCTAATAAATAATATGTAGAAGTAGAAAGTTTTCTTTCAATGAATGCTTGATAACCTTGTCCTTTAAGTTTAAGACCTACTGGATTAGTTACACCTACAAATGTTACATCTGCTGAACCTTCTTGTATGAATCCTACACAAAAGTTTGCAACTGTAATAGCACCTAAAGAAATTGATATTGCAGTTACACCATTATTTATAAAAATAGTATAATCATTATCTGCATCTGTTAATATATATGTGGTTGTTATAACTTTTTGTAAATTATTATATGCTGGTGTTGCCCAATTTGCTTTTCCATCTGTAGTCATACAGGTTAAAACTTTACCAATACTTTCTGTGCCATCTTGTAACTGAGCAGAGTATTTTGTTGAAAGAGCTCCTTGTAAACTTACTTTTAAACCTATTGATTGCCCAGTTCCAGTTGTAGAAGTATTTGAAAATGCATCTATAAGTACTGTTCCCCCAGTTGATGTATTAATTGCTTGAGCACGTATTGAAGTATTTAAAAATGGCCCTGGTACTTGTGATGAAGTGCTTAATGCAGAACTATTATTTAAATTTGCATTTTGAGCTGCTGATAAAGCATATATATCATTATTTAATGAATTTGCATAAAAAGTTGTATTTGTGGTTATTCCACCAATACCTGCATGGGTTCCGTTATCTTGTATTACACTAGTTCCTAGAGTAGTTGAATTTGGTGTCCATCTAGCTAAGTAATTATTTGTACCAGAACCACCAACAGTACCACCACCTCCAGTTGCAATAAGCGGACTTGCCGGTGTACCAAGACCAGTAATAGTTGTACCATCTACTGAGATTTTAACAATAGGATTTTGAGGATCAGTATTATCAGTATTTAAACCAGTTACAGATTGTACTAAACCATCTACAAGTTCACAACAAGCTGAAAGATCATTTACAGTTGTTTGTAAAGTAGTTACATCTCCTTGTAAAGTTGTTATATCACCTTGTATAATTACAATTTGTCCTTGTATTGTAACAAGTCTTTGACAAAAATAAGTAACAATACCAGTTAATGCATCTACAAAAGAATCATTTTGTGCTACTACAATATCTAAACCACAAAGAATATCAGGTAGTGTAAATACGATACACTGTGCATCAAATACTTCTGCACATGGTTGTGGATTAGGACAAGCCGCTGGAGTTGGGCATGGTGGTAAAGAAGGATAAGCATCTTGACAACCGCATTTTATACATGTATTCATAATATTTTTTATTTAACTTTTTGAATTGTCATCCTTGCTGTATCACTTGTGTTTGCTACATATGAAGCATCTGTAAAATTAACTATTCTAAGACATAGTTGTATACCTGCATTAATTCTAAGACCTAAGATACAACCGTTTAAATAAACAAGTCTTGTAATATTTCCTATTGCAACAGTTGATGCTAGTTCAATATTTGTTGCACTTACATCAGTTATACCAGCCATTATAGAACCACTATTAAAACCTGATACTGGTTTTTGAAGTTGTATAAAAAAGCTTAAATTATATACGCCTGTAGCAGGACAAGTCCATATACCTGTTAATGGATTATATGCATTATCTTCATCATAATCTTCAGACATTATTTGTATAGTACCATCAGATAAACTAGTAGATATTGTAGGAGTAATGTTAGCAAGATCACTTGGAGTACCATAGGCAAACATTGCACCTGGTACAATAACATCAGCTGTTAATGTGTATGTTGGTCCTACACCTACTGATAAATTAACAGTAGCTGTATCTGCAACTGATGGAGCTTGAGGTATTACATCTGCACTAACTACATAAGCAGGTCCACCTGTAACAGTCATATTAATAGTTGTAGTATCTAATGCTGTTACTGTAACTGGAGTTTGATTTCTTAAATCTTTAATACATGCCCATATGTTATTTATTGTACCTGCAATAGTTCCTGTTGGTGTTGTCCATAAACCAGCATACTGTGCAGACATTTGTGCAGCTGGATTAACTTTTGATAAGTCAGTTGCAGCTACTGTTTGTTGTGAAATTGCATTAGCTAATAAACCTGAGTCACCCGTTGTTGCAACAAATGGAAACCATATTTGGTTTACAAATGAATCAACAACTGTTTGAATAAGTTGTGTACTTCCTGCAGGCAATGAAGGAACTGAAGGTAATTCCTCAGCCATCACCATTGACAATACTGGAATAACTGGAGGACCAGCTGATTCTAATACAGTTACTCTATTATCTAAACTGTTAATTGCAATTTGTTGTAATGCAATAGTATTTGCAAGCTCACATATTCTTGTACCAATTACATTTACATAATTTATTAAGTTCATTGTTGTTGCAGTACCTACTACAAAACATGGTGCTACTTCTATAAAACAATCTGTAGGGCATCCAGTTGAAGGAGTAGTTCCTCCACCATCTGGTGGAATATTTTCAAGTTCACATACTTTTACTATTAAGAAATTAATCAGATCAGTAAATGTTTGTGGAGCACAATTAGCTAAATTAAAACAAGTTATATCATATGCACTAATGTTTAGTACATCTAAAATTCCACATAATTCAGTAGCAAGTTTTTCAATTACATCTGTAATACTATCTCCTTTACATAAATTAATACATGGTAAATCCGGTCCACCCCAAATTACACAATTTGAAGATGTTGGACTACATGGAGAATTATCAAAGTTTAATGGTTTCATATCTTTTGTATATATTATAATATAAGTATTTTAATTAAGAATTACAACCACATCCGCAATTTGTAGTTTGTTGACATGAGTTATTATTACAACCGCATCCACAACTATCATCTCTATGACAACATGGATTAAATTGTGCACATAAATAATCAAGATTATTAATTGCTTGTAATTCAAGTAATTGGAATTTAATATCTATTCTGTATAATTCTTCTTCAGAACAACATGGTGCAATACCATATCTTTGAGCTATTACATCTCTATAAAGTATTTCTGCATACTCACATGCAATTCTTTCATAGTATTGTACTGAACATGATGGAGAATTATAACCTGGTCTTACACTTCTAAAAGGTAATACAACAACACATTTGCCCTCTACACATTCACCATACTCAGTAATGATTTTTGGTAGAGTCCAGAACTCAGGAAATATCCATTTTAATACACAGTGTTTAATACTTACTTCACCTGGTGCAAGTATAATATCATTACCTTCTGTATTACCATCACAATCTCTATATGTAAAAGTTTGAGTAAAATCACTATTATTTGTTACTGTACTACATATACATGGGTAATCAATTGAACACTCTTGACAATCTGTAAACTCTTTATCAATAATTACTAAATCATCTGATGAATTAATAGTTGTTGTTTCAACCGTCCAACAAGTATCAGGATAAAATGTAAGTTTAATTACTGAAGATAAATATGCAGATACATCTGTAGTAGTATATATACTTGGTCTTATACCATCACAATCAATTAATTTATATCTTGGTAATGCACATTCAATACAGTCAGGATAATTATTTTTAAATGATATTGTTACTGGATTAGGTACTTGACCTTGATATATTGTTACATTATAACACCCAATATAATCATTTAATGATACAGTTTGACCAACATACGCTGATAAATCTTGAGATGTATAAAGTATAATTGGTTCTGAGTTACCACATGATTCTAATCTATAATAAAAAGCTGGTATACAATCTTCACAATTTGCATATGTATTTATAATAGTAGTTTCAATAACTCCTGTGCATATTTCAACTAATGCTCTAGTTATTGTCCAACAACCATCACGTTCAGCAATCTCAATAGTTTCATTTAATACAAATGGAAATGCAAGATCTTGATTTGTTGATCTGATTACTTCTTCAGTTATACAATTAGTTAATTCATAACAATAAGTTGGACAAGAGTTTCTATATGAACAGTCTCCATCTTGAGTAATTGTATAATTAATTCCTGATACAGATGGATAAGATGACGCACATACTCTTGCTGGAGCATCTGCTGTTGCTAGTTCATAGTACTGATTAAAATAAGTTATGACACCTATACCCGTAATAATATAACAACTTGGATCACAAGGATCACAAAAACCCTCTAATTCTAATACTGGAATTATTGGTCCAATTGGTAATGATGCAACAGTAATGTACCAACATGGATTTGGTTCAATATTAGTATACATCATTTGATTAATATAATTTATACAATTGGGGCATTCAAGATAGTTAGTATATATTATAGTATCATCAAAACAGTTATATAATTTATAATTATGTTGTAAACAATCATTACATGAATCATATGGTTCATATGAAGCATCATATGTAATAATTGCAGTTATAGCTTCTGGATAATAACCATCAACTGCTTCCCAACATTCATTTGATCTTACATTGTTAATAATTAATCTATATACATTACCAGTAATTGGACATGATGCAGATGTACCTCCACCACAGTCACTTTGATATATTGTTGTAACTGATATATTACAACATCTGAATGTCATCGATCCTGCCATTATATTTTATTTTTTTGGTTGTTGCTTAAGTTTAATTTCATATTTACTAATACAAGCAGTACATACTTGTGTTTTATCTGATGCAACTCTTTTTTGACATCCACATGATAATCTTATTTTGCAGTTTGGACAATTTGCCATCTTGTTGGTTTTTAAGGGTTAACAATTTTTACACTCAATCTTTTTCATCAACTTTACAGCATAGTTGTAAAGAGACATTCCATTTCCTGGTTCATGACAGAACTCTACTTTTGCTTTAGCAGCATCCAAGTACATTTTTGCCATTTTTAATTTTTCCAGCTTTTGTTTAATATTTGCTGGTGGCTCACACGCAGCAAGATCTAAATTACATAAAATAGTATTATAAGTATTTAATGCTTTAGATATTCTTAAATGATTATACTCTACAAATACTAAATCATTTGGTGATACACTATACTTAAATGCATATATACCATCTGGTAGATCACTTAAAACAGTTGCACAGTTTTGTGTTTGTAACTGTAAATCACATGCTGTAAGAATTGTATTATCTCCTGGTACAATTGTAAGTTGTGTTGAGTAATTAAATCCTGGTACTGTTACATTTAATGCAGGACATGATACAGTAATTGATTGTGTATATACACTTGTATCAAGTACTGACATTATACATGTATTTAATACAGTTGGTATTTCTAAACTTAATATATGATGTGCCATAATTATTTATAAAAAAAGGGAGGGAAAACTAATTCACCTCCCTTTGTTAGTATTGTAAGTCATCTACTTATTAAGCAGTAATGTCAATTAAAGGAACACAAGCTGTGATAGCTTCAATTACTTCTAACTCAATACATTGACCACAGTTATCAGTCCATGAAGCAACAAATTGTTCAAATGTTGAATCAGGACCATCAGTGATAATCTCTAATAAGTATTGATCATTATCAAATGTACCAGTTGGGTTATTGAAACGTGGAACTGAATGTTGTAAATAGTATCTTGTATAGAAAGCTGTTCTATTGATAGTATTTAAAATCTCATTTCCTTGAGTCACCTCTCTGATTCTTAAATCTGTAGCAAAGAAGTTTTGTCTGTATCTTTCAGATAAGATTACATCTCTTGCAACTGATTCACCAAGACCCATTGCTTGTAAACCTGTACACTCAGTAACAACACATAATCCTTCAAATTCACATGGAGCACCATTATAATCAACTAAAGAAGCATACAATTTAACTGGCTCTTTTTCAAAGAAGTCAGAAGTTTGGAATGTACAGTCACTGAAATCAGTTCCAACATAAGCACCAAATAAAGTAATACCTGCGTATTGACCTACTACGTGTCCTGGAGATACATAGTTATCCCAAGTACCACCGATAGTGTAACCAGCTGGAGCTACTAAACCTGCAGTAACAGTTCCTGGAGCATACCATAAAGAATTATCTTCAGCAGTAACTACTGGTAATACAAATGGAGAGATAATTGTTCTTGCTGAATTAACAATTGTATTTGGTAAAATCTCACCAACAATTGCTTGAGCCCATTGGATCATTACTAAAGTACCATCAACATCTACTGGAGCAATTGAACCTGCTGGACAACATCCTGTGTAAGCTTCAACAGTTAAGTAAGCATTGTGATTTAAGAATCTTAATGCTGGAGAACCTTTAACGTCAATACGTAAAGAATAAGTCTCATCACATAAAAAATCTCTCTCACATGAACCACCTTGTGCTGCAGTAAATGGAGTGAATCCAATGTTAATTACATTTTGTTGAGCTGGATTAGGATCTACTCTGTAAAATCTATTAATGTATTTAGGATTAATAGTTTTAGATTTGTTAGATTCTAAGTACCCACCATGAGAACCAATCTTATCTTTAGAATACAATGATCCTGAAGCAAGAATTAATGGGCAACATCCTGAAGGTGCTGAGTTAATATTAACAATATCCCAAGTTTTTGGATCAACAAAAGCAAAATCACCTGTAGTAAGAATGTTACCTGGTGTTCCTAATTGTCCATCATTAAGATTTGTGAAACCTTGTGTTCCAACAAAAGCCTTTTGAAAGGCATGATTAAAATAAGCCATAATTTTTAATTTTAATTTATAAACATATATATAATATACTAAAACATTTTGTTTTAGCAAAATTATTTTAAAAATAATAATTTGTATTTAGCAGAATTAATAGAATCTTTAACAAGATCTAGGTTATTTACTATTTCTGAATAAGGTAGTTTACCTTGTAATTTATTTATCATTGCATAAATGTCTCTAAGATAATTTACACCATCTACTACAGTGTCAAGAGTTCTTGGAGCTACTTCACTATAAGAAAGAATTTTTTCAGCTGCTCCTTGATATCCTTCTACAAGAGTATCTGCATGTCCTGGTAAAGCATCATATAATTCATTCAATGCTGTATGTGCTGCAAAGGATCCCTCTCCTGTTACTTTTAAATGTAATTTATGAATACTTGTTCTTGCATTCATTAATTCAGTAGCACAAGCAGCAACCATTGTATCTAATGAACTACCACCTACACCAGAATTTATAACAGGTTCAGGTTTAGCTTGCTCAACTTTAGGTTGAGGTCTACTAATTTTTGTAGTATCAGTATTTCTTTTTAGCATTCTTGTTTGTTCCATTGTTATAAATATTAATTGTTTCTTTCTGCTGTCTCTGTTCCTCTAGAGAATTGGTTACCAGATTCAATATCACCAGCTAGAATACTTGCTGCTTCATCTATTAGTACTTCTACAATATCATCTTTAAATTCACATTCTACATTTACTGTAGTTTGAACACTTGTATAAGGATCTACACAACCTAGTACTTCTATTCTTACCGGTTGTCTAAAATATGTTAATGCACCAGAACTAATATCAAAATCATTATTAGTGTATACATTAACTTTATTACTCTTTAAAGTAGCAAATGTTTCTGCCCACTCAAAACTAGGTCTTTTAGCATTATCAAAAAGTAACTGATTTAAGTTACCTTCCTCTGCAAGATACACTGACATTCTTCTATCATCACAACATCCTTTCTTAGCTATAATATCTACACGTTTCCATTGTAGATAATTAGTTGGTAAGTCAGAGTAAGATGATATATCACCTTTAACAAATGGCACATCAATAGTTCCTAGTAATATTTGTAAATCATCTATTCTTCTAGTTGATTGCTCATCACCTTCTTTCACAATATTAATACCATGAAGTTGTCTTCTAACCCATTCTACTTGAGCTTTATTAAACGCCTCTACAACTTGCCAGCACTCTATGTTATCGTAATCTTGGCTGTCCAATTTATTTAAACGCTGCTTTACTTTTATTACTAATACACTATTCTGCATTTGTTATTTATTTTAACAGTTCCACTTTCTTAAAGCAAGAGTTTTTCTTGTTGGTTCTCCATTTGGTTTTTTAGCAGGACCTGGCATCCCTGACATTCTTGCACAAAAACTTTTACGTCTCTTAGCATCTTTGCTATCAGGATTAAGTTTAGAAGGTTTAGTTGTAACAGCCATCTTAAGTTTACTACCAGGATTAGCAGCTCTATAAGAAGCTACTCCTTTAGCATTTAAACCACCTGTTTGATTTTTACCTTCCTTGCGTGTCCAAGCTGCAGTAGTTCCTCCAGTCTTCATTTTATGTGCACTATTTTTCATAATAGTACCATCAGGCATTTTATGAGAACCTTTAGGTATTTTATCATTTTGCTTATGCCAATCCTTTTCAGCTTTAACACCTTGCTTAACAGTTTTAGCATTTGCTGTTCTAGTTAAGCTAATAGTATCATATGAACCTTTATTTTTATTTGTATGATTCACCATGATATCACCAACTTTACCTTCACCTCTTTTAGTAGTCTTTTTATATACTACATGCTTTTCAGTACCTGTAGTAAGTTTAACTTTAGTTGCCATAACTATACATTTTTAACTCTTCTACCCATACCTACTTTAGACTTTTCAGCTTTCTTTGCAGCTAGTTTAGAAGGAGTAAGTTCATACTTAGTTTTAGGTGTATCCTTAGATACTTTCTTAGTTGGCCGGCAGTATTCATTTTTACCACCAGCCCCACAAGCTTTTCCTGATTTTGTATCTTGCCACTTTTCTGCTTGCCATCTTTTAAGTTTAGTACCAGCTTCTGTTTTTCTAACAGTACCTGAACCTTTCCTACATTTAGCAATAGCTTGAGAAGCTCTTGCTGATGGAAACACAGCATAAGAAGATTTTACTTTACTATAACAAGCATCTTTTGGCATAACAATTATTTTACTTTTTTAAGTCTAGGATTAGCAGATTTAGCTTTAGCACTAGCTTTTCTAGTTGATGAAGCTAGTATAGCTCCAGCAGCTTGTTTACTTACACCTTGTTTAGCAGCAATCTTAGATTGTACAGATTTGAAACCTGGATGTGTAGTACCTCCAGCTTTCATTGTCTTATTGTTCATTTTTGCACCAGCGATTCTATCTGCTTTAGATTTACCAGGATTATTATCTATACCAGCTATAATAGATAGAATACCAAATGGACTAGTTCCACCAGATTTCATCATAGGTTTTCTTTCAGGAGCACATGCACCTGCAGCTGTTCTTACTTTAGTATTTTTGCAAGATGTTTTAACTGCTCTATTAGTAGTTGCCATGACTATTTCTTTTTAGATTTAACTACTCCACCTTTCTTTTTAAAAAGAGGAGTATTAGTAACATTAGAGTTATTACCTGAAATTTTAGAACTTGTAGACATTTTTGTAGGTCTAGAACCTATTATTCTACCTTTATTATCAAGTACTCTATTGGTATTTACATTTTTACCAATAGTTTCTTTTTTCGTACCATATAATTCAGTAGCAAGAGTTGACACACCGTCTTTTGCTTTAGGTAAAGATTTCATTACCATTGCATTTCTAGCATCATTAGCTTTTCTAAAAGTAGTAATTGGATGTTCTTTTTTAGTACCACCTTTTTTCATGGTAGCAATACCAGAATTATTTGGACCAGTTGGGCCAGTTTGAGCAATACCATAAATACCCATCTTTTGATTAGTATCACCTTTGGTTTCTTTTGCAAAACCTGCACCTGGTTTACTAATATTAACATTATTAGTACCACCGAGTTTCATTTTTTTAGTACCACCGCATTTTGCGCATCCTAACTTTTTCATGATTATTTCTTTTTAGATTTATATTTAACTACACCACCTTTTTTCATCATCATTTTTTTCTCTGTAGCAGAAATCTTTTCTTTTAGTCTTTCTGATCTATCTTCATTACCCCTTGAAGCAGCTCTTCCTGCTCTTCTTTCTCTACTCTCATTTAACATACCTCTAATCTTATTTCCAATTGTAGCTCTCGGTTGCATACCTGTTACTGTTGGAGAAGTTGTACTAGATGTACTAGTTGAACTTGTAGTAGCTGTTGTACTTGCAGGAGTAGTGGTAGTAGTAGTTTTAGCTGGTGTAACTGTTTTAGCTTCTTCTAATGATTTACTAGCAATTGTTGAAGTAGACTTAGGAGCTAATGTACCAACTGGTTCAGCTTTTTTAACTGCAGGAGTTGTAGTTTTTGGTGTAGTAACTTTTGGAGTTACAACAGGTTTTTTAACTTCAACTTTAGTATCAGATTTTTTATTATCTTCTTTCTTTACTGTTGGAGCTTCATACTTTTTCTTTTCTGGATTAAATCCATACCATTTATCTGATGGAGATCTTCCCCATTTATCTTTTCCAGCAACTTTACTTTTATCAGCATTATTATTATCATTAGCTTTTTTATCTTTTTTAGCTTTTTCTTCTTTAGCTTTTACTCTTTTAAACATTGCTTTTGAACGTTCATTGACATCATTATAAACCATTGAACCAAGTTGTACTAATGCTGCGGCACCTGCTGCTTTACCTGCAACACCTTTTAATTTTCCAGCTGCACCCTTTAATTTACTAATTCCACTTCCTACATTAGATTTTGGTGCTACTGATGTTGAACCTGAAACTGGTTTTGGTGCTGATTTAAAACTTGTACCTTTACCAGTCTTGATTTGTTTACTTCCTGTTCTAACTGGTTTACTTCCTGTACGTACTGGTTTTGCTCCTGATCTTACTGGTCTACTAGTTCTATTTGCAGTTTTAGAAGATAAAGGTTCTGTTTTTGTAACGGTAGTTGCTTTTGGAGCTGGTGCTTTAGTAGAAGATGTAGATCCTGAGCGTACTGGTTTAGCACTTGACCTAACAGGTTTTTGCATAGATTTTACAGGTTTACTAGTTCTGTTAGATGAAGATGGGTTTATTCCACCAGGATTAATTCCACCAGAATTAACTCCAGGTCTAGTTTGATTAATACCATTTGGGTTAATACCTTTTGGATTAATTTTTGCTGCAGGAGATACTTTATTTATACCCTTTGGATTTGGTCCTTTTGGTTTAAGGTTTGAAATACCTTTAGGATTAATTTTACTAGCCATGATCTTTCAGATTAACATTTTTTACCTTTACTACCACCCATTTTCATTTTAGGTGAAGCTTGTGGTTTGTTAACTTTACCTGGTGTTTTTCCACCTGCATTTTTTAATGCATATACTGGAGCGTTGGTTCCACCTACTCTCCCTGTTGCAACTTTTTGTGCGTTTACTTTTGCGTTAGCCATGATATATAGTTTTAAAAAAGTATACCAGCATTACTGGTATACTCTAGAGTTATTTACATATTCCACAGTTTTTCAACCTGTGCGTTTAAGTCTTTTAAAACATCCTCATTTAAAGGACTTTTCAAAAACTCAATTACATCTGATACATTTCTACCAAGTAAGCTATTAGACTTAGCATGATAAATATAACCATCTGCCTTATTTATAATATACTTAAAAAATATGGAATCTTTAACAATTGCTTTGATTTTTAATGACTCCATGTCTAAAGCAGCAGCTTCTAAGAAACCTTTTGCAGCTCTTTCTTTATTACCTTCTGTACCTTCACCATTAATATGTCTATCCATGTTGTCATAGATAACATCATTAGGTGTATGTTTTTTATACTGTACACTAGCTGTATCAACAGACTTAGCAATATAGAATAACTTAGTACTATTTTTATCAAATAGTTTTTGTAATTCAGCAAGTGCTTTATTTTTAAGTTTTTTGTATTCAGTTTTAATACCACTTGTTTCAGTTACTTTATCCAAGTAAAATTTTGGCGGTACTGCTTTTGATCTTGCATCATCATAACTTCTTGATATAAGTGAGAATCCACCAGCTTCAACAGCATATAGTTTTATTCTATCATATGGATTTGCAGGATCTAGAAATACTGGATCATTACCACATGACATTGTAATCTTATTCCAGAATTCTTTGTTATCTGGTTTAAGCAATTTTACCTCATTCCAGAATGTTGGACTCTCTACATCCAATACATTAGCTGCTAGTTCTTTCTCTAGTTCAGCAACGGCAATTCTGATTTCTCTTGATTTTGCAGCTTTTTCTTCTGCTGGTAATAATCTAATCTCAGGAGCAAATTCATTCAATCCTGTTACATATCTTACTACTCCATTTTGCTCTAAACAAGCAAGTTGCTCATAATGTTTTACACCATCAAATAATGATTGGCCATAATGTTCTAATCCCATGTTTGACATTGAATTGTCAAAGTAAGGTTTGATTGAGATCTTGTTACTCTTGTTTGTGTTAAATACTTCTACGTGTGTAAATTCCATTTTGTGTTGGTTTTAAAATGTTTATAATTGTAAATATATAAAAAAAGGAGGAGAACTAACCCCTCCTTTTTTTATTTTCTAGTTTGACATATTAGAATGATCCACCTGTGATTGGGTTTCTCATAACAATTTTCAATACTTTAGTTGGATCTTTAACCCAAATAGCTGGCATTGTTTGAGACATCATTACACGGTAACCGTTGAATTGTCCAGAAGATTGGAATCCTTGAGATCTACCCATGTAATCCATTGTTCCATTTTGGTACCACCATTTCAATTGATTATCCCAAGATAATTTCAACATGTAGATGTTGTCATTAGTGTTATCTGTGATATCAAAGATAATGAATGAGTAAGAAGATAATGGGAAACCATCAATGATAGGGTTCTCAATATCATTAGTGTGAACATTGTCAAATGCAGGGTTCAATACAAATTTAACATTAGCCAAGAATGGTATAACGTAAGAAGTGTAAGAGAAACCAAAATTTAAGTCCATACCTTTACCAGTGATAGCACCAATATCAGCAGCTTGAATCAATAAACCTGAAGAAATAGCTTCTTGTTTAATTGCTTCATTAACCATTCTCATACCACCCATACCTGTTTGAACAACAAGTTGACGTTTAGGATCTGGTCCTTGGAACTCAACTTTACCATTGAAGAAGTTATATAACTCTCCTCTGAATAAATCTAAGTTAAAGTTGTTTTTGTTGTAGATACGTTTGAAAGAGTTATCTAACTGTTTCCACAAACCTACTGATAATCTTACATCATCTGGTCCGTCTTGACGTACTCTACCCCCGTGACCCCACATAAGGTAAGTCTCAATATCAGAAGCAATCTTAGTTAAGTGAGCAGCCTCCATGTTAGTTAAGAAAGTTCTTGATAAATCACCATTATCAAATGCTTTTTTAACTGAGTCTTTACCCATTACTTTAACCATATCATCCAAAGATGAAATAGATGGATCTAATCCTTTTAAGTGAGATCTCCAGATTTCAGTTACAGGAACTGTACCATCTGCATTCATACCACCTTTGATCATTAAATCTGCTCTAGAAGAGATAGAGTAATGAACGTGAGCTTCAGCACCACCAACAAAGTTATAGTATTCACGGAATCCTGTGTTAGTTTGGATGTCTGAGAATCTCTCACCATACTCACCTCTAGCAGAACCTTTACGGAATACTTTAGTACCATTAGCTAAATAAGCATTATCAATGTACTTGTAGTTATCATTGTTAACTAACTGTACTGTATAGATGAATCCGTCACCAATTGGTAAGATATCATCAGCAGTAATGTACATCTCAACTCCATTGTATTTGTCATAAGTGATGATATCACCATGTCCAAATTCTCTTTTGTTAAGTTTGATTTTGAAAGTTGTACCTTCAATACCTTTAGCTGAGTTGTTAGGCTCAATATCTTCTACTATGTAAGGAAGATCTTGTGAAACAGGAGTTTGCCATTTGTACTCACCACGTGCGTTATCTACATTGATAACGTTTTTTCCACCAAAAGAAGACAACTGATATAAAGGCATTTCAACTTTTTGAGCCATAGCCCATAAGTCTACTGGACCTAAATCCATTGGTTCTGCATCTTTTAGCATGTTTTGTAAATGGTAAGAATCAACATGTGAACTAGCATTGTATGCTGTATCACGTAGGAAAATACCATTATTTAATACTGGAGTTGCCATTTGTTTTTATTTATTTATTTATATTATTTATTTTAAAATCTTTTAAACATACCACTACCAGATGATCTTGATATTGTGCTGTTATTTGTAGTTGTTTTTCTTGTAGTTTGTTTTTCATCAGGTGCTGTAGAAGATGAAATCTTTTTAGCCTCCTCAGTTTTTAACATTCTGACTGTTTTTTCTGTTGCCACCTTAGTGCCTTGGTCTTTAATCTTAGCTCTGTATCCTTCTGGATCTGCTAATAACCATAGTGCTTCAGCAATAAGATCATGTCTTGGTTCTACAAACTGATACTTCTCTAATAGGTGACCTAACATATTTGTAGGTTTACCTGATATTGAAGGATAGTTTGGTTGAACTAATCCACTGTACAACATGTTTTGTGTTTTCTTGTCAAGTTTTACTCCATCAAGTTCTCCAGTTGAAAGTACATTATATACATTATCAGTATATACTTTAGCTGCTTGAACTTGTTGTTCTTTTTTAGTTTCCTGTTCAGCAAGTTTTCTAGATACTATCTCTTCTTGCATTCTGTCTAACTTAGGTTTAAACTGTCTAGCTTTTTGCCCTAACTTATCTACATCTGCCCAGTCTTCAATCTCTGACTCTATTTCCTCTGGTGTACCAAAGTTAGTAGCGTATAAGTATTGTCTTGCAATTTCTGCTTGGTGATTCTCATCATCTGCATCTAATTCAAATACTTCTTCTACTTGAGCAAGAGTTCTAAATAAACCTTTAAGATCTGTTCCACCATCTGCTACATACTTAGCTGCAGTTTTCAATTCATCTGGTAAAGCATTGAAGAACTCTTTTGGCACATCTTCTTTAATCTTTCTCTCTTTCTCTTGAAAGTTAGCTTCAAACAACTCTCTAAAATCTTTAGTAGTATACTCCTCTAGATCTTTGTCATCATCAAATCCAAAAAGTGTACCTTCTTCAATCATCTTAGAAGCTAACTCAAATAAACCTGACTTATCTACTTTAGGTCTACCTTTATTACCTGCTTCTTCTTCCTGAGCAATAAGTCCATCCAATTCATCAATTGTTTCTTGAACCTCTTCCTTAGTAATAATTTGCTCTGCAGTATCTGGTTTACTTGTTACACCAGTTTTACTATCAAGAAAATCATAATCAGGTTTTTCATTTTTAGAAAAAAGAGATTTTTTCTCTTCTTCCTCTTCTGGTAGCATCACGTTATCCGCTCCAGGCATTCCAAATAATTCATCCAAGTTTACATCTACCTGTGAAATGGAAGTGTTATCTTGTGTTGTTTGCTCATCAGTATTCATATGTTGGTCTTTATGTTACTATAAATAATATAACTATTTTTTTTACAAATAAACTTCTTAAATTTAAAATATGCAGATTTTATTTTTTCATTTTCAGCATTATATAGCTAAGTGTTATTTCTTTTTATTATCAGTTTTACTTTTTACATCAAATGAGTTCTTGTTTTCTCTTGCAATTTGTAATTGTTTATCTGCAATAGATTGTTGAACTTGTAGTTTTTCTCTTTCAAGTTGTGCTTTTTGAGAATCATTTGCTTGTCTATTAGACTCTTTTTGTCTTTCTAAACTCATCTGACTTGTAAACTGATCAGACTTTTGTATATCTCTCATGCTATCAGTAAAGTCAGACATTTGATTTTGATTAATATCTTGAGTAGCACCAAATCCTGCAGCTCTAATTTCTGCAACAAGTATATCTCTTTGTCTATCTTTTTCTGCTTGAAGATCTGTGTGATCAGCTTTAAGTTTTTCTGCTTGAGCATTAGCTTGTAATTGCTGTTCTTGCATTTGTTGTTGATGTTGCATCTCTTGATCTTTCTGTGATTTGATTTTTTGCTCAGAATCTTTAAGTACTGTATTTAATTCAGCAATACTTTCTGATTGTACTAATTTACCTAAGTCATAGATAGATGCCCCAGTAGTATTGTTGTTTAAAGCCATACCTTTTAACTGTTCAAGTACTGCTCTATAGTTTGCTTTAGTTGTAGCAAATATATTTAAGTCTCTCATAAGCAAATCTGTACCATTAATCTGGAAGTTTACTTTTTCATCTGCTGCAGTAACATAAGTTAATCTTGAAGATGGTTTTGTTGAGTGATAGAATTGAGCTAAGTCAGTTCTCATCTGATGAACTCTAGGCATTAAATAATCTGAGTGTTGCATGAAGTACATTTCAGTCTGTGCATATGATGCACCTACAGCTTGTTCTACACCTGTTGCAGTTTGTTGAGATAGTTGTTGACCCATTCTTTGTGGATTAATACCTATAACTTCATATGCTTGTTGTTTCATATATGTAGCTAATTGTATCCTTGACATTAACCTACTAGTTTGTTCTAGATCTAGTTTCTGGAAATGTTGGAAGTTTAAAGCATTCTCTGTATTAGTAATACTGGTATCTAAAGGAAGCATCTGAAAATTCTTCATAGCTACATATGCTTTAGCTAAATTGTTCTTACCCCAATCTTCTCCCATTGAGTGTCTTGGTAATGCATTCTGATCTAGTAGTATCACTGTACCTAGTTCGTCAACAAGGATATCCGCTATCTGATTGTTTACAATATTGTATCCTATCTGGAATGGTTTCATTAAATCAATTAATGCTGTAGACTTAGTATTTCTGTCTGAGAATACTGCACCCTCTACAGGTAGTTTACATCCATAGATAGAGTTATCACCTTTAAATTGAAATCTTAAGGGCCCTATGTTTTGTTTATCAATACCAATATATAGCGGTGTAAATCCACCAGGATTATTCATACCCCAGAATGATGGAATATTTGGTCCAACTTTAATACCACCCCATACTTCATTAATCCAGATCCAATCTATGTGCTCCCCGTATACTAGATTATCTTTAGTTTTGTTTTTAAAGAGTCTTGTATCATATATAGGATTATCAGTTACTTTATAGTCTTCTGTAATAATCTCTGTTATTACTTCACCTGAGTCAGTAACTTTAGTTAAGTGACCAACTTTTCTTTGAGATTTCCAGTATGCTGTTGTACAACGTAAAAGATATGCAGTACCTTGATCATAATAATCTTCACCTTCTCTAAGAATATAGTTAACTATATCTCCTCCATTGAAAATACTATTTGCTGCTGCAGTAGAATATTGACGCATACCAAGTGAAGGCATATTAGTATTCCAGTCATGAGACTTAGTAGCATCATAAAATGACCCGTCATTTTGTACACCACCAATATTATATCCCGCAGATCTAATAGGATAGATAGCTTCAAGTGATGCCATCTGATCCTCATTCATCATATAACCATACTTATCAATAACATCCGCTACTGTAAGCATGTCTGTTTTACCAACCCAGTTAGATTGTGATATATATCTTGCATCAGGAGATTTGTGATAGAATGTAAGTACAGGATTCCATAACTCAACATCATAGTCATCTTCCATCATACGCATGTGCCAGAACTCTCTATCTGTAATAAGCATATCTCTGAAGCCTCTTTCTTCTAACTCATCCATTCTAAATCTTTCAACATCTACTTCATGTTGGTGAGTAGCCCACTGTTCTACCATAGATCTATAATCTTTTTTAAAGAATTGTTCAATCTCTGGTAATGATTTAAGTTTTTCTGGTGCTAATTGTTGTTGTGCTTCTTCTGATTCAGGATCTAATCCTTGTTCAACCATTGCAGCAATAATCTTCATACTTGCATCAGACATAAGTACATCTTCTACCATTTGTCTTTTTTGTTCCATCATCTCATTATAGGAACCTTCATCAACTGCACGGTATGATAACTTACTTGCTCTTTTAGCAAACTCAGCTACAAGAACATTAATAACATTTGGGATAATAGGATAAAACTTTAACTCAAGTGCAGATGCATCTTCTTTAGTAAGTGTCTCAATAATATCTCTGTAGTCATTGTCTTCTTCTACAATGTAATCAGATTTATCAATTACACCTTTTGCTAATTTGTAGTTCTTCATTAACCTACGGGCATTTCTTTTAATCTGTTTAAGACCATTCCACTCTAACCAGTCAAGATTCCAAGCAGCCCACTTATCATCTTTTTCCTTTTTAGGTATGAACTGTAATGGTTGAGTAATACTACCTAACCTGTTGTGTTCTGTTTTGGCTCCTTTTTTAAGCTGTAAAGCATTATATACTTGCATGTTATATTAATTTAAATATTGTTTTATTTTTAGAAACCCCATTGAGATATCTACTTAATGTATTTGCTCTAATTCCATAGAGTCTTGATACCTCAGCTATTGATTCATAAATTTTATTAGTTTCAGTATTAATTACTTTTTTTTGAACAACTGAATAATCCCTATTTATATTCATAACAGATAAATCATAAATCTTTTTATTTTTTAATTGTTCAATATCTTGTTTACTAAAAGTACTCCCAAATTTTAAATAATGATTCTTTATTGATTTACCTACAATACATGCTCTTCTTACTCTTGACGCAGTTGTATTTAAAAATAAAGATACTTCTATTAATGTATTAAACTTATATATAATATAAGTTTTTAAATCCATAATTACAACTTTTCTACTGTTCCTGTTTACAAACCTTTGTCCTTTTCTACACTGTGGCTTTGTTTTATATCTTTTTTTAGCAGCAATTGATATTTTTAATTTTGCTTCATCTGTGTGTTGTAAATTTAAAATACCTTCACCTCCATCTGTCATATTACATAGGATACCAGTACTGTTATCAATTCTTCCATATTGTTTAATGTATTGTTTTTCTTTTTCACATGCTTCTTCCCAAGATAAAGCATCATGTAAAATATTAATATTAAATGTATTGTTACACTTTTTTACAATATTTTTCCAATATGTATTTCTATTGTATTTACTATAAGCTCTATTATTTTTTTTACCAATACCAATATAAAAAATAGCATTTGTATCTGGTCTTATATGTTCATATACACAAGCCATTATTTTAAGTTTTTAAAAGGTGATCTGTTTAGTTTCTGATTAACACCTAACCCGCTTCTTCCCATGTGACGGAATGGTGAATGTTGCATCTTATACAAATTTTTTGACTTATCCAATTTTAAACTTGCATCATCCATAACAACTCTCTTAGCATAACCTATATTTGCTTGCTGTATCTTCAAGAAAGATACTAATGCAGCAAAAGCTACAAGTCTATCCACGTTGAGCCCGTCTTGATAAGCTTGCATCTCTTTGAGTAACATAATATCTGGAATCCTTTCTACCCCATAATGTATCTTAACAGTAGTACCATCATCTTTCTGTATATGATCTATCTCTTCAGATAAGAAATCTTGAGTATAACTGATCATATGATTCTTAAATAGTACACCAGTATTTCTCCATCCATACTCTTGAAATACATTAGCATTAGCTCCTACATCTTTTAAGAATACTATTTGGTTTCTTGGTACTAGATATCTTTGTTTCTTTCTAGCAAGCATATGATTTATAAACTGTGAGATATTGTTCTCTACAATTGTAAAGGCATTATACCATTCAATAATAAGTTCTAGTCTCTCATGTGTTTTATTGATATCATCAAATCTTCCGCACCATGCTGCTACAATTTTATCTCTTTCTATAAATGTCTCAGGTTCACCATTAGTAATCTTAGTCACTTCAACCGGTGCTTTCATTACATATATGGAACATAGTGATTCTGAGGTAGTTGTCTTACCCTCTGCAACCGGGTCAATTGATGCATAGTACATTCCATATGTAGGATCTGGTACTGGTCTTTCCCATACTACTAGTGTACCAGTTTTATCTTCTGTTTTTTTAGATATAGGAAACTCAGATATAGGTAATTTACTTGTAGATTTTACTTTAACTTTACCTGTCTCATCTCTAGATATATCTAAGTGCTCTGATGAATATTCTTTTTCTTCTATTCTTCTTATCTGTGCATTAACTAAGTGAGGAGGAAACTTGGCTGCTTTTCTAAATGCAAATGCCTCTTCTATATTTCTTGGATGCTGAGATACTTCAAGCTGATAATCTTTAGCTTCCTTGTTTCTCTTTATCTCTTCAAAGTATTCATCTAATGCTACTAATGCTTCTTCAACAAGTGAATTACCATAGTCATCAATATAAGGTGGCATTGACCATTGCTCAGGTATAAATAAACCTGACTGACCAAGTGTACCATCCTTATCTATAAGATTAGTGTCTACTGGATAGATATCATTACTGGTAGGATCAAGTATCATTTTCTTTAATGGACCACATTGATCCAAATCCCCAACTGATCCTGCTGCTATAAATAAACCAGTAGTTATCATACCTGATTTAAGTGCTGGTTTGATATATCCAAATGTAGTATCCATCTTAGGAGCAATTCCTGCCTCTTCATGAAAGAAGAACTTAACCGGACCCCCAACACCATTTGTTGGATCTTTCTCAAATGACATACCTTGCATAGTACCTTTAAGTCCTACTTCAGCTTTTCTATCTCCTTTTCTTATCTCAATCTTTTGTTGCCACATCATTACCTTGTCTGGAGACATAGGTCTATACCATGCCGTGTGCTCATTTAAGAATGCTGCGTACTCAGATAAGAACTTCCATGTACCTTTCTCATTAATATAATCTTTCAGAGAGGCGCCCATCTTTAGAGTAACCCCTGCTTCAAACCATAACTGATTAATAAGTTTACCTGCGTGAAAGTATGATGATGCTATCTGACGTTTTTTAAGAATAGCTACGTGCATGTAGTTTATCTCTGCAAGTATTTCATATAACGCCATGTGATATTGAGCATCTCTTATTTTTGCAAATCCAAACTTTTGCTCCTCCTTATCAAAGATAGGTAAGAAGTTTAACCACATGTAATAATCCCTAGTAAGATACCAAGACTTATCTTTTGATCTTACTATTACACCTAATCTGCATTTAGCTTTCTGGTCATCCCAGTATTTAATAAAATCCTTAGATTTAAATGGAGCTACACAATATACCTTGTCCCTGTTGAATCTTGTAGACTCAGAATTAAATATGGTATTAGTATTATCATCAAATTCATACTCACCAGGTTCTTTAAATATTGACTTTATATAATCACCAAAATCTTTTCTACTATCAAATGTAGTAGTAGTCCATGTACCATTATCCCAGGTTGGTATATTTGTATATATGTTTTCCATAATTAACTATCATAAGATAAACCAATTCCACCTCTTACTTTACTAGATTGCTCATCCTGTAAGTCTTTATATACACCCTTGAAAGATAATCTTATCTGGTCAAAGTTTTTAGCTGCTGCTACTAATGAGTTTATATTTCCATCTCTACCTGCAGTAATTGGTGTAGTCTCCATGTATCTAGCTAATCTATCTAACATAGATGCCATACCTTTATATGCTCTAGATGTTGCAGTACTATACATATCATCACAAAACATTCTTGCTCTTCTGATTGCTTCATCCTCTGTTGAAAAATCTGCTTCTATCTCTTGTAGTACAATCTCTTCTTTATCTATTTCTGGAGTATGAAAAAATGGATTAGAATCTGGACTAGGACAAGTCATATAAAATAAATACTGATATATCTTAAGATAATTATCAGGATATTTATCCATTATATTTTTAAGAGTACCTAGAGTATAACAATGTTCTGTTGGTATAACCACTCCATTGTCAATGTCAAATAGTTTAGTGTACATTTTTTACTGCTTTAGATTTTATAAATATATCAAGAAATTCTTCATAAGGTGTATCTATGCAATAAGTAGTGCCCATATCTGTATATAATACTGTATACTCTTCTGGTTCACTATCATTGTTTACTGATTGTCTTATACTAACTATATAATCTAGATCAATACACGTAGGTACAAATACTAAGTGCTCTGATCCTGTTATCTCATTCAATCTTGTATTTTCCAATACACCATTACAAACATGTACCATCTTATAAATTTTTTAAAATTGCTATTACTTCTTCTTTTAAATATGGCATCTCCATTGGTATTACTTGTTTGATAACTGGATCACCTCCGTCATCATACTTGGTAATAGGATAACCATTCTCATCTTCACCTTCTAATTCAAATGTTACATGATGTATAAACATCTTTCCTGGTTTTAGTTTAGGATTGTGCTTTAACATAATATACATGTAAATACTTAATTGTAATGCATAGTGATTAAAGTTACAGTCATCTAAATGAGATACTGGATGTTGTAGTTTATCACTAATACCATCCCAGTTTTTATAAGATTCTGTATCTATCTTCTTATTAGTCTTGTAGTCTATAATGTTTATCTTGTCATTTACTACTTCTACCAAATCTGATTGACCACATATCCCTACTGATTTCAAAAATACCATATGTTCAGGATATACTCCTGGATCTAGTTTTTGAGATGGTGCATGTTTTAAATTATTAATCTCAGGTACTGGAGGTACAATAGGAATAATAACACCATCAACTTCTAATGAAGATAGACTGCACAGATCAGACTCTCTCTGATTATGGTAGTATGTACCAAGTGTTGTAGCTCTTAATGCTTCATTATCCCAAATTTGTATTACAGCTTTAGGATCTAATCCAAACCATTTAGACTTAGAATTTTTAGTAACCTTTTTAGCTACTGCCTCTTTATCAAAATGCTTTTTCATTTTTGATATAAGACTTGTTACACTAGTCCATTGAATTTGTTCTTCACCTTCAATGCTAGTATAACTATGATCATCTGCTTTAAATACTATACTCATGCTGTCTCAAGATTATCAATTATTTCTTTAGCTAATATTACAGATGCTTCATCATTTGACTCTAGCATCTTTTTTAAATTCTCACACTCTTCTGAATCTAGTTTATTCTCAAGTTGAATAATACGTATACTCTGCTTATACATTTTTAACTCAAGTCTATCTATATATGAAGGTGGAGTACTATTACCACCACCCATTGCAAATTTAGTTGATGTAGTAGTAATTGTACTACCTAAATCCATACCATTACTACCAATATGATTATCAGTAATTGAATTTATAACCCATTCTCCCATAATTATAATGTATTAAGTTTATCTTCATCTTCTTCTGAGATAACTGCATGCCATCTTAAGTCTGGACACTCAGATGATAATGATCTTGTTTTAAATGATAATGAACATCCACATAAATTACAACATGGTTGTGTACCTTTCATAACACAGGTTGTACCTTCATCATCTTTTCTTGGACATACATTACATACCTCACGTCTTTCTGCTGCTACCTTTTCTACAAAGGCATCTCTTATGATAGAGTTTTTTAAACCCTCCATGATTTGCTTTCTATTCTCCCAAATCTTTCCCAGCTTTCCCATCTTGTTTGCTTTTTAAAAATTTTTCCTTTAATTGTTTTTCCTGATCTAAGATACCCTTAATATAATTTAAACGGTCAAGTTTAGTCTCAATTCTTTTTTTATTAAAATAACTTGTAAATGTATCAGTGTTTAATTTTTTAAATCTACATGTATATTTATTAATTAAACCTTCTACTGTTTTTGGCTTTACAGTCATTACACCTAAACCATCTAAGTTTATCTTTGAGTATTTTAACTCTGTAAGATTCTTTCTAACTTCTTTATAGTAAAAGGTCATAAAGTTATCTACAAGAGTTTCTGATATATTCATATCCTCAGCAACTTGCTTATACAGATCTTTAGGTTTTCTTGGTATCATCTTCCTAAAAATTTATAGTCTAATAATACATCTCCCTCTGTTTGTATCATTAATGCAGGGTTGAGTTTAATGATCTTTTTATCATCATTCTCTTTTATCACAAGCATATTCTTAATTGCTTTGTTGATAGAATTTCTTACTGTTTGTGGTGACTTAAAAATTAACTGTTCATCTGATGATGCATCATAACAAAAGTGTGTTAATTCCATTGGACCAGTGATACTTAATAAGGTTAAACAGTTTAAGTCAGATTCACTCACTACTATACGTTTTGTATAGCAATGAGTTAAAATCTGAAACTTAACTATCTCCCATTTTGGCATCACAATACGTTTCTGTACTTGATTTACTAATGCCATATCTAATTATTTTTGTCCTTGCTCAGGAATGTTTGGGGAATTGTCAATGTCATGATCAGAACCTGTTGGTTGCTCTTGTTGGTTTTGCTCCATCATAGCATACTGATACTGGATTGATGTTCTTTTGAATCTTGCTTCATCAATTTCACACAATGTTTTTTCATACTCTGCTTGTGCTCTTAAATAAGGTAATGATTCTGTGTAGAATTTAAGCATCTGTTCTTTTTTTTCAGCTAATTCTTCTGCTGTTAACTCTACTTCTTGCTCTTGTTGGTTTACATTTTCCATTTTATATAAATTTATGTTTACACAAATATACAAAATAAGTTTAAACTTTAATTATTTAAACAAAAAAACTCAGACCTATAAAGCCTGAGTTAAATCTATATTATGGAAAGTGTTATCTATTTTTAATAGTAAAGTTTAAAACTGTCAACATGTAGAAGGTTCTACTAACGTCTATCTCAATTGTGAATAAATCTAGAGCTCCAAGTCTTAATCTTACACAGACTTTGTCCCATTGTTTATTCTTTATCTTCCATGCATTTCTTACTTTCATACTATATCTTTTGATTCAATTAATGTATAGGTAAAATGATTACCATGTATCTTAGCTGCTTTTTTGCAGATCTTCATGAATGCATCAAAGTCTTTAACTCTTTTGAACACTTGACATCCTTCTGACCAGTTTTCTACCCATGTAGAATCTTGTCCAGCTTTGTGTATATTAATACCAAACATTCCTGTATCAGTATTATCTTCATCATATACTAGATCTTTATTAGTATCTCTGAATACTTTTACAGCACCAAGTCTTTGACATAGTGCTTGATATTTACCTTGATGTAAATCAATTGAATAAACTCCTCTATATTGTCCTGGAACTAATCTAGCTACACCATTAACATTATGATACTGTTGTACTCCTTTCTTACCTGGTTCTGTAGTATTTTTCCACTCATTGAATTGCCATACACCATTCTCATCTCTGTAAGATATGGTAATAGTATCATCAAATAAGTTAGTAACTACTTTACCTGTTGAGGAGTTACGGATACCTACAATGTTTACATCATATCCTTTATCTGCTGTATCTTCAAACCACTTGTATCCTTTGGCCAATACTGCATTTCTAACTTGACTTAAAATCATATTATTGTTTATTAGTGATTATGTCTTCAACATAATGATCTCTCTGTTGTATTAAGTATGACTCTCTTATTGTCATTCTCTCAATCTGATCATTAATTAACTCATTTATTATTAAATCTTTTTTTGCTAGTTCAGCTTCATCTTTAATTAACTGAGTGTCATATATTTTATTCTGGTAATATAATCCACCTAGCATTAATACTATTGTAAAGGATTGCTCTTTTAATTTTGATAAGAAGAGATCAAGTACACTAGTTATTTTTGATTCACTCATATAACTATTTCATAAAAGAAATTAGTTTTACACCACTCATAAAGATCTTGAGGTGAAAACTTGTATGCTTTTTCTACGCCATATACCCAAGCTACATATTCAGAACAATACATTTTCTTTTCTGTATCACCAGTTTCTAACCATTCACCAAGTATTAACTTAATTGGTTGTCTTACAAGTAAACCTTCAAAGTCATATGCTGTATGTCCTACCCTTGTAAGGGCTCTTTGTGCAAATGTTTTCTCATTAACTAAGTCAGATGATCTATGTACTGTAACTTTATAGTCATACATCTCTAACCAGTCATTCCACGGTCTTACATTTACACCATCTTTTTGTGCATCTACCACATAAGGTTGTCCCCATATTTCTACAAATAGAGCTGAGTGACTAAATTCAGATTTTGTTGCTTTTTTAATTAATCTACTAATTAACTTTTTTCCACTACAATGTAGTATGTCTCCTGTTTTTAATGCTGTAGCATTCATTTAGCGTTTTGTTTTATTTGAAAGGACACAAGTTCACCCACAGTATCAGATAGTTTTCCTATCTGTGATGCCATGTTTTTGATCTCTTGTTGTGTTACCTCTTGTATTAACTGATACTTTAATCTGTGTTCTTGTTCAACTAATTCTAACTTACCTTTAAGTTTGCCCTGTTCTTCAGTATGCTTGTGAAAGTCATCTTTTAAATCATCTACACTTGATTTAATATCATTGTATGTGTTTTTTAAAAAATAACCAATTATTGCTATTACTAAACTAATAACAAATAATGAAACTGTAAGTATTGAATCCATGTTTTAAATTTTAATAAATATATATACATATAATATACGCAAATATTTTTATTCTAAGAATTAAATTCTTAGTTAAATCACTTTTCTACTGTTAATTGTGAAAGAGCAGCAGTTACTGTTCCTAATGCAATTAAATATCCTGCTCCTGTTACTATAGCAACGGGTAACGTTATTGGTGCTGCAACTAAAGCTGCTCCAATTGAACCAGCAATAATACCAATTCTTTGTACCTTTTTCCAAAAGGTTGGTGTCTTACCACTCCATCTTGTTTTTAATTCTGTTGCTGTTGTTTTTATCTTTTTCATAATTCAAATTGGTTTCTTATTTCTACTGGTACATTATCCATTTGTTCAAATTCAGCAAATAGTAATGGTGTCATTTCAGCAATAAAAGCTGGTGTTTCAGCAATTGCAACAACCTCATTTTCAAAAGTTCTATATGTTGCTATATAGTTTTCTATTAATGAACTTGAAGGTCTTAAGCATACATTTGCTTCTAAGTCATCTTCTATAATCATTGATGATACTAGTATAAATTTTTCCATATCTTATAATTGTGAGAATACTCCTAATTTCATTAAATCAAATTGTCCTGTATTAGTTACAGAAGTTACAGCCATACATCTACTAGCAAATAAATTTAATCCTTGTGATGTTGCTGGTAAGTCAGTTGATATTGTACCTGTTGCAACTGCACCTGTTTCATTGTTAGTTACTCTATATACTACACTTGTAGACATTGGTTTATTAACTAATACTATACTATATACAGTTGTCATTATAGCACCTGCATCTCTATTAGCAGGAAAAGCTGCACCAAGATCTACTTTTGTTGCTGTACCTGTAGCATCATTGGTGAATACTTGTAAGTTAGTATCACCAATTTCACTACCGACACCAATTATGTTAGTCAATGTACTTACTAATGTACCAGATACAGTACCGTAAGCTAAGTCAGTTGTTTGACCAGCTAAACCATAAAATTGTTGACAACCTGCAGAATATGCTGTATCTGAAACATTAAAGTCACAAACAAATCTAAACCCACCGTGTAAAAACCATAGTAAAGCTGATCCTCTTATTCCTGTATATCTTCCGCCTGCTACAATTGATGCATAATATCTAAGTCTTATTTGCTTTGATACAAAATTAGTAGATGCAACAGATTGAGCTAATGTAGAAGCAGAAGCTGAAGCAACTAATCCACCATCTGCTTGTACAGTTGTAGAGTTATTATTATAAGTAAAACCCCTATATATTTCTGAAGGTTTCTGATACAGTGTATCTAAAACATCTTCACTCCAATATGACCCGGCCATCTTTTATATATTAATCAATTATTATTTCAATATCATTTACTGTAATTCCAAAAGTTGCAGCCATTTGTATTCTGAAACCTAAATAGTAAAGATAAGTTGTTGAATCCGTATAAGATAAACCTGTTGGTACTTCACTTTTTACTATTTCATATAAGGCGTTTGTTTCTTCAGCACTAACTGGGTACATATTGTTAGCAATTGTTTGACCGCTTTCTGATGCATATTCAAACATATACTGAGAATCAAATCCAAATCTTAATTGTTGACTACAAGCTTGTAGATTTCCTGTTACTAATCCTGTTTCTTGACCTGCTATTCCGTTGTTATACGTTACTGGTACTAATGTTTTAATTTTCATATTGTTTTTTTTATAAAGTTACTAATTATTATGCTAAAATTGATTCTGTGCTGTCTATTCTACAGCTCCATTTAATTGTTGTTGTTAATTTACCTCCTGATTTAATGTCTAAACCACCATTTGTAGTGTCCGCTGTTAATGTTGGTAAAACTGTGCAAACTATATCATCCCAAACTAAATTCATGTTATTTACTTTAATTACCGTACTAGCTGCTGTTGTTCCTCTAACAATTACACAATCAAAGTCATAACTTGTAACATTTGTAGTTGCTGACTGTTTTCCAATAATTGAACCCTTTACTCTTATTGCTTCATTATCTTGTAAAGGTAAAGCAATTGCTGTTCCATTATAAACAAGTAAACTAATTGCTGTATTTGTTGATGTTTGGGTGCCTACAACTCCTGTTGATACTTGACTATTACCTTGCAAATATGGTCCTATATCTTGTAAAGTACCTAGTGATATTCTTGAAGCAATACCTTTTGTTGATCCATAAACACCAAAACAAGCTGAATATTTTCCACTTGCGGAATTAGTGTCATTTGTTACAAATGAATTTATACCACTTGCACCGTTACTAACGCCGCCAGCAACAAAAGCTCCGTTGCCTGAAGCAACTCCATTTTTAGCAAAAGAGCCAGTTCCAGTTGCTGTACCATTAAATGAAGTAGCATTGCCTGCTGTTGATGCAGATAAAAAACCAAAACCACCGCCTGCTGTACCTCCACCATTGTTTCCAAACTCAAATACATAATCACCAGTAGCATATCCATTTCTACCAAAAACGAAATTATATTGCCCTAACGCTGAGTTACCACTACCACCAGAAACTACTGAATATGTACTTGAAGCAACGTTATTAATACCACTTAATATTGCTGAATCAGTACCACTTGCAACCTGAGAAGCTCCAGTCCTACTTCTTTGAAAATCTACAGCTCTTGCACCTCTTTTATTCCCACCTGTAGCTGTTCCGTCTGAAATTTGACTTATTAAAGCTCCAGCACCCTTTGGTATAATTGCAAAGTCACCATTAGTAGTACCTGTAACCGCAGTTAAACTATCTACAGGTACAGTAGCATTAGGTGCTGTTGTGTTTTGTGCTTCGGTAAAGTACGTTAAACCGCCTGCACTATAAGATACAGTTTGCCAACTTGTAGTATATTGATAAGTAATACCTGTTGCTGTATCTGTATATCTATCTCCAGCAACCGCTGAATGTGACGGAACACCTGTTCCTGTTGTTTGATTTATACCTTGAAGATATTGATTACTATTTACTCCCATTGTTATATAATTTTATTATGCGTAAATAACTTCACAAGTGTCAATTACACAAGTCCATTGAACGTTAGTCGATGCAAGACCTATAACTGTAACTGTTAAACACCCTAATGTTGTGTTTGCAGTTAAAGTTGGATTTCCAAAAGAACCTGTATTTACAACAAGTGAAACCGTTGGTGTGCCTGCTATAACTGTTGATGCGGCGGTTGTTCCTCTTACTATTACACAATCTATATCCCAAACTCCCACGTTAGTTGAAGCACTTTGTTTACCTGTTATAGAACCTTTAACTCTGAATACGTTGTTATCTTTTAGCGTTAATTGATTATTTGTTGCTTCACCCGACCCATTAGGTGTTTGAATAATTAAAGGCGTTGGAGTTGCATTTGTTGTTCTTCTATTTAAAACTATTTTTGAGCTTTGAGTATCACCCTTAACCCACCCTTGATTACCATATACAAAACGACTATAACCATTATCTAAACAATTAATACCTAAAACAACTGATCCGTAAGGGGCTGTAAGAGTGTTACTATCGCCTAAAGCTACGTGAATCTGTCCTGTACATGAATTATATCCACCTAACGCAACTGAATGGTATCCACCCGTAATTACATTATAATAACCAATAGCGGTGTTGTGATTTAAGCTACTAACGGTTGAGCACCCTTCACCCAGCATTACATCTGTACCTCTAGCAATGTTATCTCTACCACCAGTAACAGAAAATGAACCGATAGAACTATTGCCAAAACCGCCAATAACTGTGCTATATTGACCCGTAGCATTATTGTAATACCCTCCCGCCACGGTACTATTAATTGCTGTGGCTTTATTTCCTTGACCGCCAACAACAACTGCATAGTTTCCACTTGCTACGTGGTCGGGTTGGTCAATATATGTTTGAAAATCTACGGCATTTGCGCCACGTTTATTTCCTCCAGTTGCTGTACCGTCTGGAACACGTCCTAATAAAGCTCCTGTTCCTTTAGGAATAATTGCTAAATCCGCATCAGTAGTACCAGCTATAGCTGTTAATGAATCTACGTTAACTGTAGCATTTGGTGAAGCTGTACTTTGTGCTTCTGTAAAATATGTTAAACCACCAGCTGCTCCAAATAATTCAATTATAGCTCCTGTTGAGTCTTTATAATGAACTAATTTATCTGTTAAATCAAAGAAATATGTACTATTTGATACAGAAGCCCAATCAGCACTTGATGCTGTAGTTACTGTGTATTTAGTACCTACTACGGGATTACCCGAAACTGTTACTACCGCCATAATTTTTTATATTTATTTTGATTCAATCATATTTACACAAGCTACCAATTGTGCCTGTTCCTCAACTGTAAAGTCTTCCCACACTAAGACTTTCACGTTATTACCGTTTAAATCTTGAGTGATGATTCTCATGTTTTCAGTCATTTTCAACTGTGCAATTATCTGTCCTATTTCTACTGTTTCCATATTTTTATTTATTAATTAGTTTATTGTAAAATTACATTTCCTTGTGCATCTGCTGTATTTGTTTGACCGTTTGTTACATTTGCATTTTTAAAGTTTGTTGAGCCTTTTATTGAATTATTCGCTAAATACATAGTAATTGCCCCAGCACTTGTAAAAGCTGTTGCCCCCGAATTAGCTAATTGAATAATTGAATTATTAACAGAGCAAGTTGAATAATAGAATCCATGACCTCCAGCGTTATTATAGTTGCAAATAACATTGCAATTATTGATACTTCCACTACCCAATAATGAAAAAACAGCTGAAGCATTTGCGGTTATTGTACAATTATTAAATATTCCACTTGCCATGTAAAAATTTATTGGGTTAATTAATGATAATATTGTGCAATTATTAAATGTTCCAATTCCTATATCTCCAGCTGAAGTTTTTACATAACAATTATTAAGTGTAAATACTCCAGCAGAACCTGTTAATACTCTTGAAGTAACTGATATTAATGTAGAGTTGTTTACCTCAATTGCAATAGTAGTAGCAATTGCACTCCCACCATTAGCATATATATAACAGTTATTAATTGTATAACATAATCCAACAGGAGAAACACCAGCAGTATTTGATTTAATGATAGAATTTGATAAAGTTCCAGTTGTTATGGCTGAACCCCCAATTGAGTCTACATAAATATTATCTATTACCGCATTTGGGGAAATTGTACTTGATGTAAATATAGGAGTATAACCATTACACGTAAATCCATAGATTCTAGTCACGAGCCGACCATATACACCATAAGATGAAGCGTTATTACTATTAAATGTTGCATTACCGCCAATTATTGAGCCAGTAGCATTAATATATAAACCAGAAACACTTGCTGTAGCTTGATTAACTACTATGTTATTTATTTCACAAATAGTAGGTGAAGAAGTAGCAATAAATCCGTCAACTATTGAGAATGAAATTGTATGTCCGTTACCGTTAATATTAACACCATTTTTTAACGTGTAACCTACTGCATTTTCAGTAATATCCGCAAATAATTCAATACATTGACCGCTTGTCGCAGATGCAACCGCTAAAGCCCATGTTGCATAATAAGTATAAACACCACTTGCATTTGCTATTCCCCATATACCACCTGTACTGGTTGCGTAATTAGGTACATTCAATGTACTACCAACTAATGTTGCGGCTCCTGATGTTCCTGTAGTAGTAAGAGTAATTGCATTTTGTTTTGCATTAAATACTGACCAGTCAGAAGAAGATAAATATCCATCTACTGTTGCTGATGATTGTGCCATACTAATAGCTGGTGTTGTTCCTCCAGATGATTGTATTGGTGCAGTAGCCGTAACAGATCCTACACCTCCTGGAATAGTAATTGTAACATCACCATCTACTGTAGCTGCAGTAACACCAGCACCTACAAAATCAATACTAGTTGCGTCTGTAGTTACACTTACACCTTCATCTAGAATTGCTAATTTTTTCTTTATATTAATTTCTGTACTCATTAGTATATAGTATTATGTATTATAAGTAATAAGTAATTCAGTACCTGTTCCGTCATATGTAAATGTAGAAGCAGCATAATAATTATTAATACCATCAGATCCAAAACTTACTGATTCTCCTGGTTTAATAGGAGCACCTAAAAAAGTTCCATTAGCTGATCCTACATTTGCTATAGAAAAGCTATATGTTATTGGAGCAACTGTACCTGCTACAAATGTTCTAATATAATTAGGTGTTCTACTAACAGCTGATGTATTACTTACTATTTGAGATAAATAACTATTAGGATTAATATACGTTATTGGTGCAACTGGTGTACCTGGAGTATTTGTTCCTGCAAGATAATAAACTGGTGGATCAAAAGTTCCCGTACCAGCATTATAAAGTCTTATCTCTAACCAAGTTACATCATTAGCATCAAGTACAAGAGCTGCTTCATAATCAGCTCCCGCCTGTATTGCTGCAAGTATTTGGTTAAGTAATGAATCTACATTACTTGTATTTGTGTTAATATCAGTAAGGTTATCACATGCACACTCTTGACCAAATAGCATTTTTAATTGCCATGGCATGTTTGTTCCTTTACCACCGTATGTTTTTAAATTTCCTACAGACATAATAATTGATTTATATATAATAATATACAGAAAACTTTCTATATATACAAATATAAAAAGAAAAGCCACATCTCTGTGGCTCTTAATTTAGTTTTCTTGAACTAGTTGTGGTTCTGCAAATAGAACTCCTAATGCTTGTGTGATCATAGCTGCATCTTGTAAACTAAATGCTCCTTTAAGGAATGCTTGATTTAAAGCTTGTTCAACTACTTGTTTTGCATCTTCTGTTTTCATATTGCTTGCAATTCAGTTACTTGTTTTTTAGTAAGTCCACCTACAAACCATTCTTTACCCATCATAATTCTGATGTGCTCTTCATTACGTCTTTGTGTATCTACTTCCTCTATAGTTAAAGACTCTTTAGCTTTTAACTCATTTAATAATGCTACACTATCATATGCTGCTGATACTGATTTTGCTACTTGCTCTGCTGTTAATTCTAATTCCATGATATTTGTTTTTTGTAAAGTTAATATATTTATTTTTTATTATGCTATTTGTAATGGTATTTTATAATCAACACCATTGATTTTTACTGTCCAAGATACTGTAGGTGTTAGTGCTTCAGTAGCAATTGTACCTGCATTAGTTCCAGAAGATCCTACTACAAATTGATTATTAGCTGTTGCTTGAGCTTGTTTTCCTAATATTATACAATTATTATAATTTTGATTATCAATATCAGATCCTATCATAATATTAAACTGACCTGTTGTATTACTGTTTCCAGCAGATGCACCGATTGCAATATTATACTGACCTGTTGTATTTGCATATAATGAATTTTCACCGATAGCTATATTTTTTTGTCCAGTTGTGTTGTAAAATAATGTTGAAATTCCTAAGCATGAATTACTATTACCACTGATATTAAAATACAAAGAATTATTTCCAACTGAAGCATTACCAATTCCATTTATATTATTGTATGATGAATTAACACCAATTGCTGTATTTTCAGAACCTGTTGTATTAGAATGTAATGCAGTTCTTCCAATTCCAGTATTGTAGACTTGATTTGTCCCTGTATAACCTGCTCTCCATCCAAAAAAAGCATTTGCTGACCCACTAACATTATTTGCAAAAGCATCTTCACCAACAAACGTGTTTCCTAAAGCATCAGTTGGAGGAACTGGAGCTGGTACCAAATCTAAGAAATCAGTTACTGATATTGCACCAGGTAAATATCCATCACCTCTTCTTGCATCTTTTAATCCTAATGGTATAAGTGTTCTTGAGGTATCAACTGTATTTACTACATGATTACCTTTGATCCATGATATAAAATTTAAAATATCCATTTTTATTTATTTTTAAGTTAATTATTATGCTAATAAAATTTTTCTTGCTACACCATTTATTACTACATTCCATACATTTGAAGAAGTGTTAACTTCTGATGTTACTGAACCTGCATTTGTTCCTGCTGATCCTACTGAAAATTGATTAGCTGCTGTAGCAGCTGCTCCAAAACCTAATATTACTGAACCACTAAAGTTACCTGAAAGTGTAGCAACACCAATCATAGTATTATTATTACCAGATACATTTGTTGTTCCAGCTGTATTTCCTATAGCAATGTTATTAGTTCCTGTAATATTATTTGTTAATGCTCCACTACCTATTGCTGTATTTTGTTGTCCTATTGTGTTATTATTTAATGCTCCTGCACCTATAGCTGTATTGCCAATTCCTGTAGTTGTTGAATACATAGCAGACTTTCCAAGAGCAGTATTATCATTCCCTATTGTATTAAATAACAATGCCTGTACACCAACACTAGTATTATTATTACCAGTAGTATTAAATGCTGCTGCAGCTTCTCCAATAGCAACGTTATTACTACCTGTAATATTACCACTTAATGAACCCTGACCTAATGCTGAATTACCTAATCCTGTTGTATTTGAGTCTAATGAGAAATTACCAATTGCTATATTTGTATTACCTGTTGTATTTCTATACAATGCTTGATGACCTACAGCTATATTATTATTACCTGTAGTATTATTTCGTAATGATAAATTACCAATTGAAATATTTTCATATCCTGTAGTTGTTGCTCCAAGTGATAAAATCCCTAAACCAATATTAAAAAAACCAGTTGTATTATTGTACAATGCTGATGTACCTATTGCTACATTTTCACTACCCGTAGTATTATAATATAATGAATAAGCACCAAGTGCAGTATTATAACTTCCTGTAGTTGTACTTAATCCTGAACTAAAACCTATTGTAGTATTTTCTGTTCCAGATGTATTAAAGAAAGATGATTGATAACCGACTGCTGTATTTAATGCAGCTGTATTATTTTTTAATGATTCATGACCTATTGCAGTATTAGCACTATTAGTTGTATTATAAAACAAAGAATTAACTCCTACTGCTATATTTCCTAGACCAGTTGTATTATTATTTAATGAAGTTGTTCCTATACTAATATTATTAATACCCGTTGTATTATTTACTAATGAATTAGTACCAAATGCAATATTTTGCCTACCCGCATTATTATTTCTAAGTGCATTTATACCTACTGCAAGATTATCAAAACCAGTTGTATTATCGTACAAAGAATAAGCACCAATTCCAATATTTTGTGATGCTGCATTATTACTATTTGCTAATGAAGATTCACCAATAGCAACATTAAAAGTTCCAGTTATATTATTTTTTAATGCCTCAAAACCTACTGCAATATTAGTGGCACCTGTAGTATTATTTCTTAATGCTGATACACCAACTGCAGTATTACTATATCCTGTTGTATTACTATTAAGGGCATATTGACCATATGAAGTATTAGTTGCAATATTACCTTTACCGTTATTCCAAATAGTAAGATCTGTACCATCATATTCTAACCAATAAGGTAAGGATCCTCCAGCATAGTTAGGAATATTTAAAGTTGATCCAATTAACGTAGCTGCACCAGATGATCCTACAGTAGTTAATGTAATATCATCCTGTTTAGCGTTTAATAAAGATATTAAATCACCTTGAGTATTAATGTTACCAATAATAGATCCCCATGTAGGAGTAGTTGGAGGTAATAAACTAGCAACACTACTAACTAAATCAGTTGTAGTTATTAATGCTGGTTGGTAATTACCATAGAAGTTTGCATCTCTTACACCTACCGTGAACAAGTCTGTTGCTTCTAATAGTGTTCTAACCTTTCTTTTATTAATAAGGTTAGTATAGTTTGTTATATTATTTAACATAGCTTTTTATATATTAAAATACCACAGATATAGTATATCTGTGGTATTTATTTATTAATTAATTGTATATAATTCATAATATACATACAACTCACCATCCCAGTTATTAGCATCAGCTATTGCAGGATTAGCATTATAAAGCTGAAATCCTAATCCAGTTGAAACTCCTGAAGCAATTAAATGTGGAATAGCATTATCACCAAAAACTTGGCTGTAATATACAGAATACTGTACATATATATTATCTCTATTAGCTAAAGTAAGATCTAAATCTAAATTATCAATTAAGAAAAATACTGAACTACCATAAGCTGGATCAGGAAGAAAAGGTAGTGTTCCTGTATTAAGAACATCAATAATACCACGGGGAGTATCTACTGTTACAGTATTAGTAATTGCCATGTCTAACTCATAATGTTTAGTATTACCAATATTACCTGATTGTACTGCATCATTTAATGTCATTGCTACAGTAAGATACTTATCATCTCTTTTAGTTGATGGTGCACCAACTGCAATTAGAGATCCATCTGGAGGTGTAGTAGTTACACGCTTTGCTTTAATCCAGGAAATAAAATTTAAAATGTCCATAATGCATATATATTTAAATACCACAGACTTATTTTATCTGTGGTAGTTTAATTAAATTTATTTATAAAGTTCTTTTACTCTAGTAACTACATCTGCATCAGTCCATTCACCAATTGCATCATATGCATCTCCAGTCCATAGAACTAAGACACCTACTTCTTGCGTATATGCTTTTACTTCTTTTCTAGAGTTGCTATCTATAACTTCTTCAATTGTTATTTCTTCAATAGTTCTTTTTAACTCTTGAACTATAACTACTTCTTTTGGTGTTTCAAATGTGATTTTCATAATATGTTTTTATTTATTTATTAAAGTCTTACTGCCTCTATGGCAAAAGTTGTTTGATTATAATATAAGTATGTACTTCCTGATACAGCTCCATTAGGAATACTGATAGCGGTTGTTGCTGCAGTTCTATTTGTATAAGAAGGTAAAGAACCATTAGCAAAAACTGTTTGTCCTGATAGTGTTCCTCCTTTATGTGCTTGATAACCAAATGCATTTACATTATCACCTGTAGAGTTCATTCCTGCTTCTTTTCCTAAGAAGTTACAAGTGTTTGCGGTAGTTGCACCACTTCCAGCATCCACCCCTATAAAGTTAGAAAAATAAGCACTAGCAGCCTGAAACCCAGCACGAGACCCTAAGAAATTTGAAAAGAATGCATTAGTTGCAGCATAACCAGTATATACACCTAAAAAGTTAGAAGTGTCGGCACTAGTTGCATTTTGTCCTGCTTGTGGTCCTAAAAAGTTAGAATAATTGGCATTAGTTGCATTGTGTCCTGCATAATAACCTAAAAAATTAGATAGGTTAACATTTGAATTTTTTCCTGCAGCTGTCCCAAAAAAGTTTGAATGCCCAACATTATTGCTATCATAGCCCGCAGTTTGCCCTAAAAAGTTTGAATTATACGCAGTACTTGCACTACCAGTTCCTGCTTGGTCACCTAATACAATATTATTATCAGGACCTACTGGTCCAGCTAATGGAGTAGTAGAATATAATGATGTACCATTAACTCCTATTGCTGATGCTGATGCAGCTAACAAATCTTCAACGGTTATTACACCTGTTAAGTAACCATCATCTCTGCGGTCATCTTTTATTCCTACTGGTATAAGAGATTTAGTTGGATCTACAGAGGTTACTTGACGTTTACCTTTTACCCAAGAAATAATATTTAAAATATCCATGACTTTATTTTTATATTTAATTATATAATATAATATACATAATAATAATATAAAAACAAAATCCCAGATTAATTATCCGGGATTTCCTTACCTAACTCATCTAGTAAGTATTGCATGATACAGTGCAAATATAAATAAAAAATCCCAATAAGAATTAACTTATTGGGAAATCTTCAGCCAGCGAAAAACTGAGAACAAAAAAGGAGTTGCAATATTAGATATAATATTTTAATTAATAAACCTTTTACCTTTCTTTTTTCTAACTTTTTTTGTTTTAACTAAACCACGTCTTGCCTGTTGTCTATGTTTTATCATTGTATTTTTCATTCTTGCATCCTCTGCCATTACAGTTCTTTCTCTATTACCTAGATCAGAATTGTGAGTCCTACCTTGATTATAGTTAGGACCAATAATACGGGGAGCGCAGGAACACAATAATAATACAAGCAACAAACATTTCATTTTTTCAGTTCAGCAATTCTTCTTTTTAAATACACTTCAGCTTTTTGCAGATCCTCTAATTCTTTAGTAGCATCTTTTTTACCTGCTCTTGCAATATACTTAATTACATTACCTAAGTAAAAGTCTTTATCTAGTTTCCATGCTTCAAGTACATTGAATACTTCATAAGTACTATCAGCTCCTCCATAATGAGAAGGTCTTAGTGCGGTACTAGGTAAGTTTACTGCTGTAGGTTTTTTTCCTGCAAAAGGATCTTTTCCTACATAAGGACTTGGTGTAGTTTTCCTGATATAATCATTATACATTTCTTGGTTTTTATTTGCAGCAATCTCAGCCATAATTTTCAAACTCTTTTTATATGTACTTGTTGTCTCAGGTTTTCCAACCATCCTTTTATAATCATCACAAACTAAAGGCTTCATCTTACCAAACAATTGCAACGTCATACTCACTAAGCATAAGCTTGATAGTTTTATCTACTTCAATAACTTCTGCTCCTTTAATTGCTGCAACTGAAATATAAACTGAATCACCTGCTGTTACAGTTTTAACTTCTTCACCTACTGCAAACACTTCTAAACGTGTCCACTGTTTCATTGACTCTTGTTCAATGTGTGCTTTGTCTGCTTCACTCAATTGGATAGCTGACTCTTTCATCTCTGGTTGATTAACCAATACTCTTCGTCCTTTTAGGCTCTTAAATGCTGTACTCATGATTCTTGTTTTTTATTATAACTTAACATTTCTACTTTCAACTTTGGATAACTGTTATAGCCAACCAAACTAAAGTCCTGTAAAGATAGTGAATTTATTACACTATTAAAGTTTAAAGTTGAAGGATTATCTAAAAAAAGTTTAAACTTAGATTTATCAATTACAAGTTTACTTTCTCCATATAATTCAGGATCTCTAAACATTAACTCTTTAGCTACCTCAATTTGGTTATCATATATATGGACATTCTTTAACTCTCCAATAACTGCTGCACATTTATATCCCGTCATTATCTCTAACACTTGAGCAAGGGTTGCATAGAACATTATGTTAACGGGAGTACCCAAGAAAAAATCTGTAGACCTTTGACTCCATACAAGATTGAATGTGTAAGTATCTTTTACAGGTTGACATATAATCTGAAAAGAATAATGACACGGAGGCAAACACATATCAGGAAGATCTGCGGGATTCCAAGAGTTAACGATTAATGATGTTGACATAGGAGTTTTAATCATGGAAGAAACAAGCTTATATAACTGATCAACTCCATTGGCGTTTCTCCACTGATGAGAATAGATCTTACCCATGTCATAAACTTTTGATACAGATGCATCCTTGTAGTCTTCCTTATTTGATTTCCAACCTTCATATAAATAATTTGCTGCAGCCTCTGAATAGTTATGGAAGTGTGCCCAATCCTTATCCCAGAATCTAACACCCATTTCCCAAAGCTTCCTTATATCAGTAGAACCAGACATAAAGAATATCAACTCAGCTATTGCTCCTTTAAAATAAACCTCTTTAGTAGTCAATGCAGGAAACCCAATACTAGGTCTGCAATAAAGATTGATCATGGATATCTCTATCCTCTCAACTCCTTTTCTATTTGGATCCTGATACTTATATCCTCCATAATAGATTTCTTCTAATATCTTTTTATACTGTCCATCAAATACTGCCATGCTATCTCTTTAAAAAAACAAAGCCCTGAGTTTTTAATTCAGAGCTTTATAACCATCAATCAATTAAATAAAATAAATGAACCGTAAACATCTACATTACGGATATAAAGATAAGTATTTTATACCAATTCTTTATAAAATTTTTCAAATATTTTTTCAGACATTATAGAGAACTGCTCTTCCCAGTCTTGTATAAGATAGTCCCCCCGGTCAACTTTAAATTCTTTACCCCCTATCTCAATCCATAAAGTAGAAAACTTTTTCTGTTTATAATCTAGCATACCTTCAAAGTTTTTCATACCAGCAATCTCAATTGCCATTTTCTCTGTACCATCATATTGCATAGCCTCAATAGTTCTTGGTCTCTCTGTATATAATTTCATCATAACATATTTAAAATACAAATATAAAACAAAATCCCCAGACAGGAGTCTGAGGATCTTCTTACCTAACATAAGTTTTTATGATACAGTACAAATATATATATAATTACTGATACCAGATAACATTCCCCGGTAATTCTTCCTGAGTGAAATACATTAAGAGAGGGACTACGGAATTTGGGGATGATGTATGTAAGAGAAGGAGGTGGACCCTCCCTACAACACCCCCACCCCCTCAGCCCGGAGGTGGTACCCCCTATGCTTGCTACGCAAGATAGACCATATTAGAACTGACTTTAATTAAAATTAATTGCTATGAAATATACTAATTACTTTAGATACATGATCTTTGTATCATGTGTATTTCTAGGTGGTGCTGTGGAAGCATACCTAGAGATGCTACCAACACTGTGCGTTTGCTTCAGTGTAATAGGATTTATCTTTTGGTTCGGAGGCATTAGGACCCCTGACTCAGAAAAATATACACCTGAATACTTGAAGAAGTATAAAGGTTGGAGTTAATAACAACATAGGAGCCTAATGGCTCTTATGTTTTTTTCTTGTGACCATCTTATAACTGTTATTAATATTAACTTAAATTTAAAGATTATGTGGTATAATAAAATTATATATGATGAATGTAATAATGAAATAGATAGAGAAAAATATTTTGTTGAGGAATTATATGAATTATATGGAGGAATGGGAAAAGATATATGTGGTAATTATATATTAGAGTTTTGGAGTGAAAATTAATTAAGGGGATTATTCCCCTTTTTTTGTCACCATTTTATAACTATAATTAAAACTTATTATTATGAAAAAAGGAAATATACTTGTTTTTAAAGACAGAGAAGAGGTTATTATAAAAGCCAATAACAATAGAACTACAGGTGAGATTATTACTGATAAAAATACATACAGTACTGACTTTATTAAAAGATGGTTAGAATTTGGCTTTGTTAAGATTAAATAAGGGGTATTATACCCCTTTTTTTACCATTTTATAACTCCTTATAACTTAATACTTTATATTATGACACAAGATGAATACACTCGTATGGAAAGAGAGTTCTACCAAGAACTCTCTGACTTCATCTTTGAAGAGCAAGAAGCCTTTGCTCTTTGGATGATAGAACAAGCGGATATGACTTATCCGTGTGATGATGATGATCTCCCTTTCTAAAGAAAGGAGAGGTCATCTCTCTTTTAGTCAACCATTTTATAACTCATATTGAATAACACAGTTAAATGTTTGTTCTCTACAAGAAGCTTGTACACCTTGGTGCACTGACAAGCTTGCAAGTCAAGTAGAGAAATGATGCAAAAAGTTCCAAAAAGGAGAGCTTTATGTTTAACTTGTTATTCTTTTTTTTAATAAACCATTTTTTAACTGTCATTAAAACTATTTATTATGAAAAATTTAAGTGAAATTGCTATAAAAGCATTTAACCAAGGTTCTGATAACTTTGGTGAAACAGTAACAGGAGAGGTTAAATCACTACATAAAACAGTATACAAAGAAGGTACAATCTTCATTGATACAGATTATGTAGGTTGGGATCATTATTCTTGTACTGTTATGTTGCTTGATGATGGAGACAGTTGTACTTCAGGTGTTGGGTTTTATGTTAAAGATAATGTTATGGACGTATGTTCAGGACATATAGTATTTAGCATACCTGTAACTGATGAAATACAGGAAGAACTTAATCAAGCAGAGATTAGTTTGTTTTAACAATAGGGGGTAATTCCCCCTTTTTTTAACCATTTTTTAACTGTCATTAAATTATATATTATGGAAGAGATTAGATTAGCATTGGAAAAAGCATTAAACAGTACACATTTAATGCGTGGTATCAAGAGAGGTTGGTTATATGCGGGTTCATTTACTATGGGTGAATTAACATATTCATTCTATGGTTCACCTGAAGAGCAGAAAGTTACCTGCCGTTGTATGAATGCGGATAATTATGCTAACCACTATTTTGATATGTTCACTGAATATACTGAGATTGATGGTAGTAAAATCATATCCGTTGTACAGGCTTGAGTACCACAATAACACAAGACTCTTAGAGAGTTTTGTGTTTCCTTCTAAGGCATTAGCCCTTTGGAAGAAGAAGCAACTGATGAGTAATGGATATACTCAAGGTGTGTTTAAAATAGTGTGTGTCAAATGATGCACACTATTTACCCCTTTGGGGACCATTTTATAACTAATAATAATATTAATTTAAATTAAAGATTATGAAAACAATAACGTATAAAAAAAAGATTGAGGTAGAAGCTACTATACCTTTTCCTGTTATCACATTTGTTGCAGAAAAAGTTAGAATACTTGAAGATGGTTACTCATGGAATACTATGGGTTATGTACCAAGATTTGATGGCCTTACTATTGATGGATATCATAAAGTAACAGGTATGTATTGTAATGATATATGGAAAATGCTTGAGAAATATGTCATAGAGACCTATAGTAAAAGCTCAGGTTGTGGTTCAATAGATTGGTATGCATATTCAGGTAAAGACGTTAACTTACCTAAGTTACCTAAGTTAGAGAATAGTAATGGTAATGATGACCATGCTGACTTAGTTGCTATGTTTAAAGACATATAAATATTAAGGGGGAATAACATCCCCTTTATTTTTTACCATTTTTTAACTATTAATAATATTAATTAAAACTAAAGATTATGAATACAGAACTTATAAACAGTATAATTGCTGATCTTGAAAATGATGCTAAGTCAATGATTTCGCATATAGATACTACTAATGATCCATTTGAAACTGGCTACATTAAAGGATATCACGATGCTCTAATGGGTCACGTTCATTTATTGCGTGAGTATATCAGTAATAATGAATAACAAGAGTGGGTTATACCCATTCTTTTTTTTTTGACTGCGTCAGCTTTAACCATTTTAAAACTGACATTGATATATTTATTAACTATTTAAAATTTGAGTTATGAGCAGTTTTTCAAAAACAATTAGCATTTCTGCATTCGCAGAGAAACAAGGTATTTCAGAGTTGAATATCCTTAAGAACCCTAAAACAGGTTCTAATTTCTTGGTAGATGATTTAGGTAACACGTACCGTGTTGCTAAAGACATCCAAGAATTAACTACAGATTTGCAGGTATCCTGGTTTTCACCTGAAGACGGTGATGCATCTTATATGTTGCATAAGAAAGGTGCGGGTGCAGAGGTTGTATCTTCTATGTCCTTTGCAAAAGCTCCTGCTACATTGCACGAGTTCTAATTATATTCCTCTACCTTGATTGGTAGAGGTTTATTATTTTTTTGCTACGCAGCTTTTACCATTTTAGAACTGAAATTGATATAAATTGTTTAACACTAAAAATTAATTATTATGAGCACATTTTCAAAAACACAGTCTATCAACAAGTTCGCATCTGTTAACGGTCTATCTTCAATAGAGATATTGAAGAACCCAAAGACAGGTAAACTATTTGGTACAACAGATACGGGAATAACTTTCCGTATTGCTAATGATATTACTAGTCTATCTGATGACTTAGTAGTTAGTTGGTTTAGTCCTGAAGACGGAGAGGCTAGTTGGATGCTACACCATGCGGGTCAAGGTGCTGAGAAAGTATCTAGTATGACTTTCAAGCCTGTGGCTAAAAGCCTAGATGTAGAGTTCTAGTCCCCTTATACAGTATACTTATGCCTTAATTGGTGTGAGTATACTGTTTTTTATTGTGTTATTACAGTACATATATACTCAGTCAGATGCATTAAGTATATATTAACAGCATATTGATATCATTATAATCAAATTGACAGTACTATCCCGTAGTACATAATCAATATGATTATTATACACAGCGGTCTCCACCGTGTGTAACAAGTAGACTTTGATATTGATAATCAGTCAGTTAACTTTTGGGTATATATATAAATTATACGTGTTAGAGGGTGAGAATGTGATTGACAGAAAAACTATCACCTAAACTAACACTTTAAGTCGGTCAGCTAAATGACTGATACAGCTATACATATAATAAATTATATAGCTAAATACACTAGTCTATACTCTTTACACTATAAATACACTAGTTATAGTATTATGTTATGTATTACTTATATAAAGAGTAATAGTATTATAGACATTAAATCGGGTTTAATAATAATTCAACTAAAATATACAACTATGAAAATCTCAACAATGACATTTGGAGCACAACCTCCTCAGCAAGACCTTAGATACATAAAGTATAAGGCAAGACCAGAGTTTCAAGACTTTGATATGAAAAATGATAAAGGTAACTATGGTACAAGAAGAAGAACTAGACCATGGGATAAATGTTGGTTTAGTAATAAACCTGCACTAATTAATATTACAGTAGAAGAAGCTTGTAAGTTACATCCTTCTTATATGAAATGGGTATATATTAACTTAAACATTAAATGGTCAGTATATAGTATCCAGATTTTTGAAAATTTATAAAACCATTAACTACAGTTCAGCAAAGATACACTGTAAAACTCAGTTGGAATACCTTATTGATATCTAAAGGTTCCTGAATGCTGAATTGTAGTTTTTAATTCAACTAAAAAATATAAACAATGGAAGACTTAACAGTAAGAAGTAGTACAGTACTTAATATATTAGGTATTGAAACAGTAGAACAATTAGTTGCTGCTGAGTTACCTGAAATAGGTACAGTCTTAAAAACATACATGTTCTTTGATAGTATTAGATATACTAGAAAGGTAGATGAAGAATTAAGACAAGTGATTAAAGATAATTACTCTCATCTAAGCAAGTAATTCAAGGGTTGCAACCTTGTGAGAGTACTAAAGTAGAAACAACGTCTCCCCAGTTTCTTGTTCTGTGCACGGGAAGGATTTATAAGGAGCAAGCTTCAACCTGCTAAACGGTCAGAAGGGGTAATCAAGCCCTTCGTTAATGTACCATTTCTACTTCCCAAGGGTAGACAGTTGTAATAGTCTGTTAGACACCAATGAAAGGTGGGTCAAGGATCAGATTGAGGGCTGTTGCGTGTATATACATTACAAGAACTAAGTATGTAGCTCAACTACGTGTAAAGAACTTGGTATATAACCTCATAAACAATAAGAAATAGATGATAAAGCCTGAGAAACTTTAAAAATCTATGACTATTACAACTGAGTACAGAGGGAAATATCCACACTACTGGATTTATCACAAGAGTAGTATCTCAACAGTATCCTTAACAGGACTTGAAGAGGGCTTGTGATTTTACTCTTATGCAATAGTTGCATTACCCTCTGAAACAGGTTAAACTTATTAGTTAAACCCTTAAGTTATGAAGACAGTCAATAAAAGGCTATCAGTGTAGTAACGGGATATGTATCAAGGATTAGAACCTTGTAAGAGTACAACAACTATGGGGGGAAACTCTTGGAGTACCAGTTATTACACGTGTGTAATTAGGGTGGGTGAAGCCATAGGGTGAATTGGGAACTACCATAGTGTTCCCATTTTTTATAAAAAACTTAACTCTTTCCAAGATGTTGAGGACACCAGTTTCTTTCAATCACAGTAGTTCAAGTTATCATACTGCACGTGTAAATCGTGTAATGAAGGTACATCATTTCCCTGTCAAAACATAAGATATTGAACTTATGTATGGGATTATAACCTTGAGAACTATATAACTTAGAGTCTATGCCGTGCACATAAATAAGCATAGATGCTCAGAAACGTTAAAGAAAGTTGAAAGTTTTAGGTGTAAAACACACTAGGTGTAGAGATTGTAATGTAATGGACGCATTATGTGAGGCTCTATATTCTTTACAGGGGTCAGTAAAGTCTTATACCTTCACCCTGAAGAGGGATCTAAATATACTAATCCTAGCAATGAGATACCCCATTGTTAGGTACTTTTTTATTAACTGAAACTAAAACTGAAAATTATGAAAGCAATTAGATTTAATACGCTAAAAAATACAACTATTGTTGAATTAGTAGCAATGATTGGTATAGATACAAACCCTAACTCAAAGGTTTATATTAGTACTGAAAGACCTGCAAAACAAGCATGTGAATACACCATTGAAGAATTAGCAAATATGTTAATGATGGCAAAACAAGCTAAGTTAGCAGAAGATGCAAGAATGTTTGAGTTTAATAACCGTGAATTATATGAATATATAAAATACAAGATTAAACTTGAATATGATAAAGAACAACAAGAAGAAGATTATAATTTTAACTGAAATTAAAACTGAAAAGATGAAAGAATTTAAAGACTTAGAATTTGAGCATGATGAAATGGGAGAACATGCTTTTGAATTGTATCCAAATCATTATGGTATCTCTGTAATAAGAGGACCATATAGTTATGGTGGTAAACAAGGACTGTATGAAATTGCAGTACTCAGAATGACTCCAGAAATGGAGTATTCAGAAATATGTTATGACACACCTGTTACAAATAATGTAGAAGGTCACTTAACACCTGAACAAGTAACTGAGTTTATGAAACAAATACAAGAATTATGAAACTGATATTGATATTAATAATGTTGTTAGGTAGAGATCATACCACAACAGATCAGTATGATGCTGATGATATACATAATCCAGAAAATGATGAGTATGTAAATGAAATAGCATTTAATGAAGGTATCTCTTATGAAGAGGTTACTCAAGAAATGTTTAATGCTAGATATAAATGAATTTTAGTATTACTTATACAATAGGTAGGTTACCGTTTACTGAGATAGTTAACTGTACTACTGTAGGTGAATTATGCATGGCTATTGAATTAGTCATGCTTGAAAATGATATATTAAGAAACCAAATTACTATACATGAGCAATGATGAAGAAGAGTTCAAAACTATTACATCAAGATTTGATTTAGAAGATTGGAGAACTGTAAGAAATGAAGACTATTGGAAATCAGATGAGATATATAGTCAAGTAGAAAGATTAAGGTATAAGTTAGTGCGCTTGAGACACTATGATAAATATGGTACAACAATAATAATTGAGGAATAATGGTAGAGTTTGCGGGATTTAAGTGTGATGTAATGATTCAAAAATATGGTACAGGTAATCTAGCAGTCAGATTATTAGATTTAGAAGATGGATTGCCGGTAGTAGTTGCTACAACTAACATTGATGGTCTTGACTCAGATGAAATAGCTATAAAAGACTATTCAGAAAATAAAGGAGTATATGATGCTTTGTTAAAGGCAGGTATAATATTTCCTAAACATAGAGAAATAAGTACAGGTTTTGTTACTGTACCAGTATGTAAATTAACTGAATATTATACACTATGACTCAGGAATTTGTAAATTATAATCAAGCTTTAGCTCTTAAAGAGTTAGGTTTTGATGAACCTTGTTTTGGTTGGTATTCTAATCAGGAAGGTAATCTATTTAGACAAGGCTATTGTGAAACATACTTAGGTATAGAAAATTGTGCTAAGGTACCACTTAAACAACAAGTCTTCAAGTGGTTTAGAAAAGAATATGGATATTGTTCTTATCTTAAAGAAGCAACAAAAGGTACATATAGATTTTATATAGATAAATTTGATGAAAAGTTTTTTAATTCTGATATTTTAAAAACTTATGAAGAAGCAGAGTCATCTTGTATAGATAAACTAATAGAAATTATTAAAAATAAATAGTATGAAAGCAGGAACATTAATAGTAATTGCTTTAACAGTAGCTGCTATAGTAGGAGAATTTAAATGTCTTTTTAAAGCATTTGATTGTAATTGGGAACCAGTAGGTAAAGCAGAAATGGTATATACTGTATCTGCAATAACTGGTTTAGGTTGCATTGTAGGTTATATTGATATCAAAGATAAATGAGTAATGAAAAAGATAATGGTCAATCTATGAACCAGAAAATCATGGAAAGGTTAGTTAAATACAATAAAGAAAAAGAAAATGGCAGAGGAACTGAAAAGTCTAAGAGAGAGTCTAAATGATGTTGATGCATTGAATGCATCTTGGGACGTAAAAGAGTACATCAAGAATGAAATTGCTTATGCAATTATGTGTTTAGAATTTACAATAGAAGACTGATATGGAAACACTAATTGTAATAACTTGCTCAATAACAGTTGTGTTATTGATAGCAATAGTAGTAATTGAGATAGATAAAAGAAGTATAAACAAATAAAACATTTGGTCATGTTTAAATTATTCAGAAAAAAGAATTATAACACTAATAGAGTGTTCAAGTTGTCCATCATTAATGATGAGTCAACAGATTTATCAGTTGTACTAGGTATAACTGACGGTAGAAGAGATCAATTAGCTTCTCTATGTAAAGAAGCAATCAAGTTAGAAAAACTATCTCAATCAATTGATTTAGTATTTAGTGAGTGCAAACATGAGAATGAGGTAGCTTATACTACTTTATTATTAGGTAGATTGCATGAAAGAGAAACTGATAGAGGTGGTACATTATTAAGATTATTTGAATCTTTATCAAAATGAATGCTGATTTAATTATGTCAGTTATAGGATTTGATAGGTCCTGTAACTTTGAGGTAGACGGTAAAGTACTTACAGGAGGTGTAACTAGATCAGTTATGCCACCTGTATTTGGTATAGTAAGTGAAGTATGTATTAACAATACACTTGATATTGAGGTATTTGATCACTTTAACTGGGAGTTATTCTTTAAGCTTAGATCAGCAAAGCAGTCATTATGAGTAGAGTAACATTTTCAGTAGAAGAAGAAACAATAGTAAATGCTTTAGATGCTTTTATTAAACAAGGTGGTATTAGAGATCTTATCAAAGACATGTTTAATCATAATGATAAGTCAAAGCAAATGCTAGGTAAGTTATTATTAGGTGAGTCTTTACCTATTAAACCAAAAATTGGTCAGATGGGTTTATTTAAAATGTCTACTCAGTGGTTCAGTAATAAAGATACTACAAAGGATACAGACCTAGATTTAAAAGGTTATGTATCTTGTAGAGTAACTGGATTATGTGCTTATACTGATTATTCACCAATTAAAGTAGAATTACCAACATATAATGAGTCAGGTGCAATAGCTGTTATATCAACAGGATTAGACTATGATGAATTTATATGGTTGGAAGATGATAAAATATCTAATGTGGAATTTTAAAGATAGTATCTGAGTATACTACATGACCAGAAAAATAATAATTTGGGGAGTATATATATTCCCCATTGTTATTTTTAGCCATATAATGCCAACTTTATGACTGAAATTATCATTATTTTGCATATAAGCCTTAACTTTAGGCATATTTAAAAATAATGCAATATCAGTTACCAAATGGTCGTGTAATAAACATCACAATAGAACAGTATTTGTCTATGAGTGATAATGATATTCAGTACTTATTATGTACAAATGCAGGTGATACAATTCACAATCCTTTCACTGGCTCTGCACTAGATGAAAACACCACAGAAAAACAAGAAAAAATTTATGACTTCACATTCAATGTTGATGATGAAGCAGAAATAAAAGAGATATCACTTGAAGATTTAACTCAAGATGATATAGATAGAATAGATAGTCTGGATAATTAAAATCTTAACTTGGGAGTGTAGACCAAGGAATAGCTAAAATCATACACAAAAATCAATTAAAAATAAAATAAGTGTTTAACCGTAAAAAACATGTGTTATGGAATCAAAAACCAAAGTAACTGGTGATGAACTAGGTAATGTTATCACTCAGTCAGTTAACAATCCAGATTATGGATACGTTAGAGTAGAGCAAGTAAGAAGTATGTATGATGATAACTCTTTCTTAAGAAGAAGAAAAGTTAGTGCATTGATACAAGGTACAATGGAAGACTTAAAACAAGAAGGTTATTATCTTGGTCAAGAGTTACCAGGAAAAGTTGTTATCATTGAATCATTAAATCCTACTAACAAAAAGGATGCTACTAAAAACATTAAAACTGCAGGTAATACTGGAGTAGTGTGTAAAGTAGCAGGTAATCCAATCTACAGAAGAACACTTTATACTATCATCGTAAATTTATCTGATGAATTAGTAAAGCATGATAATGTAGATGAGATTAGAGCAGCTAATGATACTGGTAAAATTAAAGTATCAGCAATAAACTCTTCAGCATCTGATGAGTTCAATATTGATTAAGTATATATAATCAACAATGTATACAGGGATGGTGTAACAGCCATCCCTTTTTTTTATTTAAAATCCTAATGGTCATGGAGATACAAGAAAAGAATTTAGAGTATAAAGGTAAGATGGAGTCTTACCAATTGTATAAGGGTAATACTTATACAGAATATGAAAAAGATAATTATAATGATTATCAAAATCATTTATATAAACGTGCCTTATATGGTTTAAGTGCGTTTACTCAAGAAGAAATAGCTACTATGTGTAGTAAAAAGAAACAGAGAGTAAGTAAAGTATATATGAAAGGTCAAAGTATTATTAATCTGTATAAGCAAAAGTTAACTAATGCTTATAGTAATTTTATATTCAAGACATTGTTTCCTGAAAGTCCCCTTACACAATTTCTTGTGGAGACTGAAGAGACAGATGTTGAGTTTAAAAATACATTGTCATTTAAAGATCTTGGTATTACCAAAGATCAAGTAGTTAATATATTTGTAGCTGAGGGTATCTTACCTAAAAACTTTCATAGTTTGCAGAGAGATACTAATGCATTACCAAGATTAAGAAAAGCTTAATGGAAAAGAAAAAAAAGTACTGCTCAGGGTGTGATTCTGAGCAGTATATTTGGAAAAACTTTGAGAGCAATAAATATTGCAAAAACTGTTGGGGTAAAATACAATCTAAAGATCCAGATCATAAGATTATACCTCAAGTATCAGCTAAGAGAAAGAAACTTGATGCTGATTATCTAGTACTAAGAAAAAAGCATATGGAAAAGTTTCCACTATGTCAAGTTAAAACAACTGGTTGTACTAATATCGGGAGTGACATACACCACACTTTTGCTGGATCAAACAGAGATGCATTCTATTTGATTCAGTCTACGTGGCTTGTTGTTTGCCGTAACTGCCACAATATCATACACTTAGCTCCAGCAGAAGCAAGAACAATGGGTTGGCTAAAATAAACTGAAAAAAAATAATAACTGAAATTAAAAAACTGAAAAGATGAAAGAAACTAAAAATGATTTTATTAAAATTGCTGTTACAACAAATTATAATATGTTTAACAGATTACCTATGCAAAGACCAACAGGATCTAAGCATACACAAGATTTAGTAGAAAGTGTCCGTAAAAAAGGTAACACTAGACAAGTTATATGTTGTAAAGTAGATTTTTTTACTGGAACAAATTTAACATATGTAATAGATGGTGATCATTTATTAGACTGTTGTAGAAGAGAAGGTATTCCAGTAAGATATGAATATATTGAAATAATTAGCAAAGAAGATCTTGTTGAAACAATGGCTTGTTATAATAATTCATCTAAAGCATGGTTGTTAAAAGATTATATTCATGCATTTTCATATTGTAATCCTGATTATGCTACTTTGCAAGAATATATGGGTCTATATCATTTAGAAGCTCTTATGATTGCATCAATTTGTAATAATACAAACACATATAATGCTATTGCAACTTCAAGTGCTAAAATTAAAAATGGAGAGTTTAAAATTAACAATCCAAAAGCTAAAGAAATGTGTAAAGCTTTTAGTGATTTATTTATTAAAATTGGTGTTGCTGACAGATGGGTTAAAAAACAATTTTTAAATGTGTTTATTCAAGCATATGAATCATATGATCATAAAGAAACTTTAAAGAATATTGATAAGCATATCAAGACAATTAAAGTTATGTCAGATCCATCTTCTGCTAATGAATTTATACAAAAAAAGGTATTCAACTTAATTTAATATGAAAACATTAAGACATGCTAAAGGTATTGATTGCAATCATCCACATGTTATTGAGGTAACAGTAGCTAAATTTGTTACTTGTCCTCATTGTAGAATATTGCTGAGAGAAGCTGATGTTAAATCTAAATTTGAACAATTACACTTATCAGAGATAAAGAATGATGAAGTAAGACTTGAGAATTTAGATAAAAAATTAACTGAAGAGGAGAAAGTTGTATTATCTGGTATTACTTTTAAATGTTCAAGGTGTGATTCACCTATGGTGCGTAGAGTAAATGGTAAAACTAATGAGGTGTTTTTTGGATGTAAAAATTATCCAAGATGCAAGGGTACTAAAAATGTAACACTAATAAAAAGATGACAACAAGAGAAGAAATACAAAACAGCAATTCAAGTAAAAAGTCTCAGTTAGAACGTGAAATAGCATGCATAAAAATAGAAGCAAATTCTACATATGGTATACTTGGAGGATTTCCTACAGTTGAGCAAATAACTGAAATGTATGATAAAATAGCTAAGTTGCGGGAAGAGTTAAAAAATTTAAAATCAGAATAAGATGACAAGAGAAGAAATACAAATGGCATCATTAGAAGCTACTGATAAGAGAAAACGTGCTGGACTTAGTTTAGCCACTGGAGTTGGTAAGACTTTAGTAGGTCTTATGCATATGGAAAGAAATTTGACTCCATTAATGAGTGTGCTTATTGTTGCTCCAAAGCTTAGTATTTTTACATCTTGGAGAACTGAAGCAATTAAGTTTAATAAATCACATTTACTAGACACAGCACAATTCACTACTTACTTAAGTTTGAATAAGCTAGACCCTAGAGAATATGATATGATATATTTTGATGAAGCACATTCATTGCTCCCGTCACATAGAGATTTTTTGGATGAGTATGAAGGTAAGATCTTAGGACTTACCGGTACTCCTCCTAAAATGGTAAATAGTGAAAAAGGTGAGATGATGCAAGAGTTCTATCCTATAGTATATGAATACTTAACTGATGATGCTATTAATGATAATATCTTAAATGATTATAAAATCATTGTGCATCAAATTAAGTTAGACAATAGTAATAAGAATGTTAAAGCAGGTAGTAAGTATAAATCATTCTTTACTACTGAATTAGCTAATTATAATTATTGGTGCAGTAGGATAGAGGATTCTAGACCGGGAAAAGAGCAGCAAATTTCAAGAGTAATGAGGATGAAAGCTATGATGGCATTTCCAAGTAAAGAAGCATATACTAAGATATTGAGTAACTCAATTAAATCTAAGTGTATTATATTTGCAAATACTCAAGAACAAGCTGATCAATTATGTAATTATAGTTATCATAGTAATAATCCTGAGTCTAGTGATAATCTTAACATGTTTAAGTCAGGTGATATTACTAAACTATCTTGTGTATTACAATTAAGTGAGGGTATCAATATTCCTAATCTTAAACAATGTATTATACTACATGCTTATGGTAATGAGCGTAAGGCCTCACAACGTATAGGTCGTTGCCTCAGATTATCTGTTGATGAAACAGCTACTATTCATATTCTATGTTATATGGATACCATAGATGAGAAATGGGTTACTGAAGCATTATCAGGATTTGATCAGAGTAAAATAGAGTGGAAAAATTTTAATATTAAGTTGTAATTATGTCAGAATATGATCAGGACAATATCAGATTCATCAGAGCAGTGGTGAAAATATCCAGTGCTCTGTATGATATTGATGTAATGAAAAAGAGTAATAAGTTTAAGTATAGCATGAAAATAGATGTTAGCAAATGGCATGAGTGGTCTGAAGAATATATCAAAGAACCTATGAATGTATTTGGTAAAACAGATGTTAAAGCTTTAATGGATCTGATAGAGTTATTTGATGACTACAGTAATAAAATCTTTATAAAAAGTGAATTCAATACAAGATTAAACTTATTTTTAGCTAAAATTGAGTCAGCAAGATGGGACTTAATCCAGCTTGGAGCTGATAATAAGTCTAGAATGGGAATATTAATTACTAATATAGAAGATCTGGTTAATAAAGGTTATTTTAAGTCATATAAAAATTATGTAGATCCGTATGGTAAAGGTTATACTGATATTGTTGAGTCTATGAACAAGGTAGGTGAGACAATAATAGTTGGAACTAAGCCTGAAAATGTGTAAATTAAAATATAAACACTATGGTATTGGAAAAGACACATAAATTAACGTTATATAATGACAACAAACATGATTTTCTTTATGTTATTGCTTGTCTTATAAGATTTTGTGATCACAACCCTGAACAAGCTGAACAATGTGCAGTCTTAGTTGATGGAAGAGAATCATATGATATTAAGTCAGGGTCATTTGATGACATGTATGACTTACTGGTCAAATTAGAGATGTATGAACTTAAAGTAGAATTAAGTGAAAGTAGTGTGCATTAATAGCAGCAAAAAACCAGTTTCTATTCCTGCCGCACAATGGATAGAAAAAGGTAAAGCTTACACAGTAGTGAGAGTTGTAAAAATGGGTATACAAGCCAATACACTTGGATTTGATCTTGAGGAGGTAAACTTAGAGGGATGTTTTCCTTATGAGTTCTATGATGCTAAGAGATTTTTACCAGAAGACATGGTAGATCAGAAAGATATGGCTGTAGAAATAGTAGAAGAAGAATTAGAATTAGTATGATAAATTATTCCAAACAGGATATAATTGATGAGCTATTAAAAATCAGCAGTAAACCAAAAACAAAAGCTCCTCATATTGTAGATAAAAGAAACTATTTAATAGCTATTCTTTACTACACATTTAAAGCAACTGAGGAAGAAATCATTATTTATACTAACTTGACTTCAAGGAGTACAATCAATCATGCTAAAAGGACAGCATTTGAATTGTATAAGATTAAAGATAAACTGTTTTTGAAAAACGTTAATGAATTAATACAAAAGTATCCATGTGATTTTGATAATTTTGATGTAAAAACGCGGGACTATAATACTACTGCAGCAACTATATCAATAACATTATCACATCATCAGTTAGCAAGCTTCACAAGGTATTTAAAATCTAAAAAGATTGATAAACCAAGTGATGGAGCAAAGCAATTAATCATATCAGTATTAAAATTATGGGAAGAGTAAAGGAGATTTATATTGATTTAATTAATCAGTATGGACATGTAGATGATATTCCAGTAGATATCAAATTGGATGACTATATAGCTAAAAGAAGAGAAAATGAAGAAGAAAGAGAAGAAACTGGAGATAAGTGATATAAAAACTGCATGTTGTAATGCAGGTTGGTATATAAGATCAAGAGCAAACTATAGATGTGAGAAATGTGATGATGATGTAACATTACATATTGTATTTGCTAATATGGCAATTGATGAATCTAAAAAGAAATAGTATGGAAACATTAGAAGAAGCTGCAGATAGACACATACATGGAGATAAAAGGAAGAATTTTATTAGGGGTGCTAAATGGCAAGCTGAAAGAATGTATACTTATGATGATATAAGATTCATTGCATATAATGCTTTTTGCTTAGGTCAAATGGATAATCCAAGAGAGAATAAGTTTAATGGTTGGATAGAACAATTTAAAAAATAAGTTATGGCAGAAGTAGGTGTAAATATAGTAGTAGATGTAGATATTGATGTATATGATTTTATGGGTAACTGTAATGACTCAGAGATTACTGAAGTGATTGAATATTTAGTTGATAGAGAAAAGATTAAACCTGAACACTTTGATCCTGAAGAATATTTAGATACTCTAGATAATGCTGAAGTAGAAGAAGTACAAGAATGGTTAATGCAGAGATATAATACTAAATGTGGAATAAATCAGGCAAATGTATTAGATGCTTTAAATAAAATTAGTACTGGATTGTTGCAATTAACTACTGAAGAAGAAGAGTATATTAAATCATTAGCAAATAGATTAGTATGAAAGTATTTGTATTAGTATTGTTATCCTATATCTTATTAGGAGTAACAGATAAGAAAGTAATTATAAAGGATAGAAAGGTTAGAGAGGAGTCTTTGTACCGCAATGATAAAGGGACTGAATCTGTTTATTTAATTAATGATATAGAAGATGAATTATCCCGTAGAATATAAATACAGCAAAAGAGTAAGACTTGTAGCAAATGATGAGGATCTTGAGTATTATGTACAAGTAAGATTTTTATTTATGTGGTTTACAGTAAAAGTTTATGATGGAACATATCCTGGTGGATATACACAAGCTGATAAGCATGCAGAATATTTAGCTACTAAACCTTTATTTTTATAATATGAAACAGATAGCACTAAAATGGTTAGAAGAAAACTTATTATCTGAGCCATATTCTGAATTAGATTTTAACCATAATCAAAGAGTATGGGAATTAGCAATGATACTGGAGAAACAACAGATAATTAAAGCTGCAGCATCTGCATATGAAGATATGTTTGGTACTGATGGTACTCAATATGGAGAAAAGTATTATGATAAACTAACACAAGATGACAAATAAAGAAGCATTGATGCACTTATGGGAAAGTGTAGATAAAACTAGTATATACCAGTTGAGTTATATTAGAAACCTAGCATTTGAGTTAGGTGAGAAAGAGTTATATTTTAAATTCAGAGATTATGGAAGAGATATATGAAGAATTCGGCACTGTAGGTGCACCAAGTATTTATGAGATTACATTGTTAATATATAATAGTAATAATCATGATTGAATTATTTATATTAGTTATTTTAGCATTATTGATAATTGCATATCAAATGTATACAAGTAAATAATTAAAATTTAAAGCTATGGAAGATCTATATAAAGTAGTATTGATGATGAAGTGGGCTAATAAAAGAGTAACAAATAAGGCAAGTATGATGAGAAAGAAAAAACTCATAAGAAAAGGTATTGAAAACAACTCAAGGATTATTAAAAAACATAATCACAGATTGTTAAACAATTCTGTAATAAGAGAAAAAGCAAAGAGTGGATTTTATAAGAATCCTGAGTTTGATTAAATACTTTGGTCAGTAGTTATATGAAAAAGAGATTTAGAATTTTAAAGTCACAGTACTCATATGGTGGGTATTTTGTGCAAACTAAAGCAGGGATTTTTAGTTTTTGGAAATATGTAAAAGATTGTGATGGGTTTATCATACTGTTTTCTACAGCAATGGAAGCTGAAGATCATATTGAGAAATTGTTAAAAGAAGATAAAAATACAAGAAAATGAGAAAAGAAGATCTAGAAGAAGCAGGTTTTGAAAGAGTATTTGTATCTAAAGAAGAGTCAGGTAATAAGAATGACTATTATTATTACAAGTATGAGATCAATTCTGATGTAATTCTTACATCAAATGAAAGTGATACAATAAACAACAATATATGGAAAGTATATGAACACTCTTGGGGTGTTGCTATGACAGATATTGATGATGTAATAACTCTTATCAATTTATTTAAAAAGTGGAGTAAAATACCATTATAAGTTTAAACCTATAAAATTTAAAAGTATGTTCAGTGCAAAATTTGTGAAGAAAGAGGGAAAAATGACATATCTTACAGAGAAAGATGGTCTAGCATATAAAAACTTTGTTGACTCTATCAAAGAGGGTGAAGAATTAGATATGTTTATTAGTATAAAAGGAACAGCTGGTTCTTATGCACAAATCTCAAAGATACATGTATGTATTAGAGAGATGGCAAAAGAGTCTGGTTATACATTTGATGAAATGAAAAAGCTTGTTAAGAAACAAGCAGGATTGTGTTTTGATGTAAATGATGAAGGTAAACAGCTTGAGATGTGCAAATCATTTGGTGAATGTTCAAGTGATGAGTTATCTCAAGCTGTTCAAGCATGTATTGAAATTGGAGCAGAGTATAATATTAATCTAGCGTAGGTTCTACATAACCTTCATCTCCTGGTTCAAGAACCTCTTTTTCATCAAAAAGGTTTTGTTCAACAGATATTTTTTCAATTTCTGATATCATTAAAGTTGTAGTGTAGAAACACTGTTCAACTTGTGACATCTTTGAATAATCAGCAGCTTTAATTGTTTCAATAGATTTCTCAGATGCTTCTGCTCCTTGAGCTTGAATCTGATTAAATAAGTAAAAAAGTGTATTCTTCAACATGAAGTAATATGCTTTGTTTACTTGGACACTTAATAAAGCATCATCCTTTAGTTCTTTTACTTTAACAGCCATAATGTATAATTAAAATTAATATGACAACAAATATAGATATTAATGATATAAAAGAAAAATTAAACGCAAAACTTATTGATTCAGGATGGGCTAGAGTGCTTAGAGGGTTTTTATATAGTACTGAGTTTGATAATATTTTATTGAAATTGATTAAAGACTCACAAGAGGATAAAAGATTTACACCATTTATGAAATACTTGTTTAGAGCATTTGAGGAAACACCTTATACTGATCTTAAAGTAGTTGTAATAGGTCAAGATCCTTATTCAGGAATTGAGCAAGCAGACGGGATAGCATTCTCGTGTAGTTTTGAAAAGAAAGCATTACCAAGTCTTAGATATATACTTGATGCAGTAAACAGAACTGTTTACCATGGTGAGTTAGAATCTACAGATATTGATCTAAAAAGATGGAGTAATCAGGGTATTCTTATGATTAATAGTGCTTTTACGTGTACCATAGGTAAACCTGGATCTCATTCAGAGTTATGGAAACCTATGATGGCTTATTTATTAGACTATCTTAATTCATATAATCCAGGATTGACTTATGTATTCATGGGTAAGAAAGCACAAGAAGACTCAATTCATGTTAATGATAACTGTTATAAATTCTTTGTATCTCATCCTGCATCAGCTGCATATTCACACTTAAAAGAATGGGATTGCAAAGATGTTTTCAACAAGGTAGCTGATCTTACAAAAAAGAATTATAACTTTGATATAAAATGGTAATATGGATGAGATATTCAATCTATTAATTAAGAAAAACCTGAGTCCAAATCAATTGTATATACTCTATTGTATTAAATATAAAATCAAAACTAATGATTTTGTAAATGATGCATTAGAGATAAAACGCTTAGAGTCAGGAGATTGGCTAGAAGCTGATGTAACATTAAGCGGTAAATCAGTAATGCTAATACAAGAATTAGAAACATTCTTCAAGACAAGTAAAAAGAAGACTAGCACAGTAATAATGGGTGATAAATTTATAGAAAACATAGATGAATATCTAGATATTTTTCCTAAATTTAAACTCCCAAGTGGTAAGTATGCTAGGTCAGACAAGAAGAATTTAGAGAATAATTTTAGGTGGTTTTTTGATTCTCATGCTTATAGTTGGGAAACTGTATTAAATGCTACTAAGCTTTATGTTGATGAGTATGAAGCTACAGGATACAAGTACATGAGAACTTCACAGTATTTTATTAGAAAGCAAGGATCAGATAAAACATATGACTCTGAGTTAGCTAATTATTGTGATATGCTCTTAAATGGATCTGAGGATCCGTCACAAACACATTTTAAAGAAAGGGTTGTATAATGCGCAAAATGTCCAGGTTATCCTTATTGCTATGTGCAATAGTGGGAACTTTGTTTGCTTATGCTGTCACTAATGCATTTATTGTTGAAGTCAATATAATTAGTTTTATAGTGATTGAGGTGATAATAAGCATTATGCATGCAAGTTTTAACAGAGTGAAAGTAAAAGTTATTTAATTATTGTATATGCTTAAGCCAAAAGAAGTAAAACTTAGTTGGAATAGTCAGAAAGAAGGCTTTCAGGAATCTTTACATTATCTAAAAGGTAGAATGGTTGGAGACATTAAAAGTCTTAGAACTCCATGGCCTAAATTTAATGATGCAACTACTGATGGTATTGAATGGAATACTATTACAGTAATTGGTGGAAGACCTGCAAGTGGTAAAACTTTAATAGTTGAACAGATTGTAAGAGAATCATTTCTATTAAATCCCGCTGAAGATTTTAGAGTTTTACAGTTTCAATTTGAGATGTTAGCTAGGTCATCTGCAATTAGAGAGTATTCTAGTATTATTGGTAAGTCATATAAGTATTTATGTAGTGCTGATGGAGCATTAAGTCCAGAAGATTTACAGAGATGTTATGATTATGCTAAAGAAAAAGTAAAGTATCCTATTGATATAGTAGAGAAACCATGTACTGTAGATGAATTAAAGAAAATAATTCATGAGTATATGGCATATCATTCTACTGTTGATGAAGATGGTGTCAGAAAATATAAGAAAACTCTGATGTCACTGGATCACTCAGTACTTGTTAAAAAAGCACAGACTGAAAGAGATAAGAATGAAATGCTTAATAATCTTGGTGAAGCTTTCACTGAACTTAAAAGAATATACCCTATTGCTTTTATTATATTAAGTCAATTAAATAGAAATATTGATAATCCTGACAGAGCTGAAGATGGTAAATATGGTAACTATGTATTAGAATCAGATATATTTGGTGCTGATGCGTTATTACAGCATGCTGATACCGTAGTAGGTATTAACAGACCTGCAAAACAGAAGATCAGATTCTATGGTCCTGATAGATTTATAATAGAAAATGATAGAGTAATGGTATTACACTTTCTTAAATGTAGAAATGGTGATACTAGAATGAGTTTCTTTAAAGCAGAATTTGAAAAAATGAGTATATCAGAGATGAATACTCCTGCTCAACAAGAGAAAAGAATTGGAACCAAATAATTAATATATGGCGTTAACAACAAAAGACACAAGTAACCAAACTGGTGGATTTAACAGAAAGGAGAAGACTGAAGAGTTGATGAAGTATCATCAAAAGGTATTTAATGCATTAGGAGTACCTAATCCTTTATATATCCCTAAATGTGCTTATAGACCCTATGGTAAAGATGAATTGCACATGGGATTCTTCAAGAGTGAATTATCTAGAGATCAAGATATTTATACTGAGTATACTAGTATATCTCTTGAGTCTGAAGATCCAACAAGAACACTGTATAAATGGAAATATAATCCATTTTATGATGAGGAGTATGAAACTACTGAACCAAATGGCCAAGGTCATGTAAGGTATTTGATCCCTGTATCTGAATTGATAAAAGTAACGGCTGAAACTAAGAAGACTGAACCTACAAAGACTGAAGTAGAAGGATTGTTTCCTGATTTTGATGGGATAATGGATGCAGATTTAGAT
>Ga0209442_1000013_pt1 | contig 112108 bp, 108 predicted proteins | sample LauGreSBDMM110DD_2_FD_187565 | JGI IMG/M metagenome (GOLD analysis project Ga0209442, IMG submission 187565) | Freshwater lake microbial communities from Lake Michigan, USA - Sp13.BD.MM110.DD (SPAdes) (version 2) | ecosystem: Environmental > Aquatic > Freshwater > Lake | place: Lake Michigan...
TTATCAATAAACATAAAAAAGTTAAAGATGTTTTCTGGAAAAAAGATATTAGTTAATACAGATCTTCATTGATGTCAGCGACCCCTCCCATACTTAAAGCCTTTTTTAAAAAATTTAAAAAAACTAAAAAATCTAATTTTGAAATTGATTTCGAAAAAATCGATATCAGCCTTATCAGCGTTCATGCAATAAAAACTATAGAAGTTCTAGAAGACAATGGCTTTGAGGCCTATCTTGTGGGTGGCGCAGTAAGAGATCTTTTATTTGGGATTAAGCCGAAAGACTTTGACGTAGTTACAAACGCTACACCTGATCAAATCCATCATTTATTTAGGCGCTCTAGAATGATTGGGCGACGTTTCAAATTAGTCCATGTGATATACGGACGAGAGGTTATCGAAGTCTCCACATACCGCTCTCAACAAAAAGAAATTCCTCAGTCTGATGGTTCCGTGATTAAAGATGATAACCATTACGGCACAATAGAAGAGGACGCAATGCGCCGTGACTTCACTATTAATGCAATGTTTTACAGCCCAACGAATCATAAGCTTGTTGATTTTCATGAGGGGTTAGAAGACCTTAAACATGGGATTATTCGTATGATTGGTGATCCAGAAAAGCGCTATCAGGAAGACCCTATTCGCATATTGAGAGCATTCCGTGTGTGTGCAAAACTTAATATGACTCTGCATACCCCTTCAAGAAGTCCTATAAAAAAAATTATCCCTCTGCTTCATAACATTCCTCATTCAAGATTGTTTGATGAAGTTATTAAGTTTTTCTTAACAGGGCATGCATTAAGTAGCTATAAAATCATGCAAGAAGAAAGTATTTACGCGCAGTTTTTCTTAGCACCAGAATTGAAGTCAGAAGTAATTGATCTTTTTATTTCGAATGGCCTTAAAAATACTGACTTAAGAATTAACCAAGACAAGTCATGTAACCCGAGCTTCTTATTTTCATTTTTGTTATGGCATCAAGTTTATCTATTGTGGGATCAATACAAAGTCGATCTTAAACATTCTATAGCGGGGCTTAACCAAGCGATTGATGAAGTGATCGAAAAACAAATTAAACTTTTCCCTATTCATAAGCGCTTCACAATTACTATGAAAGAAATATGGCGATTACAACCACGGTTCGAAAATCAATCTCCAAAAAAAATATACAGGTTATTACTCCATCCAAGATTTAGAGCTGCTTATGACTTTATGCTGTTGCGATGTCAATCTAACCAGCTCGACCAGAGTATTGGCATATGGTGGACAAATTTTATTGATGCTGATAACCATGAAAAATCGTTAATGGTCAAACAACTTACCCGTAAATAGTCAAAGATGGGCATCTTAGCTTACATTGCAGTAGGAAGTAATCTTGCAAATCCACTAAATCAAGTGACTACCGCATTTAATGAAATTGGAAATATGCCTAAAAGTAAGCTAATAAAAAAATCGAGTTGCTATTCCAGCTCGCCTTTAGGTTATAAAGACCAGCCTGACTTTGTCAACGCTGTAGTTTCGATTGAAACCGAACTCAGCCCTCATGAGCTCTTATTGGAGCTGCAAATGATAGAAAGCTCACATAAAAGAGAGCGTTCATTCCCTAATGCACCTAGAACGCTTGATTTAGATATTCTTCTTTATGGGGACCTAAGAATAGATGAACCTAAACTCACCATACCGCATCCTAGAATGCATGAGCGGGCTTTTGTTATTTTCCCTCTTCAAGAAATTAATGAAAATATTTCTGTCCCCCCTTTCGGAGATATCGCTAAAATAGCTAGGGGATTAGACCCAGAAAATACCAAACGCATAATTTTATGAATATTTTTGATAGATTTCCTTACATTGTAGTTGAAGGGCCGATTGGCTCAGGAAAGTCAACGCTAGCAAAAATTTTAGCTGATCGATTCGGGGTTAATTTTATAAGCGAAAAAGCCGAAAAAAATCCTTTTCTGCCAAAATTTTATGAGGACATGAAGCGCTACGCCTTATCGACTCAGTTATTTTTTCTTTTTCAAAGAGCAGACCAGATTCAAAAAATTTCACAGAAAGATATGTTTAAAGAATCAACGATTGCTGATTTTTTTCTTGAAAAAGATCCTATCTTTGCAAAAATTAATTTAGATGAGGAGGAGTTTAATCTCTACCATCAAATCTTTTCTCACTTACAATTAAAAGCACCAAAGCCAGATCTCATTATTTATATTCAAACATCTATAGAAACTTTAGAAAAAAGAATTAAAGATAGAAGCATTAATTTTGAAATGGATATTTCAACTGAATATTTAGAAGCAATTTCTGAATCATATAGCCAATTTTTTCACAGTTATGATCGCTCGCCTGTTTTAATTCTTAATAACGAAAATTTAAATATCCTCAAAGATAAAAATGCCATTGATCTCTTAATTAGTCGAATTATGAATATCAAGAGTAATCGCGAGTTTTTTAATCCCCAACTGCTATGAATTTAACTTCTCTTAAATCTATGAAAAAAAGTGGTAAGAAAATTACCATTCTCACTTGCTACGACGCATCATTTGCAAGACTCTTAGAGTCAATTGAAGTTGATGCTATTTTAGTGGGTGATTCTCTGGGTATATTTATTAAGGGTGAAGCTAATACACACAATGTTTCACTAAACGATATGATTTATCATACTAAATCCGTGTCGCGCGGCGCTCAATCTTCATTCATTATCAGCGATCTTCCTATCCACACTTATGAGACGAATGACCTTGCATATAAAAGTGCGTTAGCGCTTATTGAAGCGGGGGCACATATGGTGAAGCTCGAAGGTGGGGCATCATTATCTTCCATCGTGACACACCTGAAAACAAAAGATATTAAGGTATGTGGGCATATAGGGTATATGCCACAAAGCATTAAAAATAAGAATAGCAATGAAATTCAATGCGCTCTAGAAAAAACGCTAGGTACTATTATTGAGGATGCAAAGGCGCTTGAAAAATCTGGGGCTGATATGCTAGTCCTTTCATCTGTCCCTGAGGATGTAGCTAAGCGTATTACGCAAGAAATATCTATTCCAACTATTGGATTTCATTCAGGTGAAACATGCGATGGTGAGGTTTTTATTTTGTATGACTTATTAATGAATTCAAATACATCTCAAGATCTTTATTTGGATAATACTACCTCATCAAATAAAAATAGCGATACAAAAAATCTCCTTTTAGAGTTCATAAAAAATCGTTCTTAAGTATGCATGTCATTCATACTCAAAACGAATTAATTAAAACTTTAAAGACATTGCCCCATATTGCTTTTGTCCCTACTATGGGTAATCTCCACGAAGGGCACATTAAACTTATTCAAGAGGCCTTAAAAAAAACAAAACATATTGTAGTGAGCATTTTTATCAATCCACTTCAATTTAATTCAAAAGAAGATTTTAAAAATTATCCACGGACATTAGAAAAAGACTTATCTATGCTTGAAGGATTGAACGTGCCTTACGTATTTGTTCCATCCGAAGAAGATATCCTTGATCAACTAGAAACAACCGAAATTCATCTACCCCCCATTGCAAATGATTTGTGTGGGAAATTTAGGCCAGGCCATTTTAATGGTGTTGCCACTATTGTATGTAAATTATTTACCCTCATTAAGCCCGATATAGCTTTTTTTGGAAAAAAGGATTTTCAACAACTCTTTTTAATTAAAGCATTAGTCAAACAGCTCAGCTATCCTATTGAGATTGTGGGAATAGATACAGTTCGAGACCATGACGGTCTAGCAAAAAGCTCAAGAAACAATTTACTCTCCGAAGAGAATAGAAAAAAAGCACCTCAATTATTGCAACAATTGAATACTATGAAGGAAAAGGTTATTCAAAAAACTTCTTCACTTGAGGAAATTGAAGCGCAATCAGTGAGCGCCTTAAATGCATCTGGATGGACGGTCGATTATCTATCGATTCGCTCAGCTCAATCACTTGAAAATCCCCTTCATGATGAAAATCAGATAGTTATTTTAGGAGCTGCCACCCTAGGTTCTGTTCGCCTCATTGATAATATTGAATTTTGCATCCAGGATTGAACTGGCTATAATAGGACATCCTTTATACCTGGTTTTGTAGCCCAAATATATGCAAAGAATGATGCTCAAATCTAAACTTCATCGCGTTCAAGTTACGCATTCCGAACTTGAATATGAAGGCTCATGTGCGATTGACGAAACATTGCTTGAGGCAGCTCACATTAGAGAATATGAGCAAATTGCTATCTACAATATTACAAACGGCGAACGTTTTACTACCTACGCTATCAGGGCACAAAGAAATTCAGGGGTTATTTCGATTAATGGAGCAGCGGCTCACAAAGCTAACCCTGGTGATCTTATTATTATTGCGACCTATGCAAATTATTCTGAGCTAGAACTAGAAAAATATAAACCAGCGCTTATTTACGTTAATGAAAAAAATCAGATTATTGCAAAAAAAGATTTTATTCAGATACAGGCTGCTTAGTTGTCAATGACCTTGAATGATATTAAAAAAGCAGTAGTTGAGGCACTTGAAGACATCAAGGCTTTTGATATTGAAGTCATTGATGTAAGAAAAATTACAACGGTTACAAGCTATATGGTGATTGCAAGCGCTAACTCATCGAGACAAACAAAAGCACTCTCTCACAATGTTTGTGAAAAAATGAAATCCCTAAATGTTCACGTTAATGGAGTTGAAGGAGAAAAAGAAGGTGAATGGGTTCTTGTAGACGTCGATGATGTGATTGTTCATATTATGCTCCCTACCACTCGTGCCTATTATAACCTTGAGGAATTATGGATAGAGCCGGCAAAAAAACAAACTCCAAAAAAAATTAATTCGCTTCGTTGAAAATTAAAATCGTCTCAATTGGTAATAAAATGCCAGGCTGGATTAAAGAAGCGTTTGATGGTTATATTTCAAAGCTCAATCATGATTTTTCCCCTCAACTTGTAGAAATAAAACCTGAAAAAAAATTTGATTCGATAGAGCAGAAAAAAATAAGTGAATCTGAAAAAATTTTATCTCATCTTGATAAAGAGTTTTTAATTGTGCTTGATGAAAAGGGAGTCCAGTTCACATCGCAAGAGTTAGCTCAAAAATTAAATCATTGGTCAGAACATTTCAAAGATATTGCTTTTGTAATTGGTGGTGCAGATGGTATTCATGAAAACATTCTTCGCAAGGCTAATCTCACTTGGAGCCTCTCTAAATCGACATTTCCCCATGCAATTGTGAGAGTGCTAGTGGCGGAACAGTTATATCGAGCTCACTCGATTTTAGAAAATCATCCTTATCATCGTGAATAAAAAATATAACAACTCACTTGTTTGGTTTAGAAGAGATTTACGTGATTACGATCATGCAGCTCTTTCCCATGCGCTTCAAGAATCTAAGCAAGTTTTTTGTATTTTTATCTTTGACAAAGAAATTTTAGATGTCTTAAAAAATAAGGAAGATAGGCGAGTCGAATTTATTTGGGAAAGTATTAAAGAGCTTAAAGAAAGTCTCATCCAAAAAAAATCTGATTTAATTGTGATACATAGCTTGGCTTCTGAGGCTATTACCCGTGTCATTGATACATTTAAGATCGATGCAATCTATATCAACAGAGATTATGAACCACACGCGATTAAACGAGATGAAGAAATAAGAAATATTGCGATTAAAAAAAATGTCGATTTTTATGATTTTAAAGATCAGGTAGTTTTTGAAAAAGATGAGATTCTTACGGCGCTAGAAAAACCCTATACTGTTTTTACACCTTACAAAAATAATTACTTAAAAAAACTTAGCCAAACTTCTCTACCTCGCTTCGATATTGAGCCTTTTATCGAAAATCTTGCTCAATTTAAATCCGATCCGTTACTGAGTCTTGAAGATATGGGATTTAAAAAAACCAACCTTCATCAAATTAAAATTCATACTGGCATGACTGGGGGAAAATTACTCGTTGAAGATTTTAAGGAAAGAATAGCGCTTTACAAAAAAACTCGGGATTTTCCAGCGATTAAAGGCGTTTCTTACCTATCTGTTCATTTGCGATTTGGAACACTTTCCATAAGACAGCTTTTTCGTTTAACGCAAGAGTCTTTTAGTGAAGGCGCTGAAACGTGGCTAAATGAATTGATTTGGCGTGAATTTTATTTTCAAATTTTATTCCATCGTCCCGACGTAGCACTGGGCAGAGCTTTCAAAAAAGACTATGAATCGATCGCTTTTGAAAATAACCCTGATTACTTTAAAGCTTGGACAGATGGCCAAACTGGGTTTCCTATTGTGGATGCTGCAATGAGGCAACTCAATCAAACAGGCTTTATGCATAATCGACTTAGAATGATTGCCGCCTCTTTTTTAGTCAAAGATCTACTTGTCGATTGGCGCTGGGGGGAGGCGTATTTTGCAGAAAAACTTATTGATTTTGACTTAAGTGCTAATAATGGTGGCTGGCAATGGGCCGCTTCTACCGGTTGTGACGCTCAGCCATGGTTTAGGATTTTTAACCCAATTACGCAATCTTTAAGATTCGACCCCCAAGGTAAATTTATTAAAAAATATGTCCCTGAGCTAGATAAGTTGAGTGAGGATGAGATTCACTCACCATGGCTCAGTCAAAACAACAATAAAATCAACTACCCAAAGCCTATCGTTGACCATGCCGCACAGAGGATTAAAGCTCTAGCCCTCTATAAGTCTGTTAAAAACTAGGATGTTGTTTTGAAGCAACACCAAAGCCCTCTAGGCTTTAATTTTCAATAAGTTATAGACAAAAAAACAACATTAATAGATAATTTTGCTAATCTAATGAATCTTTTTGACATGACAAAACACATAAGTAAATTCCTCGTAGCAATCTTAGTCACTTTCGTCATGTTTGGTTGTGCTTCACAACAAAACAAAGATCCTCTCGAAGGTCTTAATCGTTCAGTGTACAAATTTAATGAAGTCGTCGATAAAGTAGCATTAAAACCTGTGGCTCAGGGATACCAAGCGATTACACCAACCCCTGTTCAAACGGGTGTAAATAACTTCTTTAAAAATATTCGTGACGTAGTCACACTTGTAAACGAATTATTCCAATTTAAATTTAAGCAAGCTGCTAATACAACAGGTCGAATTGCTGTTAATACGACTGTGGGTGTGCTTGGTCTATTTGATGTGCATTCAAAAGCAGGTGGCGCTCGTACAATAGAAGATTTTGGTCAAACGCTTGGTTACTATGGTTTAGATAGTGGCGCGTATTTAGTGCTTCCTATTCTTGGCCCATCAAGCACTAGAGATGGTATTGGTTTTGCGACTGACGCATTCTTCTTTAATCCAATTGGTTATATCGAGGACGACACAACTCGATGGGTGACTATTGCTGCAGCTGTCATTGATAAACGTGCAGAGCTTATGGCTGATTTTGATATTCGAGACAAATCTTTCGATCCTTATGCTTACATGCGAGATAGTTATTTGCAAAACAGAGAAAATTTAGTTAAAGACGGTGTTGAAGATCCGAAAGGCGTTAGACCTTATAACATTCCTTTTGGTAATTAATTAGCTTTTTATCAGCTAGACGCAATACTCATTTTTTCTAGTAAGATCGAACCTGTATGTTTCGATCCGTTTCTGTAAACATCATTTCCAATAGCTAAAATCTGTTTCAACATATCTTTCATATTGCCTGCAATCGTAATTTCCTCCACTGGATAAGCAATCACCCCGTCTTCAACCCAGAAGCCTGCAGCACCTCTAGAATAATCACCTGTCACCATATTTATGCCGTGACCAAGTAGCTCTGTTACAAACAGACCTTTATGCATTAATTTAATAAGGTCTTGTAGATTTTGATTGCCGGTCTTCACAATTAGATTATGCGCACCACCAGCATTACCTGTTGATTGCATGCCAAGCTTTCTGGCGGAGTATGAAGATAGAAGATATCCATTGATGGTACCTTGATCAACTAACAGTCTCGAATTGGTCGCCACCCCTTCATCGTCAAACATAGAGCTTGCGTCTCCGCGTAAAAGGAAGGGGTCTTCTTCAATCGTTAATTGCTCACTTGCTACTTTTTCTCCAAGCGAGTTTAGAAGAAATGAGGATTGACGATATAAATTACCGCCTGAGATGGCTGAGATAAGAGATGAGATAAGTCCACTTGCTATCGGCGCTTCAAAAATAACTGGCGCATGGCACGTATGAATTTTTTTAGCGCCTAATCGAGAGACCGTTCGTGTGCCTGCTAATTTTCCTACCGATTCAACTGACTCTAAATCTTCAACATGCCTTGAAGACGAATACCAATAATCTCTTTGCATCATCGACTTTTCTTCTGCAATCACAGAGCAGCCAATCGAATGCCTAGATGTGGGATAGCCGCCCATAAAACCATGACTATTAGCATAAATAAAAATGCCCTCAGAAGATGAAACGCTAGCACCTTCAGAATTTGTAATTTTTTGACTTACACCAAGCGCTGAAGCCTCACATGTTTTTGCAAGGTCAATCATATGGTCTATAGAAATATCCCATGCATTATGCAAATCAAGATCTTGCATGTTTGTCGCCATAAGATTTTTATCAGCCAAGTCAAAAAAAGGATCTGGAGCTGTATAACGCGCAATATTAAAAGCAGCTTCAACAGTATCTTCAATACTTTGTATTGATAGATCAGATGAGCTAGAGCTACCTTTTCGCTGCCCATTATAAAGCGTGACAGAAAATCCTTTGTCCCTATTGATTTCAAGCGTTTCAAGGCTACCTAAACGTACAGAAACATTTTTACCTGTACCATAACTTACCTCAACTTCAGATGCAGTAGCGCCTATGCTCTTTGCATAATGCATTGTGTGTTCAGCAATTTTTTTTAAATGCTCTAAATCAAATTGATTTTTTTTCATGTCTCTATAGGTGGGAAAGTAAACCCTGTTATCATAACTTAGAAATAGTCACTCTATAAACTCACTTACATTCATATGGCAAAAGATAAAGATCTCGAAAATACTACCGTCAGCCGAACGCAGCTTAAACTTGAAGCTGAAAAACTTCAATCACTTGGATTGAAATTGTGTGAGTTATCAGTATCCAAATTAAAGGCGTTGACATTGCCACCCGATTTATTCGAAGCCATTCTAGCTATGCAAAAGATTACGAGTAACGGCGCCAAAAGGCGACAAAGTCAATATATCGGGAAGCTCATGAGAAAATTTGATGCAACTGAATTAAATACTATTATGACTTTTTGGGATCAGCAAGAAATTAAAGAAAAGCAACATTTTCATAATATAGAATTATGGCGAAAAAAATTAGTTGAAGAGCCTGGAAGTGTTAATGACTTCTTAATTAAGTTTCCAACTGAAGAAAAATTAATTTTATTAAATACAATCAAAGAAGCGGTTGAAGAAAAGAGTAAGGATAAAGCACCTAAATATAATCGAGAATTATTTAAGCTGATAAAAAAAATTATAGAGAAATAAAGTTATCTACGGTTAAGTTCAGTGACTACAACCTTTTCCTCATCGTCTCTTGAAAATTTAATTTTTACTTTGTTGCCTTGCTGTTTAAATACTGATTTAGAAAATTCTTCAGGCGATTCGGTATTCACATCATTTAATACAAGTATTACATCCCCTTTTTGAATGCCTGATTTAAAAGCAGGTGAATCTTTAATCACTGCTACAACTTTTAAGCCCACTTCTTCTTTCTTCTCTTTGGTTTCTGAATTTGTTTTAATTAGCTTAATCACATGCAATCCTAAAATCGGCTGAGGGAGCTTTGCCCAATAGGTTGCATAGAAGTCAAATTTACTATTTTTATCTTGTAAGTCTGCTTCACTCACCTCAATCACACTGTTTTTTTCACCCGTACTGTTTTTTTTCATTTCAGCATGAAGCTGTCTTAAGCGCTCTGGTCTTGTCATTTCATTAATTTTTCGATCGTATACTAAAACCACATCTGCCTCGATTGATTGAGCATGCTTAAGAGCTTGATTAGGCTCTGTAAAAGCCCCTTGAAATGCTGAGGTGCCCATGAGGTCATAACCGTCTTCTAACATTCTAATTTTATCTTTTTCTTTATTCATGCCAGCATAAATTTTTGTATCCGGCTTTTTTTGCAAGGAATGAAACTTAGTTGTACTTTGAGTAAGATAATTTTCTTGGAATAGATTAGTTTCTTCAGCAAAAGCCAGCATACTGAATAAATTAAGGATGATAAAAATAAGTTTAAATTGCATAGAATTCCTTTAAAGCGATAATGTTATGATCGAAGTTTCACTAATTATGACCCATCATGAAAAATAAGTTCACTAAAATTGGACTCATTTCAATTAGCGACCGAGCCTCAAAAGGCGAATATGAGGATCAAGGCATTCCTCACCTAAAGGCTTGGCTTCAAAAAGCGCTCACCTCGCCCTTCGAAACGATAGAAAAAATTATCCCTGATGAAAGGCCACTGATTGAATCTTCGTTGATTCATTTTGTAGATGTCGAATTATGCGATCTTATTCTTACCACAGGCGGAACAGGGCCTGCATTAAGAGACGTAACGCCTGATGCTACCTTAGCCATTGCGGATCGAGAGATGCCTGGCTTTGGCGAGCAAATGCGTCAAATCAGCTTACATTTCGTCCCCACAGCTATTCTATCTAGGCAGGTTGCAGTTGTGCGTAAAAATACACTTATTATTAATTTGCCCGGCCAACCTAAATCTATTGCGCAAACACTTGAAGGATTAAAAAATGATCAAGGGGAAGTCATAGTGCATGGCATTTTTGCTGGGGTACCTTATTGTATTGATCTTTTAAATGGCTCTTTTATTGAAACACATCAAGATATTGTGACGGCTTTTAGACCTAAAACTAAATAATCATGTCCTCAGAATTCGAAATTATTGATCGGTACTTTAAGAAAAAAATGAAACAGACTGCCCTCGGTGTGGGAGATGATGCGGCAATTATTAATATTAAAAAAAATCGTGAAATCGTTATTTCTTCAGACATGCTTGTAGAAAATGTTCACTTTCTAAAAAATACCAACGCAGCGCGTTTAGGCTGGAAATCTCTTGCGGTGAATTTATCTGATATTGCAGCGATGGGTGCTATACCTAAATGGGCAACTTTATCGATATCGCTACCTAAAATAAATCATAACTGGCTGAAAGAATTCTCAAAGGGCTTTTTTAAATGTGCTGATCAATTTGGCATTGATCTTATTGGTGGCGATACCACAAAAGGTCCTTTGACTATTTCAATTACTATCATGGGTGAAATTAAAAAAAATAAAAGTCTATTGAGATCTGGCGCAAAAATAAATGACGATATATGGGTGACAGGTCAATTAGGCATGGCCTCCATGGGCTTGGCTAGCCTGCAAGGGACATTAAAACTCGCCCCTAGTTTGAAAGTAAAATGTATAAAAGCACTTGAAACACCCACACCTAAAGTTTTAATCGGCTCCCATTTATCTCGCTATGCGAATAGCTGTATTGATATTTCTGATGGTCTCATTCAAGACTTAAAACATGTCTTAAAAGCTTCCACAGCTGGAGCCACTCTTTTACTTAATGAAATACCGTGTGATCCATTTATTCATGCATCAAAAAAATATCAATTCGCATTAAGTGGGGGCGATGATTATGAATTACTATTTACAGCTCCAAAAAAACATAGGCTCACTATAGAAAAAATTGCAAAAAAAACGAAAACAGCTACCAGCATCATTGGTGTGATTACTAAGAATACATCCCTCAAGGTCATAGATCAAAAAGGCAAATCCATATTATTCAACCCAAAAGGCTTTGATCACTTTGCCTAATCTTAAATTTCTAATAAAGCATCCCTCGCATTTTTTAGCGCTAGGTTTTGGTGTGGGACTTTCAAAAAAAGCACCAGGCACTCTAGGCACCCTGGTTGGGATTCCAATTTATTTATTAATATCGTCCTATAGTTTTTCCATACAGATGATGATGGCTTTCTTATTTACAATTGTAGGTATCTTTATTTGCAATCAAACAGCGCATGCACTTAAAGTTAAAGACCCTAGCGCTATTGTTTGGGATGAAATTTCGGCTTTCTTTTTAATGTTAGTCATTGCTCACCCTCTTTTAAATCCCCTTAAAATTTTTGAGTTATTTGTACTCTTTAGAATTTTTGATATTTGGAAGCCCTTTCCAATCAGTTATCTAGATCAGCATGTAGGGGGTGGATTGGGTATTATGCTTGACGATTATGTTGCTGCATTTTTTGCACTACTTATTTATTTCTCAATGCAATGACCCAATCAATCATTCAAGATACATGCCTTCAGGTCAGCAATGCCCTCATTAAAAATCACTTGCGGATAGCACTTGCTGAGTCATGCACTGGCGGGTTAGTTTGCCAACATCTCACAAATATTCCTGGAAGCTCCGCCTGGTTCGACCGAGGATTCATTACATATAGCAATGAAGCAAAAATTGAATTACTTAAGGTCGATCCAACGACACTTTTAAAATATGGTGCGGTGAGTCATGAGGTTGCTTCCGAAATGGCCTTAGGCGCCCTTAAAGAGAGTCATGCTCAAATAGCTCTATCAATTACAGGCATTGCAGGTCCCGCAGGGGGGTCAACTGAAAAGCCTGTAGGTACAGTTTTCTTTGCTATTGCTCATCAAAATAAGATCATTTTTAATGCTTCAAAAGTCTTCCCTGGATCAAGGGAAAATATACGTGAATCTTCTTGTCTATTTGCTCTAAATCAGGTCTTAGCGCTTACTTTAAACCCCCAAGTATGAAATAATTATTAGTGATAAAAACACTTTAATTAAAGGCAAATTTAGATGGATGACAATAAAAGTAAGGCACTTGCTGCCGCATTAGCGCAGATCGAAAAACAATTCGGAAAAGGCTCCGTCATGAGGATGGATGATTCCGAAGTCATCCAAGATATCCAATCAGTTTCAACAGGTTCCTTAGGTCTTGATATTGCGCTTGGCATAGGTGGTCTTCCTAGAGGGCGTGTTGTTGAAATATATGGCCCAGAATCCTCAGGCAAGACATCTTTAACGCTATCAGTCATCGCTCAAATGCAAAAACTGGGTGGCGTCGCTGCTTTTATCGATGCTGAACATGCACTTGATCCTCAATATGCTGCCAAATTAGGTGTTGTAGTTCCAGACCTACTCATATCTCAACCTGATACAGGCGAACAAGCCCTTGAAATTGCAGACATGCTTGTACGAAGTGGTTCAGTAGATATTGTCGTCATAGACTCTGTAGCAGCTTTGACGCCACGTGCAGAAATTGAAGGTGAAATGGGTGACTCTCATATGGGCCTTCAAGCTCGTCTTATGTCACAAGCCTTAAGAAAATTAACAGGCAATATTAAAAAAACAAATACTCTTGTCATATTCATTAACCAAATTCGTATGAAGATTGGGGTCATGTTTGGCAATCCAGAAACAACCACGGGCGGCAATGCTTTGAAATTTTATGCGTCCGTAAGACTTGATATACGACGTATTGGTGCAATCAAAAAAGGTGATGAAGTCGTGGGTGCTGAAACAAGAGTTAAAGTGGTTAAAAATAAGGTGGCGCCTCCATTTAGACAAGCTGAATTTGACGTGCTTTATGGTGAAGGCATTTCAAGAGAAGGTGAAATCATTGAAATTGGTGCTCAATTAAATTTCGTTGAAAAAGCAGGGTCATGGTATAGCTATAATGGCGAGAAAATTGGCCAAGGCAAAGACAATGCCAGAGAATTTTTAAAAGAAAATCCTAAAATTGCTCAAGAAATTGAAGATAAGATTAGGGCAAACTCATCAACTCTAAGTGAAGCGATGACTGCACCTCAGGAAACAGACGAAACTGAGTAACACAAAAAATAATCCATTAGTTTTACTTAAAAAAAGAGCGTTATATTACCTAGCAAAAAGAGAGTACTCACATCTCGAATTGAAATTGAAATTAAGTGAGTACGCTCATACGCTCGAATTGAATGAAGATGCATTAGATCTTTTTATATCGTCTCTTGTGTCAGATGGATGGCTTTCTAATGAGCGGTATTGTGAACAATTTATTCATGCAAAAAAAAATAAATTCGGGCGATATAAGATCATTCGAGAACTTGAAGAAAAAGGAATAGAGCAGGCTCTTATAGAGGAGTACATAGGTCCTCTTAAAAACCAAGAATTATTATATGCAAAACAAGTATGGCAAAAGAAATTTAAACTCCCTCCCTCTTCTAAAGAAGAATGGTCAAAACAAGCGCGCTTTTTGCAAAGTCGCGGATTTGATGTTTCACTTATAAAAAAAATATTGAATGCCAAGGAAGAATAGCTAGCGTATGTCAACTGCATCGAATCATCCCATTATTTCTAGTGAAGAAATTAGAAATATTTTCTTAGATTTTTTCAAGAACAAACAACATCAGATTGTAGCTTCAAGCTCTTTAGTGCCTGGGGAAGATCCTACTTTATTGTTTACAAATGCTGGGATGAATCAATTCAAAGATGTGTTCTTAGGATTTGATAAACGTAACTATGCTAGAGCGACTTCAAGCCAAAAGTGTGTCAGAGCAGGCGGCAAACACAACGACTTAGAAAATGTAGGTTATACAGCAAGACATCATACTTTTTTTGAAATGCTCGGCAATTTCAGCTTCGGTGATTATTTTAAAAAAGATGCCATTCAATATGCTTGGGAACTTCTCACTGAAGTTTATAAAATACCCAAAGAAAAACTTCTCGTGACTGTCTATAGTGAAGATGATGAAGCATACGATATTTGGGCTAAATCAATCGGCATTCATCCGGATAAAATTATTCGTATTGGCGACAACAAGGGTGCCAAGTATGCATCAGATAATTTTTGGATGATGGGTGACACAGGTCCATGTGGTCCATGTACTGAAATTTTTTATGATCACGGAAGCCATATCCCTGGAGGCCCGCCTGGATCGAAAGATGAAGATGGTGATCGATTCATCGAAATTTGGAATATTGTTTTTATGCAATATAACCGCGATGAAAAAGGCGTCATGCATACATTACCAAAACCTTCTGTGGATACAGGTATGGGCTTGGAGAGAATATGCGCAGTCCTGCAAGGTGTGCATGCCAATTATGAAACAGATTTATTTGTCCCCCTCATTCAATCAGCTGCAAATATTACAAAAACATCAGACATCCATCACCCCTCACTCAAAGTATTGTCGGATCATATTCGTGCTTGTACATTCTTAATTTCAGATGGTGTGATTCCAGGTAACGAAGGCCGCGGTTATGTTTTAAGAAGAATTATTCGTAGAGCGATCAGACATGGCTATAAACTAGGATGTAGACAACCTTTCTTCCATAAGTTAGTGGATGATGTTGTGCGTATGTTAGGCAAAGCTTATCCTGACATTGAAAGAAATAAACAAAATATTGCTTTATCACTAAAGCAAGAAGAAGAACGATTCTTTGAAACCATTGAAAATGGTATGAATATATTAGAAGAGTCTATTCAAGCGCTTGTTAAAAAAAATCAAAAAACTTTTGACGGTCAAATTGCTTTCAAGCTTCACGATACTTTTGGATTTCCACTTGATCTGACCGCTGATATTTGTCGAGAGAAAAATATATCCATCGATCAAAAAGGTTTTGATGAGGCGATGGAAGCTCAAAAATCTATGGCTCGGTCTTCTAATAAATTCAAAATGAAAATAGATGTCGATTATAACGGTGACGCTACACATTTTAGTGGATATGAGGCCATGGAATGCAAGGCAAAAGTCTTGGCTTTATTTAAAGACGATATCTCAAAGATGGAGCTTCTCAAAGGTGAGTCTGGCATTGTGATTCTTGACACCACCCCCTTCTATGCAGAATCAGGCGGCCAGGTAGGTGACAAAGGGTTGATTAAAACTTCTAATAGCTCTTTTAAAGTTGAAGACACCATAAAAATCAAAGCAAAAATTTATGCTCACTTTGGTGTAGTTGAAACGAATAGCTTAAAAGTATCTGATGAAGTCATGGCATCCGTTGAAAATGATTCCCGGAAAAATATTATGCGAAATCATTCAGCAACCCATTTATTACATAAAGGTCTTAAGAATACCTTAGGCTCTCATGTAGAACAAAAAGGCTCGCTCGTTGACGAATCGAAAACACGTTTTGACTTTTCACACCCCAAAGCTTTAACTTCAGATGAAATTAAATCTGTTGAAATGTTTGTTAACCAAGAAATACTAAACAATACAGATACGGAAGCTAAAACTATGCATTTAGATGACGCCAAAAAAAGTGGCGCCATGATGCTCTTTGGTGAGAAATATGCTGACGAGGTGAGAGTGCTTAGTATTGGATCAAGTAAAGAACTATGCGGCGGCACGCATGTAAAAAGAACTGGGGATATTGGTGCCTTCAAAATTATTTCTGAAACAGGTATCTCCTCCGGTATTCGACGCATTGAAGCGACAACGGGATTTAATGTCATTCATTATATGAATGAACATGTTTCAATCATTGATCGTTTAGCACATGACCTAAAAGTACCCTCCTCTGAACTTTTAAGCAAAATTGATCAAATCCAGGATCTCATGAAAGAACAGGAAAAAAATATTCAGCAACTGAAATCAAAAATTGCTTCTTCTGAAAGTGGTAACTTATCTAAAAAAGCGGTCTCCATAGGAGAGGTTAAAGTTGTGATGGAAAAATTAGGTGCTGCCGATGCACAAGCGTTAAGAGAGACCATTGATAAACTTAAAGCAGAACTCAAAAGTGCAGTTATAATTTTAAGTGGTGTAGATCAAGGTAAAGTCACCCTAGCGGTCGGTGTGACGCATGATCTTGTGAATAAAATAAAAGCAGGTGACATTGCAAATGAACTAGCCATAGCGATTGGCGGTAAAGGTGGCGGTAAACCTGATCTTGCAATGGCTGGAGGATCAAAACCAGAACTTCTTGATCAAGCTTTTAGTGATTGCTTAACTCAATTAAAGAAAATAATACTTAACTAAATATCTATGAGTTTAATTGTACAAAAATACGGCGGCACATCAGTTGGAACGCCAGAGAGAATTCGGGCTGTTGCAAGACGTGTAGCTCGATATAAATCACTCGGACACCAAATCGTTGTGGTGGTGTCTGCCATGTCTGGTGAAACTAATCGACTCATTGGCTTAGCTAGAGAGATTATGGCCGAGCCTGATCCACGTGAGTTGGATGTCATAGTATCTACAGGCGAACAGGTTACTATTGGTATGACAACACTTGCTTTAATTGAGCTTGGTATTAAAGCTAAAAGCTATACCGGTTCCCAAGTCAAAATTCTAACGGATGATGCTCACACTAAAGCTAGAATTTTAAAAATTGACCATCACAATATTCAAGAAGATTTAGATCAAGGTTATGTTGTGGTTGTTGCTGGATTCCAAGGTGTGGATGAACAAGACAATATTACGACCCTCGGACGTGGTGGCTCAGATACAACCGGTGTTGCCCTAGCTGCAGCGCTTAAAGCTGATGAATGCCAAATTTATACGGATGTGGATGGTATTTATACAACCGATCCTAGAGTGGTGCCTGAAGCTAAGAAATTAGATTCAATTACTTTTGAAGAGATGTTAGAAATGGCAAGTCTAGGATCAAAAGTACTTCAAATTAGAGCAGTCGAATTCGCAGGTAAATATAAGGTTAAATTAAGAGTGTTATCAAGCTTTGAAGAAGAAGGTGACGGCACTCTAATTACATTTGAGGAAAAAAATAAAATGGAAGATCCCATTATTTCAGGTATTGCTTTTAATCGCGATGAAGCCAAGGTAAGTATTCTTGGTGTGCCAGATAAGCCAGGTATTGCTTATCAAATATTAGGCCCCATTGCAGATGCTAATATCGATGTCGATATGATTATTCAAAATGTAGGCGCTGTTGGAACAACTGACTTTACATTTACTGTGAATAGAATTGATTTAAATAAAGCCTTAGGTATTCTTAATGAAAAAGTTAAGGGTCACGTGAACGCTAGAGAAGTAAATGGAAACGATAAAATTGCAAAAGTATCCATCGTAGGTGTTGGTATGCGCTCTCATGTTGGTGTTGCAAGCCAAATGTTTAGAACATTGTCCGAAGAAGGTATTAATATTGACATGATCTCAACAAGCGAAATTAAAATTTCAGTGCTTATTGATGAGAAATATCTAGAGCTTGCAGTCAGAGCCCTTCATAAAGCTTTTGGACTTGACGCATAAGCACTAGAAATTGATTTTTAAAGCAATTTAGCGTATTGTTCGCGCTTCTGGAGAGCTGGCCGAGAGGTCGAAGGCACTTCCCTGCTAAGGAAGCATACGGGCTTAAACCTGTATCGAGGGTTCGAATCCCTCGCTCTCCGCCATTATTCAATATCATTAAGTTATAATGTCACAACGCGCCCGTAGCTCAGCTGGATAGAGTACTTGGCTACGAACCAAGGGGTCAGGAGTTCGAATCTCTTCGGGCGCGCCACTTTTGTCATCTCTAGTATTTATGCGCCCGTAGCTCAGCTGGATAGAGTACTTGGCTTCGAACCAAGGGGTCAGGAGTTCGAATCTCTTCGGGCGCGCCACTTTAATAAAAAGCTAAACAAGAAGTATTTAAAAATAACGCAAAACGAAATAACAAAAGAGCAAAATATTTTTTTAATTTCTAATAAAATTTAAGTTAAATAAAATTAAAACTATTAGAAACGAACTGTCTATAAAAATACTAATGCCACTGATTTTATTATGCAGTCTATTCGAAGTTTAAGATGTAATTTGAATTGGACTTTTGAAGGTTAATGCTACAAAGTCCTTGATATAAATGGTGGGTCGGGCGGGGGTCGAACCCGCGACAAACGGATTAAAAGTCCGCTGCTCTACCAACTGAGCTACCAACCCAGAATTAACAAAACATGGAATTATCCGTTATTGGGCCTGATTGGTCAATAATGATTACGGAAGATTAAGGTCTTAAACCAGGTATTTTGCCAGCCATGCCACGCATAAGCTTACCCAGCCCACCCTTTGAAAACATTTTCATCATCTTTTGCATCTCTTCAAACTGATTAAGGACGCGATTCACATCTTGGACCTGCACACCAGATCCCAAAGCAATTCTTTTCTTTCTTGTAGCTTTAATCAATTCAGGCTTTCTTCTTTCAAGAGGCGTCATTGAGCTAATAATGGCTTCTATTTGACGAAGTGATTTATCACCATCTTCAGGATTAACTTTAGATGCAGCGCTCGTAAATTGAGCTGGCATCTTATCCATCATGGCACTTACGCCACCCATTTTTTTCATCTGCCCTATTTGATTTTTGAAATCTTCAAGATCGAAATTTTTTCCTGATTTAACTTTTTCTGCTAACTTCTCAGCCTCTTTAACATCTAATGTTTTCTGTGCATCTTCGACAAGACTGACAATGTCTCCCATGCCAAGAATTCTTGACGCCATTCTTTCAGGATGAAAGGGTTCAAGGCCATTAATTTTTTCACTTGTACCAATATACTTGATCGGCTTACCTGTCACTTGACGCACAGATAAGGCGGCACCTCCGCGTGTATCACTATCTAACTTAGTTAAAATAACGCCTGTTAAAGGTAGTGCGTCACCAAAAGCTTTTGCAGTATTTACTGCGTCTTGTCCTTGCATAGCATCGACCACAAATAAAGTTTCTACTGGATTTAATTTTTTATGGAGCGCTGTGATCTCATCCATCATTTCAACATCAATGCCTAAGCGACCAGCGGTATCAAAAATTACCACATCAAAGAAATGTTTTTTTGCGTAATCGATCGTTTCTGTTGCAATCTTTAATGGCTTCTGGGAAGGGTTTGAATCGAAGCATTCAATATTAAGACTTTTGGCGAGCACTTTAAGTTGATCAATCGCTGCAGGGCGATACACATCAGCACTCGCAAGTAACACTTTTTTCTTTTTTTCAATAAGCAATTTTGCAAGCTTGGCAGAAGTGGTTGTTTTACCCGAGCCCTGCAGACCTGCCATGAGAATAATAGCTGGGGGAGCAACATTCAGATCTAGAGAAACATTTTGATCGCCCATAAGAACTGTGAGTTCATCTTGGACAATTTTAATAATCGCTTGTCCTGGAGATAGGCTTTGTAATACTTCGACACCGAGCGCTTTAGTTTTAACGCGATCGATAAAATCTTTTACAACAGCTAGGGCAACGTCTGCTTCAATTAAAGCGATTCTAACTTCGCGCATAGCATCACTGATATTTTGCTCAGTAAACCTGGCTTGCCCGCGAATTGTTTTAATGACACTTTGTAGTCGGTCGGTTAGATTTTCTAACATGCGTTCATCCTGTTTTAGGTTAACTCTTCTTAATGTACATGGTATATTAAACCTTTAATTACCAATTAAAAATTATGGAAATTTGGCTACCTATTTTAATCACGTCCTTGTGTTACCTCACACCAAGCCTGTTGCTATTTAAAAAACAAATACCAGACAAAAATCTCACTAATTTAAATGCACTATTGATTGGTATCGGCTTATTAGCTCATTTTACAATTCTTAAAGCCAGTATTTCTTTTAATCCAATGAATCTGGGTTTTTCTAACGCCCTTATTGCTACTTCATTCTTTAGTATTTTGATTTTTTGGATACTTAATTTTAATAAAAATTTTAATTATCTGCAGCCGTTTTTGCTTATTCCATCAGCTTTTTTACTGATCATACATCCCCTATTTGTATCAAATCACTTCCTCACAACTGATTTATCGCCATTATTTATGACCCATATTGCCATTGCTTTAGTGGCATATAGTCTATTTACTTTTTCAGCTTACGTGGCCATTTTCATTTTAATTTTTGAAAAAAAATTACATCAGAAAAAGAAAATAGACATGATCTTAAGTGGCTTCCAGCCCCTCATTGAAATGGAAAATTTCCTGTTTAATATTAATAAGATTGGGTTTATTTTACTAACCATCACACTTTTAAGCGGCATTCTATTTTCAGAGCAACTTTTTGGAACCCCGCTTCAGTTTAACCACAAAACAGTTTTCTCAATATTAGCTTGGCTGATTTATGGGCTTCTTTTAGCAGGCAAAAGACTTTATGGTTGGCGTGGTAGAAATTCTATCTATATTTCACTCACCGCTTTTGTATTTCTTTTGTTGTCTTACCTTGGTAGCAAATTCGTTTTAGAAATTATTCTTCATAGATAAGAAATCATCTCAAAGAAATTTGAGGCCAGCCTTTAGATGTTGCATATTCACTTAATATATCGTCGGAATCAACCGCTACAGGGTGTGTGACTTTTTCCATTAAAGGTAAGTCATTATGAGAGTCGCTATAGAAATATGACTTTTCAAAACTAGCTAATGATAAATTTTTACTTTTAAGCCATGCTTCAAGTCGTGTGACCTTCCCCTCTTTAAAAGAAGGAAGTCCCGAAACTTTTCCAGTAAATTCGCCTTCTTTTTCTTCAGGGTCCGTACCTATCAAATTTTCAATACCAAATAATGCGGCAATTGGTTTTGTAATAAAGCTATTGGTCGCTGTAATCACAATAATAAGGTCACCTGCTTCTTGATGCCCTTTGACGAGCGCACGAGCCTTGTCAGTAATCATAGGTTTAATCACTTCTTCTACATATTTTTTAAGGAGTTGATTAAGAACGCTTCTGGGATTCCTAGCAAGCGGTTTGAATTGAAACTCAACGAATGCGAATATATCTAGTGTTCCATCTTTATAGTCAGCGTAGAATTTTTCATTTTTTTCCGCATGAATTGCGCCATCTAGATAGCCTTCTTGAATAAGAAAACGGCTCCAGTTGTAATCACTATCGCCCGCTAAAATAGTATTGTCTAAATCGAAGAGTGCTAAATTCAAATTAAGCTCTAAACCTGAGGATGGGCACGTTCTAATTTGGAATGGAGTTTATTGAGTCCATTGATATAAGCTTTAGCAGATGCAATCACAATATCTATATCCGCGCCTTGTCCATTCACAATACGACCGCCCTTGGCTAATCTCACAGTCACTTCACCTTGAGCGTCTGTTCCACTTGTGATGTTATTCACAGAATAAAGTTGAAGTTCTGCACCTGAGTTTGCAATTTTTTCGATGGCTTTAAATGTGGCATCCACAGGTCCGCCGCCAGAAGATTCGGCCATAACCTCTTTTCCATTTTCGGAAATTTTAATAACCGCATGAGGGGTTGTGCCTGTTTCTGACATGGCCTTTAAATGAATTAATTTGTAATGCTCTATCGCTTCAGAAGTATATTCTTCGCTCATAAGCGCATGGATATCTTCATCAAAAATTTCTGATTTTTTATCCGCTAAATCTTTAAATCTTGCAAATGAGGCATTAATAATATCTTCTGACTGAATGTCGATACCCAATTCTTGGAGCCTTGTTTTAAATGCATTACGACCTGACAATTTTCCAAGTGAAATCTTGTTTGCACCCCAACCTACATCTTGCGCGCGCATAATTTCATAGGTTTCTCTATGTTTTAAAACGCCATCTTGGTGGATACCAGATTCATGCGCAAAAGCATTTGCCCCTACAATCGCCTTATTGGGCTGGACGGGGTAGCCTGTAATTGTGGACACCAATCTCGAAGTCGGGACAATTTGTGTGGTATCAATACCTGTCGTTAAATTAAACAAATCTTTTCTTGTTTTAACGGCCATCACAATTTCTTCTAGGCTTGCATTACCGGCTCTTTCGCCTAATCCATTAATCGTGCATTCAACTTGTCTAGCGCCATTCATCACTGCTGCAAGTGAATTTGCCACTGCCATACCTAAATCATTATGACAATGCGTTGACCATACAACTTTTGAAGAATTTTCAACTTGATTAATGAGGGCCTTCATACGCTCACCCCAAACACCTGGAATCGAATATCCAACCGTATCGGGTACGTTGATTGTTTTAGCGCCCACTTTAATCACAGCGTTAAACACTTTTACAAGAAAATCCATTTCGGATCGCACCGCATCTTCAGCAGAAAACTCGACATCATCGGTATATTCCAAAGACCATTTCACAGCTTGAATGGCTCGATCTAATACTTCATCTTCTGACATGCGAAGTTTATTTTCCATGTGAATTTTGCTAGTCGCAATGAAGGTATGGATACGTCCTTTTTTTGCATGTTGGATAGCCTCGCCAGCTTTGCGAATATCGTTTTCAACGGCACGTGCTAATGAGCAAACGGTTGACTCTTTAATATTTTTCGCAACAGCGCTTATAGAATTAAAGTCTCCAGGGCTTGCTGCTGCAAAGCCTGCCTCAATGACATCGACACCAAGTTTCTCAAGCTGCCTTGCAATGCGCAACTTTTCTTCCTGTGTCATCGATGCACCAGGACTTTGCTCCCCATCCCTTAAGGTGGTATCAAAAATGATGAGTTTGTTATTTTTTATTTCTTGTTGCATTCACTACTGCCTTATTTTTAAATGTAAAATTTCTAATGAAATTGAAATAGCCTGACAAGAAGTAACAACCCACCACAATAAAAATGGCTTCAGGCGGGCTATAAGAAACTAATACAAATGCCAAAATGACTAATAGAATAGCGACGGATGGAACACTATTTCTCAGATTAATATCTTTGCCACTATAAAATCTAATTTCACTGACCATTGAAAGTGCAATCACTATGGTGAGTGACCAAGAAACCCATTTCATTTTAATCATATTGAAAAAAATCTCGTTGCCACTAAAGCCATTTTCATTTGATACCCAGACAAAACTGACAAGCAAAGCTGCTGCTGCCGGGCTTGGTAATCCAAAAAAATATTTTTTTTCATCATGGTCTAGCTTAACGTTGAAGCGAGCGAGTCTAAAGGCTGCACAACAGCAATAAATAAAAGCCGCGATCCAACCCAACTTACCTAAGGGCTTTAATGTCCATACATATAAGATGAGGGCCGGAGCTACACCAAATGAAACCATATCGGAAAGACTGTCGTATTCGGCTCCAAAAGCACTTTCGGTATGCGTGAGTCGCGCGATACGTCCATCTAATCCATCCAAAATAATGGCAATAAAAATTGCAATAGCAGAGAGCTCATAGTTACCATTCATCGCTTGAACGATGGAATAAAATCCGGAGAATAAAGCAGCAGTGGTAATAAAATTGGGTAGCAAATAAAAAGTATGCTGACCTATTTTATTTCTTAACAAATCTTCTTTATTTTTTCCGATACTTTTTAACTTTTTCATGTGTTATTTTTAGTTGGAAACTCAATCTTTTAGTATAACAAAGCTTTAACGATTTCATTAATTCTAATTTATACTCATTGACTTACCGCTATCGAGAACTAAAAATCAAAGATGCAATTTAAGCTCATTCAAAAAGATGGTGAAGCTAGACGGGGTGAAATCAAGCTTCAACATGGTACTGTCCAAACACCGGTATTTATGCCTGTGGGCACCTATGGCGCTGTGAAGTCTTTAAGCCCTCAAGATCTAGAATCAATTGGTTTTGAAATTATCCTTGGCAATACTTTTCATCTCTGGCTCCGACCAGGGTTAGATACAATTTCTTCCTTTAAAGGGTTGCATGATTTTATTCAATGGCATCGATCAATGCTCACAGACTCTGGTGGTTTTCAGGTATGGAGTCTTGGCAAAATGAGAAAAATTACTGAGGAAGGTGTTGAGTTTAAATCGCCTATTAACGGTGACACTTGTTTCTTAAGCCCTGAAGAATCCATGCGAATTCAAAAAACACTTAACTCAGACATCGTCATGATCTTTGACGAATGCACCCCCTATCCAGCCTCGCATGAGGAAGCAAAAGCTTCTATGGAGCTAAGTTTAAAATGGGCCTATAGAAGTAAAGTGGCTCACGCAACAAATAAGAATGCTTTGTTCGGAATCATTCAAGGAGGCATGTTCGAAGATCTGAGGGAACATTCACTTGATGAATTAAAAAAAATCAATTTCGATGGCTATGCCATTGGTGGATTATCTGTCGGCGAACCTAAAGAAGAGATGCGCAAAGTGATTGATTTTATCGCGCCTAAAATGCCAGAAGACAAGCCTCGCTATTTAATGGGGGTAGGTACCCCAGAAGACATTATTGAAGCCATTGCTCATGGTATTGATATGTTCGATTGTGTCATGCCAACAAGGAATGCTAGGAATGGTTGGCTATTTACTAAATATGGTGATCTAAAGCTTAAAAATACACAGTATAAAAATGATACAAATCCAATCGATAGCGATTGCGGATGTTATACATGCCAAAACTATTCTCGCGCTTATCTTCACCATCTTTTTAGGATTGGGGAAATGCTGGGCTCTCGCTTAAATACGATCCATAACTTGTCTTATTATCAAAAAATAATACAAGAAGCTAGGGTTGCTATTGAAAATGGAACATTTGAAACTTATAGAAAAATATTCCATCAAAACCGTCAACGCGGCATTCAATAAATGTCTGCTGTGTTAAAATTAACCTTTAAAATTAATTACCTGTAGGAATATAAATGTTTATAAGTTACGCATATGCCGCTGATGCGGTACCCACTGATCTCATGAGCTTTTTGCCATTTATCATCATTTTTGTGCTTTTTTACTTCATGTTAATTCGCCCGCAAATGAAACAAGCAAAAGCCCATAAGCTCATGATTGACTCACTCAAAAAAGATGACGAAATTGTGACCAATGGAGGCTTCCTTGGTAAAGTGGTCAAAATCAAAGATCAGTATGTAACCATAGAAATTGCGGCTGGCACTCAAATTCATATCCAGAAACAATCCGTCATAACCTTGCTAACTAAAGGCACCATCAAATCTATCTAATTTCTGAAGTGATAGCTTAAGTTCATCATGAATCAATATCCTAAATGGAAGTATGGTCTTGTCTTAGTTGCAATTTTTATTGGCCTTATCTACTCAATTCCTAATTTTTTTGGGGAATCGCCTGCAGTTCAAATCATGCCAACCAAGTCATCAGATAAATTAGATTTATCTATATTGGCGTCGATTGAAGGTAGTTTAAAAGAAGCAAATCTTCCTTTCGATGGCATCGTTCAAGAACCCAATGGCATTAAAATTAAATTTGCAAATCCTGATAACCAGCTTAAAGCAAAAGATATTCTTCAAAATGCTCTGGGCGCTAACTATGTAATTGCACTTAACCTGGTTTCTAAATCGCCTTCATGGCTATCTAAAATTGGTGCTATCCCAATGTATTTGGGTTTAGATTTAAGAGGCGGCGTGCACTTTCTTCTTCAGGTAGATATGAAAGCTGCATCGGAACAAGCAGCTGAAAGTAACCTTAATGATTTTCGCATGACGCTCAGGAAAGAACGTATTTCTTATATTGGTGCTTCTAGATTAAATGAAATTGTAAAACTTCAGTTCGACAGCCAAGAAGATCTCGAAAAAGCTAAAAAACTTATCAAAGTAAATTATCCAGATTTAATGGTCAATGAATCATCGGTTGGTAAAGATAAAGCGCTTGACATTAGTATGAGTGAAATGGGCAAGAAAAAAATTCAAGAATTTGCGCTTAAACAAAACTTACAAACACTTCATAACCGCATTAACGAACTTGGCGTTGCAGAGCCTATCATTCAACAACAAGGTTTAGACCGAATCGTGGTGCAACTCCCGGGCGTTCAAGACACAGCAAAAGCCAAAGAAATTCTTGGCCGAACAGCGACACTCGAAATCAGATTAGTCGATGAAGATAAAACAGATATCGCTACATTAGAAAGCGCTCAAAAAGGGAATGCACCTTTTGGTGACGATCTTTTTAAAGACAGAGACGGTAGACCCATTCTCGTTAAGAAAAACGTATTACTGACAGGTGAAAGAATCACAGATGCTGGGCCTGGTGTTGATCAACAATCAGGAAGATCTGTTGTACATGTCACGCTAGACGGAAGAGGCTCAAACATATTTAAACAAGTCACGCGAGAAAATGTAGGTAAGCGTTTAGCTATTCTTCTTGTAGAAAAAGGACAAACGGAAGTTGTGACAGCGCCTGTCATCCAACAGGAAATTGGTGGTGGTCGAGTACAAATTTCTGGTATGAATAGTCCTCAAGAGGCTACTGATATATCTCTTTTATTAAGGGCTGGGGCTTTGGCAGCACCAATGCAAATTATTGAAGAGCGAACAGTGGGTCCTAGCATGGGGGAAGAAAATATTAAGCGCGGTGTTCACTCCACTTTATGGGGTTTTGCAGCTATTTCAATCATGATGATTATTTACTACATGGCCTTTGGTGGCGTTTCTATTTTTGCGCTTGCTGTAAATTTATTATTACTCGTCGCTTTATTATCTATTATTCAAGCGACCCTAACACTTCCTGGACTAGCAGCGATTGCCTTGGCATTAGGTATGGCGATTGATGCAAATGTACTCATTAATGAAAGAATCAGGGAAGAACTTAGAAATGGCAATACGCCGCAAGCAAGTATTCATGCTGGCTATGATCGGGCTTTTGATACTATTCTCGACTCGAATGTCACGACATTAATTGCAGGTCTCGCCTTATTCATGTTTGGTACAGGTCCTATTAAAGGGTTTGCTGTTGTTCACGTATTAGGTATTTTAACTTCTATGTTCAGTGCTATTTTAGTATCAAGAGCGCTTGTCAATATTATGTATGGTTATCGTCGCAAAATTGATAAATTGTCTATTGGTCAAATCTATAGGCCGAAAGAAGATTAATTATGGAATTATTTAGAATAAAAAAAGATATTCCTTTTATGAGTTATGGTCGATTAACCACGACCATTTCTCTCATTACGTTTATTATTGCTGTCCTCTTTTTAAGCATTAAAGGCCTTAATCTTGGTGTAGATTTTACTGGTGGCACACTGATGGAAGTAAGTTATAGCCATCCAGCAGATATCGATAAGATTCGTCAAGTCATGGATAAAATTGATCTTAAAGACACGACAGTACAAAACTTTGGTACAAGTAAAGATGTATTAATCCGCTTACCTATTCGACAAGATTTATCTATCGCTCAATTATCAGAAAAAGTATCAGCAGCTCTTATTGAAAGTGATAAAGATACAAAAATACAAAGGGTAGAGTCTGTCGGATCGCAAGTTGGGGAAGAGCTCTATGCAAATGGCGCGCTCGCTCTGCTTCTTGTATGTTTTGGAATTATTGCTTATCTCGCATTAAGATTTGAATGGCGTTTTGCAGTTGCTGCCATTATTGCCAATATGCACGATGTCATTATTATTTTAGGCTTCTTTGCATTTTTCCAATGGGAATTTAACCTCACTGTCCTCGCAGCTATCCTTGCTGTATTAGGTTATTCTGTAAATGAATCGGTTGTGGTTTTTGATCGCGTCAGAGAAAACTTTAAAAAAATGAGAAAAGCGAATGTGGTTGAAGTCATTGACAATGCAATCACAAGAACAATGTCTCGCACTGTCATCACACATCTTATGACTCAAACAATGGTGTGCTCGATGTTATTTTTTGGCGGAGAAACACTTCATAATTTCGCTCTTGCATTAACTATTGGTATTTTATTCGGCATCTATTCATCAGTGCTTGTCGCATGTCCAGTTGCAATGTGGCTTGGTGTATCTCAGCGCAATCTCGTTCCAGATCAATCCAAAGAAGATACGTCACAAGAAATTAATCCATAAGTTTTTTTAAACTTTGAATACCCTTTCTATTAGTTATCAATTTGTCATTCTTATAGCTTTGCTAGCTATTGCTGCTTTTTTCTCGCTTGCTGAAACAAGCTTAATGACACTCAACCGCTATCGATTAAAACATTTAGTCTCTCAAGGCAATCATGCCGCAATACTCACAAATAAATTACTCTCTTCGCCTGCAAAGCTTTTAGGCGTCATTCTCCTTTGTAAAGAATTTGCAAGTGCAGCGTCTGCAATGATTGTGACTATTATTACAGTGCGCCTCTATGGAGAAGGTCAAATAGCACTTATGGCTGGAACCTTAGTGACCACATTCTTAATTCTCATTTTTGGTGAAGTATCTCCAAAAGTTATTGCAGCATCCAAGCCAGAACGATTTGCATTTTTCTGTGGCTATATCCTCTACCCTCTTTTAAAAATTCTTTATCCAATTGTGGCAGTAGTAAACTTTTTTGTATTAAGTTTTGTAAAAATATTTAATGTCAAAATTGATTTGAATAATAATCTTCATGCAATATCAATGGATGAATTAAGAAGTATTATTTCTGAAGCAGGTCAATTCATTCCGAATCAGCATCGCAAAATACTACTTAATGTATTTGAGCTCGAGCGTATCACGGTAGACGACATTATGATTCCGCATACTTTTGTTGAAACAATTGATTTTGACTTAATGGATGAAGAAATTATTCAAAAATTACTTACTTTCCAGCACAGCAGAATACTGGTGAAAACAAATTCGCCCGACAGTATCTTAGGGTTACTTAATACTCAAAAAATTATTAAGCAACTTAATATGCATGATGCTTTAAATAAAATTACAAAGGATGATTTAAAAGAGCTTATTTCAGAGCCTTACTTTATTCCATCTGGCACACCTTTATACACTCAAATGCAGCACTTTCAGGACAGGCAAGAAAGAATTGGTTTAATTGTAAATGAGCATGGCGAATTTATTGGCCTTATAAGCCTTGAGGATATTTTAGAAGAAATTGTGGGCGAATTTAACTTAGATTTTCTTGCGAAATCATCTAAATTTACTCAAGACGAAGATGGGGGTTGGATTGTAGATGGCAGTGTAACGATTCGAACACTTAATAAAAAATTGGATCTTCAATTCCCAATTGACGGGCCTAAGACATTGAATGGCTTGGTGTTAGAATACTTTGAAGATATCCCAGAACCGAATACAAGTTTCAAAATTGCCAACCATACTATGGAAGTTCTTCAGTCTCACGACCGAATTGTAAAGAGCATAAAAATCTATCCTCTGTCGTAATTTTTTTAAAATTCTCCTGAAGAATTGCTTGAGTTTTTATTTTTTTTAATCACAATAATAAATAGGGATTAGCTCATGCCAAAAGTAAATGCAACTGAAGACCTAAAGCTTAGTCCAAAGAAAGCTAAGACTAAACTTCCTAGCATGTATAAAGTTATTATACTGAATGATGACTTTACGCCTATGGAATTCGTTGTGAATACAATTCAGCGTTTTTTTAATAAAAGTGTTGATGAGGCTACTCGTATAATGTTAAAAATACATACAGAGGGCTTGGGTGTATGTGGAATATTCCCTATAGATATTGCGGAAACAAAAATGAATCAAGTGCTAAACTATGCTAAAGAACACCAACATCCTTTGCAATGTATTATTGAAAGAATTGATTAAATTTAAATTATGATAGCTCAAGAACTCGAAGTAAGCCTGCATATGGCATTTATGGATGCGAGACAAAAGCGTCACGAACTTATTACGGTTGAACATTTGCTTCTTGCTATGCTTGATAATCCTTCTGCAGCAGAAGTGCTTAAAGCCTGTGGCTCAAATGTTGAAATTCTCAGAAATGAATTAACTCAATATATCGACGAACATACGCCAACTATATCTGGCGAAGATGAAGTTGATACACAGCCCACACTTGGATTTCAAAGAGTCATTCAAAGAGCAATGCTTCATGTGCAATCCTCTGGCAAAAAAGAAGTCAATGGAGCAAATGTATTAGTTGCAATTTATGGCGAAAAAGATTCACATGCAGTTTACTTTCTCCATCAGCAAGGTGTAACACGACTTGATGTTGTTAATTTTATTGCGCATGGAGTATCAAAATTAAATGAGGGTGAAACTCCTAAACCATCTACAGAACAAGAAAGTGATCAGGAATCATCCAGTAGCAAAGCTCTAGAAACTTACACGGTTAATCTTAATAAGATGGTTTTAGCTGGAAAAATTGATCCTCTGATTGGTCGAGATTCAGAAATTGAGCGAGTCATCCAAACTCTCTGCCGAAGAAGAAAAAACAATCCTCTTTTGGTAGGTGAAGCCGGTGTTGGAAAGACTGCAATTGCTGAAGGACTTGCAAAAAGAATTGTAGACAAAGAAGTGCCTAGCATCCTAGAAGGTACAACCATATTCTCGCTCGATATGGGCACATTGTTAGCAGGCACGAAATACCGGGGAGATTTTGAGCAAAGACTCAAATCTGTGATGAAGCAACTCAATGAACATAAAGACGCTATTTTATTTATTGATGAAATTCACACACTCATAGGGGCTGGATCTGCAAGCGGAGGAACGCTTGATGCATCTAACCTTCTTAAACCAGCATTATCAAATGGAACTATTAAATGTATTGGTGCGACGACTTACCAAGAATATAGAATGGTTTTCGAAAAAGATCATGCGCTCGCAAGAAGATTTCAAAAAATTGATGTTAATGAGCCAAGCATTCTTGATACGATCAATATTCTTAAAGGCCTTAAAACTAGGTTTGAAAAACATCACAACGTAAAGTATTCTGTTGCAGCAATTCATAGTGCAGCCGAACTTTCTGCAAAATATATTAATGATAGGCATCTTCCTGATAAAGCGATTGATGTCATTGATGAGGCAGGTGCTGCTCAGAGAATACTTCCAAAAAATAAACAGAAGAAAGTAATCACTAACAAAGAAATTGAAGAAGTCGTAGCTAAGATTGCTAAGATTCCTCCAAAAAATATTTCCAATGACGATAAGCATGCTCTAAAAAATCTCGAGCGCGATCTTAAAGCGGTTATTTTTGGTCAAGATAAAGCGATTGAAAATTTATCTAGCGCTATAAAAATGACAAGAAGTGGATTGGGCGTTCCAAATAAGCCTATAGGTAATTTCCTTTTTAGCGGACCAACAGGTGTTGGAAAAACAGAAGTAGCTCGCCAACTGGCTTACATCCTAGGGATTGAACTCGTTCGTATCGATATGAGTGAGTATATGGAAAGGCATGCAGTATCAAGACTTATTGGGGCCCCACCAGGTTATGTTGGATTCGAGCAAGGTGGCTTAATGACGGAAGCTGTCAATAAACAACCTTATTGCGTTCTTCTTCTTGATGAGATTGAAAAAGCGCACCCTGATATCTTTAATATTCTCCTGCAAGTGATGGATCATGGATCTTTAACAGACAGTAACGGAAGAAAAACAGACTTCAGAAACGTTACCCTGATTATGACAACCAATGCTGGTGCAGAGTCTTTATCAAAAACTTCTATGGGATTTACACAGTCTAAAAAAATGGGTGATGAGCAAGCGGAAATCAAACGCTTATTTACACCTGAATTTAGAAATAGACTTGATGCAACTGTATCATTCGCGCCTCTCAGTCATGATGTCATCTTAAAAGTTGTCGACAAATTCTTGATGCAGCTTGAAGATCAGTTACATGAGAAAAAAGTAGACGCAACTTTCACGGAGCCTCTCAAAACATACCTAGCCAAAAACGGCTTTGACCCAAGTATGGGAGCAAGACCCATGTCTCGCCTCATTCAAGATACAATCAGAAAGGCCCTTGCAGATGAACTACTCTTTGGTAAACTCACTAATGGTGGCAATGTAATCATTGATATTGATAGCAATGACAAAGTGAAATTAATTTTCGAAGAAGAAAATAAAGCCATTCTTCAAGAGTCTTAATTCTTCTTCATCACCTCTTGAAACATTTCGGTGTTTTTAAAATCGTTTAGCCATTTTTTTAATTCTTGATACTTAGAATTTAAAAACCAATCCTCATCTACCAATGCAAATTGTCTTATAAATGGAAAGATTGCTACATCAGCAAAAGTTATTCTTTCTGCCATTAAGTAATGATTAGTTTGTAATTTGTCGTTTAATAAATTCAGAAAAATTTCACATTGAGAGCGATAGTACTCTTTCGAATGCTCTGGAAAACGATCGGCATATTTATATCTATCTAAATTTTTCTTAAAATTAAGATCATTTTCATCAATGAGTGTACAGCTAGTATTCTCATCATTTAAAAGCCAACATGCTGGATCGTTTTGGTTTAGAGCCCATAACATAATTTCCAGACTCTCTTCGATGACTTCGCCATTTACATCTACCAATACGGGAACTGTTCCTTTAGGGCTTAATGCTAAAAATTCGCTTGATTTATCTTTGAGTGAAATTTCTATAGATTCATAATCAATATTAGCTTGATGCAAGGCCAGTCTTGATCGAATGGCATAAGGACAGCGCCTATAGGTATATAACCTTGGTTTAATCAATATCATTAACCAATGGAATGGCAAGCATCAAGAATGAGCTTTCTTCCTTGGTAAATTAGGCCTGAATACATTTGAACAAGCTCAGCACCTGCATTTATTTTTTCTGCTGCATCTTCTCCAGAAGATATACCGCCCACACCAATAATTGGAACTTCTCCTTGAAGCCTTAAATAAAGCTCGCGAATAATTGAGTTGGACATATTAAATAAAGGCTTGCCTGACATGCCGCCAGCTTCTTTTCCATTATCAAGATCACTTACCGAATCTCTATTAACAGTTGTATTAGTCGCTATGACTCCATCAATTCTATTTTTGATAATGCTTTTCGATATTGCATCCAAATGCTTAGGTGTTAAGTCAGGTGAAATTTTTAATGCAATAGGTACATAGCGCCCATAATAATCATTCAATCTAGCTTGCTCTTGTTTAAGTTGGCCTAATAAAATATTAAGCGCTTTGGTTTCCTGGAGATCTCTTAAATTTTTTGTATTAGGTGAAGAAATGTTGACTGCAATATAATTTGCGTACTGATATACCTTTTTCATACATAAAATATAATCCTCAGCGGCTCTTTCTATAGGGGTATCAAAATTCTTACCGATATTAATTCCAAGTACGCCTTTATATTTACTCAATCTTATATTTTCAACTGCAGCATCTACACCTATGTTGTTAAAGCCAAAACGGTTAATAATGCCCTGAACCTCAGGCAACCTGAATAATCGAGGTCTTGGATTACCTGGTTGAGGTCTTGGGGTGATGGTTCCAACTTCAATAAAACCAAAACCTAATTTACCTAAGGCATCAATATGGCTTGCATTCTTATCTAGGCCTGCAGCGAGTCCCACAGGATTTTGAAAGGGAATTCCCATGACAGTTCTGAGCTTAGAGGGATGAGGGGCTTTTAAGAAACTCAGCAAACCCATTTTATTAGAAAGAGATAGTGCCTTAAGGGTTAAGTCATGCGAAAATTCTGCATCAAACTTAAATAATAGCGAACGAATTAATAGGTGGCTCATAACACTGTTATTTTAACTTAGGAAGTTATAAGGCTAAATAAATATTATGCGATTAGATCGTAAAAATCATATTCTAGGAAAAATATCTAACGATGTCTTCCTAAAAAAATATTGGCAAAAAAAACCTCTTTTAATTAGGGATGCTATTAAGAATTTCAAATCCCCAATTACAGAAAAAGATCTTTTTAGAATAGCGCAAAACGAAAATGCAATATCTCGTCTGATTGAATTCAAACGGGGTATTTGGCAAGTCAAGTATGGTCCTTTTAAAAAATTAGATCTCCCTAAAAAAATTAACACGCCCTGGACAATACTTGTTCAAAATATGAACCATCATCTTCCTTTTGCTGAGTCATTTTTAAATCTTTTCAAATTTATACCTTATGCTCGTCTTGATGATTTGATGGTGAGCTTTGCTACAAAAAAAGGTAGTGTCGGCCCTCACTTTGACTCTTATGATGTATTTCTATTTCAGGCAAAAGGCGAAAGAGAATGGAAAATCAGCGAGCAAAAGAAATTTTCTTTAGATAAAAAATCAGCTATTAAGATCATTACTAATTTTAAGGTCAAAAATACGTGGGTACTTAAGCCCGGAGATTTACTCTATTTACCACCAAATGTGGGTCACTGGGGCGTATCTCAGAGTGATGATTGCCTCACTTATTCTATTGGCTTCAGAGCGCCTGGTACATTTGAGATCCAATCTAAATTTTTAGATTTCATTCAAGATAACCTCATTACAAATAAAAATGATCTTTACAGAGATCCGAATTTAAATCTTCAAAAAAATCCAGCTGAAATTAATTCGAATATGATTAAAAAAATTCAGCGGATTGTTAATCAATTACGCTGGAATACAAACTCAATAAATAATTTTATTGGTCAACTACTCACAGAGCCAATCGAAGGTGCTGTTTTCGAGACTTCCAAATCTATGACAGCTGAAGTCTTTATAAAAGATCTTATAAAAAAACCGCTGAAACTTAATCCAAAAACAAGAATGCTTTTTATAAAAAATAACTTTTTTATCAATGGTGAACTGATTGAGGCTGATAAGAAGAGCATCATGTATCTAAAGCAACTTGCAAATGATAGAGAAATCTCAATCAAGTCTACTTTGAACAAAAAGGATTTGAACGCTTTGGGGATAGTCTTGCTACCCCTCTATCTCTCGGGATTTATTGATTTTATTCAATAATATTAACTATCTCGCTTATTTTGTTGTAGAATATTTGCTAGGGAGTCGTTCATAGACCCCGAATTCAACATTAATTTTAAGGATTAAAAATGACACGTTCACTACTTATCGCTTTACTATTAGCTATTGGTTTAACTGCTTGCGGCAAAAAAGAAGAAGCTGCTCCTGCTGCTGATGCAGCTCCAGCTGCTGAAGCTGCTCCAGCTGCTGAAGCTAAATAATAGATAATTAATCTATTGTTTTAATAAAAAAGCCGGTTTCTAACCGGCTTTTTTTATATCACTTGCCACGACGTCCCATCGGCTTGCGTTGCAATCTTTATCCAGTCCCGTTCGCATCCTATTTTTCCTACAATAGCTTCTTTCACTAAATTCTCAGTATTGTTTTTCTCGCTAAGATGAGCTGCCACGAGATGCTTTAATTGTTTAAATTGAATTTTTCCCAAAATATCCGCTGCTGTTTGATTGTCTAAATGACCCAATTTGCCACTGATTCTTTTCTTAAGGCTAAATGTATATTCGCTTGATTCAAGCAAATTAAGGTCGTGATTAAATTCAATAATGAGAGCGTCGAGGTGCTGGAGCATATTTTCGATATGAGGCGTTGAAGAGCCTGTATCCGTTAAAATGCCTAATTTACGATTGCCGTCGCTCAATGTAAATTGAGTAGGCTCTCTTGCATCATGAGGAACTGGAAAGGGCTGTACTGTAAAGTCTTCTATTTCAAATGCATTGTGGCTATCAATCATATGAAAATCAATTTCATAAGATTTAATCATATGTTTTTCACACATTTTATATGTGCCGTAGGAAAGCCAAATGGGAATCTTAAATTTGTTTGCTAGTTTAAAAGCGCCTTTGACGTGATCTTCATGCTCATGAGTTAAGAGAATGCCTGTAATACTTTCAGGGGTCTCGTTAAGTCGATCCAATCTAGATACGACATCTTGAATTGCAAAACCGCAATCCACCATTAATAGTGATTTGTTTTGCTTAACTACAAATGAATTGCCAGCACTTCCGCTACCTAAAGATGCGAATTGCATCTTTATTTTAATTGATCATAAAGAAGCGAGATGATTCGATTTGCGGTAGAAGACGTATTTTTCTTACCGTCCTGGTACTCAATCACAACTTGAGAGCCACCGTTATCTATAGAGATAATTTTAATGCGATATTGTTTTTCTGGATTAGTTTTTTCTTTGTCACTACCGCCCCAGAATTTCAGCCTTTCAGATAAAGGCTTTTCTTTGGTTTGACTGGTATCTTTAGCTTGCTTATCTTTTTTATCGTCGTCACTCCAGAACATAAGAGAGTCTAGAACGCCTTTTTTCTTCTTAGGACTGTCATCAATATCAACATCAGCATATTTTACAAAATAGATTCCGTTTGATCTGTCTTTATCTTCGATCACAAATCCAATGATATCTAATGCCAAGCCAACTCTGCGCCACGCGCGGTCAAATGGATCTTGAATTTCGACTGAGGAGCTTCCATCTGCCTCTTTTTTAATTTCAGCTCTCTTTTGGCTGATAGGTGCGGCAATAATTTCTTTTGCTCGCTTATCTGCGAGGCCGAGCTTCACCATGAGTCTTCGTAAAAGTTCAGCATCTAACTCATCAGATCTAGAATCGACTTTTGAATCTTCTTTAGATTTTGAGTCATTTTTATAGCCCATATCCACAACTCCGTAGGGCGTCCGAATTTTTTCTTTACCGTCATCTGGAGCAGTATCAACACTTCGGTGCGTCATATAAATTTCAGTTGTCCCATCTTGAAGACCGCGCTCAAGCCGAGTTCTAAACTTTTTACGGTTAGCCGTTCCTGATGCAAGTGAATCAAGCCATGCGTCAAATTTATCAAGTGTTCCCTTATTATCATTGGTCATAAGATCACCTTCTTTAATCCACTCAGTTTCCATGACACCTACTTCTGGATTTTCTTTTTTTACGGCAAATCCCATGTCTATCCAAAAGTCACGAATCAAAGGCCAAATTTTCTCAGCAGGCGCATTAACGACGAGCCATCTTTGAGCCCCTGCTTTTACAATCTTCATCCCCTCTGGATTAGGTAAAATTTTTGGCTGGCCATTATCTTGTTGCTGCCCATTTTTAAAATCTGAATAACTTGTGGAACCAGGGATTGCATATGCATCATTTGTTGTAGCTGAAGTTAAATCAGGAGGCACTTCTAGTGGGCGAGATCTACCAGTCGCTTTATAATCAGGCGCTGTGACTCGCTCTACAAAAGGAATATTTTCGCAGCCATTCAAGAGTAAAAATAACGGTAATACATAGAACCATTTGCTTTGCGCGAGTAATTTCATTGAATATGAGCTTCCTTCATAGCAGTTTGAATAATTTTGTGATGCTCTTGATTAAGTTCCACTAAAGGTAATCGAATACCTTCTTTAATAAGACCCATAATTTTAAGTGCCCATTTTACAGGGATTGGATTCGACTCTATAAATAGATTTGTATGAAGAGAAAACAATTGCTGGTTGATTTCGATAGCTTTTTCGTTCTGTTTAGACATGACACATGCGTACATTTCATGCATTAATTTAGGGGCGACATTTGCTGTGACAGAAATAACCCCCTTGCCACCAAGAAGCATAAAGGACAAAGCGGTAGCATCATCCCCACTTAATATTGAAAAATGAGATGGTAATCTCTTAATCAGATCTATACCCCGAGTCATATCTCCTGTTGCATCTTTAACGCCAACAATATTAGGAATTTCGCTCAATTTTAATACTGTATCGTTTTGTAAATCACAGCCTGTTCTGGAAGGAACGTTATAAAGAATTTGATCAATAGCAACCTCATTAGCAATCTTAGTAAAGTGTTGCAAAAGTCCTGCTTGATTTGGCTTGTTGTAATAAGGTGTGACTAACAAACAAGCATCCGCACCTAAGCGTTTCGCTTCTTTTGTAAGGTCTATGGCTTCCTGTGTAGAGTTAGCGCCTGTACCCGCTATGACTGGAATTCTTTTATTAGCGTACTTAACCGTCGTTTCAATAAGCTGACAATGTTCTTCATAATTCACTGTGGGTGATTCGCCTGTTGTACCCACAATAACAATACCATCTGTACCTTCATTAATATGAAAGTCAATTAACCCATGAAGCGCTTCGATATCAAGACTTTCGTCAGGAAACATAGGGGTAACAATTGCAACAATACTGCCTTGAGGTGACATGAGATTGGCTATTAATTAGTAAAGTCGCTATTTTAACTTAAATAGCTAAACACCAAAAAAATTGATCATTTACTATATATAAAATAGTTATATTACTATAAAACTTTATTCTTTGAAGTAATATAGAATTATTGGTATATTTCAGCTAATAAAAAGATCCTAAACTTCCAAAGGACTTAACAGTCAGAGAACTGACCTATCAATATTTTAAGCAATTTTAAACGTATAATTTATCTTTATGATCCAACACTATTTCTTAATCATCATTAGCACGGTATTGGTCAACAATATCGTGTTAGTGAAAATATTAGGGCTTTGCCCTTTTATGGGGGTATCTAAGAAACTAGAAACATCAATCAGCATGTCTGCTGCCACTGCTTTTGTATTAACTATAGGCTCAATGACTAGCTGGGCGATTAATCACTATCTTCTTGAACCTAATGATCTTATCTACTTAAGAACCATTTCATTTATTGTAGTCATTGCAGGCGTTGTTCAGTTTACTGAGATGCTGATGGAAAAAAACTTCCCCTTACTCTATCAAGTATTAGGTATTTTTCTCCCTCTTATCACCACTAATTGCGCTGTATTAGGCATTCCTCTTTTGAACGCGCAATCAAGTCAGACACTTATAGAGTCTGCATTATTTGGCTTTGGGGGTGCGATTGGTTTTTCAATAGTACTCATTCTATTTGCATCATTAAGAGAGCGCCTAGATGGTGCTGAAATACCAACTGCCTTCAAAGGCACTGCCGTAGCTCTTGTCACAGCGTCCATTATGAGTCTGGCATTTATGGGTTTTGCAGGTTTGGATCGCTAATGTTTACCGCACTTCTTGTTATGATTTTTCTTGCTGTCCTTTTGGGATTGGTCTTAGGTTATTCAGCGATTAAATTTAAGGTAGATGGCGACCCCATGGTCGCAAGAATTGACGCGATACTTCCACAAACACAATGTGGTCAATGTGGCTACCCCGGCTGTAAACCCTATGCAACTGCTATTGCTAAAGGTGAGGCTGATATTAATCAATGCCCTCCAGGGGGCGATACCGGCGCTAAAGCATTAGCAGAGCTGATGGGTGTTGAATTTAAACCGCTCAATCAAGAGCATGGTGTACAAAAACCAAAATCAGTTGCCTTGATTGATGAATCAACTTGTATTGGTTGTACTCTTTGTATTCAAGCGTGTCCGGTTGATGCTATTTTAGGTGCTGCGAAACAAATGCATACCATCATTGCGAGCGAGTGCACAGGATGCGAATTATGTTTACCTCCTTGTCCGGTCGATTGCATCACCATGGAGCCTGTCCTTGAAAATTCTCAATCATGGAAATGGAAATACCCTGTCTATAACATTCAAAACGCTAATGGGGCTTAAGCTATATGCAATTTAAAAATATTTTTAAATTTAACGGTGGCGTTCACCCCAATGAAAATAAATCGCTATCAACAAATTTACCTATTGGAAGATTGCCTATTCCAAAAAAATTAGTACTTCCATTAAGACAGCATGTAGGTCGTGTTGCAAAGCTTAAAGTTAAACCCGGCGATCAAGTCCTTAAAGGTCAAATTATTGCTGAAGCTGATGGTAATATTTCTGCCTCGATCCATGCACCCACATCTGGGAAGATCTTAAAGATTAGCGAAGAAATACTACCCCATCCATCGGGCCTGCCTGATTTTTGTATCACAATCGAACCGGATTTTAAAGATACATGGGTTGAAAAAAAGCCTATCTCATGGAAAAAACTAGACCGCACTAAATTAATCGAAGCGCTTTCTCAGTCAGGGATTGTAGGTTTAGGTGGTGCAGTATTTCCAACCCACATGAAATTAAAAATAAATCAAAGTCAACCCATCAATACTTTGGTCATCAATGCTGCCGAGTGTGAACCATTTATCACTTGTGACGATATGTTAATGAGAGAAAGAGCTGATGAAATTATTCAAGGAGCATTAATTGCCCAAACTATCCTTGATGCAAAAGAGTGTGTAGTCGGTATCGAAAACAACAAGATTGAAGCCTATGAAGCGCTAAAAAAAGCAGCTCAAAAAACGACTATTGAAATTAAAGTGGTTCCAACTGTGTATCCAAGCGGGGATGCAAAAAGACTCATTTACCTCTTAATGGGTATTGAGGTTCCGAAAGAAAAGCGTTCTGTAGATTTAGGTATTCAAGTATTTAACGTAGCTACAGTAGCAGCTATCTATAGATATCTTGAATTAGGAGAACCATCGATCAGTCGCGTTGTAACAATTACAGGGGCTGTTAAAGCCCCTCAAAATTATGAGGTATTATTCGGAACACCTTTATCAGAATTAATAGCTGCTGCAGGTGGCTCTTCTAATAAAACCAAAAAATTTATTATGGGCGGCCCTATGATGGGATTTGATTTGCCATCAATTCATGTACCTGTGACAAAAGCAATGAATTGTGTCATTGAAAGTTCGCCAGAATTATTCCCTGCTCCAAAACCTGTGATGCCTTGTATTCGATGTGCTCGATGTGCAGATGCCTGCCCGGTCAACTTACAACCTCAAGAGCTATATTGGTTTTCAAAATCTTCTCAGCTTGAAAAAGCCAGAGATTACAATTTATTCGACTGTATTGAATGTGGCTGCTGCACTTATGTATGTCCAAGCAACATTCCTCTTGTTCAGTTTTATAGATATGCAAAAAGTGAGATTATTGCTCAAGACAAATCAAAAGAAGCTGCAAACACTGCTAGAGAGAGAAATGATTTTAGGCTTGCAAGAATAGAAAGGGAGAAAAAAGAACGTGCTGAAAGAAATGCACAAAAAGCTCTAGGGGCTAATGAGAAGCAAGCTGATGATGAGAAAAAATCAACAATTGCAGCGGCCATGGAAAGAGTTAAACAAACCCAACAAGAAAATATAAAAAATTAATATGGATAATAGATCGCCTTATATTGTAGATGCTCCCTCAGTAAGCGTCATTATGTTCAAAGTTTTACTCGCTTTAATTCCTGGTATCGCTTTATATGTTTATGCATATGGGCTTGGCGTCATTTTAAATATTTTTCTAGCGTCACTCACTGTGATATTGACTGAAAGCGCTATTCTTGCAATCAGAAAACTTCCGATCAAGGTATTTATTTTGGATGGCAGTGGTCTCGTAGCTGCGTGGCTTCTTGCCCTGTCTATTCCATCGATCGCCCCTTGGTGGATTATCGTGTTAGGCACGCTTCTTTGCATCACCTTCGGTAAACATGTTTATGGTGGACTTGGCTATAACTTATTTAACCCAGCTATGTTGGGATATGCAATTTTACTTATTTCTTTTCCTTTAATTATGAGTCAATGGCAAATACCCAACTCACTCATTGAAAATAATATTGAGTGGTTTGATCAAATCAAAATTATTATGAATAGTAGTTTATTATCTAAAGAAACAATTGATGCTATGAGCTCTGCAACACCTCTTGATTACATTAAGACCCAACTTACCTTAAACCAACCATTAAGCGTCATTCAGCAAAACAAAATATTTGGCTTTCTTGGAGGTAAGGGTTTGGAATTGATTAGTCTAGGATATCTTGCAGGTGGACTTTATTTGCTTAAGGAGAAAATTATTTCATGGCATTTACCAGTTTCATTCTTAGCAAGCTTATTTATCATAGCGTCAATATTTTATAGTATTGCTCCCGATACCTATGCCTCACCACTATTTCATGTTATGAGTGGCGGAAGCATTCTCTGTGCCTTTTTTATTATTACGGATCCTGTAAGCGGTCCCACAACTCCTAAAGGGAAAATATATTTTGGTATTGCAATAGGGCTATTGGTCTTCATTATTCGAATTTTTGGTGGTTATCCAGAAGGTATTGCTTTTGCTGTATTGATTATGAATATTTTTGTACCCCTAATAGACAGCCTAACTCAACCTCGAATTTTCGGTCATAAATAACTTTATGTTTAAAGACTCCTTTAAAAAAGTTTCAATAACTGCATCAGCTATGATTATATTTTCTTTGGTTGCTTCAGCAGCTTTGAGTATTTCTTATTTCCTCACAAAAACTCCTATTGAAGAAAGTGATGCAAGAGCAAAGCGTATGTTTTTAAATCAAGTGGTTCCGTCTAATCTTTATGATAATAATTTAGTGAAGGATACAATTTCTGTTGAGCCTAATCCGCTAATCGGAAACAAAAAAAATATTGATATATATCGTGCAAAAAAAAATAATCAGGTTATTGCAGTGATTATTGAAACGATAGCTCCCGATGGTTATAGTGGCGAAATAAAAACCCTTGTGGGTGTTGACCAAAAAGATAAAATATTAGGTGTAAGAGTGATTACACATAAAGAAACGCCTGGTTTAGGCGATTATATTGAAGTTGACAAAAGTCATTGGATTAAAAACTTTAATCTTAAATCTCTAGATGAAATGGGAGAAAAAGAATGGGCAGTAAAAAAGGATGGTGGTGATTTTGACTATGTGTCCGGGGCAACCATTACTTCCAGAGCTGTCATTAAATCTACCTATAAAAGTCTTCTTTATGTCAAAGAAAATAAAAAAAGGCTATTTGCGTCATGAGTGATATTAAAAAAATTGCAATAGATGGATTATGGAAACAAAATCCCGGATTAGTTCAACTCCTTGGACTATGCCCAACACTAGCAGTGACAACCTCTGTGGTGAATGGCTTGAGCCTTGGTATTGCTACTGCCCTTGTCATGGCTTTATCTAATGGTTCTATATCTCCTATTAGAAAATTTGTACCCACAGAAATTCGAGTTCCTGTTTTTATTCTCATCATAGCGGCACTTGTGACAATCATTGATTTTAGTATTCACGCTTTTATAGAACCGCTCTATAAAGCTTTAGGCATTTTTATCCCTCTTATTGTAACTAATTGTATTGTGTTAGCACGCGTTGAATCTTTTGCGGCAAAAAATGATACAGCCCCTTCTTTTTTCGATGGTCTTTATATGGGACTTGGTTTAGCAATGGTGCTAGCCGTGCTTGGTGCTTTGAGAGAAATTTTTGGTAAAGGTACCTTGTTATCTGGCATTGACCTTATCTTCGGATCTTCAGCAAGCAATCTTGTCATTCATTTTTTTAGTGACTACCCAGGATTTCTTTTAGCAATTCTTCCCCCAGGAGCTTTTATTAGTTTAGCTTGCCTCATTGCATTAAAAAATCATATCGAAGCACGCTAGTAGCTTTCCTCATGAACCCTCAAAAGCGATTTAAGATTTTTGAGTTGCTATCTAAAGCCACACCCCATCCTACGACAGAGCTTATTTATCAGACACCCTTCCAGCTTCTAATCTCAGTCATATTATCTGCCCAAGCTACTGACAAATCAGTCAATAAAGCAACTTTGTTGTTGTTCAATAAAGCACCTAACGCAAAACGACTTGCTCAAATGCAATTAAAGGATATTGAGCTTTGTATAAAAACAATTGGGCTATATAAAACAAAAGCTAAGAACATACTTGAAACTGCAAAGATTATCGATGCCGAATTTGAAGGGCTAGTCCCTCAGGATCGATTAGCACTAGAAGCACTTCCTGGTGTAGGAAGAAAAACTGCGAACGTAATTTTAAACACTATTTTTCACGAGCCAACTATTGCAGTAGACACCCATATATTTAGGATCGCAAATCGCATTAATTTAGCACCGGGAGAAAATGTACTTCAGGTAGAAAAAAAATTAATTAAATTAACCCCGAAAGAATTTTTGCATGATGCGCATCATCTTTTGATACTTCATGGAAGATATACGTGCATTGCAAGACAACCTAAATGCAATGTTTGTGTTATTTATGATTTATGCGAGTATAAGAAAAAACTTAAAAATTAAAACGAAATAAGCTTAATTTGTCTTTCAGACGCCAATTCATTAATCTCTTTTTTTTGATCATCGCTTAACGCTAGCCACTGAGCAATTTCATCTTGGCTTCTAAAGCACCCTTCGCAAAAGTGGTGCTCTTTATTGATAAGACAAACGCCGATACAAGGTGATTCAGTCATCACAATAGTCTTTCTCTAGCTATTCTAAAGTGCCGTGGCAATGTTTATATTTTTTATTGCTTCCACATGGGCATGGATCGTTTCTACCCACTTTAGGCAAACCATTTTCTATGTCGGCTTTTTTGCTTGATGACTTTTTAACTTCATCTTTATTTTTTTTGTCAATCTCATTGACTTCAGCTTCGTCCTTAATCTTTACGACCATCGTAATACGAGTGACCTCGGACTTCACTGTGTCTAGAAGATATCCAAATAATTCAAAGGCCTCCTTCTTATATTCTTGTTTAGGATTTTTTTGCGCATAAGAACGTAAATGTATGCCTTGTCTTAAATGATCAAGAGATGATAAATGTTCTCTCCAATGGTGATCTATGCTTTGTAACATAACCGTTTTTTCAAAATGTCGAATAACGTCCTGACCCACTAAAGATTCTTTTTCTTGATATTGCTTATTCGCAAGAGAAATGACTCTCTCATAAATTTCCTCAATAGCAATCTGAGGTTCTTTTTCAATCCATCCTTGGATAGAAAGACTTAATCCGTAGTCTAAAAATAAAACTTTTTCTAAGGAAGGGATATCCCACATATCTTCCATACTGCCTTGTGGAATATGATTCTGAGCTAGATTACGAAGAACATCAGATCTCATTGCTGAAATTGTTTCAGCGGTTTGGTCTGAATCAATCAATTCATTTCTTTGCTCGTAAATCACTTTTCTTTGATCATTCGCAACATCATCATATTCAAGCAACTGTTTCCTAATATCGAAATTACGGCCCTCAACTTTTCTTTGCGCATTTTCAATGGCTTTTGTTACCCATGAATGCTCTATCGCTTCTCCTTCTGGCATTTTTAACTTTTCCATAATGGCTGATACTCGATCAGATGCAAATATTCTTAACAACGAATCTTCTAACGATAGATAGAAGCGACTGGATCCAGGATCCCCCTGTCTTCCTGCGCGGCCTCTTAATTGATTATCTACACGTCTTGACTCATGTCTTTCAGTGCCAATAATATGAAGACCACCTGCTTTAACGACTAAGCTATTTTGTTTTTTCCATGCGTCCTTAATTTCTTTAATTTCTTTTTCTTTTTTACTGTCAGTTAATTTATCGCTTAACTTAATTTCATGAATATCAGCTTCAATACTCCCGCCAAGCACAATGTCTGTTCCTCGACCTGCCATATTCGTCGCGATAGTAATCATCCCCGGACGACCTGCTTGCGCAATAATGTGCGCTTCTTTTTCATGATGTTTTGCATTCAATACTTGATGTTTTAATTTTACTTTTGTAAGTAATGCTGAAATAAGCTCTGAATTTTCAATCGAAGTAGTACCTACTAATACTGGCTGATCAATTTTTTGACATTCTTTAATATCTTCAATTACCGCAGCATATCTCTCTTGTGAAGTGCGATACACTTTATCCATCATATCTTTTCTTTGCGTGGTTCGATGTGGCGGAATAATGATGGTTTCAAGCCCGTAGATTTGATTGAACTCAAAAGCCTCAGTATCAGCCGTACCTGTCATACCAGATAATTTCTCATACATCCTAAAATAATTTTGGAATGTAATAGAGGCTAGCGTTTGATTCTCTTTTTGTATCTCAACGCCTTCTTTAGCTTCAACAGCTTGATGGATACCCTCTGACCATCTGCGGCCAGGCATCATTCTTCCGCTAAATTCATCGACAATAATAATGCCATTGTCTTTCACGACATAATGTTGATCTTTATTGAATAGGTTTCTTGCTTTTAATGATGCATTAACATGGTGAACGAGTGAGATATTAGTTGCATCATATAAGCTCGATTGCTCAGATAATAGACCTGCCTTAATTAATAGCTTCTCTACATTCTCATGGCCACTCTCGGATAGAATTACTTGATGTGCTTTTTCATCTATCCAATAATCACCGCTTTCCTCTTCGGTTTTTTGTTTTGAAAGCTTTGCCACAACTAAATTAATTTTAGTATAAAGATCTACATTATCTTCGGCCTGCCCGGAAATGATTAAAGGCGTTCTTGCCTCATCAATTAATATCGAGTCAACTTCATCCACTAAACCGTAATGTAGCTTTCTTTGAACACGCTCTTCTTTAGAGAAGATCATGTTATCTCTTAGGTAATCAAAACCAAATTCATTGTTTGTACCGTAAGTAATATCGGCCTCATAAGCTTTTTTCTTCTCTTCGCTCGAAATATTAGATAAATTAATACCTACTTCAAGACCTAGAAATCTATAAATTTGGCCCATCCATTCCGCATCTCTTTTTGCAAGATAATCATTGACGGTAATTACATGAACGCCCTTGCCCAAAAGTGCATTAAGATATATCGGTAAGGTTGCAACAAGCGTCTTGCCTTCACCTGTTCGCATTTCTGAAATTTTTCCATCGTGAAGTGCCATGCCACCGATGAGCTGAACATCAAAGTGACGCATTTCTAATACGCGTCGACTTGCCTCTCTCACAACAGCAAAAGCCTCAACTAATAAATCATCTAACTTTTGTCCTTCGTTAAGTCGTTTTTTAAATTCAGTGGTTTTAGCTTTTAAAGCTGCATCACTAAGTTTTTTAGTTGCATCTTCTAATAAATTTATTTGCTGGGCTTTTTTGCCGTAGTCTTTAAGAAGCCTATCGTTTCTGCTTCCAAATAAATTCTTAACAATGGTCTTTAACATAATGTGAATATTCTTAGTCGAAATAATTTGAAATAATTAATATTGAAGATATTTTCGAGGATCTAAGGACTCGCCATTCATTCTGATTTCATAATGAAGATGAGGGCCTGTCGACCTTCCAGTGTTACCTACTAACGCTACAACTTGATTCTTTTTAATGCGATCACCTTCTTTAACTAATAATTTAGCTGCATGCGCATATCGTGTTTCAAGCCCAGATCCATGAGAAATTCTTACCATATTGCCATACTCAGGCGTTACTTCAGCTGATATCACTATACCTGCAGCAGTAGCTTTAATAGGCTGGCCAGCATCTGCACTAAAATCTAATCCTTCATGAAACGATCTCACACCTAAAAAAGGGTCCACTCTCCAACCATAACTTGATGAATTAAAAGGTGCGTTGACTGGAGAAGCATTTGGCAAGGTATCTTTAAACACACTTTGTTTTAGATAAATGGCTTCTAAATTATTGTAGTGCTCTTCATGCCTTTCAATATCAAGTGTTAACTTATCAATAAATGACTGAAGTTCGGCTTCGGTAAAATTCTTTTCAGGAACAAAAGGACCGCCTTGGCCAGATGATTTTATTGGTGCTGGCTTAGGAATTTTTTCATTTGTTTTTAATTTTTCTTTAGCAAAGTCTTGAAGTCTCTGAGATTGATTATCTATACGCATCAATCGGGCTTGGAGCTCACCAATTTGGGTTGCATAAATATCTAAATTCTTTTGAAAGCTTCCCAAATTAAGGTCAAGCTTCAGGTTAATTAATGATTTTTTTTCTTCCACGTCGCCGTTATATTTTGAATCAAGCCAGCTAATCCCTTGAATAAACCCAATAAAGCACAGAAATAGTATGGCAATAAAAGTTGCTAAATGGACACTTTTTGGCTTTGATGTACTATTTGTTACAAAGATAATTCGCATTGAAATCTAAAATTTAGCTGAAATAATAGATAATTATAACTTATGAAGCCCGTGAACAAGCTTTTGGAAAGTGAAGTATTTTCCTTAATTAGAGAGAAAAATCGCTCTATTTCTGGCTATCAAAAGCTATGGTCTAACAAAGCTCCAAGCAAATTAGCCCCTTTATCTCATGTCGGCGGGATTCAAGACGACATTTTGACCATTTACGTTGAAAACAGTGGCATTGCGAGCAAATTAAAATTTATTGAGTCCACGCTACTTAAGGACTTGAATGAAGGGATTCAAAAAGAGATGCCCTTTGCTAATCCGATAAAATCCTTAAAAATTAAATTAGTAATTAAAAATTCCAAAATCACTCCTCCTCGATATAAAAGCTTTCCTGCTCAAGCTAAATTTGCTTTAGAAAATTTATTAAATAACCTCGAAGATTCACCTTTAAGACACCGACTGATTAGATTAATTAAACATCATACAAATGCTGACTGAAGCGATCATCCTCATCCTTGCTGGAAGCATCGTCGGGACTTTATCAGGACTTCTCGGTATTGGCGGGGGCCTTATCATCGTACCTATTCTCACATTTGTCTTAGTCCATTTTCATCAAATTACCTTTGATCAATCGATATTAATGGCCATTGGGACATCGCTTGCTTCTATTGTTTTTACAGGGGGGGTGTCAAGCTTCTATCATTCAAAACGAAATAATATGGACTGGTCGATTGCTACTCAATACATTCCTGGGGTTTTATTAGGTTCAACTATGATGGCTTTTGTCATACCCCATTTAAATATCGCATTCATTAAACATGCTTTTATTGTCTATACTTTTTTTGCTGCCTATGAGATTCTAAAGACACCTACAATCAAAAGTGTTGTTCAATTACCAGCAGTTTTTTTTGCTAATATTTATGGATTTGCCATCGCTTCTATCTCGACCGTTATTGGAATTGGAGGTGGAACAATGTTTGTACCTTATTTCATTTATCATAAAGTTAAAGCGCGACTTGCGGTCGGACTCTCAAGCTCATTAGGAATATTTATTGGCTTAGGCGCTTCATTCGGATTTATCAAAAATGGCTTACATGTCAGTCAACTCCCTCAATTTAGTATCGGTTACATCTATCTCCCTGGACTTATATTGATAACATCCTCAAGTCTCATTTTTGTAAGATTGGCAACAAAATGGATTCATCAAATTTCTGTTTTATCATTAAAAAAAATATTTGCTTGTCTATTATTTTTAATCGGCTTGTCAATGCTTTTCGCAGGATAATTTGTAATTAAAATATGTAGTTTTCTAGTCACAAAGTTATTGAATGTGATAATTTATTACATAAGTTTTTCATTTTAAGATTTCAAAATTTAGGAGCATGTATGTCAGAACTTAACCTTATTATTGGCGCAGCGCTATTGGCAATTCTTTATGGTGCAGTGATGAGCGCTTGGATATTTAAACTACCTGCTGGCAATGCAAAAATGCAAGAAATTGCCCTTGCTATCCAAGAAGGGGCAAAAGCCTACCTCGCAAGACAATACAAAGCGATATCGATCGTAGGTGTGGTGCTAGCCATTTTAATTGGTTTGTTTATATCCAAAGATACTGCGATAGGTTTTGTCGTTGGTGCTTTTCTATCCGGCGCTTGCGGTTTTATTGGTATGAATGTCTCAGTGAAAGCTAATGTTAGAACTGCACAAGCCGCTACAAAAGGGATCGTTCCAGCACTTGATGTAGCTTTTAAAGGTGGCGCTATTACAGGTTTATTAGTGGTTGGACTTGGGCTTCTTGGTGTCACAGGGTTTTATATGTACCTAGGTGGAGCTGATGCAACTGATTTAAATCCTCTTATTGGGCTCGCTTTTGGTTCCTCACTTATTTCAATTTTTGCCCGTTTAGGCGGTGGTATCTTTACTAAGGGGGCGGATGTAGGTGCCGACTTAGTAGGCAAAGTTGAGGCTGGTATTCCAGAAGATGACCCAAGAAATCCTGCTGTGATTGCAGATAACGTTGGTGATAATGTTGGTGATTGCGCAGGTATGGCAGCAGACTTATTTGAAACCTATGCGGTAACTTTAATTGCAACTATGCTCCTTGGTGGGCTCGTCATTACAAATAATGGTGCAAGCGGAATTATTTATCCACTTCTATTAGGTGCGTCATCTATCGTGACATCGATTGTTGGATGTTTCTTTGTAAGAGCTACACCTAAAATGAAAAATGTAATGCCTGCTTTATATAAAGGCCTCATCGTAGCCGGCGGACTTTCACTTATAGCTTTCTACTATGTAACAAACTTTGTATTTCCTGAAGGCGTTTCAATCCAAAATGTAAACGTTTCCTCTATGGCTTTATTCCAAGCATGTATCGTAGGCCTTGTATTAACAGCAGCTTTGGTATGGATTACTGAATATTATACGGGTACAGATTATGAGCCTGTAAGGCACGTTGCGCGCGCTTCCAAAACAGGTCACGCAACAAACATTATTGCTGGCATTGGCATTTCAATGAAATCAACAGCCTTGCCTGTAATATCTGTTTGTATTGCAATTTTCGTATCTCATCATCTTGCAGGTCTTTATGGTATTGCAGTTGCGGCTACATCGATGTTAAGTATGGCTGGCATTATTGTCGCATTAGATGCTTATGGTCCAATCACCGATAACGCAGGCGGTATTGCTGAAATGGCTGGATTACCTAAGAGCGTTCGTGATGTAACTGATCCATTAGATGCAGTTGGAAATACAACTAAAGCAGTCACTAAAGGTTATGCGATTGGATCAGCCGGCCTTGCAGCGCTTGTTCTTTTTGCAGACTACACACATAAATTAGAGTCTGTCGGTATTGCAACTACATTTGATCTAAGTGACCCGCTAGTTATTATTGGATTAATTATTGGTGGTCTTATTCCTTACCTTTTTGCTGCGATGGCCATGGAAGCTGTTGGAAGAGCTGCAGGTGCGGTGGTTGAAGAAGTAAGACGTCAATTCAAAACCATCAAAGGCATTATGACTGGTAAAGGTAAACCTGATTATGCTCGCGCCGTTGATATGCTAACGACAGCAGCTATTAAAGAAATGATTGTGCCTTCATTACTTCCTGTTGCAGTTCCAATTATTGTGGGCTTAACTCTAGGACCTAAAGCATTAGGCGGTCTTCTTATGGGAACGATTGTGACCGGTTTATTTGTTGCTATCTCTATGTGCACAGGTGGTGGTGCTTGGGATAATGCAAAAAAATATATTGAAGATGGTAATCATGGTGGTAAAGGTTCAGAAGCGCACAAAGCAGCTATTACAGGAGACACTGTAGGTGATCCTTACAAGGATACTGCTGGCCCTGCTATTAACCCGCTTATTAAAATCATTAATATTGTGGCCCTTCTCATCGTGCCACTTCTTTAATTGATGAATAAAAAAAGGCGCCTTAATCAAGGCGCCTTTTTTATTTAATTTACTTTTTAATGTCTTGGCCTGTAAGTTTTTTAAAGGCTTCTAAATATTTTTCACTTGTTTTTCTAATTACATCTTCTGGTAATGAAGGCGGTGGTGGCGTTTTATTCCATCCACTATTTTCTAGCCAGTCTCTAATAAATTGTTTATCAAAGCTTGGTTGCGAGGCTCCTTCACGATATTGATCTAGTGGCCAAAACCGAGAAGAGTCTGGCGTTAATATTTCATCAATAAGTACTAAATGATTTTCATCATCTAAACCGAATTCAAATTTGGTATCTGCAATAATAATGCCCTTTGTGAGAGCAAAAGTTGAAGCTTCATGATATAGCTTAATACTAATTTCTTTAATGCGGGATGCAACATCTTTACCGACGCGAGCTTCACATTCTTCATATGAAATATTTTCATCGTGCCTGCCAACTGCCTCTTTACTAGAAGGTGTAAATATAGGCTCACTTAATTTTGCAGACTCTTTTAAACCTTGTGGAAGTTTTATGCCACATAGTGATTGTGTTTTTTGATAATCTTTCCAGCCACTGCCTGATAAGTAACCTCGAACAATTGCTTCAATAGGTAAGGCCTTTAATTTTCTTGCGACAATAGCACGATTTTTTACCTGAATTACTTCATTTTCAGCTACAACGCTTTCTGGTGAAATTCCAGACAAATGATTGGCGACTACAAAGGAAAGCTTATTAAACCAAAAGTCAGCCATTTGCGTCAGAACAAAGCCCTTAAATGGAATAGGCTCTGCCATCACAACGTCAAACGCAGATAATCGATCTGTTGTAACAATCAATAGATGTTTATCATCAATCTCATAAATATCTCTCACTTTTCCTTTATGAAGCAAAGGAAGGCTCTTAATTGATGTTGCTATTAATTGATTTTCGGCCATTTAAAATCTTCTTTCTAAGATTTCAATTGCAGGAAGTTTTTTTCCTTCTGCAAACTCTAGAAATGCACCACCTGCAGTTGAGATATATGAAATATCATTTGCAACATTAAATTTTTCAATCGCAGCAATAGTGTCGCCGCCTCCTGCTAATGAAAATGCAGACGCATCTGCAATTGCTTTCGTCATTGTTTCAGTACCTTTTGCGAACTGATCAAATTCAAATACACCGATGGGACCGTTCCAAATAATAGTTTTAGCATTGTGAATACATTTCACAATTTCATCCACCGAGTCCTTGCCTAAATCAAAGATCATGTCATCTTGGCTGACGTCTTTAATATTCTTTGTTGTCGCTCTTTCATTTGCATCTAATTTTTTACCACAAACTACATCTGAAATAATAGGTAAAGATGCACCTCGCTTAGATAGTTTATCTATAATTTTTTTTGCTGCAGGGACTAACTCTTCTTCATACATAGAGCTACCTACTTCAAAACCCATTGCCTTGATGAAAGTATTTGCAATTCCGCCACCAACAATAAGCTGATCAACTTTGTCAGACAATGTATCTAATATGCTTAACTTAGATGAAACTTTGCTACCACCTACAATGGCGATCATAGGTCTTAAAGGATTTAGCAAGGCTTTTTCAAGAGCCTCTAGCTCAGCCAAAAATAAAATACCTGCACATGCAATATCAATGTATTCCGCAATACCATAGGTTGATGCCTCTTTGCGATGCGCTGTTCCGAATGCATCCATGACAAAAATATCTGCGAGTGAAGCATATTTTTTTGCTAAAACTTCTTCATTACGTTTTTCACCAATATTAAATCTACAATTCTCTAAAACTATTAGTTGGCCTGGAGTTATATCAAAGGGTTTACTATCCCAATCCGAAACAAGGCGCACAGGATAATCAAGATGATCTTTTAGGAACTCCACCACGAGCTTTAATGAGTCATTGTCATTAAATTTTCCTTCTTCAGGTCTGCCTAAATGAGACGTCACCATCACACTGGCGCCTTTTTGAAGGGCAAAGGTAATACTCGGAATGGAAGCTAGAATTCTTTTAGGAGAAGTAATTTTTCCATCTTGAATAGGGACATTCAAGTCAGAGCGAATAAAAACTCTTTTATCTTTAAGATTTAAATCGACTAGTCTTTTGATGTTCATTAATCAAATATTATTTGGCAGCTATCATAGCTAAAGCTGTATCAATCATGCGACAGCTAAAACCCCACTCATTGTCATACCAGCCAAAAACTTTTACGAGCAATCCGTCTTCACTTACTTTAGTGAGATTAGCATCAAAATGAGATGAAGCTTCTGTATGATTAAAATCAACGGATACCAAAGGCTCATCATTGTAAATTAATATGCCTTTTAATATACCTTGGTTAGCCGCTTCTTTCATAATGCGATTTACTTCTTCTTTTGATGTTGCTTTTTTAGGGGTAAAAGTTAGCTCTACTAATGATACATTTAATGTTGGCACTCTAATCGCAATACCATCAAGCTTACCTTTTAATTCAGGTATCACTAATGCAACACTCTCTGCAGCACCTGTTTTGGTGGGAATCATAGAAACTCCAGCAGAGCGAGCTCTTCTAAGATCTTTATGTTGATTGTCGTTTAAATATTGATCGTTTGTATATGAGTGAATAGTTGTCATAAGTCCTGTGACAATTCCCAGTTTTTCATGCAATGGTTTTACCATTGGCGCCAGACCATGCGTTGTGCAAGAAGCATTCGATACAATAAGATCAGAAGCTTTTAAAGTTTGATGATTTACGCCGTAAACAATAGTTGCATCAACATCTTTATCCCCCGGTGAAGAAATCAACACTTTCTTAGCGCCTTGTTTCACATGTATGATCGATTTTTCTTTGCTAGTAAAAGCACCGGTGCATTCCATGACCACGTCTACATTTAATTTCCCCCAAGGCAAGTCCTCAGGATTTCTTGTGCTATAAAATTTGATAATATCGCCATTGATAATAATTTCATGATCATTCGTTTTGATATCAGCATTAAATTTTCCATGCGCGCTATCGTATTTTAACAAATGCGCATTAGATGCTGCATCACCGCGACTAGCATTAATGGCAACTACTTTAATATCCTGATGATTTAACTCGTAAATCGCTCTTAATATTAAGCGCCCTATTCTTCCAAATCCTGTGATTGCTATCTTAACTGCCATAAAGATTTCCTTTGGTAAAAAATAAGGCATCTCAAATTTGAGATGCCTTATTAAACTTACTCAATAAAAATTACAGAATTGATTTAACAGTTGAAACGACATTTTCTACTGTAAATCCAAAGTGTTTAAATAATGCGCCACCAGGTGCTGACTCACCAAATGTATCAATACCAACAGCTGCACCATCTAGACCAATATACTTTCTCCAGAAATCGGTAATACCGGCTTCAATCGATACACGTTTTACACCTTTAGTTAATACGCTATCTTTATATGCCTGATCTTGACGATCAAATACATTTGTTGATGGCATAGAAACAATACGCGCTTTAATATTTTGCTCTTTTAATGCGACTTGTGACTTCAATGCAAGATCGACTTCTGAGCCAGTTGCTATCAGAATAACATCTGCCTTACCGCCTTCCGCTTCTGCTAATACATAAGCACCCTTGCGAATTAAATCAATTTGCGCATCAGTTCTTTTTGTAAATGAAGTATTTTGTCGGCTTAACACTAAGCTCGTTGGGTTGTGGATACTTTCAACAGCAACTACCCATGCTACTGCTGTTTCAGTTGAGTCTGCTGGTCTCCAAACATCCATTCTAGGAATGTAACGAAGGCCTGATGTAGTTTCGATCGGTTGATGTGTTGGGCCATCTTCGCCTTGACCAATTGAGTCATGCGTTAAAACATAGATTACCCTTTGTTTCATAAGCGCTGCCATTCTCATACCATTCTTCATGTAATCTGTGAATATATGGAAAGTGCCGCCGAATGGAAGCACGCCACCATGAAGCGCCATACCATTCATAATAGCTGCCATACCAAACTCACGTACACCGTAAGAAATATAATTACCTGGTGTTTTGCCGCTTACGTGTTGGAATGACGAACAGCTTGTTAAGTTAGATCCTGTTAAGTCTGCTGAACCCCCCACAAATTCTGGCAACATTGGCGCCAGCGCAGCAATAGCGTTTTGTGAAGCTTTACGTGTCGCTAATACTTCACCTTTTTCATTGACTGATTTAATCATGGCATCAGTGGATGCCTTCCAATTTTTTGGAAGATCACCCTTCATACGACGTTTAAATTCAGTGGCTAAATCTGGGAATTCTTTTTCATAAGCTGCGAATTTATCGTTCCATGCTGCTTCAGCTTTAGCGCCTTTATCTTTACCGCTCCATCCTGCATATACGTCTTCAGGAATTACAAAAGGATCGTGCTTCCAACCAATAGCTTCTCTTGTAGCGGCTACTTCAGCATCACCTAATGCTGACCCATGACAATCATGCGATCCAGATTTGTTAGGCGAGCCTTTACCGATAATAGTTTTACAACAAATTAATGATGGTTTATCTGTGATTTTCTTAGCCGCTTCAACTGCTTTGTTGATAGCTTCAAAATCATGGCCATCTACATTTGGAATTACATGCCAACCATAAGATTCAAAACGTTTAGCTGTGTCGTCTGTATACCAACCTTCGATATGACCATCGATAGAAATACCGTTGTCATCCCAGAATGCAATTAAATTTCCAAGACCCCATGTGCCTGCAAGAGCAGAAGCTTCATGAGAAACACCTTCCATCATGCAACCGTCACCCAAAAATACATACGTGTGATGATCTACAATTTTATGATTAGGTTTATTAAATTGGTTAGCGAGTAATTTTTCTGCCATTGCAAAACCTACTGCATTACTTATGCCCTGACCTAAAGGTCCTGTGGTTGTTTCTACGCCTGGTGCATAACCGTATTCGGGGTGACCTGCACATTTAGAATGAAGTTGACGGAATGTTTTGATTTCGTCCATCGGCAAATCGTAACCTGTGAGATGAAGCAATGAATAAATCAACATCGATCCATGGCCATTCGAAAGAATAAAACGATCACGATTAGCCCAGTTTGGATTAGAAGGGTTATGTTGTAAATGATGATTCCATAAAACCTCAGCAATTTCAGCCATGCCCATGGGTGCGCCTGGGTGTCCTGAGTTTGCTTTTTGAACTGCATCCATTGATAACGCACGAATCGCGTTAGCTAAATCTTGACGTGTTGCCATTATTGCCTCCCGAAATTGACAGCATTACAAATATTTTTAAATATCTGCGTACTAAATGTAAAGTTAAAAAATTAGTGTAATTTTTAGCTAAATTATTGCTTAAATAGCCCTTTTCAGCAAGGTGAATAGGGTCTTTTTGCCTCTTGATTATTTGAGCTAAATGCTTTTCATTCTCGCCATTTGATTGAGCAACCTATACTAGACTTTTGATCGACAGGGCCCTTCTGAGTCTTAGCAACAAGAAGCATTGCCTCATATAAATCACGCGTATTATTAGGGGGTGGCTCTCCTCGACCTGTGGCATCGAAGCGTCCACGATATTGCAGCTCTAAATTGCGATTAAAGCCAAAAAAATCAGGTGTACAAATAGCATTATAAAAATGTGCGATTTCTTGACTGTCATCAATTACGTAAGGAAAAGGAAAGTTAAATTGATTCGCAATGAGTTTCATGTTCTCAAATGAATCCTCAGGATAATTCTCAGAATTATTACTTTGAATGGCAATCGTTTCAATACCTAGATCTTTTAGCGCCAGAACATCACTCACAAGTCTTGGCAAAATTGCTTTCACGTAAGGACAGTGATTACATATAAACATGACGAGTAAGCCATTAGCCCCTTTTGATTTTTCCAGAGTCCAAATGTTATCGTCGACCCCCAGTAAATTAAAATCGATCGCTTTCCAACCAAAATCGCAAAGTGGAGTATTTAAACTAACCATGTTTTATGCCTTAATATAGCTTACCTATTTAATAGAATTGACTATGGAAGAAAATCGATTTTACCACTCCGAAAACCTAGAGCTCAAACATATCGTTGAGTTAGGCGCTCAAACACATATTCACGCTACAAAAGTTTTAAGGTTAAAGGTGGGAGATCAATTTGCGCTCTTTAATGGTGATGGTTTTGATTACGTCGCAAGAGTAATTGAATTATCCAAACATAAAACCTCTGTTGAGATTATCGATAGGTATGAAGTGAATCATGAGTCGCCCTTAAAAATAACCCTCGCGCAAGGTCTTGCAGCTGGCGACAAAATGGACTGGATTATTCAAAAAGCGGTTGAGCTTGGTATCCAATCCATACAGCCACTATTGACTGAACGATCTATTATTAAGCTAGATCGTGAAAGAGCAGATAAAAAAATTGAGCACTGGAGAACGGTTGCTATTTCTGCTTGCGAACAAACTGGGCGAAGCATTATTCCGGATATCTCAAGCCCGACTCATTTAACCCAATGGCTTAGCAATCAAAACCAAACAACTGACAGTTTGAAATTAATCCTTACGCCAGCGAAAGCTCAAAATCTTAATCATTTAAAAAAACCTCTTTCCCCTGTTGTTTTTATGGTGGGGCCTGAGGGCGGTTTTTCAGAAAAAGAAATGGATTTGGCTTTAAGGAGCGGCTTTGTTCCAGTAAATTTTGGTAAGAGAATTCTAAGAACGGAAACAGCCTCCATCGTAGCACTCTCTATTATGCAAAATTTATGGGGTGATTTTGCATAAAACGCAAAAATTTTGATATTTTTATAAAAAATACATGTAAAATATGTATTTTAAGCAAATTAGTCACTTATGTCTCTTGGCGAAGCAATCAGAAAAAGAAGGAGGTCTTTAGGGCTAACCCTGCAGACCTTAGCAAAAAAAATTGCGAGCGACCCCGGAAATCTTTCTAGAATAGAAAGGGGCGAGCAAAACATCGGTGAGGCGCAATTATTAAAAATATGTGAAGCGCTTAATTGCGCGCCCTCTAGTCTTTTTCAAAATAACGCTCCTGCAAATCCCATTCAAAAACTGGATAGCCAAACATTTGCAAGATGGTTTAGATTAGCAGCTCCGTACATCAACACTTTTAGCAATAAAACATTTGTCATCGCTTTTGGCGGAGAGCTTCTCGATGAGGATCAGTTTACGGCACTCTCCCATGACATTAATTTATTAACTTGCTTAAACGTCAAAATTATTCTCGTTCATGGTGCAAGACCTCAAATTGATCAAAGACTTAAAGAGAAAAAAATTTCAACCCAACTTGTAAGAAATGTTCGAGTCACTGACGATTTAAGTATGGAAGCAGTTAAAGAAGCTAATGGCCTCATTAAAATCAATATTGAATCTACACTTTCATCAAGTCTTTTAAACTCGCCTATGGCAGGGAGTGATATTAAAGTCTCTAGCGGAAATTTTATTACTGCAAAACCTTTAGGTGTAATCGATGGTATCGACATGCAACATACAGGGGAGGTAAGGAAAATTGACAGCGCTGCCATCAAGAAAAAATTGGATAATAAAGAGTTGGTAGTGATCTCACCGATTGGTTATTCACCTACAGGTGAAGTATTTAATCTGACGATGGAAGATGTGGCGCTTAAAACCTCTATCGCTTTAGAAGCGGATAAACTTATTCTTCTCATAGATTCTGATGGTATTTTTAATCTAAGAAATGAACTTCTGCACGAGATGACGTTAGAAAAGGCAATTAATCTTTATAAAAGCATTTCAAAAAACTATCCAAAAAAACATGAGCTCATTAACATCAACTCTAATGACCTAGATCTTCTAGAAATTGCTATTAAAGCTTCTGAAGCAGGTATAAATAAAATTCATCTCATTAATAGGCATATTGATGGTGCGATTCTACAAGAATTATTTACAGATGATGGTTTAGGAACAGTTATCACCGAAAAAGCCCTCGACGCTATTAGGCCTGCTTCACATAACGACGTTAAAGGCATTCATAAACTTATTAATCCGTTGGAGGCTGGGGGGTATCTTATTAAAAGAGGCAAGGAGAGAATTGATCATGAGATAGAAAACTTTTTCGTGATCGAGCATGATAATAAAATTATCGGGTGTGCAGCTTTATATCCTTATGACGACCATGTTGAATTTGCATGTTTTGCTATTAACAAAAATTACCAGTCTAAAGGTTTTGGCTCAAAGCTATATAATTACTGCGAAGAAATTGCGCAAGAGAAAAATTACAAATATCTCTTTGCCTTAACAACTAGAACTGAACATTGGTTCGTTGAGAAGGGCTTTAAAGAAGAGAATATTCAAAAGCTTCCTAAAAAAAGAATAGAGTCTTATTTGCCACAAAGAAATTCAAAATTTTTTATTAAAAAGCTTTAAAATCTTTAAAAAACTATAGGCATAAAAATGAGTCAAAATATTCAACCAGAATACAAAGCCAAAATATTAAGTGAGGCTTTGCCGTACATCAAAAAATTCTTTGGCAAAACTATCGTTATTAAGTACGGCGGTAATGCCATGATCGACGAAAATTTAAAACAATCATTTGCTAGCGACGTCGTTCTTTTAAAATTAGTGGGTATGAACCCTGTTGTTGTTCATGGTGGTGGTCCACAAATAAATGAGCACCTGGATAAACTTGGTAAAAAAGGTGAGTTTATACAAGGCATGAGGGTAACCGATACTGAAACCATGGATATTGTAGAAATGGTTTTAGGTGGCCAGGTGAATAAAGAGATTGTAAATCTCATTAATAGACATGGTGGAAAAGCTGTGGGTCTCACAGGCCAAGATGGAAACTTTATTCACGCTAAAAAACTCCTAGTGCAAGATGAGACAGACCCCAAAAAAACAATCGATCTTGGTCACGTAGGTGAAATAGCATCCATCAACCCTAGTATTATTAATTTCTTAGATGATGGAGATTTTATTCCTGTCATAGCCCCGATTGGTGTAGGAGCTAATGGTGAGACTTACAATATTAATGCCGATCTAGTCGCGGGAAAATTATCTGAAGTACTAAATGCTGAAAAATTAATCTTACTAACAAATACACCTGGCGTACTAGACAAAAAAGGTTCACTTCTCACAGGACTAACTCCGAATGAGATAGATAAGCTTGTAGAAGATGGGACATTGTCAGGTGGTATGCTACCTAAAATAAGTTCAGCACTTGATGCTGCAAGAAGCGGTGTTAGAAGTGTGCATATTATTGATGGGAGAGTGCAACACGCACTTTTATTAGAGGTATTAACTGACGAAGGTGTGGGAACTTTAATTAAGGCAAAATAATTGTCCAAAATTTGGATTTTCGATCTAGACGACACGCTTCACGACGCAAGTTCTAAAATATTTCCACGCATTAATCAATCTATGACTGCTTATGTAAGTCAAAAGCTTAATATTAGCCATGATGCTGCGCATGAATTACGCGACCAATATTGGAAAGTCTATGGTGCTACATTAAAGGGGCTCATGGAAAATCATGATGTCGATCCAAAAGAATTTTTACTCAAAACACACGATGCGCATGAGCTTTCTAAATTCGTCAAGCAATCTCACGCCTTAAAAAATACTTTAAAAAAACTCAAGGGCAAAAAAATAGTTTTTACAAATGCGCCGCTTCATTATGCGATCGCAATTATTAAATCTCTAAAAATTGAAAGGCATTTTTCGGCAGTCTACAGTATTGAAACAACAAAATATAATCCAAAACCTTCTCTCTATGCTTTTAGGAAAATTTTAAGGCATCTCGGAGAGAAGCCTCATCAATGCACTATGGTAGAAGATGATCTAGCTAATTTAAAAACGGCTCACAAGATCGGTATGAAGACTGTCTTAGTCTCAAGACAAAATAAAAAAACAGTTTTTGTAAATAAACGAATTACAAAAATTACTCATCTTACAGCGCAGACTAGATAAGCTTGGCCAGTAATTTGAGTCGCGCCTCATAAATAGCAGCCTTAATATCGACGCCTCGTTTATTTTGGCTAATTGCACTAAGATTTAATTTATTAAGATGTTTTAAATACTTTTGAAACGCTTTTAAAGTATTTTGGGCTGTATTTTTCTGGCCTAGCTGACCTTCAATATAAGCCTCAAAAATTTGCATTACGTCTGGGAGGATTTCCGGATTCCTAAATAAATCCATTTTATAGATCAAATCTAAAACTTGTTGTGGCTTAAGTTTTTTAAATTGCCTTAAGTCGGATAGATTAAATACTAACTTCTCTGCTATTTTTTTAACAGCATTAGGTACAGAAAGTCTTATGTAAATTTTCTCATTGCATTTAATACCTACTTTTAAAGGGTAAGTATGCATAAAAAATATAGCCGCTCTAATATCGGTCGAGAATTTGTATTTGGCTGCATATTCTAAACTTCTTTTAATAGAGTTTTTATTTTTTGGATAATCTAATTCTGGTAGTAATAATTTAAGCGCACCGCATCGATTAAGCACTTCAAACATCAAATAGGATTTTTTTTCTGTAAATCCCACTGAAAGTTCATGCCAGACTCTCTCGGAGGCAACAGTTTCGATTTCTTTATTTTTTACAATCTGCTTGAGAAGAGCTTCTGTCTTAGGGTGAATTTTAAACTTGTGAAATCGAGCAGAAAATCGAGCAATGCGTAACACTCGAATTGGATCTTCTACAAATGCAGAGCTCACATGTCGTAGAACTTTATTTTTAATATCTTTTATGCCACCAAAGGGATCAAAAATTTGTCCTCTTTTATCTTTTGCTATTGCATTGATTGTAAGATCTCTTCGTTGCAGATCTTCTTCTAGCGTCACTTCTTTGGAAGCGTAAACTTTAAAACCCTTATACCCTTTTGAAACCTTACGCTCTGTTCTGGCCAAAGCAAACTCTTGATGTGTTTTTGGATGAAGAAAAACTGGAAAATCTTTACCTACAGGTTTATAGCCTAATTTCACCATTTCTTCAGAAGAAGAGCCTACGACTACATAATCTTTATCTTTAACTGATAAACCCATGATTTGATCTCGAACTGCGCCGCCTACGAGATATATTTTCATTTATCTGCCAGATTTGGTTCTATAAAAATCATACCTGGAGCGTACTGGAGATCTACTTTTCTTATTAGATAGGTAATGCTCTAAACGCTCGAGGGAATATCGGTGGGAGATTTCACGTTGTGTATTCACTACATTATCAACCTCCATAGATCTCCAATTATCGCGAGTTAATATCTTAATTGGCATCATTTCCATGATGAAAGCGAATAGATATGAAAGACTTCTGTTAAGTGGAATGATTATCCGAGTTAACTTTTCTGATCGAATAATAAGCCGAATGATATCTTTGAGCGAATAAACATCAGGCCCACCTAGATCGTACATTTTTCCGTGTGTCGTTTTATCAAAAAGTGTCTTAATTAAAATCTTTGACACATCATCAATAAAAATGGGTTGAAATTTAGAATTAGGTGACAGGAGAACTATTGCTGGAAGCCATTTAACTAGAATTTTAAACATATTAATAAAGTTATCTTTTGCTCCAAAGATAATAGAAGGCCTTAATATAGTTAAGTCTAAATCTATTTGTTTGAGTAATTCAGACTCCCCTAGAGCTTTAGATTTAAGATACAAACTAGGAGCCTTGACACTTGCACCTAACGCGCTTACATGAAGCAATCGCTTAATACCTAAATCTTTCATTACTTTAGCCAAATGACTTGGCCAAATATGATGAATGTTGTCAAAAGACTCCTTTTTAGACTGATGAAGTATGCCTAAGAGATTAATTATGACATCTGTCTTTTTTAAATCTTTTTTTATTTGTGTAAGATTATTAATATCTAAGTTAAATATTTGAACGTGTGGATTGACTGTCCATAATTTAATTTTTTCTTTGTTTCGGGAAAACAATTTTAGATTGTGATTAGATTGGCTAAGAGCTAAAACAATGCTGGATCCTAAAAATCCTGATGCTCCAAAAATTGCAATCGTTTTTTTAGATTTAGTCACTTGGAAATTAAAGCATTCTTAAAATTAATATAAGGATTAGAACTAATGTGATATTTGTAGTAAGTTTTAAATACTTTATATATTTTTTATTCTTTGTGTTTAGATATAAAAATGTAAATGCAACTAATACTGCAAGCAATATGAATATCAAAAGCCTTAAAATGTTCATTGGTAAACTCCCGCTATTTCTTGATTTAAAATTCCATTCTTAGAATTTGTATAACGTGTTGCTAAATTAGAGGTCTTAGGATCTTGGCTATCTAATGTTGTTAATCTCCAACATTTTTTATTGGCAAGTAGTGCAAGCAATAATTTGTTATTCAATTCGTGGCCAGATTTGTATGCTTTGAAATTACCTATAATTGAATAACCTAGCATATATAGATCACCTACGGCATCGAGTATTTTATGTCGTACAAATTCATCGTTGTAGCGTAATCCGTCTTTATTAATAATTTTGTACTCATCTAAGACAATCGCATTATCGAGTGACCCACCTCTAGCTAAACCATTAGATCTTAAGTACTCAACTTCCTGCATAAATCCAAATGTGCGTGCACGACTAATTTCTGTGATATAGGATTCATCATAAAAATCCAAAGCAACTTTGTTAGTCGATGCGTCAAAAACAGGATGAGGAAAATCGATTGTAAAATCAACTTTAAATCCGTCGTAAGGCTCAAACCTCGCCCACTTATCTTTATCTTTTACTTCAATTACATCATTAATTAAAACAAATTTTTTCGCGGCATCTTGCTCTTTGATCTTTGCTGTTTGAAGAAGGTAGATAAATGGTATGGAGCTTCCGTCCATAATAGGCACTTCGGATCCATTCAATTCGATAATAATATTATCGATACCAGTGGCTGATAATGCAGACATTAAATGTTCAACGGTAGCTACACGCGAAGTATCTTGACCAATAGCTGAACACATTTTGGTATCTTTAACAGCCTCAGGACTTACTTTAACCTCATAAATTTTCTTTTGATCAACCCTTCTAAAGACAATCCCTTTATCCATTTCGGCGGGCTTTAAAGTCATGGTCACTTTTTCACCATTATGAAGACCGACACCAGAAGTCTGCACTGACTTTTGAATAGTTCTTTGTTTAATCATTGAGCGCTTACTCGCCTTTTTTTCTTAAGAATGCAGGAATATCATATTCCTCCATACCTGACATTTTCATAATTTCAACCTGGGCCCTATTTTCATTAGAACTGAATACATCTGGTTCATCATCTAGAGAGGGCTCTTCTTGGGTTGGGCTTTGTTTATTTTGCATGATAGATCTGGGTTCAATACGGGGCATTCTTTGTTTTACGTTTTGAGCTAGTCCTGTCGCTACAACAGTCACTCGAATAGAATCACCCATTGCTTCGTCAATAACGTTACCAACGATCACTGTTGAATCGATAGCAGCAAACTGCTTAATCGTTTCCATAACTTCATGGTACTCCTTAAGTGTAAATTTACTACTTGCAGAGATATTTACTAGTACACCTCGCGCATTTACTAAATTCACATCTTCTAAAAGAGGACTTGCAACTGCAGCTTGAGATGCTTTATATGCACGATGATCGCCTTGTGCAACTCCAGAACCAATCATCGCCATTCCCATTTCACCCATAACAGTCTTAACGTCAGCGAAGTCAACATTCACCAACCCTGGGCTATTAATAATTTCTGAAATACCTGAAACTGCATTATGTAGAACATCATTTGCTGCATTAAAGGCTTCTAAGAATGGTATGTTCTCCCCTAAAACTTCCATTAATTTTTCATTTGGAATGACAATTAGGGAATCTACATGCTGAACTAATTCATTAATACCATCAGTAGCAATCGCTGTTCTTTTACCTTCAAATAAAAAAGGTTTAGTCACAACTGCAATAGTTAAAATACCTAATTCTTTTGCAATCTGAGCAATTACAGGTGCAGCGCCTGTCCCAGTTCCCCCTCCCATCCCCGCTGTGATAAACAACATATCAGCACCTTTAATAGAGCTAATAATTTTTTCTTTATCATCAATAGCAGCTTGCTTTCCAATTTCAGGCTTGGCACCAGCGCCTAAGCCTTTGGTCATCTCCTGACCAATCTGCAATATATGGCTTGCCCGACTTTTTTTCAGAGCTTGCATGTCAGTATTGGCACAGATAAATTCAACACCTGTTAAATTCTTATCGATCATATGATCAATAGCATTTCCGCCACAGCCACCGACACCAATGACTTTTATGATGGCATTTTGCGACTTGCTATCAACAACTTCAAACATATCCTATCTCCAAGATTTAAAAGTTACCTTGAAACCAATTCTTCATTTTCATAAAGATTTGATTTATTGAATTACCGTCAATTTGATTCATCATTTCTTTCTCTAGCTGTCCTTTGCCCATCAGCAACAATCCAATGCCCGTTGAATACCTAGGATTGTCTACGACTTCAGACAAACCACCTACATTTCTTGGTGTTCCAATTCTGACTGGCATCCTGAATACACTTTCTCCAAGATTGACCATGCCTTTCATCAGTGATGATCCGCCTGTAATTACAATTCCAGAAGCTATCATATCTTCCATACCACTTCGTTTCAACTCGTGCGCTACAAGTTCGTAAAGCTCAACTAACCGAGCTTCAATGACCTCTGCTAATGAGAGTGTTGAGATAGTTTTAGACTCTTTCCCATCTACCACAGGAATTTCAATTTGCTCTGAAGCTGAAGCTAAACTTCTTGCAGCATATCCATGTTTAATTTTTATCTCTTCTGCTGATGGTAAAGGCGTTCTAAATGCCACCGCGATATCATTATTGATCTGATCACCAGCAATCGGGATTACAGCCGTATGTCGAATAGAGCCATGTCTTAGTACAGCAATATCAGTTGTCCCGCCACCAATATCCACCAAACAGACACCCAATTCTTTTTCATCATCCGTGAGGACTGCCATGCTTGAAGCTAAAGGTTGCAGCACTAATTCAGACACTTCAAGTCCGCAACGCTTGATACATTTCACAATATTTTGCGCAGCGGCAATAGCGCCAGTAACAATATGAACCTTAACCTCTAATTTCATACCGCTCATGCCAAGCGGTTGCCTAACATCTTCTTGCCCATCAATCACATATTCTTGCGTCAAAATATGTAGAACTTGCTGATCATTTGGGAGTGTAATGGCGCAAGCAGTTTCAATTACTTTATCAACGTCTAATTGAGAGACTTCGGCATCTTTGATTTTGACCATTCCGTGAGAATTGATACTTTTAATATGGCTACCTGCAATGCCAGTATAAACATCGGTAATCTTACAATTCGCCATCAATTCAGCTTCTTCAATTGCTCTTTGAATTGCCTCCATAGTGGAGTCAATATTAATGACTACACCTTTTTTTAAACCTTTTGAGCTATGTTGACCTAATCCGATCACATTCAATAAACCATCTGGTTGTAATTCAGCAACAATAGCCACAATTTTGGACGTTCCAATATCAAGCCCTACGATGAGATTTTTTTCTTCTTTTTGTTTAATCATATAAGCGGCCTCTCACCACTATCAATTTTTTGGTTTGGTTCAGTAGATTTCTTAATAGCAAAACCATTTGGATATCTTAAGTCGGCGGAGCCAATTCGTTTAACTGAGGCCAAAATATTGTCGTACTGAGCCATAAAGCGAGACAGACTTTCTTCGATGTTATCTTTACTTAAGATAATTTTCATATTGTTAGTGGTTCTAATGTCCCAAGTGTACCTAGAAGATAGGGAAACTTGCGCAATTTTTAATTGTTTTTTATCCAAAATACTTTGCATTTTTTTATACTCCAGTGCTATATAAGTCTCGGTACCTTCTGGACCAAAAAATAATGGGAGATCTTCATCAGATGCTCCATGAAAAATTTCACCATTCTCATTCACCAAAGCAATAGCGCCCCACCTTCCTATGACTTGATGCTCCTCGACAAACACTTCCAATCGATCCGGCCAGACTCTTTTTAAACTCACTTTTCTTATCCAAGGCAGCTTTGTAAAAGCCTCCTTGGTGCTATATAAATCTAACGAAAAAAAATTGCCTTTAACAAATCGATCGGAAATCATGCTCACTTGATCTGCATCAAGATGCTGATATTGACCCACTACCTTAATTTCTCTAATAGGAAATTTAGCAAAATGCATAAATTGATAACTCAATAAAAAAAGTAATAAAATAATATTAAGTAAAAAAACTAAATTACCTAACCAATAAACTTTTAAATAGTTATTTAACATTTGCAGTTTTTAATATCTCTAAAACTAATTGGTCGAAATCGGTACCCATTTCTTTCGCAGCCATGGGGACCAAACTATGACTTGTCATACCCGGTGACGTATTCACTTCTATAAAATAGTGATCGTTTTTTTTATCCATCATAAAATCAACACGGCCCCAGCTAGAACATCCGATCGAGTTAAAAGCCTCCAAAGCTTCTTGAGCTATTAATGCTTCTTTATTTTTTTCTATCCCTGAAGGACAAATATATTGCGTATCATCTTTAAGATATTTAGCTTCATAATCATAAAACTCGTTAGTTGGCTTTATTTTAATGACTGGCAAGAACTTGCCGTTCACAATACCTACTGTAAATTCCTCACCATCCACAAATTTTTCAACAATCACATTTGGATCAATCTTTGACGTTTTTAAAAAAGCTTCATTATATTGTTGTTCGTTTTTGATTTTATCAATACCAATACTTGACCCTTCGTTAGATGGTTTAATAAAAAATGGCGATCCAATTAAATTTATGATATCTGCATATGACGTTTTCTCAGTGACTTGAAGAAAATCTGGCGTTGCAATATTTAATGCGCGCCATAACAATTTTGTTTTAAGTTTATCCATTGCAATGGCAGAACTTAAAGAATCGCTTCCGGTGTATGCCACATTTTTAGACTTTAAAAAGGCTTGCATGGATCCATCTTCACCGCCCCTACCGTGCAAGGCAATAAAAACTCTGTCATAACTTTTAATGTCTTCAATATTTCTAAAAGAGGGATCAAAAGCTTCGGCATTAATGCCTAATCGGTTTAGGGCATGAAATACAGCATCACCACTTAGAAGTGAAACAGCCCTCTCATTGGAGTCGCCACCCATAAGCACTGCAACTTTTCCAAAATCATCCATCAACTTAGAAAATCCCCTAAAATTTTGACTTCTCTTTCGAGCTTAATACCTTTTCTTTTAAATACTTCGGATTCAACATAGTCAATAATATTTTCAATGTCTTTTGCAGAGGCATCACCTAAATTAATAATAAAATTGGCATGTTTGTCTGAAACCTCAGCATTACCAACTCTAAAACCTTTTAAACCGCAATCTTCAATGAGTTTTGCTGCAAAGGTATCTTTTGGATTTCTAAATGTTGAGCCTGCCGTTGGCCAATTAAGAGGCTGCGTATTTTTTCTATGGTTAAGATATTCTTTTATCTTACTCTCTGGATCAGCTGCCATATCTTTCTTAAAATTAAACCACGCACCTACAAACCATTCTTTTAAATTAGGCTTAATTACTTCGCGATAAGAAATTTTAAATTCATCTTTTAATCTCGTAACTATATTGCCACCTTCATCGATCATATTGACCTTGGTAACAAAATTCCATGTTTCAGAGCCATAACAACCTGCATTCATTGCCAAAGCGCCTCCAACCGTACCTGGAATACCTGCAAAAAATTCTCCTTCTACATAATGTTCTTTAGCTAGATTTTTGGCAATTTTTGCACATGTATTACCCGCTTCTGAATATACGCCTTGATCAGTCATTTGAATTTCATTTAAAGCAGCATGCATAACAATCACAGTGCCGCGAATTCCGCCATCTCTCACTAAAATATTAGATCCCAATCCAATAAAAGTAAGAGGCTTTAAATATGACTCATGCTTTAAAAAAGATTTTAAGTCTTCTAAATTTTTAGGTGAAAATAAAGCATCAGCTGTCCCACCTACACGCCAACTGTTGTATTTATTTAATGATTCATTTTTTAAAATTAATGCGTTCTTCATGAATTCACAATATTTAAAATGTCCTTAGTCACCCTTCCTACCGATCCTGCGCCCATGACAATTAAAATTGAATTTTGATTGATATTTTGAAGTGCTATTTTAGCTAGTTTAGTAATATCCTTCTCGAATGAAACTTTGTTTGTGATCTTATTAATACTATCCATCATTGCTGATGAACTTATCCCTGGAATCATTTCTTCTCCTGCCGAATAAATATCGGTAAGAAGGACTTGATCTGCCTTATGAAGCACCCTTACAAACTCATTAAAATAGTCTCGCGACCTTGTATAGCGGTGAGGCTGAAATACCAGATAAATAGATCTATTTGGATAAGCATCTGCTGCCGCATCAAGAACTGCTTCGATTTCTACAGGATGATGGCCATAGTCGTCGACTAAGATAAAAGTTTTATCATTAAAAATTAGATCTTTATATGTTTCAAACCTACGACCCACCCCTTTAAAATTCTTTAGAGCGTCGATTGTTTTTGAAATGGGAATTTCAAGTTCGTCAGCAAGCGCTATTGCTGCTAATGCATTTCTTACATAGTGCTTACCTGGAAGGTTTAAGGTGATATCTTTTTTAACTACATCAGAATGTTTAATGGAAACTTTAAAATGCATTTTACCTGCATCTGCATTAACTTCCTCTGCGTGAACGTCAGCATTTTCTGATAAGCCATATGTGATAATAGGTCTAGAAATCTCAGAGATAATTGATTTAATAACAGGGTCATCAATGCATAGAATCACCACGCCATAAAATGGTAGTCGATGAATAAATTCAATGTAAGTTTTTTTGAGTTTATCAAAATCATTATCATAAGTTTCCATATGATCTTGATCAATATTTGTCACAATTGAATATACGGGGGTTAGATGCAAGAAAGATGCATCTGACTCATCAGCCTCAACTACAATATATTCACCATTTCCTAATTTTGCATTCGCATTTAAAGAAGAAAGTCTTCCGCCGATCACATATGTTGGATCCATTGAAGCTTCAGCCAAAATAGAAGCGATTAAACTTGTAGTTGTTGTTTTGCCGTGGGTACCTGCTACTGCAATACCTTTTTTAAAACGCATTAATTCTGAAAGCATTTCTGCCCTAGGCATAATTGGTATTTTATTTTTAATAGCTGCTTTTAGTTCTGGATTATCTTGATTGATTGCAGAAGAAATCACAACAACATCAACATCTCGAATATTGTCAGATGAATGGTTAATAAAAATTTTAATGCCAAGATCTTTTAGGCGAGAAGTCACAAGCGACTCTTGAATATCTGAACCGGAAATAAAGTAGCCTAGGTTATGCATCACTTCTGCAATACCGCTCATACCAGAGCCACCTATTCCTATGAAATGAATTCTATTTATATAGTGTTTCATTTTTTAATTAATCGCTCGCATGCTTGAAAAATGACTTCCTCAGGCTTTGTCGCCACATTTTCGAGTGCTGCTTTTGCCATAATCAAACATTTTTTTCTTGTCATTTCTTGAAGTAATCCACTTAATAAGTCTGCTGTAAATTCCTCCTGAATTATAAGTCGCGCAGCCTTCTTGTCACTTAAGTATTTTGCGTTATAAAACTGATGGTTATCAACTGCAAAAGGAAAAGGCACTAATAAGCTAGGAATACCAGCTGCCGAAAATTCAGATACTGTAAGAGCCCCGGATCTGGCTATAACAAAATCTGCCCATTCATAAACTTTTTCAATATTATCTAAATAAGCTCTGCAGTCTGCTTTGATATCACTCTTCTTGTATGCTGCTTTCAATTCTTGAAAATGTTTTTCGCCTGACTGATGAATAATCGTTGGTCTATTTTTAGGATGCATTTTTTTGATACTTAAAGGAATCGTATCATTAAAAAATTTAGCGCCCAGACTACCCCCGACTATAAGCAATCTTAACGGTCCCTTTCTATTTTTAAATCTTTTAATTGGTGGCTGAATTTGTCTAATAGCATTTCTCACTGGATTCCCAATTTTTTTAGAGGAACGTATAAACTTAATTGGAAATGCAGAATATGTTTCTGAAGCAATCATCGCCAATAATTTATTAGTAAGTCCTGGGATAGAGTTTTGTTCATGCACAATCAGTTTCTTACCCATGAGTCTTGCCATAACCCCGGCAGGAAATGAAACATAACCCCCCATAGCAATTACTACATCTGGCTTTTCATTTTTAATTGTTATTGCGCATTGTATTAAAGCAATTAAAAGTGTAAATGGCAGTTTTAACCAACTTAAAATACTTTTACCTCTGACACCTGAAATATCAATCATTGCTTTTTGATAAGGCTTTTTTTCTATTAACCTATTTTCCATGCCATGTTTTGTGCCAAGCCAAGTGATCAACCAACCTTTAGCTTTTAAATAATCAGCAATTGCGATACCCGGATAGATGTGCCCTCCAGTTCCTCCTGCAACAATCAATATTTTTTTATTGGGTCTCATTAAACTAAATTCCCCTTAGCCCTCTTCGATTTTCCCAATCAATTCGTAGTAATATCGCAAGTGCAATCATATTAGCCAAAATACCGCTACCGCCGTAAGAAAGAAGTGGCAGGGTTAAACCTTTTGTAGGAAGAAGTCCCATATTCACACCCATATTGATAATACCTTGCGTGCCAAACCAAATGCCAATGCCTTGAGATAATAGGGCTGAGTAATAACTTTCATTAATAATAGCTTCTTTAGCAATTCCAAAAGCCCTGATTACCAACCATGAAAACAATCCAATAACTATAAGCACGCCAAAGAAACCAAACTCTTCAGCTAATACAGCCAAAATAAAATCAGTGTGAGCTTCTGGTAAGTAAAGTAATTTTTCGACACTGCCACCTAGCCCTACTCCAAAAAATTCACCTCGTCCAAAGGCTATAAGTGCGTGTGATAATTGATAACCTTTTCCATAAGGGTCGGCCCATGGATTAAAAAAACCTATCAACCTTTGGTATCTATAATCAGAGCTGTAAATTAATGCTGCCATACCAATAGGTGCAACAATAGTAAGCCCCATCAGTATTTTTTTGTCTATGCCACCTAAAATTAATGTACACATTGCAATGACTAAGATTACTGCAAATGCGCCAAAATCTGGTTCAAGCAATAGCAATGCACCTAACAACATAATCACTGATGCCATTGGAAGAAAACCTTTTAGAAAACTACCAATTTCTTTTGATTTTCTTAAAACATAATCTGAGGCATACATTGCTGTAAATAATTTCATAAATTCCGAGGGCTGTATATTCAATACAAATAATGAAATCCAACGCCTACTTCCATTTACAACATGGCCAATACCAGGAATGAGAACAAGGATCAGCGAGACCATACCTGCCATAAATAAATAAGGAGACATCTTTTGCCACCAGCGAATTGGGATTTGGAAAATAATAAATCCGACAATAAATCCCAGTGAAATATAAATTGATTGCCTTACTAAGAAAAAGTAATTTTGATGTTTAGTTAATTTACTAGATTCAGCAAAAGAAATAGAGGATGAATAAACCATGATAAGGCCAATTGCAATTAATATTAGTGAAACCCAAAACAGGCCTTGATCAAAAGAAGGTTTATCTATTGTCGATTTATTAGAAAATTTATCAATCATGATTTACTTTTTAACTTACTCACACAATCTTTAAAAACTTCTCCGCGATGTACATAATTTTTAAACATATCTGTACTTGCACATGCTGGGGAAAGGAGAACCACATCTCCTGCTTCAGCTAACTCAAACGATTTGATAATTGCTGATTCAAGATTTTTTTCAATAGTTGTCGGAATGGCACCGCCGCTAAATACCTCATGCATTATTTTTGCATCTTTACCAATCAATGTAATATTTTTCACCTTACCTTTAGACGGGCCAATTAATGGTTGAAAATTCTGACTTTTTCCATCTCCTCCGGCAATAAGTAGGATTGGTTTAGTCATGCTTTGAATTGCGGCAATTGTAGCTCCAACGTTGGTGCCTTTTGAATCGTTATAAAAATCGATCCCTGATATAGATTTAATAAATTCAACTCGATGAGGCGGTGCTTTAAATTGACTTAGTACTTTTTTAATCACATCTTTTGAAATCATAAATGGCTCACAAAGCGCCAAAGCAGCCATTATATTTAGAATATTATGTGCGCCCCTTAGTTTAATTTCATCTAGGGAAATAATTTCAGCATTGCCTTTTGCGATGAAATATTGATTCCCATTTTTTTTAATACCATAATTTTTCTCGTCCAAATGATTTCCAAATGTCACCGAGCTTTCATTAATTTTAGATTTAAGATAATCATCATCTCTATTTAAGATCGTATTTTTAGCATGATTAAATATTCTATATTTTGCTTTGGCATACTCTTCGATTGATCCGTATCGATCCATATGATCTTCCGAAATATTTAAGACTGCTGCTGCTTCAAGCGCTAATGAATACGTCGTTTCTAGTTGATAACTAGAAAGTTCAAGAACATATGCCTCTGGCGCTTTTTGATTTAAGGTATTTAATATGGGGATCCCAATATTCCCGCCGACAATAGCTGATATACCAGCTGCTTTCAATAAATCTCCCACAAGAGATGTAACTGTCGTTTTACCGTTTGATCCTGTAATACCAATCACTTTTGAACTCGCGGGTTTGGCTAGCGCAAAGATTTCAATATCACCAATTACAGGTATGCCCCGATTTAGAGCCGTTTGTAAATAGCTTTCTCTCAATGACACACCTGGGCTAATAATAATTAATTCAATATCATTAATGATGCCATCGTTAAATTTTTCTCCAATAGAAAATTTAACATCTTTAAATTTTTCTTTTATTTCATCAAAATTATCAATAGCTATTCTTGTATCAATGGCTTGAATATCACATTCTTTGTTCGCTAAAAAATGTAAAACAGATTGGCCTGTGTCTCCAAGACCAACTACCAGAATTTTCTTTTTATTAAAATTGATGCTCATCTAATCTTCAGTGATGAGATCCCTATTAATACAAGCATCATTGTTATGATCCAAAATCTTACAACGACCTGGGTTTCTTTCCACCCTTTTTTCTCATAATGATGGTGAAGAGGTGCCATAAGGAAAATTCGCTTACCAATTCCATATTTAAATTTTGTGTATTTAAAATACATGACTTGGATGGCAACAGAAAAAGTCTCGATCACAAAAATACCACCCATAATAAATAAAACGATCTCTTGTCTCACAATTACTGCGACAGTGCCAATAGCAGCACCCAGAGCAAGTGCGCCTAGATCGCCCATGAATACTTCCGCAGGATAAGTGTTGAACCATAAAAACCCCAAGCCAGCACCAGCCATTGCAGTACAAAATATAGCTAACTCACCAGCACCACTGATATAAGGAATGCCTAAATATTTAGCTATGACATAATTACCTGCGACATAAGCAAAAACACCTAATGCACTTGCAACCAATACAGCTGGCATAATGGCAAGGCCATCTAGCCCATCTGTAAGATTGACTGCATTACTACTCCCTACAATGACGATATAACTTAAAAGTATAAAAGTAGGTCCACTCATCGTAAAACTTACATCCTTAAAGAATGGAAGAATAAGCGAAGTCTGTTCAGGAGTTACAGCGTTGGACCACAGATATATAGATGCCCCAAGACCTATGATTGATTGCAATAAATATTTTTGCCCCGCACTCATACCATTCGGATCTTTATAAATCACTTTTTTTAAATCATCCATAAATCCAATAAGGCCAAAACCAAGCGTGACAATCAACAATAGCCAAATATAGTTATTACTTATATCCGCCCACAATAAGGTCGACACAATAATCGATACCAATATTAAGCCACCGCCCATTGTGGGTGTGCCTGTTTTAATTAAATGATCTTTAGGGCCATCTGATCTTACAGCCTGTCCTATATTGAACTGATTAAGTTTCTTAATTAACCACGGGCCAAAAGCGAAAGAGATAACTAATGATGTGATAGTCGCCATCACGGCTCTTAATGTAATGTAATTAAATACATTAAACCCATGGATCTCTTTTGCTAAAAACTTAAATAATTCGAGCAACATAATTTTTATCTTTCTTAAAAATTTTAGGTAAGTGCCTCTACAACCTCTTCCATTTTCATAAATCGAGAGCCTTTAATAAGCACACAGGAATTCTTTTTTATCTTAGTTTTGACGTACCTAATAAGTGTTTTTTTATCCTCAAACCATTTTGCATTACCTTTACAATTATCTATCACATGCTTGGTTAATTTTCCCGTTCCAACTACGTCTTGTATTTTGTTTTTTTTAATATAAGCCCCTATTGATTTATGGTACTCAACCTCTTTTTTGCCTAGCTCGCCCATATCGCCAATAATTAATATTTTTTCACAATCCTGGTTTGCAAGAACATCAATTGCAGCGCGCATCGAAGCAGGATTTGCATTGTAGGTATCATCAATCAAGATACAGTTATGAAGTCCTTTTTTGAGTTCTAGTCTTCCATGCACTGACTTAATAGATTCAATACCACGTTTAATAGCTTTTAATGGTATTTTTAGCGCGATAGAAGCGGCAATAGCTGCTAATGCATTTTTTAAATTATGCTCACCCTTTAATTTGACTTTAATTTCTAGGATTCCTTTTGGCGTTTTAATTTGAGAAATGCCTTGAACCGTCTTCTTTACATATACATCAGATTTTGCAGTTAATCCAAATGTGATAACTTTTTTACGGAGTGCAGCAGTCTTTAATAGACTATAAAATTCATCCTCTCTATTAATAACCGCAATACCATTACTCTTTAGCCCTGAAAATATTTCTGATTTCGCTTTTGCAATACCTTCTTTTGAGCCAAAAAATTCAATATGAGCCTCTCCTATATTTGTAATCACTGCGACATCTGGTTTTGCAATCTCACTTAAATATTTAATTTCACCCTTATGATTCATACCCATCTCAACTACAGCAAATTTTTGAGTTTTTTTAATATTTAATAAGGAAAGTGGAAGTCCTATATCATTATTGAAATTTCCTTGGCTCATCAGGACTTTTAATTTGCTGTTAACATGGCAAGAAAGAATACTGCCAATCATTTCCTTTGTTGTTGTTTTACCATTGCTGCCGGTAATAGCAATAAGAGGCAGCCTAGATTGAGCTTTCCAATACTGAGCTATCTTACCTAAAGCCTCTCTCCCATTTTTAACGATTATTTTATTTTCTAAATTTTTAATGTCTCTAGAGACTACTGCGACCAATGCACCTTTTTTAATAGCACTTATTGCAAAATTATCTCCGTCAAATTTTTCACCCTTGATACCTAAAAATAAATCATTCTTTTGAATATCTTTACTATTAATTGAAATGTTTTTAATGGTTTTGTGAAGTAAAGAAGTATCACCATAGTATTTACCAGAAACAATTTTTTTAATCTTATTTAAAGTAATTTGCATTCAGATCGCCTTATAAGCTTTGAGTGCTTTTCTTGCAAATATTTGATCGCTAAATGGATATTTAACGCCTTTAATTTCCTGATAGGTTTCATGTCCTTTTCCAGCGATAAGAATGACATCATTTTTTTTGGCACTTTTAATTGCTTTTTGTATTGCCTTATGTCGATCAAGTTCAATACGATAATGCCCTTCCATATACCTGCTAATTTCTTTAACAATTTTTCCAGGGCTTTCATTCCTTGGATTGTCTGACGTAATAAAATTAATGTCAGCTATATTAGAAGCTACTTCTGCCATATCTTTTCTTTTTCCATTGTCTCTGTCTCCTCCGCACCCAAATACACAGATGAGATTCCCATCAGTTTGTTTTTTAAGAGTTTGAAGCGCTTTTTTTAAAGCGTCTGGTGTATGAGCATAATCAATAAAGATCTTGGGAGTATTTTTAGATCCCAGTCTCTCCATTCTCCCTGGAACCTGGGATATAAAACTTATTTGTTTTACTATTTTTTGTATTGAATAGCCAGATGCTATCAATGAAGCAATCACTGCTAGTAAGTTATATACGTTAAACTCACCTACTACTGGTGCTTTAACTTTGTATGTTTCTTTTTTATATGTAATTTGGAAATATGTGTGCGAATTTGAATATTCAATATGGGTTGCTCTAATATCGCCATTTTTTATTCCATAACTTAAAACTTTAGTTTCATTCTTTGCAAGAAAAGTAATAAGTTTTTTTCCATAAGGATCATCAATATTAATAACTGCAACTTTTAACGATGGAAATTGAAATAACTTCTTTTTTTCATTGAAATAATTCTGCAAGTTAAGATGGTAATCTAGATGATCTCTAGATAAATTTGTAAAAACCGCAACATCAAAAAGAATTCCATTCACTCTTCCCTGAGATAATGCATGAGATGAAACTTCCATTACAACTGATTCTATTTTTTTATTTTTAAATTGTCTTAAAATACGATGATTTGATATCGCATCAGGGGTTGTATACGAATGAGGTTTCAATTTTTTGTACCCAAATCCTAGAGTGCCTATTACTCCTGATTTTTTACCTAAGAGATTTTGTATTTCGGCTGCCCAGTGTGCACATGATGTTTTTCCATTAGTTCCAGTAATACCTATAGTGAGCATTTGCTTCGAAGGCTCTTTAAAAAAAGAGTGGGCAATTTCACCTTCTTTATTTTTTAATTCTGCTACAGCATAATGGTTTGTACTCCATGTTTTTTTCCAAACAAAATTTTTCTTTTCATAAAGAATTGCTTTGGCTCCTTTTTTAATAGCCGCTTCAATATAAGCTCTTCCGTCATCATTTATACCGGGATAGGCTAAAAATAAAGAATCCTTTTTTATATGTCTACTATCGTTTGATATATCAGAGAGGTGATGTCCAATTTTTTTTAACACACTCTTCATATCGTTTCTTTAGAGTCTTTGTTATCTTGCGGCATAACTTTATTTTTAGTTTTTATGTCTTGAGGAATTTTTAATATCTTCATGACGTCAGCCATCACGCTGCTAAAAACTGGCGCTGCTACGGCTCCACCGTAATGACTCCCAAGACTTGGTTCATCTATCATCACTGCCATAATAATTCTTGGATTTGAAACTGGGGCAAGACCTACAAATGAACCTATATTTTTATTTTTTTCATAAACTCCATTTGCTCCAATTTTCTCAGCGGTACCTGTTTTGCCTGCAACTCTATATCCTATAATTTTTGCATTGCCTCCCGTGCCCTCCTCAACAACTTGCTCCATCATTTCTACCATTAATCTTGCTGTTTGCTTTGAAAATACTTTAGTACCCATTGGAATTTCATCTTTTTTGAATAATGTAACAGGCTTCATTTCTCCGTCATTAGCGAAAACTGTATAAGATTGAGCTAATTGAAGAAGAGTTAAATTAATCCCATGTCCGAAAGATATGGTTGCCTGATCTACTTTCCCCCAGTTTTTATAATCTCGAAGTCTTCCAGATGCTTCTCCCGGAAATCCAGCCCCTGTTTGCATTCCAAATCCTACTTTATTTAAGGTAGACCATAAATTCTTGGGTGTTTGCATCAGTCCAATTCTTGCTGCACCCACATTTGAAGATTTTGCAATCACTTCTGAGACTGTCATAAAAGGTTTACTTCCATCAGCATGTGCATCATGAATGGTGGCAGATCCAATTTTCATCAATCCTGATGAAATTTCTACCAATGAACTTGGATTTAGGATTCCAGCATCTAATGCTGAAGATACCGTAAATGGCTTGATCGTAGATCCAGGCTCAAATACATCTGTCACTGCTCGATTTCTTGTAGGACCGCCGCCTTCCCTAAAATTGTTGGGGTTATAAGAAGGGAGATTTGCCATAGCTAGCACCTCTCCCGTTTTTGCATCGAGCACAATAGCTGACCCTGCTTTAGCTTTATGAATATCAATTGATTTAGCTAATTCCCTATAAGTTAAATATTGAATTCTTGCATCAATTGAAAGCTTGATGTCATGCCCGTCTTGAGGCAGTCTCACTTCTTGGAGATCATCAACAATCTTGCCAGCACGATCTTTTATAACTTTTTTACTGCCAAGCTTACCGGAAAGAAATTTATTTTGAGAAAGCTCAATACCTTCTTGCCCTATATTATCAAGATTAGTAAACCCAACTAAATTAGCTGCGATATCAGCGGCTGGATAAAATCTCTTAAACTCTTTCTGAAAAAATACTCCCGGTATTTTCAGCGCTTGCAATCTTCTTGCATCTTCAGGCGAGATTTGTCTTTTGAGATATATAAATTCTTTTTTATTGTTTAGTAATTTTTGATCAACATCATTTGCACTTAACTTAAGAATATCTTCTAGTTCTAATTTTTGATCTTTTGTTATTTTGACATTTGGGGGATTTACCCAAACTGACTCTACAGGACTACTGATCGCTAAGATATCTCCATTCCTATCGGTAATTTTTCCCCTATCTGCGTAAAGAGAAACTACTCGAGTACTTGTAGCATTTCCTTTCGATTGTAAAAATTTTTTATCTAAACTTTGTAAATAGAATGCTCTTAAAATAAGGGTTACGAATCCAGCTAAAAATAGAAGTAAAATTAATCTTCTTCGAATACCCGAGAGCTCAAAAAATGTTTTCTCGACTTTGTTGTTAATAAATAAACTCAAGGCCGCTCCAATAAAATAATTTTTTTAGGTTCGGGAGTTTTCATCTTTAACAATTTTTTTGCAACTTCTTCGATTCTTCCGTGCATTGCCCAAGTGCTTTGCTCAAGCTGCAATTGGCTATACTCAGAATTTAGCTTTTGGCTAATCTCTTTTTGTTGATCAAGTTCAAAATAAAGCTTTCTTGATTGATGCTGTGAGTTTATTTTTGCAAGCGCCATAAGTAGAATTACAAAGAATAAAATAAAATTTACTTTTGTCATTTAATACGCAGTCCTTTCAGCAACTCTCATAATTCCGCTTCTTGCTCTTGGATTACGTTTGACTTCAGCCTCGCTAGGTCTTATAGGTTTTGTCACAATATTCAATCGGGGTTTTGGTAACTCATCACTTCTAATAGGAAAATTAGAGGGTAAAGTATCTCTATTTTTCTCATCGTTAATAAATTGCTTCACAATTCTGTCTTCGAGCGAGTGGAAACTAATCGCTACCAAGATGCCGTCTGTTTTTAATAACTTTAAAATTTTAGGCAACACTTCTTTCAACTCTTCCAGTTCTCGATTTATATAGATTCTTAATGCTTGAAATGTTCTTGTTGAAGGGTCTTGTCCAATTTCTTTTTTGGGCATATGGTCTGCGACAATTTTTGCAAGTTGTTTTGTCGTTTCAATCGAACCTACTTCATCTCTCTCTTTAATAATCGCAGTAGAAATTCTTCGTGCAAATTTTTCTTCGCCGTATTCCTTTAAAATCTTTTCTAATTCTTTTTGTTCTATTTTTTGTAAAAGTTCAGCCGCTGTCACGCCCTTTGATTGATCCATACGCATGTCGAGGTATGCATCAAATCTAAAACTAAAACCACGATCACCCTCGTCAATTTGTGGTGATGAAATACCCAAATCAAGCAGCACACCATCTACTTTGGAAATCCCTTTTGCCTCTAACACTTCATCAATTTCAGAAAAATGGGCACGCACAATTTCAAATCTCATATCTTTAATTTTCAAACCTTCTTCATACGCAGATTTATCTCGATCAATTGCAATTAATCTGCCTTCTTGGTTTAATTTTTCTAAAATTAACTTACTATGCCCACCCCGCCCAAAGGTGCAATCCACATAGATGCCATCTTTTTTTAAAACTAAATATTCAACTGCTTCGCTTAACAGGACAGTAATGTGCTCATGATTAAAATTAGGTTGTGCTTGATTCATGAGGTATTAAATTAAATTGCATCGTTAAAGAGAGAATCCTTCTAGTTCAATTGGCATAGCTGAAGCTTCTTGTTTTGTGGCTTGCTGCATCTGTTGATCCCAAGCTTCTTTATCCCAAAGTTCAAAATGACTTCCCTGCCCCACTAACATGGCTTGCTTGTCTACCTTTGCAAATTCTCTTAATACTTGAGATAGGAGTAATCGGCCTGCTGTATCTAGAGATATATCTTCTGCGTAACCCACGAGTAATCTTTGTAATGCACTCGATTTTTTATCAAAACTTGAAAGCGCCATGATCTTGGACTGAATAGGCTCCCAAGCCATTTGGGGGTAAATGAGTAAACATCCATGGGGGTGTGCTGTAATGACTAAATCACCTGAAGATTGGGTGAGCAAATCCTCTCTATGCTTTGTCGGCATTGCCATTCTGCCTTTAGCATCAATATTCAAGAGATTAGCGCCTCTAAACATAATTCCCGACCTAGTTATTTAATTCAAAAAAAGTGGGAAATTACTAAATACCCTTAGTTCTACTTAGAAATTTCCCACAAAAAACCACTTTTTTCCACTAATGACACTATAGATAATAAAAAAGAGCTCTGCAAGCTCTTTTTTGAAGGTTTTTTCATATATGACAAGGGTTTGGACGGATAAAACTAGAAGATTTTTAAGAAAAAGTTGAAGCCAACCGATAAGCCGGGTTCTGTCGTGGACAGTCATTCATCTAGGCACATGATTACTCATGCACTCAAGCAGTCTACCCGGTAGCAACACGAGCCGTGCTATTACTACCCTATTTGACTTTGCTCCGAGTGGAGGTTACCGCGTTTCACCGTAACTAAATACGCTCGTCTCTGTGGCCCTATTCCTCGTTTCACAACGTACGGCCGTTAGCCGTCACTCCGCTCTGTGGAGCCCGGACTTTCCTCTCCTTGAGTTAACAAGCAGCGACTGTCTAGTCAGCTTCGCATAGATTTTAACACACCTATCAAATGTCACTTTTTGATGGATTTAACTGAAGAAGAATTCAATACCTAATCAAACTTTTCTAATACATTAAACGCCAAGCAATTTTTCTTCCAGCATATAGCGGAACAATAGCTTCATCACCTACAGTAATTTTTTCAGGAACAATCCAATCCTCTTTAACAAGTTTGATTGATGATTTATTTCTTTCTAGCCCGTAGAAATCTGCGCCATAGAAACTTGCAAAACCTTCTAGTTTATCCAGTGCATCGAGCTCATCAAAGACTGCAGCATAAAGTTCAATAGCGCTTGCTGCAGAAAAAATACCTGCACAACCACAAGCATTTTCTTTTGTTGATTTTAAGTGAGGCGCACTGTCGGTACCTAAAAAGAATTTCGTATTGCCCGATGACACTGCATTTAAGAGAGCTTGTCGATGTGTCTCTCTTTTTAAAACAGGAAGACAATAATGGTGAGGATTGATGCCACCTATAAACATATGATTTCTGTTTAATAAAAGATGTTGTGGAGTAATTGTAGCTGCCACTTTTTTTGAGCAACTTAAAATAAAATCAGTTGCATCTTTTGTAGTGATATGCTCCAACACAATTCTCAAATTTGGAAATGTCTTATGTAGCTTTAATAAATGTTGATCAATGAATACTTTTTCACGATCAAAAATATCAATTGCTGGGTCGACGACTTCGCCATGAAGTAAAAGTGGTATGTCTAATTTTTCCATGAGCTCAAACACATCGTACCGATCATCAATGTTTTTGACGCCCGAATCTGAATTAGTAGTGGCACCTGCTGGGTAATATTTAATACCTGCAATATGTTTATGTTCAGGAATCTTTTTAATTTCTTCAAGTGAAGTTTTATCTGTGAGATATAAAGTCATCAGCGGCTGGAAGTGGCTATCACCTTTTAAAGCTTTTTTAATCCTGGACTCATATTGAGTCGCTTGATCTACAGTTGTAATTGGTATTTTTAAATTGGGCATTACAAGCGCTCTTGCAAACTGCTTTGCGGTATAAGGCACAACAGATGCCATAAGTGCGTCGTCTCTTAAGTGCACATGAAAATCATCAGGGATAGTAATCGTTAAAGTTTTAGTCATCTTTTTTTATTTTCAAAGCTTCATCGTATAAATAATTTTTGTTGATGCTTAATATTTCTACACCTAATTTCACAGCTGCATTAGTTGGCATATGTTTGAGTAATATTTTTAATATTCTATGCTGATCTTCGCTCAGTAATTCATTTTTTTCATGATGCATAGGGGATACTAAAATCACAAATTCACCTTTTTGAAAATTACTATCACTTTCAATAATTTCTCTCACCTTTGAAACTTCGCCTCGGTAAATGCTTTCGAAAGTTTTGGTGAGTTCTCGCGCCACTACAATATGATGTTTGCCCCCAAAAAAATCAGCCATATCATTCAAAGTTTTGATGATGCGGTGCGGAGCTTCGTAAAAAATTATAGGGCATGATTGCGTTTGAAGATTTTCAAACACTTTGATTCTTTGACTGCTCGTCGTCGGCAAAAATCCGTAAAAATGAAAGCTTGTATGTTCCATCCCTGAAACCGAATAGGCTGTTGTGAGAGCAGAAGCCCCTGGAATAGGCACGACTTCAAAACCAGCAGCTGCCACCTCTTTGACAATAAGACCTCCAGGATCGCTAATATTAGGGGTGCCTGCATCTGATACCAACGCAATATGTTTGCCGTCTTTTAAATATTCAATGATTTTTTGTGCAGAAGCTTTTTCGTTATGCTGGTGCACTGCAAACTGTTTTTTTTCAATGGAGAAATGAGACAAAAGACCTTGAGTATGTCTTGTATCTTCTGAAGCAATGAGATCAACTGATTTGAAAGTTTCAAGCGCTCTAAAAGTAATATCATTTAAATTGCCTATAGGAGTTGCCACTACATACAATATTCCACTCATCATCAACGGCCCAATTATTTTTAAAGCACTTAAAAACTCTCTATAAGTTGCTTACTCAATACCTCTTTAAAAGAGATATAATCATTTTGTCATATATCAATGCTAAGTTAATAAAACTTTAGAGGAAAACATGCTTAAACATCTCAAATTATTTTTTATTTCATTTGTCTTATTGCAACTCTTAGGATGCCCTGCTGCCATTATTGGCGGAGGCGCTATAGGTATTGATACTATGGCTGATCGAAGAACACCAGGTGTCATTCTTGAAGACTCTAATATTCAATTAAAAGCTTTTACAGGCATTCAAAAACTCAAAGGTGACATTCATACGAATGTCACAAGTTATAACGGGCATGTGCTTGTATTAGGTCAAGTACCGAGCGAGGAAATTAAATCAACTATTACCGATCAGATTAAAGCGTTAGCTAACGTCAAATCCGTGATGAATGATCTTACGATTGGACCTGTGAATTCTTTATCAGAAAGAGCTGAAGATACTTTAATTACCTCCAATGTGAAGGCGCGTTTTTTCAAAGAAAATAAGGTTTCGCCTTTTTATGTCAAAGTCGTAACTGAAAATAAGGTGGTCTATCTTCTGGGCATTTTGAACGAAAAAGAGGCCAAAGAAGCTGAGGAAATTGCACAAAATACAAATAGAGTCATAAAAGTAGTGAAGGTTTTTGAATATATTAAAAACTAAGTTAAGTATTTATTTGTTAAGTTGTTGAAAATAAAAGACTATTAAACAGCTCGAGACTATCTTAAGCAAGGCCTTACACGCCATTTGATTTAATTAAAGATGTTGTTATAATGTTTTTCATAGTTTTTTCAAAATATTCAAGTTAGTTCTAAATCCCAAAATAAACTGCCCGTAACGCTAGCTAGCTTAATTACAGAACTAATCCATTTAAAGGTCATCATGAGTAAAAATATTATCCATTTATCAGACGCAACATTCGAAACTGAAGTGCTTCAATCCACTGTTCCTGTTCTTGTTGACTACTGGGCAGAGTGGTGTGGCCCTTGCAAAATGATTGCACCTATTCTTGATGAAATATGCAAAGACTACGATGGCAAATTAAAGATTGCAAAACTTAATATTGATGAAAATGCACAAACACCAGCTAAGTTTGGCATCAGAGGCATTCCTACCTTAATGATTTTTAAAAATGGCAATGTCGAAGCAACTAAAGTCGGCGCCTTATCAAAGTCCCAATTAACAACATTTATCGATAGCAACATCTAAACTTAACCCCTCCCCCTAAAGCCCCTCAACGCAACACTAATCGGAAAACCCCAAATATGCATTTATCTGAATTAAAACACCTCCCCATTGCGCAACTAGTAGAAATGGCAATCACGGACGAAATCGAAAATGCTAGCCGTATGAGGAAGCAAGATTTAATCTTCGCAATCTTAAAAAACAAAGCAAAAAAAGGGGATAGTATTTATGGGGATGGCACCTTAGAAGTATTGCAAGATGGGTTTGGATTCTTAAGATCACCTGATACTTCCTACCTTGCAGGGCCTGATGATATTTATGTGTCACCTTCACAAATTCGTCGTTTCAATCTTCATACTGGCGACACTATTCAAGGTGAAATTAGAACGCCTAAAGATGGGGAGCGTTACTTTGCGCTTGTAAAAGTAGATGAAGTTAACAATGAAGCGCCAGAAAACACAAAAAATAAAATTCTTTTTGAGAACTTAACGCCCTTATTCCCAACGATACCTCTCACACTTGAAAGAGATATTAGCGGCGAAGAAAATATTACAAGTCGTGTCATTGATATGATTGCTCCGATTGGGAGAGGTCAGCGCGGCTTGATTGTAGCGAGTCCTAAAAGCGGTAAGACTGTCATGATGCAAAATATTGCGCATGCCATTACATCAAATCATCCTGACGTATCTTTAATTGTGCTTCTAATTGATGAGAGACCAGAAGAAGTAACTGAAATGACGAGGTCTGTAAAAGGTGAAGTTGTTGCATCAACATTCGACGAGCCTGCTACACGTCACGTTCAAGTGGCTGAAATGGTTCTTGAAAAAGCGAAGCGCCTTGTTGAACATAAAAAAGATGTAGTAATTCTCTTGGATTCCATTACAAGGTTGGCAAGAGCTTACAACACGGTAATACCTTCATCCGGTAAAGTTCTTACCGGCGGCGTCGATGCCAATGCCCTTCAAAAACCAAAGCGTTTCTTTGGTGCAGCCCGTAATATTGAAGAAGGTGGCTCGCTCACGATCCTTGCAACAGCATTGATTGATACAGGCTCACGCATGGATGACGTGATTTACGAAGAATTTAAAGGTACCGGTAATATGGAAATTCACCTAGATCGTAAAATGGCTGAAAAAAGACTCTATCCAGCAATTAATGTGAATAAATCAGGCACCCGTAAGGAAGAGCTTCTTATCCCTAAAGATAATTTACAAAAAATATGGGTACTTAGAAAACTTCTACACCCTATGGATGACTTGGAAGCGATGGAATTCTTGCTAGACAAGATTAAAGCCACTAAAAATAATAATGACTTCTTTGACAGTATGCGAAGGGGTTAAGACGTAAAATTGATTGATTTTTGGTCCTAAATCATTGATAATACGCATCTATTGAATCAAAGTTGGAAAAATTATGAAAGCTGATACACACCCAAATTACTCTGAAATTAATATCACATGTAGCTGTGGTAATAAATTCAAAACACAATCAACAGTTGGAAAAGACATGAACATTGAAGTTTGCTCACAATGCCATCCTTTCTATACAGGTAAACAAAAGATTTTAGATACTGCAGGCCGTGTTGAGAAATTCAAACAAAAATATGGCATGTAAGGATTCATTCTTATATCAAAAGGCAGCATAGGCTGCCTTTTTTTTTAAATATGCGATTTCAACTTGAACACGACTGGCAAGATAATATGGCTACCCCTAGAAGTCGTTTGGGTGAGCGTGCCAAAATTCATTCTTTTGTCGTTTTATGTATTATTTGGGTATTTGCAGGGCTCTTTGGCCATGCGCCTTGGAAGGGCTATGAAACACAAAGTATCAGTGCGATTCATGCAGTACTGAATGGTCATTTATTGGCACCTCTGGCTGCCAGTGAAGATACACTTATCAATCCACCCCTTTACTATTGGACAGGGGCCATCTTTGGCAAACTTTTCACACCTTTAATTTCCCTTCATGACGCGAGCAGGATGATCAATGCTTTGTGGATGGGGCTTACCATTCTGATGATAGGTATGCTGAATCGAGAGTTATGGGGCATCGGCTTTGGAAGACAAGCGGCTCTCATTTTTATAGGGTCAGTGGGCCTCATATTTAATGTACATACGCTCATGCCTGGTATTGCAACATTAACAGGCCTCACCATGGCATTTTATGGCTTAGCCCTTTCTAAAAGACGCCCTTTTAGATCCGCCATACTTTTAGGTTTTGGTTTGGGCGTGAGCTTTTTATCAGGCGGGATTGTACCGCTTCTTATTCCTATACTTTCAGCTCTTCTCTTACCTACACTTTTTCAATTATGGCGAACACGTCGCTATGCTCTAGTTCTAAGTTTAAGTCTTCTTGTGAGCCTGCCTTTTTTAATTATATGGCCAACACTTCTATGGTGGTATCAACACGACATATTTATGAAATGGATTAACCATTTCAAATTATTTCCAGTACAAAATTATATTTTTTATATGAAAAATCTTTCCTGGTTTGCTTGGCCAGCTCTCCCTCTTGCAATCTGGGGCCTATGGAAATTTAGAGGCAAGATATGGTCTCAACCTAAATTTCAATTGCCAATTATCTTTTTTGTATCTACATTTATTCTTACTGCTTCTTGTGCGAAAACAAACCAAGCATTCTTAATGCCATTTCTAATTCCGCTATCAACAATTGCAGCAGGAAGTATTGAAAATTTAAGAAGAGGTGCTGCAAGCGCACTTAACTGGTTTGGCATCATTTTATTTTCAACCATTCTTTTCCTTATTTGGCTAGGCTGGAATGCCATGCTCACAGGCTTTCCTAAAAAAACATATGAGCGTATGCAATTTTTAGCACAAACCAACGAGTCACATTTCAACATTTTTATTTTAATTATTGCGATACTTTTGACGCTGGTTTGGATTTTTTCTTTGGTTAAAACAAGAATTACAAATCGCTCATGCACTACCAATTGGTCTATTGGTCTCACTGTGAGTTGGGCACTCCTTATGGCTTTATGGCTTCCCTGGATTAATCATAAAAAAGATTTCAGTCCACTTTTTTTATCTATGGGGAAAGTAATGCAAGATAAAACTTGTCTCACGACACACAACATCAATAACGCACAAATTGATTTGATTGATTATTACTTAAATATAAAGTCGACCAGAGAAGGTGACCGAGGCAATTGTAATTATTTACTTATTTATCAATTGCACAAAAAAGATCTTCCGCCGATTAGTGAGAATTGGAAATTGGTTTGGAATGAGAGACAGCCGGGCGATAAAAATAATTACAAATTATTTTATAAAGAGTAAAAACTCAAAGATGCTTTTGGATTGCATCAATCACAATCACTTCTAGACCTTTTCCCGCATTTTTTGCGACATGTTCTTTAATTTGATTACGCATAGGTGGTGCCCAAAATTTAGTTAGATGATTTGCAATCTCTTCTTTCGCTTTTCCTTGGTCCGGATAGGATTTAAAAAAAGAACCAATTTGGTTAGCCATCGTGACAAGCTGATCAATATTCATAATTAATTTTTTGTAACTCTTTCAGTATAAGTATAAATCACATAATGAGGAGCTCTTGCAAAGCCAATCAAACATAGCCCATATTTTAATGCGGATCGAATCGCAAGTCCCGTGGGGGCTGATATTGCAATCAGAGTTGATGCGCCTAACATCACTGTTTTTTGAACCATCTCATAACTCGCACGACTTGTAGTAATCACAAAGCCTTTATCATTAAAGCTTTTCTTTTGAAGGGCTCCAATTAGCTTATCTAAAGCATTATGTCGGCCTACATCTTCACGTACCAATTGAATTTCGCCCTGCTCATTTGCCCATGCGCATGCATGTGTGGCACCTGTTTTTTTTTGGAGCGATTGAGTTGCATGAAGCGTGTCGAGTGCTTTTATTATTGCACTCTCTTTAATGGTTAAAGTGTTATCTATCTTTTTTTCAGGTAGTCTTAAGGCTTGATCTAAATTTTCAGCACCACATAAACCACACCCAGTTCGACCAAGAAGATTTCTACGTTTATCTTTTAATATTTGGAAACGCGCTGATGCAATTTCAATTTGAAGTTCAATACCCTTTGGCTGATGAATGACTTCAATACCATAAATATCACTTTTATTTTCAACAATGCCTTCTGAAAAAGAAAACCCTAAAGCAAAATCTTCAAGGTCTGAGGGGGAGGCTAGCATCACGGCATGTGATATGCCGTTATAGACGAATGCAATCGGCACTTCTTCCGCAATGTCATCTTTTTCCATTGCTTTTGCATTACTTTTTAAGACTTCATAAGTCTTAAAACTATGTTCTGTGTCAATAAAAAGATCTTGTGCCACTTGTTAAATCTAATGAATTTTTAATTCTTTAGATTTACCTGCAAATTCAATTTGCTCTTCACTAAAATGTTGGTATTGTTTTTGCCAATCAGATAATTGTGTCACTTTATTTACCTGCACGGCTGTCACTTTAAATTCAGGGCAGTTTGTTGCCCAATCTGAATTATCCGTCGTGATGACGTTAGCCCCTGATTCAGGATGATGGAATGTAGTGTAAATCACGCCAGGTTGAACACGGTCTGTAATTTGAGCCCTTAATACAGTCTCGCCTGATCGGCTCACAACACCAACCCAATCGCCTGATTTAATAGCTCTTTCTTCAGCATCATGTGGATGAATTTCAACTAAATCTTCTTCATGCCACGCTGTATTTTTCGTTCTTCTTGTCTGAGCACCTACATTATATTGAGAGAGTATTCTGCCCGTCGTTAGAATAAGCGGATATTTCGGCGTCACTTTTTCTGAAGTGGGCACATATTCAGTAATAATAAATTTACCTTTGCCGCGCACGAATTCATCAATATGCATTGTCGGTGTACCGAGAGGATGCTCATCATTACAAGGCCATTGAATACTTCCTAATTCATCTAACTTCTTATAACTCACACCGCTAAATGTCGGGGTGAGATTTGCAATCTCATCCATGATGTCTGATGCGTGGCTATAGTCCATTTTGTAACCTAGCGCATTAGAAAGCATCTGTGTGATCTCCCAATCTTCATATCCATTCTTAGGGGACATTACTTTTCTCACTCTAGAAATACGTCTTTCAGCATTTGTAAATGTGCCATTCTTTTCTAAGAATGAAGAGCCTGGTAAGAATACGTGCGCATACATCGCAGTTTCATTTAAAAATAAATCTTGCACAATGACACACTCCATCGACTCCAATGCATGTGTTACATGCTGCGTATTAGGATCTGATTGTGCGATGTCTTCACCTTCACAATACAGCGCTTTAAATTGTCCTTCGATCGCGACATCTAACATATTAGGAATTCTTAAACCGGGTTCATTTTGTAATTTAACATCCCATGCTTTTTCAAATAGAGCCAAAGTCGCTTTATCAGATACATGTCGGTAACCTGGGAATTCATGAGGAAACGATCCCATGTCGCAAGCACCTTGAACATTATTTTGTCCTCTTAAAGGGTTAACTCCTACACCCTCTCGGCCAATGTTACCAGTCAACATAGCAAGATTAGCAATGCCCATAACCATCGTTGAACCTTGGCTATGTTCAGTTACGCCTAATCCATAATAAATCGCAGCATTACCACCTTTAGCAAAAAGTTTTGCAGCATCTCTTACATCTTTAGCATCCACACCAGTAAATTCACTCATCGCTTCAGGTGAATTTTCAGGCTTAATAATAAAATCTTTCCATGCTTTAAATGCATCGTCTTCACAACGCGATTTAATGAAAGAATCATCCATGAGTTTTTCAGTAACAATCGTGTGAGCTAATGCATTCACGATAGCAACGTTGGAGCCAGGCTTAAGTTTTAAATGATAGTCAGCTTTAATGTGAGGCGAGCTATCTACAAGATCAATAGCGCGAGGATCAACAATGATAAGCTTGGCACCTTCTCTTAAGCGTCTTTTCATTTGTGATGCAAATACAGGATGGCCATCTGTTGGGTTAGCCCCAATAATCATAATCACATCTGAATGCATAACTGAATCAAAATTTTGCGTACCTGCAGACTCGCCAAGTGTTTGCTTAAGTCCGTAACCTGTAGGTGAATGACATACACGTGCGCAAGTATCAATATTATTATTACCTAATGCTGCACGTACTAATTTTTGCACTACATAAACTTCTTCATTCGTACAACGTGAAGATGAGATAGCACCTACTGAATCACGTCCATATTTCTTTTGGATACGCTGCATTTCACTTGCTGCATAATTTATAGCTACATCCCATGTGACTTTTTCCCAGGGATCATGAATACTTTTACGAATCATAGGTGTCGTAATGCGATCTTTATGTGTCGCATATCCCCAAGCAAATCTTCCCTTAACACACGAATGTCCATGATTAGCACCGCCATCTTTATTGGGTGTCATACGAACTACTTCTTCGCCTTTCATTTCAGCATGAAATGAACAGCCTACACCGCAGTATGCACAAGTTGTGGTGACGCTATGTTCTGGAACGCCTGCTTCGATAATCGTATTTTCAATGAGGGTTGCCGTTGGGCACGCTTGCACACATGCACCGCATGAGACGCATTCTGAATCTTTAAAATCTTTATTACCGGCTGATACTTTGGAATCAAAACCTCGACCTTGAATGGTGAGGGCATAAGTACCTTGAACTTCTTCACACGCTCTAACACATCTTGAACATACAATGCATTTAGACGGATCAAAAGTAAAATATGGATTCGAAGTATCTTTTTCGCTCTTTAAATGATTTTTACCTTCGTAGCCATAACGTACATCTCTTAAACCGACAGCGCCTGCCATGTCTTGAAGTTCACAGTCACCATTTGTTGCACAAGTTAAACAATCCAAGGGATGGTCTGAAATATAGAGCTCCATAACACCGCGTCTAATATCAGCAAGTTTAGGTGTTTGTGTACGTACCCTAATACCTTCAGCGACCGGCGTAGTGCATGAGGCTGGATAACCGCGACGACCTTCAATTTCGACCAAGCAAAGACGACATGAGCCAAAGGGTTCCAGGTTGTCTGTAGCACATAACTTAGGCACAGTGACCCCTGAAATAGAGGCTGCATGCATGATGGACGTCCCTTCAGGCACCGAGACAGATACGCCATCAATGGTTAACTGAATAGTCTTGTCTGAAGTTCTTTTGGGCGTTCCAAAATCTTTTACATCATCCATATATTGTCTCGAAATAAATCATTAAATCAACCTGTTAGTCTATGCCTTGGTCTCTTTTACATCAACCCCAAAGTCTTTAGGGAAATGATTTAAAGCACTTAACACAGGGTAAGGCGTCATCCCGCCTAACGCACATAAAGAGCCATTAAACATCGTGTCTGAAAGGTCTCGGATTAATGTGGTATGTTTTTCAACATCTTTACCCGCGAGAATATGGTCCATCACTTCCACGCCACGAGTGGAACCTACGCGACAAGGGGTACATTTTCCGCAAGATTCAATTGCACAAAAATCAAAGGCATAACGCGCCATCTTTGCCATATTGACTGTCTCGTCAAACGCTACAATACCGCCATGGCCTAAAATGGCCCAAATTTCAGAAAATTTTTCATAGTCGAGTGGCGTATCAAATTGAGACTCGGGCAAATAAGCGCCCAAAGGTCCGCCAACTTGCACCGCTTTAATTGGCTTGCCTGATAAAGACCCCCCACCAAAATCATATAAAAGTTCTCTTAAGGTGACACCAAAAGCTTTTTCAACAAGCCCTGTCCTTTTTAAATTACCGGCGAGCTGAATAGGAAGTGTGCCTCGAGATTTGCCCATACCAAAATCTTGGTAATACTTAGCTCCCTTCGCCAAAATAATCGGAACAGTGGCTAATGAAATCACGTTATTGACTGCGGTAGGCTTACCGAATAAACCTTCGATTGCAGGGAGGGGTGGTTTAAATCTAACCAGTCCTCTTTTTCCTTCCAAACTTTCTAGCAGCGAAGTTTCTTCGCCACAAATATATGCGCCTGCTGCACGTCTGACTTCTAAATGGAATGTATGACCACTCTTTAAAACATCATCGCCTAAATAACCTGCGCTTTTAGCTTTTTCTATAGCTTCATTTAAAGTTTTTAATGCGTGAGGATATTCAGAACGTAAATAGATATAACCTTGTGAAGCACCTACTGCAAGGCCTGCAATGATCATCCCTTCAATGAGTACGAAAGGATCGCCTTCCATAATCATCCGATCTGAATAGGTTCCAGAATCACCTTCATCTGCATTACAGACAATATATTTTTGTGTTGCTTTGGTATCTAAAACTGTTTTCCATTTAATACCCGTCGGAAAAGCAGCGCCACCTCGGCCTCGCAAACCAGAATCTGTCACTGTCTGAACAATCGCTTGTGGATCTAAATTCAGTGCATTTTTTAAACCTTCGAATCCGTCATGCTCAATGTATTGATCAATGTTAGTGGGTTCAGTGATACCCATGCGTGCAAAAGTTAAGCGTTCTTGTTTTTTTAACCAATCGATTTCTGATACAAGACCTAATGCAAGAGGATGCTTAGCGCCTTTAATAAAATCTGCGTCAAATAGTGATTTCACATCATTTGGATTGATAGGGCCAAAACCTATGCGACCTTGAACTGTTTCCACTTCAACCAATGTTTCTAACCAAAATAATCCACGTGAACTATTTCGTACGATTTGAATATCTAGTTTTCTAGCTTGGGCTTCTTTTGCTATCGCTGCTGCAACTTGATCTGCGCCAAGGGATAATGCTGCGGAATCTTTCGATACAAAAATTTTAATACTCATGATGCGCGCTTTAAATCTGAAATAAGTTGATCTATTTTTTTACTATCTACGCGTCCATAAACCTCTTCATCGATCATCACTGAAGGAGAGCATGCACAGTTCCCTAAACAATAAATGGGTTCTAAGGTAATTGCGCCATCAGATGTGGTTTCATGAAAATCAATACCAAGATGCTTTTTAATATGCAATTCAAGCATCTCACTTCCCATTGCCTGGCAAGATTCTGCGCGACAAACTTGCAGGATATGACGGCCGGGTTTGTTCGATCTAAAATGATGGTAAAAAGTCACAACACCATGGACTTCTGCAACTGACAAACTAAGTGCGCTGGAAATTAAAGGGTAGGCGATTTCTGGCACAAACCCTAAGTCGTCCTGGATAGCATGTAAAAGGGGCAATAAAGCGCCAGGCATAGATTGATACTGCAAAATATGCTGATTAATGATCTTATAGTCCTGAGGATTTAAGACAAAGTCTTCCAAAAATATCTCCAGATTTTTTCCTGAACGCTTGCTTCAATAGCAGATACTAGTATTATAAATTACCAAGATGTTTTTCACTTAAATAATTTCATGATTGAGGAGCTGAAAGATGGAAACACAAAAAGAAAGCACATATTTTCATGGGGGCTGTCCTCATGACTGTCCTGACACTTGCTCAATGGTTTATGAGGTACAAGACAGTAAACTCATAGGCGTCAAGGGCAATGTGGATCATCCAATGACGCGTGGCGGACTGTGTGTAAAACTTCAAGATTATGAAAAACGTCACTACCATCCAGATCGCCTTCTATACCCTATGAAACGAATTGGTCCGAAGGGAACAAAACAATTTCAAAGAATTTCCTGGGATGAAGCGCTTGATACCATAACTGATAAATGGCAATCCATTATCAAAGAATTTGGTTCGGAAGCTATTATGCCCAACAGCTACTTAGGCAATCAAGGTTTGGTGCATGGCATGAACGGAGGGGACTCTTTCTTTGCCCGATTAGGAGCAACTGTTACTGAAAGAACATTCTGTGGGGAGGGTTCGGCCACGGCTTGGTTGCTAACTCTTGGCCCCACTGCGGGTGTAGACCCAGAGAGCTTTATTCATTCTAAATTTATTATTATTTGGGCTTGTAATTCAGTAAGCACCAATATCCATCATTGGCATATTGTCAAAGAAGCGCAAAAAAAAGGCTCGAAGGTTGTAGTCATTGACGCTTATGCTTCAAGAACTGCTAAAGAAGCAGATTGGCATATCTGTCCTAAGCCTGGAACTGACGGTGCTTTGGCGATGGCAATGATGCATGTCATTATTGAAGAAGGATTGGTTGATCAGGATTATGTAGATAAATACACAGTGGGCTTCCCTGAATTAGCAGAATTAGCAAAAAAAAGGAGCCCTGAGTGGGCAGAAGAAATCACAGGCGTCTTAGCGAATGATATTCGAAAATTAGCCAGAGAATATGCATCGACCCAACCATCCGCTATCAGAATTGGTGTAGCTCTTGAAAAAAGCTGGGGCGGCGGTCAGGCCATTAGGGCCGTTGCATCCCTTCCTGCTCTGACTGGAGCTTGGCGTCATGTCGGTGGGGGCATCCTTCAATTCCCAGTATGGGAACAGCCTTACAAATTTGATGTAATTTGCAGGCCTGACTTAATTCCTGAAGGAACACAGGTGGTTAATAATCTTCAGCTAGGACGCGTTTTAACAGGTGAGCAAAAACTCAAAGTGCCTATCAAGTCAATGATGTGTTGGAACACAAACCCTGTGACGCAATCAACAGAAAGCGAAAAAATATTAGAGGGCTTGAAGCGCGAAGATCTATTTCTTGTCTCTGCAGAGCATTTTATTTCTGATACTGCTGCCTATGCCGATATTCTTCTTCCCGCATCCATGGGAGCAGAACAAGAAGATATCATTTTATCTTGGGGTCATTTATACCTCACCTACAATACAAAATGTATTGAGTCCCCAGGTGAAGCAGTACCAAATTATGAAATTTTTAGACGTCTTGCTAAAAGATTTGGTTTTAAAGAAGAATGTTTTAAATGGTCTGACAGTGAATGTCTTGAACATTATATTGATTGGAATTCACCAGCCTGCAAGGGTATTGATTTAGACTATTTGAAAAAAAATGGTTATGCGAGAATTAATGTCGGAACAAAAGATAATCGAGCTCCTCATAAAGAAGGAAAATTTCCAACACCATCCGGTAAATGTGAATTTAGAATAGTTGGGGCTAAGAATTTTGTTGCGGGGCCGTTCAGACAAATGTACGAGGCTTTTCAGCCAGGCGATGATATTCCTGAATTACCTGATTATGTACCCTCAAAAGAAACAGCATCAGCAAATCCTGCCTTAGCTAAAAAATATCCATTAAATATTTTGGCGCCAAAAAGTCATGGCTTCATTAATTCGAGTTATGCCAATATTGAAAATAAACTTAAGGCTCAAGGAGAACAGTTTGTGATGATTCATCCACTGGATGCCGAAGAAAGAGGTATTAAACATGGTGATCGAGCCAAAGTCTTTAATGATCGAGGCTTTTTTGAAGCTGTATCGAAAGTAACGACTGACGTTAATAAAGGTATCGTAGTTACAACCTTAGGTTACTGGAGACAGTTAAATAATGGGGTTGTCAATTCAGTGAGTTCCAATGCTTTTGGTGACATGGGAAACTCACCAACGTCTCATGATTGTTTAGTCGAAGTTCAATTGGCCTGATTAAATTGTCGTCGCAGAATCCTCCTCCTCTTAGATTAATAGATCAATTTAATCGAAAGATTAATTATCTTCGTTTATCCATTACCGATCGATGCGATTTTCGATGTGTGTATTGTATGAGCGAGGATATGAAATTTTTGCCTCGCGATGAAGTTCTCTCACTCGAAGAGTCTGCAAGAATTATAAGAATATTCTCTTCTCTTGGCGTCACAAAAGTGCGAATCACAGGCGGAGAGCCCTTAGTTAGAAAAAATATTTCCTGGCTTTTTCATGAAATATCAACTATTCAACCCTTAAAAGAAATTGTCATAACAACTAATGGCAGTCAGCTAGCACAGCATGCGCATATGCTCAAAATGTCTCAGGTTAAACGTATCAATATTAGCCTTGATAGTCTTGACCCCGTTCTTTTCAAAAAAATCACGCGCACGGGCGACTTAAATAAAGTGATGCTTGGTATTGATGAGGCTATCAAAGAAGGTTTTTCGAATCTCAAACTTAATACCGTTTTAATGAAAGGTATCAATGATCACGAAGCAATCGATTTAGTTAACTTTGCGTTACATAAAAAGATGGATATTTCTTTTATTGAAGAAATGCCTTTGGGTGATATTGACCATAAAAGAAAAGATACTTTCATCAGCAATAACGAAGTCTTAAAAAAATTACAGGTTCATTTTAATTTAATCCCTACCACTTTCTCCTCTGGTGGCCCTGCTAAATATTGGCAAATTGCAAATCAATCTACTAAGATTGGTTTTATCTCTCCTCACAGCCATAATTTTTGCGACACATGCAATCGCGTTAGGGTTTCATCTAAGGGCGAATTATTTTTATGCTTAGGACAGGAAGAAAAGATTGAGCTTATGCCTCTTTTACGTCAGTATCCAGATGAAGACTGGCCTATCCAAAAAGCCATTATAGAAAGCATGACCATCAAACCAGAAGCGCACGACTTTAATCTTGATACAACCAAACCTGCTGTAGTGCGATTTATGTCGCATACCGGAGGGTAAATTCACGTGAATCACTCTGTCACTGTGGTCATTTTAGCCGGTGGCCAATCAAAACGTATGCAGGTTCAAAATAAAGCGACTGTTTTATTTGAAGGCAAACCTTTAATAACTCATGTCATTGATCGCATGAAGACTCAGACAAAACATACCGTCATCAACACACATCGAAATCAAAAAGATTTTGAAATATTTCATTTACCTCTCATTGATGACATATTAGATATTCAGGAGGGTCCACTTTTGGGAATCTTAACCAGCCTTCAAGCAATCAAAACTGATTGGATACAATTTGTACCCTGCGATACGCCGAATCTACCAAGCGATCTCATTGCAATCTTAATGAAAGAAGTCGAAGCTGAAAAAACTTTAGTTGCGGTGCCTGAAACTTCTGATGGCTTACAATCAACTTGTCTTTTATGTCACTCATCAACATTAAACAATCTTCAGATTTTTTTTAATCAAGGGGGACGGAAAATTGAAGACTGGATTCGTCAGTTAGCTTTTTCAATTGTGCAGTTTAATGATAAGTCGCAATTTTTAAATGTAAATACTCAAGAAGAATTGAAAAAAGCATATTCATGAAAAAAGATATTCATTTAAGTGATTTAATTTCGGACTCCAGCATGGTAGATGATTACGATCCTAATGCGATGTCTGTTGAAAAAGCCAAAGCTTGGATTGCTAATTTTTTAAATCCCATCGATCAAAAAGAAACGATACATATTAAAGATGCGCTCAATCGTATAGTTGCTGAACCTATCATAGCAACAATGAATGTGCCTAATCATGACAATTCAGCAATGGATGGTTATGCCATAAATATAGATTTGCTTAACGATCATGGGCCCTTCAAACTCAAGGTTACGGGCAAACTTTTTGCAGGGAACGCACTAGACGGAAATATAGAAGGAGCTGTGCGCATTATGACCGGAGCAACAATTCCTTCTGGATTAAATGCTGTCATTCCTCAAGAGCATGTTGAACTCTATGAAGGCGTTATTACATTTAAAACAAAACCTCTTACAAATCAAAATATTCGCCGTACGGGCGAAGATATTAAAAGGGGGCAAACCGTATTTCAAAATGGCCGGCCCTTGGAGCCTTGCGATTTAGGCCTACTTGCCTCGTTAGGTATAGATTCGATTAAAGTTTACCGAAAAATTAAAGTAGCTTTTTTTTCTACGGGCGACGAAATTATTTCACTCGGTAAATCTTTGCTACCTGGCCAAGTCTATGATAGCAATCGCTACAGCCTCATTGGTTTATTAAAACGTCTTGATGTAGACATGCTCGATTTTGGGGTTATTCCTGACGATAAAAAAGCTATTGAAGTTACATTGCTCAAGGCCAGCAACATCGCTGATATTGTAGTTACCACAGGAGGCGTTTCTGTGGGTGAAGCTGACTTCATGAAAGACATCTTAAAAAAAATAGGTGAAATTTTATTTTGGAAAATCTCTATGAAACCAGGCAAGCCGCTAGCTTATGGAAAAATTGGTCAGTGCCACTATTTTGGGCTTCCGGGAAATCCTGTATCGACGATGGTTACTTTTTATCAATTTGTAAGAGAGGCTATTCTGACCTTATCTGGCCAAACTCCCATCCCTAAAATACCACTCATTAAAGCAAAGCTTCTAGGGCCCATTAAAAAAATTCCCGGTCGAACAGAATTTCAAAGAGGCGTTTTTGAGCAAGATGATCAAGGTACATTTAAAGTAAATCCTTTAAAAGATCAAGGGTCGGGTATTTTAAGATCCATGAGCGAAGCTAATTGCTTTATTTTACTTCATGAAGATCTCGCTCATTTAGAAAAAGATATGTGGGTCGATATTCAATTATTTGATAGTCTCTTTTAAGTTTTTATCACTACAATTTTATTCACACGAAAGTTCCTTAAACGTTTAAATATTTTTCTAAAATCCCATCACTTTTTTATTAAAAATCGCTTAATATAGAGACGTGGAAATCAATAAAAAAGTACCCTTATTTAAGCTTCCTGGCACCAGTGATCTTCAATTTAATCTATCGGATTACAAAGGTCGTTTTCTCGTTATTTATTTTTACCCTAAAGATGCAACCCCAGGCTGTACAACGCAAGGCGTTGACTTTAGAGATGCTTATAAAAAATTTCAGGCACTTGATACAGAGATATTTGGTATTTCTCGCGACACATTAAAGTCCCACGAAAACTTCAAGGCAAAATTTACATTTCCCTTTGAACTTTTAAGTGATGAGGAAGAAAAAGCATGCGAATTATTCGGTGTCATAAAAATGAAAAATATGTATGGTAAACAGGTAAGAGGTATTGAACGAAGTACATTTGTAATTGATCCAGATGGTAAATTGATTCAGGCTTGGCGAGGCGTCAAAGTCGAAGGTCACATCAAAGAAGTTTTGCAATTTATTAAACAACACAACTCTTAAGTAACTATGGCCAAAAAAAATAGTACGACCAAACTTTTTGTATTAGATACCAATGTATTAATGCACGACCCTTCAAGTATTTTCCGATTTGAAGAACATGATATTTACCTTCCTATGGTGACCTTGGAAGAGTTAGACAATAATAAAAAAGGCGTCAGTGAAGTTGCCCGCAACGCAAGACAAACGAGTCGCAATTTAGAAGAGATTATAGGTACCAACGAAGAAAGTTTAGAAAAGGGTCGTTCACTTGGTATCAAAGGCAACACACATGTCACAGGTAAACTTTTCTTACAAACAACAGCTCTTCCTCATGATTTACCGATGCTCGCTGGTAGCAAAGCAGACAATCAAATTTTAGGGATCGTTGCATATCTCAAAAAAGAACACCCTGATCGCCAAGTCATTCTCGTCAGTAAAGATATCAATATTCGAATTAAAGCGAGAGCCTTAGGCATTGCTGCTGAAGATTATTTTAATGATAAGGTGCTTGAAGATACCGAGATGCTCTACACCGGCATCACTGAACTTCCAGAAGATTTTTGGGAGAAGCACAGTAAAGATATGGAATCATGGCAAGAACATGGAAAAATGTTTTATCGACTGACAGGGCCTATGTGTCTTAATTTCTCAGTCAATGAATTTATTTTTTACGAATTTGATAAACCCTTCCACGCTATAGTTAGAAAAATTACCGGTAAAACAGCGACACTCGAAGTCATTAAAGATTTTATTAATGGCAAACATAATATCTGGGGTATTAACGCTAGAAATCGAGAACAAAATTTTGCATTAAATCTTCTCATGGATCCTGATATTGATTTTGTGACCCTTCTGGGTCAGGCGGGTACAGGTAAGACGCTCCTTACACTTGCTGCAGGGTTAGCGCAAACACTTGATAAAAAAATCTACAATGAAATTATTATGACGCGTGTCACGGTTCCTGTAGGCGAAGATATTGGCTTCTTGCCGGGTACTGAGGAAGAAAAGATGACACCATGGATGGGCGCACTAGAAGATAACTTAGATGTACTTAATAAAACAGATGAAGAAGCAGGCGAATGGGGAAGGGCTGCGACACAGGATCTTATTCGCTCACGTATCAAAGTAAAATCACTTAATTTTATGCGAGGCAGGACATTCCTTCATAAATATCTCATTATTGATGAAGCACAAAATTTAACACCTAAACAAATGAAAACGCTTATTACGCGGGCAGGTCCGGGGACTAAGGTTGTATGCCTGGGCAATATTGCGCAAATTGATACACCCTATTTAACTGAAGGTAGCTCAGGCTTAACTTATGTCGTCGATCGCTTTAAAGGTTGGGATCATAACGGTCACATTACACTTGTGCGCGGTGAACGCTCTCGCTTAGCTGATTATGCTGCTGAAACACTTTAACCTAAATGTTTCAAAAGGTTTTGTTCCTTTACTGATTGCACAGTTTTTGTCAGCACTTGCTGACAATGCGCTTTTATTTGCAGCTATTGCATTACTCGCACAACTCAATTCCCCTCATTGGCACCAGCCTCTGCTGCTTCAATTTTTTGTGATCTCTTATATTATTTTAGCGCCCTTCGTAGGTGGCATCGCAGACGCTTACCCTAAAGGTCGTGTCATGTTTTATTCTAATGCTATTAAATTTATTGGGAGCTTATCTATGTTGCTGGGTATGCAGCCCCTTTATGCATATGCGATTGTAGGCGTAGGGGCTGCAGCTTACTCGCCTGCAAAATATGGTATTTTGACTGAGCTTCTGCCGCCTAAGGAACTTGTCATGGCAAATGGATGGATGGAAGGTTCAACAGTCTTCGCAATTATTTTAGGGTCCATTATTGGCGGTGCGCTCGCTCAATTTGATCCTCTTGTTGCCATCATTATAATTACAGGACTTTATTTGCTTGCGGCTGTTTTTAATCGTTACATTCCATTATTTCCTATCGATCATAAACTGACAAAAAAGAATCCTCTATTTATGATAAAAGATTTCTGGCATGCATTTAAAGTGTTGTGGAAAGATCCTGAAGGTCAGTTATCACTTGCAGTGACCACCCTCTTCTGGGGAGCTGGTGCTTCATTAAGATTGATTGTCATTGCATGGGCAAGCTATGCATTGCAATTTAATTTAGAAGAGGCAACACGCTTAACGGCTATGGTTGCTTTTGGAATTGCCATTGGATCAGTTATAGCAGCTCGCTATATCAGTCTAAAGGATTCAGTGAGAGTTCTTCCAGCCGGCATTCTTATGGGTGGCTTTGTGATGACTATGGTTGTGATCCATGATTGGCATATTGCGGCTCTTATCTTTTTACTGATTGGCGCATTAAGTGGATTCTTTATTGTTCCATTGAATGCACTCCTTCAACATCGAGGCCATTTACTTATTGGTGCAGGCCACTCTATTGCTGTACAAAACTTTAATGAAAATATTGGAATTCTTTTATTAAGTGGCACTTATACTTGGATGGTAAGAGAAGAATTTTCTATTAATACTATTATTATTCTTTTAGGTTTGTTTGTAAGTATCACGATGCTTGCAATCTATAAGCATTACAAAAAAATAATATAAAACTTACAGGCTTAATCTATTGCTTTAACAATGTCATCAGTAACTTTTTTTGCGTCTCCAAATACCATTATAGTTTTATCTAAATAAAATAATTCATTATCCAGTCCTGCATAACCTGGAGACATCGAACGTTTATTTACAATGATAGTCTTCGCTTTATATGCTTCTAGAATAGGCATGCCATAAATAGGACTTCCAGGTTTTTTAGCTTGCGGATTAACGACATCATTCGCTCCAATCACCAGGACAACATCTGTTTCAGCAAACTCATTATTAATATCTTCCATTTCGACAATCATCTCGTAAGGAACATCTGCTTCGGCCAAAAGCACATTCATGTGCCCAGGCATTCTCCCTGCAACTGGATGGATTGCGTATTTAACCTTAATACCTTTACTGATAAGTTTTACAGTTAATTCTTGTAAGGCATGCTGAGCTCTTGCTACAGCTAAGCCATACCCAGGCACAATAATTACTGAATCTGCATTCGATAATAAAAATGCAACATCCTCAACCGAGCCTGATTTTGATATTTTTTGACTTTGAGAAGCATCGTCTACTGCAGCAGTGTCTGACCCAAAACCTCCTAATAACACAGAAACAATAGAACGATTCATTGCTTTACACATGATATAAGAAAGAATTGCGCCTGAAGCGCCCACACACGCGCCTGCAATGATTAAAACAGAGTTGTTAAGAGAAAACCCGATGCCTGCGGCAGCCCATCCTGAATAACTATTCAGCATCGACACTACAACCGGCATATCTGCACCACCGATTGGAATAATAAGGGTTACTCCAAGTGCGAATGCAATAAAGCACATCAAAAGAAATATTGAGGTATTGTGTGTACTATAAAAAAAGATTCCTGCTGAAATCATTGCAATAAATAAAAATAGATTTAAAAGATGCTGACCTTTAAATTGAATCATTTTTGCACTGAATTTTCCAGAAAGCTTTCCAAATGCAACGACTGAAGCTGAAAACGTAATAGCGCCAATAAAAGCGCCAATACATAACTCAACTCTCTGAGCATCGCTATGAACATCGCTTGTATTAAAAACTGCTGCAATTGCAATAAGCACCGCTGCTAAACCTACAAAGGAATGCATTAAAGCCACAAGCTCAGGCATGCTCGTCATTTCAACTTTTTTGGCTGCAAAAATTCCAATCAAAGCACCAATCAATATTGCAATACCTACCATAGGAACAATTAAGTTATGCCCAATATTAAATGTAGTTAAAATTGCAACTGCCATTCCAATCATACCGAGTGTATTTCCTAATCTCGATGTTTTAGGTGAAGAGAGTCCTTTAAGAGAAAAGATAAATAGTACTGCTGAAAATAAATATAATAATGAAGCCATGATTTAATCTTTGTTGGTACGTTCTTTCTTTTTAAACATATCTAACATTCTTTTTGTCACCATAAAACCCCCAAAAATGTTCACTGACGTAAGTAATATCGCAGTGAATGCTAATACACTCGTTAAATTAATTTCATGATCATTGATAGGGACTGCCTGTAAAATTGCACCTACAATCACAATGCCAGAAATAGCATTGGTTACAGACATAAGAGGTGTATGTAAAGCAGGTGTGACATTCCACACAACGTGATAGCCCACAAATATAGCTAATACAAAAATTGAAATATTTTGGATGGTCATTAAATCCATTATGAGTTTACCTTTCTTTCATTAAATAGCTTACCTTCACGAGTCATTAACGATGCGCCCAGTAATTCATCATCATAATTAATCTCTAACTTTCCATCGGTATTGATTAATAATTTTAAAAATTCATATACATTCTTTGCAAAAAGCACTGATGCATCATGGCTCACTAAACTTGGAAGATTTGTATAGCCCACAATAGTAACGCCTTTATGTTCAATGACTTGATCTGCTTGAGTTAATGGGCAATTTCCACAACCGCCTTGTCCTGTTCCTGCAGCAAGGTCAATAATGACGGAACCTTGCTTCATACCCTCTACAGTATCCTTAGAAATGAGCTCTGGGGGAAACATGCCAGGGATAAGTGCAGATGTAATGACAATATCTGCTTTCATTGCATGTTCTGATACAACAATTGCCTGTCTTTTTAACCATGCCGCAGGCATTTTTTGAGCATACCCACCTTGTCCTGACGCAATATTTTTTTCTTCTTCTGTTTCAAATGGAACATCGACAAATTTTGCACCTAGTGATTCGATTTGTTCTTTCACTGCAGGCCTCACATCAGAGGCTTCCACAATAGCGCCTAATCTTTTTGCGGTTGCAATCGCTTGAAGTCCAGCAACACCAGCACCTAAAACCAATACTCGGGCTGCTTTCACTGTGCCTGCTGCTGTCATAAGCATAGGCATAAATTTTTTATAAAATTGCGTAGCTAATAATATAGATTTATAACCAGAGATATTTGCTTGTGAAGATAAGACATCCATGCTTTGAGCTCTCGAGTTTCTTGGAAGTGCTTCGAGCGCAAAACATGTTAAGCCTTGATTGGCCATGATTTCTTTTAGTGGGTAATTAAAAGGCTCTAGTAAACCAATAATAATAGTGTCTTTTTTTAGAGATTTAATTTCGTCGTGACTTGGTGCGCGTACCTTAAGAATAATTTCTGTGTCGATGACCTTGCTCTTAGATTCAACGATTGCACCTTCATTTATAAAGGCCTGGTCTGAAATATGAGCATTTACTCCTGCATCTTTTTCAATTAACACTTGGCATTTCATTTGAATTAATTTTTTAACAATTTCAGGCGTGATAGCTACACGATTTTCTCCATCAACTATTTCTTTAAGAATACCAATTTTCATTTATGACTTCTTTTATAAATTAACTAATGAAGTTTTACTTGGGCTTCTGATCTACGCGTAATCATTCGAGCCAATGACTGCAATGCCATACTCGTAAATCCATGTAAGGCCATTAAATGCATTTTATAAAGTGATTGATACATCAATCGTGCAATTATACCTTCAATAAACATAGAATCTCCTATGAGAGAGCCCATTAAATTACCAACGGTTGAATATGTCCCCAGGTTGACAAGTGAGCCATAGTCTTTATAAACGTAGCGAGGTAAATGTGTTTTTCCTTTAACACGCAACTTCATACTTTTAAAAAGAAGATTTGCTTGTTGATGCGCAGCCTGCGCTCTTGGAGGAACATATTGATCAGTACCATCGATCGGACATGCAGCACAATCTCCAAAAGCAAAAATTGAATCATCCTTAGTTGTTTGTAATGAACTATTCACCATTAATTGATTGATACGATTAGTTTCTAACCCATCAATATTCTTTAAGAAATCTGGTGCCTTGACTCCTGCTGCCCAAACCACAAGGCCTGAAGAAATGATTTTTTTGGTGTGTGTCTTAATACCTTTTGCAGAAACTTCAGTCACACGCTCACCTAAATAAAGATGTACATTTAACTTACGTAATTCCAACGCTACAGAGTTAGATAATTTTTTTGGTAGCGCTGGAAGTAAGCGAGAACTTGCTTCAATGATAGATATTTTTATGTCACGATCAGGATTGACGCGATCAATACCGTATACAGTCATTTCGCGTGTGGCTTTATGAAGTTCTGCTGCAAGTTCAACGCCTGTAGCTCCTGCGCCTACAATCACCACTTCAAGCTGGCCTGGCTGAATCGATTTCTTTTGTGTTTGTGCTTTTAAAATAGCATGATGTAATTTTTGATGAAATACTTCGGCTTGCTCTTGTGTGTCTAATGCAATCGAGTGTTCTGCTGCACCTTTAATACCAAAATCGTTCGTAGTGCTGCCTACAGATATAACTAATGTGTCGTATTGAAAACTTCTTCTTGGAATAATTTCTTTACCATCTTCATCTATATAAGATGCGATCGATATTTCTTTCTTACGACGGTTGAGTCTATCCATACGGCCTAAGCGGAAACGAAAGTGATGCCAATGCGCTTGAGCCATGTATTCCAATTCATGCTTGTCAGGGTTCATACTCCCTGCAGCAATTTCATGAAGTAGGGGTTTCCATACATGCGTCTTCGTACAATCAATCAATGTGATTTCGGCTTTTTTATTTTTACCTAGTGTATCGCCTAATTTAGTTGCAAGCTCTAAGCCGCCAGCACCACCACCTACTATCACAATCTTATGCATTTCACTTCCTTAAATACAGACAAAAAAACCACTACTGCAATTATACAGGAGTGGTTTTTTATTATTTTCCAGAAACTATCTAGATGATTTCAAATTACTCGTTACCTGTAAGTCCTTTTCCTTGCGTACGAATCCAGGCAATAACCTTTAAAAGTTCATCTACCTTAAGTCCGTTTGTGGGATCCGTAGCATCCATAATACCTAAACCTTTTCCACCCATACCACCGTTTGTTCCATACCATAAAGTTTCAAACATACCTTTATTTGTTGCGTCTTTAGGATAGCGGAATGTAGGGCCTACGAGGCCCGGGCCTACTTGACCCTTTGCATCACCACCATGGCACTGAGTGCATGAGTAAAGTCCGAAAAGCTTTTTACCTTTTGCTTCTGCTTCTGCATTACCAACATATGAATTTTTACCAGTAGCTAAAAATTCTTTTGCTGCCGGCGTATCAAAGAGCGCTGGGTCAAGTTTAAACGTACTTCCATCTGTTGTTTTTACAAATGAAACATCAGCAGATGCCACACCTGCAATTGTCATCATAGAAACTAAAAGTGATGACATGAGTACTTTTTTTACTAACATAATTTCTCCTAAAAATTGCGTTAACCTTGAAGGCTGTTCGCTCCTAAATATAAATTCTACAAAGCTGTTTTATCTTCCAAAAATTCTAAGAAAACATACAATAATATTACTCATTTTTTGTTATAAAGTCACCCTTTTGGAGTGACTTTTTTTTGAACTTTACTTGCCTGCCTTGTCACCCATCACCACTGGCACATGAGGGATGCCGTAATCATCTAAAATTTTCATAATTTTAGATTGGTTTCGATCAAGGGCACCTTGAATCATTTCCATTCGGTCTTTATCTTTCTTTCTTACTGCGAGAGAAACATTAAATTCTGATTTGCCTTTTTGAGTATCAAATGAATTTCGTTCAGATTTAAATTCAGGAAGTGGGACAATTACTAAAGGCTCCTTGGCGGCTTTTGCATAGTAGCCTCCTATAGGTCCCCATATAATAGCAACATCAATTTTTCCCGCGACTAGATCATCGATCATGTGACCTGGTGGTAAATTTAGATCTCTTTGTAATCGGTAAGGACGAGCATTCCCCATAAGATCATGATCGCGCAATGCAATGGTGGGTGGGCTTTCACCAACAATACCAATAATACCTTTTCTTAAGTCCTCTGAATCCCAATCTTTAATATTGTAGTTACTTGATTTTCGATACACAAATACATAGCCGGAGCGATAATAAGGTTTGGAAGTGCGCAATGAATCGACATCTGATCCCATCCCAATAATCACATCACAGCGTTGCGCATTAATCGTGTTTCTTAAATAGCCCTGACGATCAAGCCAAAATTCATAACTCAGCTCCTTGCCTAAATCTTTTGCTAAAACTTCTGCAATTTTATTTTCAAAGCCCTCACCTTTTTGATTTGAGTAAGGTAAATTTTCTGGGTCAGCACATACTCTAAATTCTTTATCTACAGGGGTTCGATATGGCATACCAGGCAAACCATCTTCACGCTCCTGTCCTGCAGCAAACACATTCCCCACAAAAGCTATATTCATTACATATAAAAACATCATTATTTTTTTAAACATTTTTTTCCTTACAAGTTAAATATCATGGGCCCTATAAAAAAACACCCCACTCGAAAGTGGGGTGTTTATAGGACATACTAACTAACAGTTAGTTCTATAAAAAATCTTTCGATTAATTATAGGCTAAATACTGTTAAAGCACCGCCGCCAGGAGCAGCATTGTACTTAGTAAGTTCAGCATAACCACCAGCAGCGCCAAGAGCGTCTGTTGGGTTAGTTAAGCCAAGGTTCATTGCAACGCCAGCCCAACCACCGATGCCTGATAATACGCCAACGTGTTGTTTACCACCGTTTGTGTATGTGAATGCATTACCAATCACACCTGAACCAACTTGGAATTTCCAAAGTTCTTTACCTGTCTTAGCGTCAAGAGCTTTGAACCAACGATCAAGAGTTCCGTAGAACACTAAGTCTGAAGCAGTATTTAAAGAACCGCCCCAAGCTGAGAACTTCTCTTTGTTGTACCAAACTTTTTTGTTAGTCATTGGATCATAAGCGCCGAAGCCACCCATTACACCGTCTGGACCAGCAAACATAGTTAATGTTGCACCAACCCATGGTTGACCTGCTACATACTTAGACTCAACTGGTTCGTATGTCATACATACGTGGTTAAGTGGTGAGTAGATAAGGCCAGTCTTAGGTGAGTAAGAAGCTGGTTGTTGATCTTTTGTACCCAATGCAGCTGGGCATACACCCTTAGCATTGTAGTCTTGGTGCGTAGAAGCTGTAGCTAACTTGTTAGGTACACCAGATTTTTTGTCAACGTCAGTTGCCCAGTTAACAAATGGATGTACTTTTTCTGCAGCAACTAAAACGCCGTTGTCAGCTTGCCATGTATAAGCAAAACCGTTACGGTCATGGTGCCATGCGTATGTCTTGCCACCATTGTCAAATAAGATCACTTCGTTAATACCGTCGTAATCCCACTCGTCATGTGGTGTCATTTGCATACCCCAGCGTGCCATACCAGTGTTTAAGTCACGTGCGAAAACAGTCATAGACCATTTATTGTCGCCTGGACGTACATCTGGATTCCAAACTGATGGGTTACCTGTACCGTAGTACACTAAGTTTGTTTTTGGATCGTACGGATACCAACCCCATACAGAGCCTCCACCATGTTGCCAACCATCTTTAACTGCTTGTGGTTTCAACCATGTTTTAAGACCTAGATCTTTTTCGCCACCTTTTAACTTAGCAGTATCAATTTTCTTGAATGAACCGCCTTGTTTGTTACCACCATTAACGTCTTCATAGACTGATAATGCTGAGTAAAGTGGTGTGTCTTTGTTGAAGTCTTTGCCGATTAATACTTCAGCATCAGGACCTGTTGAGTATGCTTTCCAAGCTAATGAACCGTCTTTAAGGTTGTAAGCTGCCATAAAGCAACGTACACCAAATTCAGCACCAGAACAGCCTGTTAAGATTTTATCTTTAATTACGTGTGGAGCGTTTGTATTTGTAGCACCAACTTTTGGATCTACGTTTCTAACGTCCCAGATTTTTTTGCCGGTTTTAGCATCTAAAGCAACTACCATACCGTCATTTTGATTTAGGATAATTTTACCGTCACCGTAACCAAGACCACGGTTCACGTTATCGCAGCAAAGAACTGCTTGAACTGAAGGATCTTGTTTTGGGAAGTAAGACCAAACGATTTTTTGATTGTCGTTTAAGTCAAGCGCGTAAACGTTGTTTGGGAATGCTGTATGTACATACATCATGTTACCAACAACAATTGGAGAACCTTCGTGACCACGGTTTACACCGGTTGCGAATGTCCAAGCTGCTTTAAGGTTTTTTACGTTACCTTGATTGATTTGAGATAATGTGCTGTAAGCTTGATTTGAGTAGTTACCGCGTGGTGCTGCCCAGTTATCAGCATTAGCCATTGCTTTTTCTTGATCAGCAGCTGCTGAAGCAATCATTGGCATTGCCACTGATAGACCAGCTACTAAACCAAGAGCTAACTTGATTTTGTTAATTTTCATATAAATCTCCATAGTTTTTACTAAGGGTTTTAAAAGAAGTAAACTCTCTTGTCACTTTAAAAATTTAAAGTGTTTCGCTTTAAAGACTTTTAAGGTGCTTCGAAGGCTTACTTTCAGCACAATTTGACTTATGCTTGAATAGTAATATATGCCTCTTTTTTTTAAATTGCAACACTTTCGTTACAATTTGTTAACATTTTTTTATGGCTTTTTTGACAAAAAACCTGTTTTCAGTAATTTTTGTTAAAATAGTCAATAAAATCAATAAGAAAGACAATTATTTCCTATGCCTAGTAACTCTTTATATACTTTATATCCAGAGATTTCACCGTATCATGCCACCTGGATAGATCGACCTCACGGACACAAAGTTTATGTCGAACTTTCAGGAAACCCTCATGGAAAACCAATTATTTTCCTTCATGGTGGCCCTGGTGGAGGCACTAATCCTAAACAGCGTCAGTTTTTTGATCCCAAACACTACCAAATCATTCTTTTTGATCAAAGAGGCTGTGGTCAAAGCAAACCTTTAGGTGAAGTCAATGGCAATTCAACGGCAGACCTTATATCTGACATGGAAGCCATTCGAGAACATCTTGATATTAAACACTGGATTATTTTTGGTGGCTCCTGGGGCAGTGCTTTAGCGCTAGCTTACGCCAATCAATACCCACAAACTATCAAAGCACTTATATTGCGAGGGATTTTCTTAAGTCGCGAAACTGAACTTGATTGGTTTCTAGATGAGGTCAAAGCTTTTTTTCCAGAAGCGCATCGAACTCTTCTTCATTACTTGCCGGAAGATAAACGTGACGATCTTATAAAAAATTATAGTGAGCTTGTATTTTCAAACGATTTAGTCATCAGCGGGCCGGCTTCCATTGCATGGAATCAATTCGAAGGCGGTCTTTTAAAATTACTCCCTCAAGTAGAAGAAAATAAGACGCTAACAGATGAAGATATACAAAATGAAATTGCGCGTGCGCGCGTTCAGCTGCATTACATCAAAGATAAATGTTTTATTGATGGAAAGAAGATATTAGCAGAAGTTAAAAAATTAAAAGATATTCCTACAACGATCATTCAGGGACGTTACGATATGGTATGTCCGCCGATCACGGCTTATGAGCTTCAGCAACATATGCCTCATGCCGATTTTATTATAGTGCCTGATGCAGGACACTCTGCATCTGAGCCATCAATGACTCATGAACTCATAAAAGCTACAAATAATTACAGAATATTATCGTGATGATAAAACTTCATCCTCTTTTTAAAAATCTTTATCAAAAAAAAGATGAGTCTCTTCC